>Ga0209296_1000449_pt1 | contig 35537 bp, 18 predicted proteins | sample S_130206_EF_Meta_FD_187319 | JGI IMG/M metagenome (GOLD analysis project Ga0209296, IMG submission 187319) | Freshwater microbial communities from Lake Simoncouche, Canada to study carbon cycling - S_130206_EF_MetaG (SPAdes) (version 2) | ecosystem: Environmental > Aquatic > Freshwater > Lake ... | reverse complement strand
ATTGCAGGCTTGGTTAAAGTTTACTTCAACATATCGAGGAACAGCATTACCTTCAAAGCCCAGAGATTGTGCTTCTTCGATTAGCCCATCTTCGTAGACATCTTTGCTGCGATATGCTCGATCACTTAATTGATCTCCGCTGTCTTCTGTTTGCCAACAGAACTTACATTCGTCTGGTCGCTGACCTTCTAACATTAACTTTCGCTGTTGTTTTTTATGTTTGGTATTATGTAAAGCACTGACATCTATAACCACTTCATCTATGGGAATTTGATGTGCAGGTGGGTGATAACAGCTATGTGTCTTTCCTGTAGGAATATGCAGGCTAACATTGAACCATTTAGCCAAACAAAAACTTGGACTGACTTTATTTAATTCTTCATATACGTTGCCAGCATCGTGAAAATACTTAGACTGATATCGTCCATTAATTTTAACCAGCTCGTTGCCTTTAATGTTTAGCTTCATCGAACCTTGCCTTTAGCCACTCAAAATCATTAATCTTTTTTAATGCTTCGGGATCATTTTTATATTTGTTACCGTATGCCTTACCCGAAAGTGCCCCTGCATAGGCATGGAATCCATAGACAACATCATCCGCTAATGTACACCACGCATCTAATCGATTCTGTGTTTCTTCATCTACTTGTCCATCGATAACTCGTGATGATAATTTTACACATTCGCGAAATGCTGAACGCCAACTACTAAACGGATCTGTATTAAATGCTGTAATGTTACTGACTGATGGCATGGCCTTAAACAATTTGCTGATGCTGGTGGTCATGTCAGTTGAGTTGACATCCATATCGAGAGTTAGTTTTCTCGGTAACAATTTTACACCTCCGTATCCATATTCGAGTCCGTTAACTGGATTACGGCTGCGCCATACATGAACTGTAGTGTTTAACATTCTTCGAGCGTTATTGCTGTAATAGGGTATCTGTTCAACTGTAAAATCAAATCCATCTACAATAACAGCATCAGCATCTACTACCCATAACATTTCTGTGGTGGCTAATTCTGCTGCCTTGATATGAGCTTGATGTATGCCTTTTACTCCATGTACACGTTTTGCTCTTGGAAACTGTTTTTGAAGTTCTGCAAAATTTACATCTGCATTAGATTCGTTGTAACTGATAAACACGATGTCAAACGGTTTAGGAGTTGATGCTACAATGTCAATTTCTTTTTTATTGTTTATGAAAAAGCGATTTTCAAATTCTTTTTGAATAAAATCTGCTGACTTAGGAAATAGCGTTACACCATCATAGTAATCTTTGTTTTTAAAAACATGAATAAAAGTTTTATCCCATTCAGGTACTACATAATCAAATTTAAAATCATCGGCAATAACAAGGTCATTCCATACTACCCAAAACATTTTAGTAAATGCTCGTGATCGAATATCTGTAAAGGTTTTTACATTTTCTATTTTTTGTGCCAATGGAAAACGCTTAGAAAATTGTTGCCAATCTTCATCTGCAATAGTACTCTTGCTGACGTAAAAAATATCATAGATCATTGCGATAGTAGGTTAATCCTAAATTAATAGTTTCGTCATAAAGATCTAAAATATACCTGCTCTGCTGAGCATTAAAATTAGGCCAATCTAAACCTAAATTAAGTTTAATTTGTTCTCCCAATCGTCCAATGCAATCAGTAAGTGTATCGTGATTTACTTTTTCTTCGTATATAGATTTTAATATTTCAAAATCTCTAACCTGTACATAATCCCAATCTGTACAATTGGTCATGTAAGTTCCGAGCCTTGCACCGTGGATTGCATATAATCCGTTTTCTTCGTGTGCGCCTACTGTGGACCACATACGCAGTCTATGGATATTGTGCCACCAGATATGTTCTTTAATTTCCTGCGGAGGAACTTTAACACCGTCGAGTAAGGTCATTTTTACACCTTCACGGAATCCTGCTCTCCATGCTTGGAATGGTGATCCTGTAATAATACTGTTGCTGTAAACTCTTGGAAAATTCTGATATCCATCTTCCCAACAGAAATCTACCTGTCCTCGCTCACTGTCTGAATTTTCGTGTGTACGCATATTCAATACAAAATCTTTCTTCCAGATTTTCAATCCACCGTTACCATAGCGTAGACCGTTGATGACATTGCAGCCGCACCAGCCATAGACCTGTATCTTAGGATTGCTCATGTCGAGATCCAGATCAAAGAATTTTGGATCTACAATATTGTCAGCATCGACAGTGATGAACCAATCAGTTTCACTTAATTCTGCGGCGGCCTTGTGTGCATGGTCACTGCCCTTAACTCCGTGTATACGTTTAGCCCAAGGTACTTTGTTGCAGAGATCTGCATAGTGTAGATCAGCATTAGGCTCGTCGTAACTTAAAAATATAATATCAAACTCAATTACTTTCATAGATCACCTAAAACATAATTTTTAAAGATACGGCGTGTGTATACGCTAAACCTATCTGGTAGTTCGATATCTTTAAATATTTTCTTTTTTTCTACAAGATCAGATACTGTAAGAGATACCATCTTATACAATATGTTTGGATCATTATAATCTGTAATTAAAAAACTCATTTCAGTTTCGCCACTCCAGATTACTTTTCGTTTACTAATAGGATGATATTTTTTTGGAACTTTTTTTGTTCCAAAATATTCTTCGGTTAATTCTACAGTCAGTGTTTTTTTAATTCTATCATAAGAAATATAAATTTCTGGTTTAGTTATCGCTGACCATTTCTTTTCAATGATCCTATGTAGCACATCGTCAATTTTATAAACTGATTGTATTTCTGCAATTTCTAACTTGCCTCCGGTGATGTCTACAAAACAAGAATTAACCTTTATAGTACCGTCAATAATCTGCTCTGCTGTCTCTCTGTCTAAAGAAATTTTATGCTGTTCATCAACAAACGCATGAGATGGTCCCACACTAATCACTGCGCCTGTTGTAGGATTAAATGTTGCCGAATATGTTAGTTCAGGAAGCTGTATGTTTTTTACAAAGTCTTCAAATTCTATCATTTCTTCCATGCTATCTCCTCCAGAATATTAATCATCTCAGGTGTGACTTTGTCTTTTTCAACATAATGAACAATATCATACTGTTGATAGTTGCCTATTTTTAAGTTGCCTTTACGATTAAAATAGAACCCTACATGGTCGCTCCACAAGTTTGCCGGCCATGGCCAGTTTTGTACTAATGGTTTCATGTGAACTACTTTTGGAAATTCAAGATCATATGCAATCTCATCTGCAATATCAAGTATCTTAGCAGACAATGCAAACGCTTCGTCTGTACCAACTACTTTTGGTTTTAATTCCGATAAGAAATGATTAGAAAATTCTGTTGGGTTTTTTAAAATATATCTACCTAAGGTAAAAAATTCTTTTGCCAATGCACTGTCTTTTTTAAAGAAAGTATAAAAAGAATATAGATTAGGCAGCTGGTTTCTTGTAAATGTTCTTCGATAATCATCACTTACAACTAATTCACCTCTATAGGTGTAGGCGTTGTTAGCAACGTATAGCTCAGTATTCTCAGTAAAATAATCAATCCAGTGACTGTAGTCTCTGAGAAATAACATATCTACATCAAGACAGACTGTATTTTCAAACGGTGACAGTGTGTCCATCCAACTGCGACCATCCCAGAATGTTTCTTGATCCCAGGCAATTACATGATCAAACACCCATGCAGATTTTAATTCATTCACAGCAGTGGGATTATCAGTAACCAATGCTACTTGGTCATATCCTGGTTTCTGTGTATTCTTAATGCTCAAGGCCAGTGCGTAGGCCATTTGAAGATAGTCTACATCTGCGTTTTCAGAAATTATTAATAGGTATCCAAATTTCATATTAGGGTCATGAGCGATTCTGCATTTCTTATTATACTTTGTTTATTCATAATATGCAAGTCTGTATTTTTAATTGTCGCAGCACAAAACTCACTATCTGAATTTGGAGTTACCAAAAATGTTAATTTTCCATTAGTGTCAACACTGACCAGGATATCTTTATCTAACGCTGTCAATAGAGGCGGCAGTGTTATTTTTGCTTCTGTAGTAAATCCATCTAATATATGTTTGGCTACGCTGAAAGCAATATCATTGCGAAACTGTCTGTGATCAAATCTAAAAATATCTGCGTAATATTCATAATTCTTCTTGACATAGTCGATCATGTCAAACAGCGATTTACTTCGTTCGTTTTTAGTAAACATCACAGTGGTTGCCCAGAATAGATGTACTCCTGTATCCGAAACATACCTGTCGTGATAGCCTAATCTTTTTTGATCATAGATGTCCGTTACGGTACCAGCAATTAAAAAATCATCATCCACTGACCAATATTCATTTAGGCGATCTGAAAAAATTAAAAAATCACTGTCTAATAATAGTGTACGATCGTAGGGAGTAAGATCCCAAGCCGAACTGCGATTGGTATTTACAAATGGAACTGTTTTATTGCTGGCACCATCATGCAATCTTCTTGCATTTGTTGTCTTGGGTTTTTCAACAAGGATGATTTTATCAAAAACTTCAACGGCTTTTTGATACGTGCCAGAGTCTTTCATCCATGCTTCTGTTGACGCATCGGTGATTAATGTCACTGGCACATTAAGATGCTTGCGGGCCAATCCGCCAGAAATTATTGCAATTAATGCATAATCAACTTCTCGACTGTTATGGGCAAATATTAGAGCGCCGCAGTTCATAGGTCTAATAATTTTTCAACCGAACGGCTTTTTTTAAGATCTTGATACTGTTCATAGTATTCAAGTGTAGAGGTAAAATAACGATCTAAGATTTCATCTCTAAATGTTTCTAAGTTGTCAATTAAAATTGGATTATCGTTAGCATCAATTAGTGGAACTCCACTGACACGACCTTGATCTATTAGCAATTGGACAAATGTAATCAATGATCGATCAATCTTAAAGATACCGCCATTGCAGCCATAGGTTAATTTGGCTTCAATTTTTTCTTTAAGTGTACGGCGTTGGATTGAAAAAGTTTGGCGATAGTTTGAAAAGTCTAACGCTTTTTTAAGTTGTTCTTCCATTACAGGTCCTCATTAACATAGCAGTTTATTTATAGTGCTGTATTAATGAGAAGCGTGTTTATGGTGCGATGCCACCAAGAGTAATTGTTGGTTGAGTTACTGAGAATGCGCCCGTTCCGGCAGGTTGTAATGTGCCAGTCGCTGCTAATGTAGAAACTGAAAGATTTACAGTTCCGTAAACTTCGTCACCGGGCGGAGGGTTTTCTGCAATTGGCGGAAACGGATCAACATATCCATCAATCCATTGTACTAAAAATTCAATTTGTGTTGCACCGCCGGAGGTATTATTAACCACGTTACATCTGGCTTGGATTCGCCAAACGTTAGAAGTATACGCACCCGAACCCGAACTCGATGTCCAGACGGAATACGCATTGGTTAATCTATAGAAGTTAGTATTATCAGACGGGCTTGTACCGGTTCCGGGTTTATTACCCCCAAATGCTTTTGTTCCAGCTCCCGATAATAGAGTAGTCCAACTAATTGTCTGTGCATTAGCAGTGGAACCTGTTAACGAGCTACTAAATCTAATTTCTCCGCCACTGTTGAAAAAATATCTTGCTGCGGCTGCCGTTGGCCATTGAGCAGTAATTGTACAGGAAATTGTTGAATTCCAATAACTTCCGTATATTCCAGGCCAGGTTCGACTGGTTGTTCCGTAGGCTGTGGTAAAACTTTGAGAACCCGCAACAGTAAATTTGTTAGCAACAATGACATTTGCATAATCATCATATTGATAATTAGGCTGAGTCGATCGATATGCGATCGTAGCATTCTCTACAGCCGATGATGGTGATCCAGGAGCAGCACCAGTTTGATGAATATAACAATTTACAATATCATAATATAAAGCGCCCCATTCGTTAATGGTAACTTTATCAGACTCAGATACTGCTGAGCTTCTTACAGGTTGTCCGTACCCGGAGTTTCCAGAGCCAGTACCTAATATTCCTGTAACTTTATTACGAATATTATTATAGTCAGCTTTAAAAATTTTATCATTAACAGGCATAATTTACTTAATTTTTCCTTGTCGGGTATTTAACTAACTTATGAAGCTGATATACCAGATAACGAGTATCCGGGAGAAGTTATTGAAAATGCACCAGTGGGTGTCATTGTGCCAACTGCTTTAAATTCATCTACAGTTATTGTCAATGTACCATCAACTGAATCGCCTGGCGGTAGTTCGGGACCAGTATCAACATATCCATCATTCCAGGATATGCGGAATGTTACAATATTAGCTGTACCTGTGGCATTATTTGCGCCAGAACAATTACACAATGCTTCAATTCTGTAGTAGTTTGGAGTATATATTCCGCTGGATCCTGCTTGATACACCTGCTGATAACTGGTAGTTAACGAATAAAAATTAATTAAGTCTGGCGTTACTCCGCCAAATGCAACAGTTCCAATTGTTGTATTCAACGTAGTTGTCCAAGAATTATTTTGAGCGGTTGCGGACCCGCCTGTCCTGGAGCTGGTAAATCTCAATTTACCGCCACTATTAAAGAAGTATCTTGCTTGATCTGCACTGGCAAAGGTCACCGTTAGTGTACACTCCGAACGTGTTGCCCAAGCGCCTGTTCTTGATTGAGTTGCCACTGAACTTACTACCGACTGTCCAGCGCCTATTGAAAATCTATTGAGTATTAATTGATCGGCAAGTGTATCATAGTTATTATTAGGATATCCTGCACCAAAGCCAACGTAGTCGCCAGAGTTAACTGCAACTACGGCCGGTAACACCCCTGTTTGATGTAGATAAGCGTTTACAATATCGTATCGTAAATTATCCCAGTGTGCTTTGGCTATAAGGTTTCCGGCAAATACTCCAGAACTAACTAAAGATTGTCCATAACCTCTTGTGCCTGATCCGGTTCCTAATACAGACGCAACCTTGTTGCGAATAGTATTGTAATCTAACGCATAGATTTGATCGCCTGATGCCATGTTACAGTACCACTGCTTCTATAATCTTGACACCAGTATCATCGCTGGTTTCTAATGCAATTGCAAAAATATCTAAACGATCGGCAGCGGCTTGGGCACATCCCCAATCTCCTGCAACTAATCTGTCACCTTTTTTAACTGCGCCAGTTACTTTAACCGGAACTCGACCTTTAAGAGCAATATACGTTCCACCAACAAGTTCGCTGTTCATCATATAAGCAGGATTTTCTGATACTACGCCAATTGCTAACTCACCGAAGGAACTGGCTGTTACTTCTTTTTCGCCACCTACTACAACTACTGTGCCAACTTCGTATTCTTTATCTGCAAGATATTTTTCAGCTAAGTCTGCATAACGAGCAGAGGTTGCAGTACCATACATGATATTGGCTTTAATATCACCGGAACTTGTTCTTGCTACAACTGTGTTAGCATCTGCTTCTAATGAAGTAGATCTATATGATGCTCCGACTAACAGCTGATCTGCCTTATCAGCGATACCTTTAAATCCGTTAGCATAGATATTACCTGATGTATCTCTAATTGGAATTTCTGCTGTTGCGGCTGTAACTGTGATCGATGCTGATTTTCCAGCGAGTTTTAACGAATCTCCTGATTGTCCAGTAGCATCTCCAGACACAGTACCAAATAATGTACCTCTAAGAGTTGCGCCAACATACCCAATTTCTTTTGTAGTACCGTTGACCATTACCGTTGCATCAGCTGCTACTAAATTGCCAACAGTATTACCGGTTACGTTACCAGTTACATTGCCTGTTAATGCACCAGTGAATGTTTGAGAATAGACATTAGACCATCTTGCTCCACTCTTACCTAATGTGTAGACAGCATCTTGCCCAGGCGCAATACCTGTTTGGCTGAATACTGCAACATCTCTCTCGTCTGTATTTTCAGTAACTGTGATTCTTACATAAATGTCGTTGCCCTGTTGGCTTTCAAGTGTGATTTCATCACCGTTTTTAACCCATGCACGGAAATCATTACCATCACCAATGGTCAATCCATTGTCGCTAAAGAAGATTTCATTGGCAAACGGCTCCGGTGCATCTTTCTGCAAGAACTGATCTGCTGCAATGCCGCCAAGTCTATCTGCGTTTGAAGCTGTTCCCCAATAGATGTAGTTTGAACTTACACCTGAAGAATTTGTAGATCTTAAGGTAATACCTTTTTTCACAGCACCGTTAGTAAAGTTTACTAATTCTGGCGGTTTAGATGTCGGATTTAGTGTGAATGCATCATCATTATTGATCAAAGCTACTACTTCACCGCTGGCAATCATCTTAAGGATAGTGTGATTATTGTTTAAGGTATCTTTAACAACCACTGCTGATACTGAACTTGTACCGAGCTCAGGACTGGCTACTGGGCCCACTAATACGAAATCTGTTCCGGAGTATGTATATAATTGTTTTGCTGAGCTATCCCACCAAAACTCACCAACTGCTAATCCGCTTGGAGCAATTGTGCTGACTTCTGCACCGTTGGCTGTCTTAAATTTAGAACCATTATAAAATTTTAATTTGCTATTTGCACTGTCATACCATATTTGACCAACAACTGCCTTTGGAGGTGCTGTAGTATTTGCAAAATTTTCCATTAAATGTAGGAAATTTTCGTTCTGAACTTCACCATAACCTGCGTAATTTTTACCAATAAAACGCAGATCAGTAGTAGTATCGATCACACCATCTTCGACCGTTGCTATTAATGTTCCGTTAAATTTGTTTACCTGATATGCCATGCTTCTAACCCCTAATGATAATGTATTTATTAGTATTTGTTACGATCGAAAGTAGCATTCGGTTTTGGCCAAAATGCGTAAATGTCTGGATTTTCTTGATATACCTGTTTTGCTGTATTGTGATTTTCAACTTTTTGTTTGATGAAATCACGCATTTCAATAAATTCAGCAGTCAACGGTATACCGGCTTTTTCGATACAATCTGCCATGATGTTTAACTGTGCATGAACAGGATACTTAACCAGAATTTCTTTGTTGATAATAGTGTCAATGGCCAACTCATCAATCAATGGTTTTTCATGTTTGTCGTAAACTTTACCTGTTGCAAAATCTCCCCAAAAGTATTCTTCTGAGCCAATGTTTTCAACTCGGTATTTTACATTAGTGGCGGATAAATTTGTAGCAAATTGTTCGCTATAATCCATCACTGATATGGCGTGACTGCCTGTTTTATCAAAAATTACAATTTGTTGTGTCATAATATTTTACCCCAAGTTAGCACAAGGCTATATTTTGGTCTTTCATCCTCTTCAATCTTTGTTACTTCATGTTCTAAATTAATTGGCATGACTAAAAGCATGCCGGGTTTTTCATCTACTAAATGTTGCACCTTACTTTCATCGTACCAAGCAAAATGCGGACGGTCTGATCTTAAAAAAATCAACTTAAATTTCCAATATCCCCCGGCACTGTCCTTGTGCCTTAACAGATAATCACCTGGATCATATTTGTTAATTACAAAACCATCACAACTACGGTCTTCCTTTGGTACTGATTCAAATACTAACTTCCTTAATTCTCCCGGCATGTTCCATTCAAACATGCTGCTTAACTGACTATCACCGTAGTTGGTAGAAAAATTGTATTGTTCCCCAGGCTTCCTTGAATGAAACTTGTCTTGATGTTGCTCAACCATATCAATTATAGCGTCAACATTTTTACAATAATCCTCAACATACGATACTTCTATCACACATAACTCCAAGATCCTGTATAGACCCAACTTGAGCCGTTTGATTGATAGAGTAAACTAAATCCAGTACTGCTATTGTATATAGTAGTGCTGGCGCTTACTCCTAATGTTCCCCACTGGTAAGCATTAATCCATTGACTACCGCTTACCGATGTATTAGTTCCAGCATAGACTACATTAATTACAAATCGGAATAGCGTGCCTACTGTTACAGCACTTGCTGGAATATAAGCATTGATCAAATCAGCATACTGTGCATCAGGAGAACTTAGATTTGGATATGGCGAACTGACTATCATCCTTGCTGGAGATAATAAGTTAACCATATTATCAACGTATTGAGTTGTTGCTATAGCAGTGCTGCCATCAAAGTTTGATCTTGTTGACGAGTATACTGCATTAGTAGCAAGGCCGGCTGTAGATGCTGTGACTGCTGTCGTAGCTGATCCGGCGGAAGTAGCATAGGTAGCATTAGTAGCTGTTGCGGCATTGCCAGCTAAACTTGCTGTAATAGTTCCTGCAGCAAAGTTTCCGCTGGCATCACGTGCTACAACCTTGCTGGCTGTATTAGTTGTTGTAGCATCAACATAAATTGTTGTTGGTACTGATGTAGAATAATCCGGTAACGGTGCATTAGTAAGTGTATTCTTTAATGCCAAATATGCACCAGGCGTCAACCCTTCAAATGTTGGAGCTGACCATGTGATTGTCCCGCCGGCACCTGCTTTTAAAATATATCCTGTTGGACCTACTGGCAACATTGTAGTTGCGCCAATATCTGTTTGGTACGGAATAGCGCCTGCGCCACCGCCTGTTAGGTTTGAAGCAGATGTTGCAAGTGTTGCGGTTTGTGCATTGCCGACCAAAGTGTTGGCGTAGATATTGTCAAATTTGTATCCAGGAATACCTAAGTTTGTAGTATTATCGCCGATAATTGCTGGAGCTAAAGGACCGCTCAATGAAAAAGAAGTGCCGGCATTTACAAAAGAAATATCAGGTCCTGCAGACCCCATGTCAAAATTTAATGTACCGGTACTGGATCTAATAGTTGGAGTTGTTCCATCAACTAACAATCTAAACTGATTACCAGATCCTAAAGTTATACCAGCGTTAGCCACTGATAGATCTCGTAATGTGCCAACCGCTACAAGGCTGGATTCTGTAACGCTGGATTTGATGTATGTGCCAGTTAATGTTTCAGCGTTTGCCGTAATAGTAATATTTGCAGTGCCGTTAAATGATACACCGTTGATAGTTCTTGCTGTTTGTAATTGGGTTGCAGTATCTGCATTACCACTTAGTGTTGGTCCAACAAATGCTGCGGCATAGATAGTATTAAAATAACTGTTGCCTGTTGATGTAACATCACCTGTTAAGTCGCCAACGAAATCTGCATTGATTGTTCCTGCTGAAAATCCCCCAGCACTATTTCTTGCTACTACTTTGCCGATAGAGTTTTCTGATGAAGCATTTACACTCCATGTTGTTTCATTAGTACCATCAAAGTTTGAGCCTACAATGTAGTCACCTTTGAGTAATCCCTTAGTAGTACTTGATTTAATGGTAATATCAAAAGAACCATCAAATGGTACTCCGTTGATATTTCTCATTGTTTCTAATTGTGTGGCCTTAGTTGCAGTGCCCTGTAGATTGCCTGCAAATTTTCTAAGTGTTGACATAGTAACACCTGCTACTAAATTAGCAAAGCCTGCAGGAGCTATTGTTGGTTTAATTGTAAATGCTGTCGAGGTAGCAATAGCAATAACATTGCCATCTACTATCATTTGTATAACAGGATGTGCAGTATCGTTTTCGTCTAATAGTGTAGTCGATTTTGCACGAGTAGTTCCGTATCCGGGTGTATCTTCAGGACCGATAAATTTCCATGCTGTGCCGTCCCATACAGATAACTGACTGGATGATGTGTTCATCCACAGTTCGCCCGGTGCTGCATCTGCGGGCTGTGTCAAGGATAGAACTGCTGCGCCGACCACTACCCATTTTATGCCATCATAGACGTGTAATAATTTAGTGTCGGAGTTATACCATGTTTGACCCTGCAATGGTCTTGCTGGCGGATTTGAATTAGAAAAGTTTTCTAACAGCCAGACAAAATTTTCATTTTGTGTTTCGCCGTAGCCTACGTAGTTTCTACCTACAAGGCCCAGGGTGGTCGAAGTATCAATAGTTCCATCTTGTAAAACTACTAATTGTTCTCCGCCGAATTTATTAATTGTATATGACATTTAAGCCGCTCCTGATCTCATTATGGTGGCAATATTGTATCGTTAGTCCAAGTCCAGGCGCCTGCAAGTAGTTGGAATTCTTTAATAATACGTGTTGTTGTAATACTTGGTGCAGATACTGTGGCTGTACTTACAGACACGTTGACCACTGCTGGTGATGTACTACCTGCCAAGTCTGTTAAAAATGATGAGGTTGATTCTGACACCAAAGGATTGATATCTAACGAAGTTGTTGAATTGCTTAACAGTGTACACAAAATCCTTGCGATCGTACCGTTGCGATATTCGGCAACCGGCGCAAGGTTGTTTAAGATTTGATTGATAATATAACTATTTGGCTTACCGTCAGTTAAGTCCATGCTAAATGCAAGACTACGTGTTTCAATCGTCTGATCTACATATTCTTTGGTAGCAGCATCTTGTGCATCAGTCGGGTCTGCCAATCCAGTAATCTTTGGACTTCCGATAAGAGCAACATTGCCTGTGCCGTCTGGTGCTAATTCAATATCATAGTTGCTGGATACTGTTGAGATTCTATGATTCTGTAATCTCATTTCAGTCACAGGAGGTGCGCCTGGACCAATGTTAACCACTGTCTGTGTACCAAAAGATGTTACGCCAGGAATCGCAGTAATTCCAGGACCTAATGAACTACCATTAATAACAGTAACTCCGTTAATTTTAAATTCTTTTCCTACAGCAAGATTAATGTGCTCGGTACTGTCCCAAGATGTTTGAGGGCCGTTCCATAAAAATTCGTGATCAGTAGTTCCTTTCAGAATGATACCACCACCGTCTGCATTTTCATCAGATCCAACTGTGCTGTCGCCCTGACTGGCCAATACAATATTCTTATCTTCAACTGTTAGCACTTCAGTATTAACAGTTGTGGTATTACCTGTGACTGTTAAATTACCTTCAACCAATAAACTTCCACCAACGGTGACCTGGCTTGACGTAAACCCTTTATATAATTCAATGGTTCGAGTAGCTGCTAAAATTGTTAAAGCATCTTCTTGGTCAATACCTTTTCTAACGTTTAAAATTAAATTATTGTCTGTTGAAGCGTTTGACAGAGTAACGTTACCGCTGTTAACTTTTAAGTTTGCCTGCCCAGCACTACCAAGAACAATACCAAGGTCTGTTGTAATACTTAATTGTCCAGCAACCGTATTTGATGTATCCTTACGAACATAAGTTGCGGCAGCAACTCCGCCGAGGCTTTCTGAATTGGTTACTGTTACTGCAAATTTCATTCCCGATAGTGTACCTGCATTAAATCCTGGAATAATAGAACCGCTAAATCCAATAATAGCATTCTTTGGAGTGAACGTATCTTTAGAAAATATTCCTAATAATGTTCCGTTGTTGTAAAATAAAGTAACAACACGAGTTTGGTTCAGTGTGTCAAGAATACTTTCAACTTTGATTCCGCTGACGCCTTGACTTGTTGAATAAGCAGGTGCTAATAAGATAGGAGTAGATCCGTCAAAGAAATATAGTTGACTATCAACATCATTGAACCATAAGTCTCCTACTCCGAGTGTAGCTGGCTGTGAGTTAGCAATAGTTGCAGAACTCACTGGTAAAAATTCTGTTCCGCTGTAGACTTTTAATTTTAAATCAGCAGTATCATACCAAATCTGTCCTCGAATAGGATGCGTTGGTCGAGTAGTACTGGCAAAATTTTCCAGCATCTTAACTAAATTTTCGTTAAAGTATTCGCCGAAGCCGCTGTAATTTTTTCCAATGAGAGTTAAATCTGTAGACAGCTGATCAATCTGTCCGTCAGCTACTGTTGCTACAATCGTTCCGTCTGTTTTATTAATCTGATATGCCATTGTTTGTCTCTATTTAAAATGCTGGAGGACCAGATCTAATAATATAATTTACTGTTAGATATGGATTCATAATACCAATCGGTTGACCTAATTTAAATTCAGCATCTGGCTTTTTAATAGGTCCTGATGTACTTAGATACTGTGCCTGGCCGATTGCTGTAGGACCTGCGCCGGTAGTCGCTGGCGGGTTAATTGCAGTATCAACACGCACTGCTGCGTATTGAACTCCGGCATTCTGTAATGAATGCTCGTGATCTGGTAGATTAGTTAATGTTAGTGTTGCTGAACTTTGTCCTGCGCTTTCACCTAAGATACTTGCCTTAGTTCCTGGAACACGATCAGCAGTTCCGCCTCCGGCATCTACATAGCCTCCAATGCTGTTTGGAACGGTAGTAGCGTTGTCCATGTTGTCCTTACCAAGACCAAAGCGTCCACGTAAGTCTGGTAATCTATAGGTATTAACTCCATTTAAGGCCGTTGTTCCATTATATGTTGTGCTGATCACATCATACAGGGCTGCATATTTTGTTTTTTCAACTTCAGACCCATCACATAACAAATAGCCATAAGGCGCATTTGCACCAGCATAAGGTAAAATTGCGCCAATCGGAACACCGAGGTCGGCAATAAATGCATCGCGAGTTTGTTTTAATAATCCCGAAGATGTAGCAGAAGCTGCGCTTGGACGATAGGTTAAAACATAATCGTTGGTTTTAGAAACATTTGGAAACGGTTCATCTTTGCCTGAAATAATATTAGCTGTCAAAGACGTATTGAAAATCTTTGTGGCGGAACCTACTTGCCCATCGAATTGAATTGCAGGGGAAATAACGTCTCCTGCGAGTTGGAATGTAGTAACTGTTTTTAAACTGTATGCTTGATTAGCCGTTCCACTAATGTTACCATTTAAAATTCCCTCGATAGAGTCTGCTATAACTGTTTTAGCCCTAACGGTCTTCCAACGTTTTAAAGGAGTACCATTATCATAGGTATCTGTAGTTCTTGGCTGAAGATCATTAACCTGTGTCGTTCCGACAATATCGACACCACCGCCAACTCTAAGATTTTTTGTAATTGATACGCCGCCGACGGTTCGTATACTACCGCTGTTTAAATTAGTACTTTCTTCAGTGCTGGTTACAAATATGTTTCCGCTTACTGCTGCGTTGCCGTCAACATCTAACGATTGCTCAGGAACTGCTTTATTGATACCAACCTTGTTATCTAAAATTCTTAGTACTGTATAAGGAACTCCGGTTCTATTAATCTGGAGGTCTAAACTACTGCCGACTGTTTTATTATAAATTTTAGCCGCTGTAGCTGAATTTGATATTTCAAACGATCCATCAATGCCCAATGTAATGCCCGAGTTTGATCTGATGTTGAGCGGATAATCTGTAGTATTGACCACATCAGATCTTAAGAATTTACCAGCAGCGATAGCCTTAGTAACTCCGGCCGCATCTGTTACATTTAAGGCATCTGCAGATGATGCAGTACCAATTAATTTTGGTAATAGGCCGCCGGCAAACTGTGCAATCTCTGCAGACGTGGTCGGTACATTAACATTAATGCCTGCTTGAATAAATGTATAACCGGATATAGTAACTTTTGGTGTAAAGCTGTCTTTACTAAAAATAATTACCGGTACGTCTGCAACATAGAATACAAGAATTGTTCTGTCTGTATTATCTGAGTCGGCGATTTTTTCAATTGCCGGGCCGTAACGTAATCCGTCAACAGTACTTTCGCTTGGTCCAACAAGAATCCAACGTGTGCCTGTATATAATCTAAGCTGCTGATTAGTTGTGTCAACCCACAACTCGCCTGTCTTAGAATTATCTACAGATGGTTCTGTTGGGGATTTTTGGATATTTGATGCTGCTTTCCAGTTAGTTCCGTCGAATAATTGTAAGTAGCCGTTAGTACTATCGTACCATATTTGCCCTTCTGTTGGGTTAACTGGCTCCATCGATGAAGAAAAATTTTCTAATAAGTGTAAAAAGTTTTCAGCGATAATTTGTCCATAACCGGTAACATTTCGTCCTGGAAATATTAAACTGGTATCTGTACTGGAGGTGTTATCAAACACCGTAATAGGTGTTTTATTATCTTTATCTGTAAAATTAACAATATATGGCATTTATTATACCTCTGTGAAACCAGTTAAACTCTGTACACGGATTGTATAATCAATCTGTAAAAGTCTGTTTAAACTTTTCTGTACAGGGTGGAAAATAACGTGAGTCAACAATTTGCCATCACCGTTAGGATTATATGATTTAAGTCCAAGCTCATCAAAAACAAAGTTACCGCTTAAATCGACCGAATTATCAAATGCTTCTTGATCAGTTGGCTCACCGTAATCAAGTAAACAACTTACAAGAATATCACTATATGTTGCACCACTGATATGGCGGATTTCCATTTTATTTCTTACAGGATCTGCATTATTTGTACTATTCTGATCAACTACTTTGGCATAGGTTTGATTATATAAACTCGAATTAACTCCAATGGTATTCGGTGTTAGATATGTAATAAGTCCTGTTGGATCTACTGTTGTTCCGCCTGTACCAAATGCCATTTGGTAAATGGTGCCTTGGCCTTGATTGCTCAAGCTGTTTACCATTGCTACTGACATGTTTTCATAGTGAATAGCATTGCGTTTATCGATAAAAACTTCACCGCTTTGAGGATCAAATATCTTAATATGTCCTTCAAAGTGGAAGCCACCTGTTTCGTTAGGGCGGGCTTGCTGTTGTGTATTTTGATCTTTATTTTCTGGCATTTTAGTCTCTTTTGATTCCATAGTGTATTTATTCGGGCAATTTAGTTGTCTTCTGAGCTATGAATTTAGCAATAGCTGTATTGTTTTCAAGCAGGGTAACACCCTTACTTGCCGTTGTATCGGCTCTTTCATACCAAATTTTACCGGTCCTTGTAATAATAGAAATGCGTGTTCCTGCAGGAATTGCATTAGTTAATCGAATATATGCTGTTGTTCCATCTACTGAGAATTCAGCTTCAATCTGCTTATCAGCAGCAGGGCTGCTGGATCCTAATTGTTCGTCATAAACAGTTATTGGATCTTTACGCAATCTTCTGCCGCCTGCAAAAACTTCAATTTGATCGCAGGGCCCGTTGTCTGTAGGTATTGTTGAACGATACCATGTAGACCTTATTCCTTTCGACGGAGTAAACTCCAGCGGTCCAATTAGTGTACTGCTACCGTCTGATATAAAATCCTCACGTCCTTGGGTCTCGTTGTATGGTATTGTTTCATTTGGCCCCACATCCGCAACATCGGTTCCGGTAGCATATAATTCTTTAATCGGTGTTCCTTGGCTGCCGCGTCGTAGCTGTGATAAAACATTACCTGTTTTATTCATATATTCGATTCTTTCGCCTGCAATAAGAATTACACCTGGGGTGTTTCTCGAAGGAATAGGATCTGTTAGGATCGAAGCATCATCAACTGTAATTGTTTGATCATAATAGTTTAGAGTGGTGGCCAAGTGTACAGCACCTGTAGAGTATCTATTGAAATGATGAATATTCAACATGTCTTTAGACAGTTCAAATGCACTCGGGAATCTATAGATTATAGATCCGAACATTACAACTTTAATGAGATCGGCTGCTGTTGATGATGCAGTAAGATACATAACTCCTCTTGGTAGAGAAACTGTATAATCTACGTCAACTGTTAATCGTTGTCCGTTCTTATATACCCAGATATAAGATGAATTTAATGGTGTTTGTGGTAATGGATAATTTACTTTGCCGCCAGTAAATTCGTCACTGACCATGTCCATCGACGGATATTCTCCGAACCACGTGACTTCAATTATGTCATTATTGGTTTCATTGGTATAATCCATAACTACATCATTGTTAATTACCAAGTTATTATTTTCGATATAGTATTCGGCTCTAAAGTCGTTTTCAATTTTAATTGCATCACCTATTTCTAATATCGACGATTCGATGGTCAATATTTTTGTTGTACCATCGTAGACATAGTCTTGAATAACTGTTTTCAATTCGTTATTAACAAATACCTTGATGTTGCTGGTTAAAATTGCTCCAGATGGTTCCAACGGATCAAGACCTAAAGTGAATGCGTTAGTTACTCCATCATAGATAGCGTACACGGTATCTGGGCCTCTTAAAGCATAGCCGTTGAGCTCAACAATCATCGAAGTTCTTGCTGACGATCTTGTTAAATTGACAAAATTATCAAGGTCATAATTTCGGGTGCTGCCTTCGAATTCGAACGTCTGTCTGTTAACTCTTACTACATTAACTCCAGAAGAATCAGTATCTATACCCGCTCCAAGACAGATTATTTTTACAACGTCTCTATAAGATGGCTTGATACCAAATTGTACTAATGTTTTATCAACAGCGTCAACTACCCCGGTACTATTGATAAATCCAACATCCTGATATTCACCATTAACTGTGACATATATTGATGCAGTATTACTGTAGTTTGCGCTGGTTAGGAATAGTGTGGTGTTGCCGTCTGCAATAAATTCTTGATAGTCTAACAGAGACACACCGCCAACACCGATTGCAATAAGTTCGATAACTGCGGCTGCTGCTGGGGCTGTGTTGAATATTATTTGATTATTAATAAAATCTATTTCGTAGTCTGTAAGATTTTCTTTTTTAATTTTATCAACATAAATTAAAATTGAATTAATTTCTAATATTGTAAGACCAATATCAAATGTTCTATCAGTACCGTTGCCTTTTATAATTTTAGCCTGTAACGGTGCTGTGCCAGACAGGGTGTTATTAAACACTTTAATACTTAGACTATCAATAACCTGTCCTGGTACATTTTCTTCTGGAGCTGGTACTTGATCAGGGGTAATAAATTTATCACCGTCTATTGATATTTCTTCTGCTGACATGCCTGTAGCAGTAGCATAGGCTCCGCTCATGGCCGATAGTGATCCACCACTAAGTTTAGTATCTAATAAATTTGTATCAGTAATTGTCACCGAGCCATCGCTTTCGACAGGACGGAAAATTAAAGTATCGCCTACATTGGTTTGAATATAGATACCGATTACAACTTCTTTAGATACTCCGTCACCAATAAAGGTTGGCATTTCAGCATTAGGATTTATTGCTGTTGATGAATCTACTTGATCGGTATAATAACGATCGTCAACTCGTCTGGCTTTTGATTCTCCGGCACGTTTAATATAGATTGTTATTTCTTGGCCGGCTGCTGGGACATATGGTAATGTAATAGTTGTTGTGCTGCCATCACATACTACATAATAGTCAGCTGACGATTCTACACTATCCCAGTTGTCTGTAAACCAAGGAAGGGCATCCCATCCACCGGTTACATCAAATGTGGTACCTTGGATCTGAACTCCACCAAAGTCAATACCGGTCATTAATTGTCCGAGTTCTTTGCCTTTCATGCCGGCCGAAGGATTATAGTATTTTTCAATTCTATTGATGCTGTCTAATAACGAATCATTCTTTTCATAGACAACTTCTATTACATCTGATTTTTCAGGAGTTACTGAAAATACAATCTTTCCTTTCAACAGGGTATAACCTGGTGCTGTTGAATAATATAAACTGATAGAATACTCATTATTCAATACCAATTGGCCATTTTTCAATATCGTGATAAGATTTTTATTTCTCGATGGCGCATAATTTAATTCAAATACAGAACTATAGCCAGTCGCAATAAATGTTTCAGTTTGATAAAAATTATTATATAAACCTGTTTTTGCTATTCTATCAAATTTAACTGCAACATTCATAGTTCTAATGCTGGCGTTGCCTAAGATAGCTGCTGCTTTTGCTCTGACTGCTGTAGATGGATTACCTCCAACAATCGTAACTGTTGGTGCTGCGGTGTAGCCTGATCCAGGTGTTAATACTTCAACACCTGCGACTTTTCCGTTTGAAATATAAGCTCTTGCTGTTGCACCAGTACCGTTGCCCTCAATTAGCACTGTAGGAACTGAAGAATATTCAGTTCCTTGATTGTATACCTCAATAGCAGTTATTGAATATCCTTGATTAGTATACCACCATCTCCAAGGATACGTTAATACTTCAGCACTTGTTGAAGTTATCGGAACAATTTTTCCTTCGGCTGCAGAATAAGTTGCTGGCAGATCAAAATCTGAAATCGCAGAAGGAGCTGTTTCAATTGTGTCATAGCGACTGACATATTCTCTAATAGTAGTTCTATAAGGTTTAACTTCATTGATATAATCTTGGAAGCTGGCTAAGTTATCATTCTTATAGTTAACTTTTTGTTCAAATGCTCCGATATTATGTGTGGCATTTACGAAACTGGTTTTAAATGCCCAGTCAATATACTGTTGTTCTGCAAACGCATGTCTAATGCTGTTGAAAAATAGTTTGTTCCATTCAACAGCATAATCACCAATAAATATGTCCTCTTTAACTGCCTTGAGAATATTTCTCAATTCTAAAGAATTTTCAATATCATATATTACTGAATCGTATGCCTGTGTATTGTCATACCCAATTCCTGTCACTGAAGTTTTGTAAAGATCTGTGCTGATTTCAATAGTACCAGCTTCTCTACCTACCATAGAATATCTGTCAGAGAATAAAGTTCCAGTGTCGCTGATTTTTTCAAACACTGCCCAGCCGCCGCCTGCGTATTCTTTTATTCTTAGTAGGTCGCCCACTGATAGTATAATTGTTGGTTCAATTGTGGTGTTTGCAATTTCTTTAACAATTCTGGAAACAATACTGTATCCGTCTTTCCACCAATCAATTAAATTCCAATATCTTCTTGTGTCATATGCTTGGGATCCGGTTCTAAAGAATACTTTACGCACACTGTCCCAAGAATATATACTCCAGAAATTATTAGCAGTACTGTCAGCATATACTAATACTGAAAAATTGCGCACCTTAGCGATTGCTGTAGAATATCGTTTACCGCGACGTGTTACTATTACTTGGATGATCTGTCCCTGTCTATCAAGGTACGCAACTGCCTCAGCATCCACTCCGTCGCCTTCAAATTCAACTGGCGGCGGAACTTTATATCCAAATCCTGGTTCAATAATGTCGATAGTATCAATTTCACCATTGATAATATTAACAGAAAGTACCGCTGGTTTGATACGAGTTGTTCCTACTGCGGCTAAATCTATTTCAGTTTCAACTGCTGTATCATATAAGTTTAGAAAAACCGATGGGACACTATCTACTAAATTTAAATATTCAAAATTAACAGTATCTGCAAAAGGCTCTTTTGCCAGCACAGTGTTGATATTCGTTATAGCAATTTCTAATGCTGGTAATCGATCCATGAACATACTTTGTCTTGGTCTAAAACTTAGACCATATCGCTGTTTAGCAGGTAGTTTAGGATCAGGAACTCTATTGCCAGCGGCATCTGATCCTGCTAAACTGTCAATCCATTTAGCTTCAAGACGTTCTGCTGGTAAACTATCTGCCACACCTTCAGTCAATAATTGATATTCATTGTGGATAGGATTTAATTGTTTATTATTTTTTCTATATTGAATATTCAATACAGCAGTATCTGATGTTAATACTGTTTTAAAATTATAAGCCAAGAATTTATCTGCATCGATTAGTGCAATAAATGTAATGCCTGTTCCTGCTGGATTTTGAATATAGGATGCTACCGTTGATGCCGAAACCCTTCTGCCAGGTATACCAGTAGGAGTTACTGCTTTATTTTTAACCCAATAGTAATATAAGGTAGATGTCGGTAATCCAGTTTCAGGACTGTATAAAATTCTTATTGAATAGACATCATCATTTGGATACAACGGCTGTCCAGAAATTCCTAAGGCAGTTCCTTCGTTTGTATCTGCTAATCCCGACCACTCGCTTGGTAATAATACAGTTTCTACCCACTCATATACATCAATGCTGGCTCCTACTGCCAATGTATTCCAAGACGATGCTCTAAATGATACATCTCCCTGTTCATAATACGCCCATTTAGCCGTAGAAAGATCCCACCATAGTTGTCCTACAGGTTTATTGGTCCATGCTGTAGTTTCGTCTACAGTTTGATCTGTAGTACCTATAGAATAAACAGCCGGATCATAACTTGTTTTAAATTTAATTTCTTGTTCAGCGACATTTAAAATTTTTAATTTTGCATGATCAACAAAATCAATGTCTTGTATTTTAACATCTTTGATATTGTCATATAATGCAATGCTCTTAATAGTTGAAATATCTACTACAGGCTGTTGAATATTAGTTGTTTGCCAGGATTCTACATTTGGATCTTTTGTGAATATTCGTGCCATACCAACCTTAGGTCCGGTATAGGTACGACCGCCTGTTACTGAATTTACAACAGGTTTAATATAATCAGGAGATCCTACAACGATTGTTGAATAACTGCAATCTACAGATGACCCGAAAGATTCAAATGGTGAAATCTCAGCTTCTAATTTTTCAGTTAAGAAATATGTATCGTGTTTCTTTTCAAATACATATACCCCCCCTGCAAATCCACGAGTGTAGGTAAATTTAGTTTTTCCAGAATCCCAAATCGTTCCTGCATAGCCATCAAATGTTGTTTGTAATATAAACGGAGAATTTTTTGCTCCAATTACAATTTTTTCTGCGCCTGGTGTAACTGCCACACTTTGACCAAAATACTCATTAGGATAAATTTCAAAACTTTCGAGCTGTTGTTTTACTCGATATTCAACATTGGCTAATCCGTCGGTTCTCAATACCAATGCAGAACCTTGGTTCAGATAGTTTAAATCTGCACGTGGGCTTGTTACAACTAAGGTGTAACCGCTATAATCAATGTCAAGTGCATGACCAAATTGATCACCTATATTAACTGTTAGCCCGGATTCAATGTCACTGAATGATGCAAGTGTGCCCGCTGTGATTGTCTGTTTAAGATTATAAACTCCAAACTCAGACCGTTGATAGATAAAGACCTTACCACATGATTCAGTTGTACTGTCACCGACAGTATCCCATGGTAATCCTGCATCTGGTAATTCGTTATAACTGCGTGTTGTAGAACCGTCAAGTTCATCGATTCTTTGAATTAGTCGATGATAGGAAGTTTGATATTTTACAACATCTCCTTCGACATATTCAATGTCTGGTCTCCATACACCCTTATAATTTGCAAAATACTGCCCGTCACTAAATGGCGCACCGACAGCTAAAATACTGCCGTCTCTGTTCATCGTTAAACTTGTACCGAATTTATCACCGGCTTTGATTAATTCTGCCAGTTGAGTATTTTCAAAACTACCTATATCTGTTTGTTGTTCTAATAAGTTTGATAATGTTGATCCATCATCTTCTAAAGAAATATTAGTCGGTAACGAGCAATGTGTTGAAACAGGATCTAATTTTTTCCATCCTAACGAATCAACAGTCAATGTACTACCATCACTGTTACCGGTCGAATCATCAAGACACAACCAAAGATTAGAATCGTACCAAACAATATCACCGTAGTGATAGCTGGTTGTCGCTGGGTCGTATATTCCGGTGTAGTTAGAATTTTCTAAGTGGCTCCACTCGGTGCCAGTATATGTATAAAGATATACTCGGCCTCTATTATCTACTGATTGAGTAGCCGATACTGCGACATAATAAGTACTGCCAGAAACACCGATAGTTACTTCGGATCCAAATAACTCATCTGCAGCTGGTCTGGGGCTGACAAAACTATTTTTATGTGTCCATTGCTGATCTACATATTCATATATAGAGATCATTCCCTGTCTTGTATAACCGCCGTCAGTGCCTGATGCATTGGCAGGAATTATTGTAGCAGGAGCCCAATCGCCAGATGCAATATTAATCGAACTACCGTCGCCATAGACATCTGCTGTAGCTTTCCATAGACGACCAGCATACAACACAATATCGTCTACGATATAGCTGATAGCAGGATTGAACACTCCGCGATAGTTGCTGGCAACACCGCTGGCCTGTGGTGAACAGATTATCAACCAACGGCTGTCTGGGCTGAGTGCCATCTTGACGCCAAAGGATCCAAGAACATTATTTTCAAATCCGCTCGGCGGTGCAATGATCTGTTTGAGTGCTAACCCTGCTGGGGTTTCAATATATGTCATTACATATCCCGAACCTGGGATACTTGAAATTGTCTGTTTTAATTTATCATCATATAAAACTTTAGTTCCTGAATAAATCGGAGTAGTAGTTCCATATTCAATGATTTCTTTATTTGAATATTGTTGTATTTTTACAATAGCTTCCCAAAGATCATTGCCGTTATTATCAATCCACAATGCTGAACCATTTTTTAACAACGCTGCTTTTTGTGGATCAAGTGCTTCGTATGACAAAACTCGTGCTTCTGTAAACACCCATAGGTTTTCAAGTGTGCTTGAATCAAATTGAGGATCTTGTGCAGAAGCTGAAACTTCTATAGTTATTGATTTTGTATCGACGACTGTTACCTTAAAGAAGCCTGTAAGATTAACAATATTTTTAATACCAATAATATCATCAACTGCTATTTCGTGACGTCTTGCTAAAGTTATAACAACTGTTGTATTTGTTTTGACAATATCTGTAATAGTTAGAAGTGGAGCTTCATTGAAACGCAATACCTGCCATGAATAATTATCAAATGTAATCCACAGATGGTGATTTTCTAATATGTATTCAATATTACCAGAAGTTAATATAGCATCACGATTTGCAAATATATGTTCCGGCATGTAAGGTGCTACATATCCTGCTGTTTGAGATGGAGTAACTGCAAGGTCCACTGGATTAATATACGGAGTAAACGGCAGTGGGGCGATGGTAAAATCGGAACCTGTCAATCGATAATATTGATCAGTAATTACTGTAGGCACTGATGATTCAATCAATATAGGTTGCGGATTGATTAAAAATTTATTTTTTGCTAATTGAATTTCAATTTCTGTTAATTGATCGATGCCTCCAAGACGTCCTACACGGAACGCCCATTCTTCATTTAATATAATACTATCGCTACTTGAGCGACTTAGTTTATCAAAGATTTTAGTAATAGCATTAGCTGTACCTTTTTCTTTAATAAATCCTTGATATAATAAAAACTGTGTTACAGGATCCGATGAAAGATTTTGTAAATACTCTCTGGTTTGATATCCCACAGTATGTCTTGCCAGGTCACGCTGTACCGCGCCAACACCTTCAGAAATTGCATCATAGTAATCTTCTATTTGATTGATTCGATAATCAAAGTTAGCTACTAATTGTTTTTCTGGAGTGGTATCTAATTTTGACCATTTAGTATCGTCAAATGTTTCCACTCCGTACTGATTAGACAAGCTGGTCCAGTTATAAGATTTGTAGGCAACAATGTCGCCAAGTTTATAATCTGTCCACGGCTGCCATGCATTGATGTTAACATTATCAAATAAGAATCCTGGGCTGGTATAATCGCCGTCCCAGTCTACTGTGCGGAAACCCTGAGCTCTAATTCTTTCTTGGCGATATCCTGTTGACTTATCATAGATGATATCGTTAAACACTGTTCTGTCAGAAAATACAGTAACGTGTTCTTTCAATACATGATAGATTTTCACATAGTACAGACCTTCTGTTGTATTAGTCGGCTCTATGGTAATATTTTGAAAACCTCTATTGACATTTATAAAGTTTGGCTGAAGTGGTTTTCCGTCAGCTTTCAATACCTGATAGTCATAGAATCCATCAAGAATATTATCAGCAACTCCTACAGGTACAGTAATGTCTAATCGTTCTGCACCAGGACTCAAGGTAATCAATGCGCCTGATGCCCAATTATATGTGGTCCAGAACATAAATTCTTTACAGCTGGTCGTCCAATCATGTGCTACTTTATTTGTAGCATCGTATCGATCAAACACAAATCCAATGCTTTTTAAATATTGCTCGTAACCTAAGATAAAATCAATTACTGCTTGAATAGATTCAAGCTGTGTTCCGTAACTGAGTTTTTTAAGACCTATATTAAATTGTCTTCTTCGTAATGCTTCAACTGCACCGACCATTGGTAGTTTAGGCAGTTTTTTCCATAAGGTTGTTTCAAACTCTTGGCCAGACATGTGTGTCTTGATACAACGATAAAAAGAATCTCTATAACGAGCAATCTGTCCATTACTAAATGTTTTAGCAGGAGTCCAATCAATAAATGTTTCTGTGATTCCGCCTACAGATATTAGGGGATCGGTTTGATTCGCTGCTGCTGCAAAATAGTTGAAGTAGGGATGAATGTCGTCATAGCCAGACACTATCCATCCGTTTTCAGATTTTTCTAAAATAATTCCGCTGTAAGAGAATGTTGCGATTGGCGCACTGACATTAAAAATAATATCATAGTTTTCAGCGGGTACATATACTCCGCTGGTTGTGGCCTTAGGATTTTTGCTGTCGAGCAGATATTTAAATTGAGCTTTGTCGACAAATCCCGACAGTCTATTTGAAAGATTTACATCGAGATTTTTTATCTTATCTTCAAGTGCTGATAGCGGAAGGCCTTTTGATTTAACATAACTCGCAAGATATTTTACTAAACCAGCTGATAAGTAGCCGCCTGCTGCCGGTACATCAATGTCAGTTATTGTGGAAAATAAGTCAGTAACTTTATTAACAGTTTGATTTAATTTGTTAATTTTTGTTTTTGATCTATCAAAGCTATCAGTAATAAATTCAAACGGTTTCATTAAACACAGTGCCATGATTACAGCAAATGGCCACTCTGAGCTCGATCTCCAAGCATACTCAACAGGGCTAACATCGCCTAATGAGAACGATCCACGATTATAGGTTAGTGAAAAGTTTCCAGCAAAGTTTGAATCTAACGGGCTTAATAGTTTTCCATCGCCGTCTACAGGAATATGATTCATTAATGTTGGACGCTTATATCGATCATATGTTCCCGCACGATTACCTTGACGAACAATACCGTCACGCAGATCTTCCCACAATAATAAATTATTACAGGTGTATGGTGCTACACCATATTGATTTTCCCACCATGTTGGTTTTTCACTGAATCCTAACATTTCCCAAGGGCAGCGATGTGGGCGGTCTGTATCATAAGCCCATTTGTAGACTCCTCTCCACCAGCCAGGTAACTGTTGAGTTCCTTCTGGGTTGGTCATATTGCTGTAGGTATATGTAAATGAATTTTCAGTATCAAAATAGGTATTAAGCGTATAGTTGATATTTGAATTTTGAATCCACTTTAAAAACTCTTGATTAACAATATCATCTAATTGTGTTTTATTGTAAAGAGCATTGCCGTAGTAACCGCCAAGAACCAGATCAATATCAAATACCGAAGGATCGTACTGCTGTTTAATATTGTTGTAGATTCTTAATTCAAGTTCTAATAATAGGTCATCTCTAAAATCATCAAAGGCAAATATGATACTACCATCGTGGCCTTGTATTACTTTCTTAGGTTCTTGATAAGTGTCGTCAACAAATATCATAGGAGTATATTTTTTATACAATCCTAAAGAAGTTGGGGTTGGAGGAATGTGATTAAATGCTGTTGATACATATTCTCTAATTTCAACAACATCACCTTCTCTTAGTGTTTTAGAAATATTTACGAAACCAAATGTTTCGTTGAAAGTATAATCTTGATTAACTAATAGTTGTTTACCGCTGATGTAGACATATACTGCTCTGCGACTTAACTCGTTAAGACTAAATTTTTCAGAAAGTGCAAATGTAGTAATTCCAACGTCATCTACTGTATAAGTGATAGTTGTAAAAGCACCACTACCGATCATATCAGAATCTGAAAATGGACTGTCTGCTGTTTTTGTTTTTGTTAGATCTGAAATAATGTCATCAACAAAGTCTGCGATACTTTCATTGTACTCCATCTCTGCCGATCGAGATATAAAGTTATTTTTAAAATCCGTATAGGCTTTTTTAGACTGCTGGATTGACTTAATAAGATTAATTGTCTTGTCGCATAATAAACTCACAGCCAATGGTGCTAAACCTGAATGTTTTAAAAATCGAATACCGTAGGGCTGATAATTGTTGATATCTCTAAGGTTAGAAACTCCAGGCATCGATCCTGCAAACTCTGTGTTAAATTCTATCGCTGTAGAAATATGATCTAATGCCTGACCTAAGGTAAATGTTGATAGGGATTGATTTAACGGATTTTTTTCCAGGCTGACTGGCATTTTGTAGTATCCGGTGTCTGGTTCTAAATCTGTTACAATTTTAATAGATATAACATCGCCAACTGCAAATGTTTTTGTAAATGTAAACTTACCAAACTCTCGTGTATAAGACGATGTTATCTTCTTACCATTATGATAGAGATTTATAATTAACTTTGTAGACTCAGTGATTGCGGACCAATCAATGGTTGTAAGTGTTACAGTATTAGTAGCTTCTGCTATTACAATACTGTCAATAATAGGCTGTATGTATGTGGCATCGGTTTTTACCCAACCATTGGCATATACGTTGTTTGGATTAAACTTATAGAAGCCTGTAGAAATCTGTTTAGAGTATGCTACTCTATTGATAGTATAGAAAAATTGATCAGTATCCCAATCCCAATTAAATTGAATATCGCCGACATTGTCGATATTAAGATGGCTTAGGCTAAATCCTAATTCTGAGTCTACTCTGCTGTTGCCGATTTTATAACTGAATAATTTAGTGCCGTTGAATGTGCTAACTGGATATGTAGTCGGATCTGAAAAACTTACTTCGTCAGCATCAAAAGCATCAAATAATGGCGGCTGATTTACTTTGGTCTTTGCTTGACTTGATATCCAGTTAGTACCGTTAAAGTGATACATCAACCCTTTATTTTTGTTGCCTCGTCTTACTAACACACCTTGACCAATGATCGAATCGCTATCGTCAGTTGCTTTTAGAGTAATTTGACGTTTACTGTTGTGTGTGATAAACTCAACACGATAAATTTTGTTATTGGCTAATGAATCTTTATCGGCGATTACTAAAATTCGTGCGCCTTTAAAAATTGCTTCTCCATCGATATTATAGCCGCTACTTCCTTCGATAACCGAAAATATATCGGTTGTATAATCGTCAACATAGTCTACGTTTGTTTTTGCTATAGACCCGTGATTGTGTAATTGTATATTTGAATTAAATTCAATAATTGGTCGCTTTGCTCTTGCTGATTCAGTAGCCGGAAAGTCCTGCCCACGAGAAGAATAGGCATATTCAAGAATCGATCTATGGAACCAACGATTGTAACGACTCCATGGATTTTTATCAACACTATCTCTGGAAATCGTAATATAATCTTTTTGTACAGGATATGTTGCAGCGTCATCGAATGGCTGAGTATCAAATCCTTCGTTATCAAATACCACTTCTGGAGCATCTACTACCAATGCTGGCACAACTAAATCTGAAAATTTAGTAAGTGTAATTGCTTCGCCAACACCTTCTACTATCCAAGTATCTTGTGCATAGATAGACGGAGTTACCTGTCCGAGAAATTCAACAACAAGGCCATTGGTAAATTCAACCCGATTGCTGCTGGTGTAATTTACTTTGCCTATAATATCTTTATCGATATTGATTTTAGTATTGGATTCAATATTTGTGATAAGGAATCGACCAACTCTATCTGGCGAGACAAGACCTTGATAATACAAAACGTCAGGAGCGTCATAAGGAACAACAAATGTTAATGTTCCGTTTTGAATACCATTATTAGTTACACCGCGACTATAATCAAGTGCAGTGCCTGTAGAAACTAATTCTATAAATTCCCAATCTTGTGTATTAAGATCAATGCTGCTACCATCAAGAGGTGGTATTGTCTGTTTTGCTTTCCACAGCTTACCGTCGTATATTGCTCGTTGATCTTTAACATATTCTTTAGCAGGATTATACAACAACGAACCAGTATCATAATTAGTTCGAATAGCAAATCCTTCGCCTGCTGCATCAATCGAAAATTTGTAAGTTTGTCCTCTATACAAAGTGATTGTAGGATTGTTAGTGTATGCATCAGGTGTAAAAATAAATGAATTTACTCCTAACGCTACTTTATATTTGCTGACAACAGTAGCCTGTTGACCTGAAACTGCAACAGCCGGCGGCCCGCTTGGCTCCCAATAGTATTCACGATAATTAACAAACTTGTCCCAATCAATAGGAGGATTCCAAGAATAGTGTTCTTGGCTCGTTATTTGATCGTCGTGATCATTTGTATTTCCGAAAAATTTTAATTGATTTTTAAAATCAAGATAATCGTAAAAACTTTCAATCTTGTCATCTTTTCTAACAACTACCCCAGGTTCAAGTTGATATCGGCTGCGTAGAGTTTGATCAGTATCAAGATAGGTATCATTACCGTTATAGGTTTTTCCGTATCTTCTACCAAAATAGCCTGTGAGTTTTTGTAATACTCCAGGTTGAACCAATGGATCAACCACTGCCGACATAAATTTGTCGTTGGTGTCTGTTCTAAAAACTGTAGGTAATAATTCTACTGTTTTTCTAATTGGTAACTGACTCTTTGTAAATTTTTTATCTGCCATATTTTAAGTCTTTACGCTGTTGTGTTTACTTCGGATACTGTGATTGCTGAAACTATTTTTATATCATCAACTGTAGCACCACTTACGAAAATCTCGTCTGGTGAGCTTTGTATTTCAAATAAGCTACCGAACGATTGGCTTGCCTGCTTTGGAACGATAGTCAAGTTACTGATTGCAGGACTTGTTTGATTTAAAATATAAGTTGTCAGCTCACTAAGATAAAATCTGTCACCAAAATCCCAATTGTTGACATCAAAGAATGTAGTTATTGCTGTGATAATTCGTACTTTCAAATCGTTGTCACTGATAGTCAAGGCTGGATTTTTAACCACTTTAAATTCTGCCTGTAGTTTTGTATCAGCAGCAGCACCAAACAATACTTTATATTTTACAGGATGATAAATGATTTCGTCGCTGATAGATTTGATTGCATTTAATTTTGTTCCAAATGTAATTCTTAAGCTATCGCTGGTTGGAGCTTCTGGTGCAGTAGTTGAGCCGCCTGCAAGATAAATCCTATAAGCACTATCATATGATCTTGTCATTAAGAAAATATCAATGATATTGCTGGAGCTCGGATCGATTCTTCTATCAACAGATGCATTGTGTACATATTGAAACTTTAAATTGCTACGTCCTACAAGCCCTTTGTAATTGCTCTTTAGATCTAATGTATTAGTTGTTCTGTTTACCATCTTAATTCTGTTTTCGTCAATATCATAAAAATATATCAACTGACCGTCTGGGTACTTTGTGGTATTTGTAAAATCTATTGCTGATTCTTTTTCTTCAATTAAAATCGTATCTGTAGAATTATCAACTAACTCGTAAGCTGTTGCTCCCGATGCATCGGGAGCTTCTACAAAAAATAGATAGTTCAAAGAAGCATCTTCTCCTACAATTTGTTCAAATTGTTCTGGATTATCAATAACTCCGTCATCGTCGCTGTCAGCGAAAGCTATCTTAATTTCAACTGAGCTTTCATATCCGTCATCAAATTTTATAGTATCATCAATTTCAAAAGAAAAATCAGTTTTAATAGGAGTGGCTGAATTATAGGTTTTATTAATACCCAATACCTTGACATGGTCTTTGACCACTGTTCCTAATTGATCATTATATTGTTTTTCGTTGGCATCAAAATAAAATCTATTTTGTTCTACACTACCGAATACATAATTTAATCCTCTGACACGCACTACATATTTGTCTGCCTGTTTAACAAAGGCTAAAATCCAAGACGAATCAAGACTATTGTTAGTTGAATCTCCTGCTTTGCCTAAGCTAAAATTAGATATTAAATCAAGATTGCCTGCGGTAATTACTTTCCATGCAGTATTTTCAATGTCATAGCGTAGAGCAAAATTAAAATTTTGATATGATTGATTAACGATTTCTGATTCGATTTCTGCAGGTAGGTCGTTGACAAACTTAGGTACTATTCGTTTAGCAACAGGAAATACTGCTCCTGAAGTGTCAACTGGAACTATATCACTAAAGGTCACAGGGCCTAATCCTGATGCCAGAGCACCACGTCCTGAATTTGTACCGTCACCAACTACTTTGACCACTTTTGTCCATAGTCTATCTGTTTGTTCGCTGTCGTTTGAATCTGCTACAACTATTTTGCCTTTCTTAAAAGCATAACCAGTCGGTGGAACAAATTTAATTAAGGCTCCGGGAACAACATATTTTAAGTTGTTTGTAGAATATGATCCAACTTTAAACAGTGTGTTATCGATAACACTTTTAAAGTATCCAGTTGATGATCCGGTAACGCCGGTTATTGTTTGCCAAACAACGTTTGTATCGGCAAACAAAATTTTATCAAACTTGGTAATATAAAAATTATACACATCGGTGCTTGAAAATACTGGTTCAATGTTATTTCTGATAAAATTGATAATATCTATCTTGCTGGTAAATTTAAAACTCAAAGTACGTTCAGTATCTTCTTTGTACATGAATCCGTCGTCAGCAAATACATTAACAGAACTGTATTTTCCAGAAGCATCAATAATTTCAAAGTTACGACTTATACCGCTGGAGGTTCTATTAATTGATTTAATTTTTAAAATATCTTGGCTACTTGATAACGGAGCAAGATTATAGTCTTCTCCGGTAATCATTCTATTTTGTGTGTAGTAGGTTGCCGGAGCATTCTTACGAACCGAATCGATCGATTCAGACGGCGATGATGATGCCACAGTAGTTTGTAACGCCAAGCCAACTGTTAGCTTATGTTCCAATCCTTTTTTATCGTAGTATGAAACTCCAATATTAATACCGCGTAGATCAGTAGGAGCGATTGTATATGACAGGCCGTTACTGATTCGATAGTAAATTCTAAAAGCACCTTGTGGTAGATTACCGTAGACACCGTCAGCAAATACTAAATCAATTTGATCATTTTCTTTTGTCTGTACTGAAAAAATATTTCTAATATTATTTGAAATACTATTGTAGGCAATATTGTTGCCAACAAGATTTGATACCTTGGCCCAACGATTAAGTTGTGCACCATTGCCTGCTAATTTAAATAACCAAACATCATCGTTATTAATATTGTAGGCGTTGACCGCAACTTTTTCGTTAGTTGTCGGAACATCGATTGAAAAGTCAGCAAGCTCAAGACTGCCCTGTTTGAATAAAAAGAAGAATCCTGTGTTTGCACTGGCAGGGCCAGTTCCATCATTGCGATAAACAAAGCCCAATTGATTACCGGGAACAGGAGGTTCCTCATAGATACTTTCGCTGCCTCTAAATGAAGTGCTGACAATTTCAAATGCCATGCCCCTACCGGCTACTGTTTTATTAAATGTAAAAATAGGCACATCATTTGATGTAGTTCTAAATCTATATTGTTCTGTTGGAATTCCTTGAACTGTAGCAGATCCTTGGCTACGACCAAATTCTGTATTGTCTGACATTGCAGAATTCAACACAAGAATAAACTGTTCAAGCCAATTTGTGTTTGTAGGATCATTCCAGGTGATAACCTGATTAGCAAGATTTTTTCCGTTACTGTCAAGAATTTCTTCTGTAGTGCTTACTGTAGAAAACTTCAATAATCCGCTGGCTGAAATATTTCTCTTGGCATTATAGCTCAACATTCTTCCAAGACGTAGAACGCTTTCTTTAGTTTCTGCTAATTCGATGAAATTCTCTCGACTGGCGAGATCAATACGGAAAGCAAGACTCTGGCCCAGGAAAGCGACTGCATCGATAATGGCCATATATTCTGACGATTCGATATAGTCGTTGAAATCTTCAGGATAATTTTCTCTAAGATATGTGATAATAACTCTGCGAAGATTTTCAAAATCGTATGATTTGAAATCAGCATTTTTAAATGTCTGATAGATCCTTGTCCAATCTTGGTTTAAAATTAAGTTATTTTGTCTGCTGGTTGTTGTCATTTTCTATTCCTGATATCATATTTACCACCTAAAATAATGTGGTCACTTTACGATAGAATTGTTTTTATCAAAGTCAAAAGTCATACGCTCGTTGATGTTAAAAGGAAGATATGTTATATCTGCTTGGATTCTAATGCCTTGATCTGTGCTGTCGACCGTAACAGCATTAACCGCAATCCTGGGGTCGTAGTTTACAATTCCTTCTACATCTTTAGCAATCATTGTTTTAACATCTTCAGTAAAGTTTTCAAACAACATATCCCAAATAATTGTTCCAAAATCTGGATTCTCGAGCTTTTCGCCCTTGCGAATATAAAAATGATTGATTAGATCTTGTTTAACAAGATCAATGTCGTAGAGTTTATAGTTGCGTTTAGTTTCTTTTGAACTAAACCCTTTATAGGTAAATGCTCCGCCGTTGTCTCCAACTGACGCAACATTAGTGGCTACTACTTTTTGATTGTATAATTTATTAGTCATATGTTAGTCCGAATTATCTCGATCAGTATTATCTGGAGTGACCTGAGCTGGCGCTTGGTTTTCGTGAAGTAACCAAGGTTCATGCATTGGCACACGTTTCATAATACTGTCAACGGTTCCTGATTGATATCTTGCATCAGCCCACGACTTTATTGTGCTGGTTGCGGGGTTGGCGTTTAGTGTCAAGGGTTTTACAAAAGTAGCAGATACTGCTGCCTCTGCTGGCAAGTTGCTGTTCATGTGTATCTGCGCTGCTGATTCTTTATGATTGCCGCCGCTGCCAAAGCTGGTATCTTGTCCTGCGGTAAGTCTATTATCTCCGTTGGTGTTTACTTCGAAATTTCCAGTCTGTGATATCTTAGTATCTGTTCCAACAAGAATATCAAGATTAGCACCTACGGTTAATTTTGCATCATTGTTAACAAGGAATTCTAAATCTGTAAATGTTTCAACATGCATCCTGCCTGTTTCTGCTTTCATGTTAATGTTGCGGCCTGCTTCAATATTAACATCTCTGTCTGCTTTGAAGTTGAAATCATTTTCTGTATGAATACTAACACTGTCTGAAGCAAAAATATCTATCTTACCGTTAGACGAAAGCTCTATCCATGCTGTACCTCTCGCGTTAGCAATATAAATTAAATCTTCACTGTTGTGCATCAATAGTTGATGTCCGGTACGAGTACGCACACGGAAGTATTCATTATAAGGTATAGGGTTTTCGCCCTTCTCTACTTTATTGGCATTGGCTTCTAAACGATCAGTATACTTTACAGGGCCGCCGTTAGGACCACCTGCAGGTGTTGCTCGCTGATATCTATCATCGCCATCGTCCATAACAAACTGTGTGCCACCGAGGCGACTCACTGGTACTGCGGTTTGTGTTTGATTTTGTATACTACCAATTTTAGATCGCTTGGCTCCAGGTCTTCTATCTAATGGTCCGGGAGTTGAAATTCCAAATACCATACTCGGAGCTTCTCGTCTTGCAGAAGTAGTTGTTACACCACGTGCATCGTCGAGTAATAGTCCCTGTTCTAATAATACATCAGCTAACGGATGTACTGGTTTAGGAATCTTTTCTGGATCAATTTTTTGTTCTTTGGCATTTAATCGTTTGTTAATTTCTGTAACAGGTAGCGTCTTTACACGAAACTGTTCTGGACCTTTAGTAATTCCGTAGCGATCCTTATCTGCTTTGTCAATGTCAATTTGGTCAGAGCCGCCGAT
>Ga0209296_1000447_pt1 | contig 35578 bp, 54 predicted proteins | sample S_130206_EF_Meta_FD_187319 | JGI IMG/M metagenome (GOLD analysis project Ga0209296, IMG submission 187319) | Freshwater microbial communities from Lake Simoncouche, Canada to study carbon cycling - S_130206_EF_MetaG (SPAdes) (version 2) | ecosystem: Environmental > Aquatic > Freshwater > Lake ... | reverse complement strand
TGGGAAACAAGCCCATTATGGTTAATAGTGCTTTCCGCTCTAAACTGGTTAATGATGCTGTTGGTTCTAAAGATACTAGTCAGCATCGGGTGGGTTGTGCTGCCGACATAAGAGTGCCTGGCATGACTCCTGATGAAGTAGTCAAAGCAGTAATAGCCTCAGATTTAGGCTATGATCAGATTATTCGTGAGTTTGATAGATGGACACACATTAGTATTCCTAACTCAATTCACAATACAGCTCGTAAACAAGCATTAATTATTGATAAAAGTGGTACACGTATTTACTCTTAAAGAAAGGATTATCATGCCGTTAAAAAAAGGTACTAGTCAGAAAACTGTTTCTGCAAACATTCGTAAGATGGTTAAAGAAGGTTATCCACAAAAGATGGCTGTGGCTGCCTCTCTTAATGAGAAACGTATGACTAAAAAAGCTCGTACTTCTAAAAGATAATGGTTAAGAAAAATGTTAATCTGTCAGTAGGTCGAGGCGAGAAGTTATCCGTCAAGGCTGGTAGTGGATTGACTGCCAAGGGTAGAGCGAAATATAACCGAGAAACAGGTAGCAAACTACAAGCACCAACCAAATCAGGACCACGGCACAAGTCTTTTTGCGCTAGGTCACAGAGTTGGAAAGGTGAGCGTGGTAAGGCTGCTAGACAACGATGGGGATGTAGATGAAAAACGGATTGTATGCCAATATTTTAGCCAAACGTGCAAGAATAGCTGCTGGCTCAAAAGAGAAGATGCGAAAAGTTGGCAGTAAGGGTGCGCCTACCGCCAAGGATTTTAAAGATTCAAAGCGTACCGCCAAGCGATAAGTCTACAATTCCTGTGCCTGACCAATGACCAAGGGATGTAATATCAATCTTTGGTAACTTGATACTGCGCCACAAGGGTTGCATACAATCAAACCAAATGTCATCCATAACTAGGATGCGATCTTTCTTTGGCAATAGTTTTAAGAGTAAATCCACCATCTTTGGCTCAAACACACCATCTTTGGGTGCATCCATAAAGATAATATCGGCATTTTGAAACAGATGACTATACTTTCTGTACTCCATAAGATCAGTTAAGTCAGCAATGTGTTGCGCTAACCGATCTTTAAAGTGTTCAGGAGTTAAGTGGCTCATTAGGTGATCCCACGGTATGATGTCAAACGTATGCACATAACCATACCCTGCCTCATGCAAAGCAATCGTTCCTAGACCAGTAAATGTACCTATTTCAATACTAGTCTTTGGTTTGAGTATCTGCACCATTGCTTTGAGCAAACGATAGTGTTCCCCAGGGTTTAGATTCAGATATTTGTAGTCAGGTAAGTCTCTTTTACCACCAGCTACCAAGCCATAGTGTGCTTTTTCCATGGCTTGACTAACTAGCTTGACTAAGAAGTTATTTGGGTGAGACTGTTCGGGAACGTAACTCATACGGCTGGTGTCAGTTGACCTTCAAAACAATATGTACCAATATGCGCTAGTTGCGCCCATGGTGCAGCGTATATCTTCCCACCAATCTTCCGATAGATGTTACAGAAATGATAATCCTCTGAGAGTAATCGGTTCGTACCATCCTCAATGCTAGTAGCAAAGTATTCATGGATTAAATCAGACTTCAGCGTGTTCCCTAAGTCATGTACATCATTGGTGTAGGTTGGCACATGATCTCGCAGTTCATCAAACACACCTCGCTTGATTAGCATGAATCCTGTACCACCATTAAATATTTCTACTGGCTCACCTACTGGCACAGTAACTTCGTTCACATAGTTCACTAAGTTAACTACAAAGCTACCCGTGTGTCTTTTTAGTTCATCGTTGGGTACACCATTGTCCATAGCACGTCTGACTGTATCCCAATTAACTTCCTTCTTTGGATAAATACCACAGATCACCTCTTTCTCAGCATTCAGCATCCTGATTACATCTTGTGCTTGAAACCGTATGTCTGCATCTACAAAAAACAAATGCGTACAGTCTGTATCTAAAAAAGCCTTGGCTAAACCATTCCTTGCACGGGTTATCAGGCTCTCATTGAACATAAAACTCATCATGCAATCCACGCCTGAGTCTCTGAGTAGATTATTGAGCTGTAAGATAGACTGTGTGTAATAACCAGTACACATACCACCATACATGGGTGTTGCTAGGAAAACTTTAGGCATATTCTTATCCTTTTTAGGGTTGTTGATAAACATCGGAAGTAAAGCATCTCTTGTCGTGTAATTGACGGTGTATTGATTCGTACATTTGAAGTTCGGATATTTCTTAGCAAGCTCTAAGTAGAACGTGCGATCACCGATTGCTGGTGTCATCCAAGCAGGGCTGACAGACGGTAATATGTTGCCACGGATACAGTAACAATTGGTATCCACAAAACCATGACTCATACCAATCGCATCAGCAATGTTACCGAGACTCTCGCAGTCATCATTGCAGACATATTCTCCTTGTTGATTGACTATCTTCCGTAAGGAGAAACACCAATCTAAGTTCTGCGATTCGCACAGAAAGACCATCGAATACACATGGTTTTCATCAAACCAATTATCTTCATCGAGAAATAACACATAGTCCGCATTGAGCATAAATGGTAAACCAGCGTAGATACGATGACCGTTCCAAATAATGCCGTCTGCCCTTCCCGTGTTTTCTGGCAAATTGATAACGCTCTCTCCGCCCCAAGAAAAATCGGTTTTTCCATCATTTACTACATAATGTTTACATTCGATTGTTTGATTTTGCACACTTTTGATTGCACGTATCAAATACTCTGTATTTACCGATGGTGTGATTACGGCTACTTTAAGCATCTAACACCTCACCACATTTAGCTAAGAAACGATCAATATTGCTACTTTCTCGTGATTCAAAGAGATGGTAGACACAATCACCAAATGTAGTGCCAATTCCGTAAGATTGAGGCGCACCAGGCAAATCCCATTTAGGTACTTCAAAATTAGTCACAGAAAGGTACTCTACAGGCACGTTATGGCGTTTCCATGTATCGGTGAGTAGTTGTGCTACATCTCCGTATGGCGTAGGCTTAAATGACGGTTTACCGAGCTTTGTCCACATTTCTTTATGAACACAGAGAAAAGACGGTGCAGCGAACAGTTTTTGAGCAATATCAAAACCCATGTGGTTGGTGGCTTGCACATTTCCGACTAAACTGCCACTTGTAGCCATTTCAATGTATTTGAACGCTTTATCCCTATTAAGGATGATGCAATCAATGTCCATGAACAAAACTAACTCAGAATTACGTCTCATAGTCCAGTCCATCCAAGCACCATGATCTAATCCATTGATACGGTGTTGTTGAATAGGAATACCGTGATTAAGCATGACTTCACGTTGATAGGAGACAATACGGTCATCAATATTATCCCAATAAAGAGAAAAGACAGATAAGTTCAAAATAGAGCATCCTTTATAACGGGTGTAATGAGTTTTTGAGTAATCAAGCATTTACGCTTAGTGCCTTCTTCAATGAGACCCATTTCTAATAGTTCATTGATGCGCCCACAAACAGAAGATAACTCGATACCTGTTTGCTTTGCTAACTCCCGTCTGGAGTAGGAGACACCTGATTTCATGTAATTTAAGAGGAAATTAGACTGTTGACCGACTTTGCCATTAGCCTTATGTTCGTTATAAGCAATAACTGAAGTATCAGCGATCATTTATCTCTCCTTTTAATGTTCTAATTTCTTCTAATGCAGATATATACTTATCTTTTAATGAGTCTATTTCAGCTTTTTGTTGGCGTACCATGGTGATTATGTCTAAAAAGTCACAGTCTCCAATAAGTTCGAATTTTTCATGTAATCTTTCAATACTTTCAGCTAATTCGTTTACAGTCATTTCTCACTCGCTTTCTGCAATATTGCTCTTGCAAAATCTGTCATGTAAATCTCGCCAACACCATTCTTTTTCCAAGCATGGCAAACGCTATCGGCAACTTCTCTTATCTCATCCTCGGTTAACTTAGGTTGTTGCTTAACCATCTTGCAAATTAATAGCCATTCTTTTTTAGTAGGCAATATATCAGGATTAAATATTATTTCAATCATCTGTCATTCCTTTCCGATTTAGCTGCTAAACACAGTTCTTTGAATTTACTTGGAATATCAGGATGCCAACCACCCATGACGGTCATACAATCAATTTTGAAGTATTCTTCTTTGCGACTCACTTCGGTGAGATAAATAATTAGCCCACAGAATATAATCCACATACCTACAAAAGCAAAGTGCATTGATTTCATTCTTTTCTCCAGTTTAGGTTATGCCAGCTTGCCAAGAAAGTTGGCTGGCGCAACCACCTAACTATCTAGCTAATTGGTGCTAGATTCACGTCTTGACTCATGGGAACAATCATTACGACACAACCACCGCCTTTTTGTATTAATCCACGTTCGATACTCACTTTAGCCACCTGTACATCATCATCAATCACCCCAGCATCTTGGACAGCGTCTAAGATCGGTTTAATACAATTATCAATATCCATGAGTTTTTTTGATCTAGGTCTCAAAATAATGTCAATATTTACTTGAATTGTTCCTAATTTGGGAATATTTTGCTCAATAACGTAAGTAGACACAGCAGCCTTAAAATCACGACCCCGTTGGCTTATAAAGCGTCTGTGTCCACTTGCAATCCAATAATTATTGATACTTGGTGGATAAGGTAAGTACAAGATGATCAAAAAGGAACATCCTGATCACTAGTCTTACGTGGTAACTCTTTTGGATAGTTTGAATCAGGATTAGGTTTCCAGTTGTCCTCACTTAAACTAATGAGACTTCCCATCGGTGTAGCTTTAGTCCAACCAGCAATCTTAACTGTTTGACCTGCTTTATAGTCCTCTGACAGCATGAGAGTACCCTTCCAATCAGGAGACTTCTCACTTGTTTTCTTTGTGTTCTGCATGAGAACCCCTTTTCCTACCTGTGCAATGTGTCCACTAGCCATTATTTAACTCCTTATTTAATCTATTTAATCCACCAAGTAACTCCGCAGTCTGCATCGAGTCCCAAGTGTCCATATACTCCTTATTTGCTACCTTTAACGCTGTGTACTTCTCTACCCTTGTCGCCTCATCAAACTTAGGACTTGTATAAATCCTACGTGCCATATCTAAGAATCCCATCTGCCAATCCTTGATATTGAGATATTTAGCATAGGGTTCGTCTTGATTAGGAACATAGAGTTTTAAAGTATTGACATCCACTTCATCATCCACCATGTCTACCAAAGCTACCGCCTCAGTACCCGCGTATGTAGTTGGAGTAATGTCTCGCATTGCTCTAGGTTTCTCCTCAAAATCTTGAACTTCTTCGGGTGCATACATATTGCCTAAACAACCTGGGAATACAGTCCTAATACCTTCAGAGAGGCATCTAGCTCGTAACATGGCTCTAGGATACTTTGTCCAGCCCGAATTAGGCTTTACAAGCCCTATAGAACGCGCCTGTTCGATTGTCCATGTTAAGGTGAGACTACCCCCGTTTGGGTGCGAGAAAACGCCTGTACACTCTATATCGGTGTATGCTTGCCACTCGATCTTTCCACCAGCAGCTTGGAAACGTGCTTGCATGGCAGAAGATTTAAGAGCTGGGCGACCTAAAATAATGTCATAGTCTCTAACTGCACTAGCAAACGGCATCCCATCCGCTTGTGCAACTAGTCCGAGAGCTATTACTTCATTGACATCTTTCACACCAAAAAGCTTGGATGCTACCATCGCCTTTGCCATCTGTTCCATATCTGCATACGGAATAATATTACTCATATTGATTTCCTTTAATTTAGTTAGGTTATTTAATTAAAAAACGTCTACTACCACTACTCTCTACAATAAACTTCTCATAAATATCAGGCATCGCACTCTTAAACAAATCTGTGCTAAACCGCATACTTGCCTTAGATGACTTCCATGTCACTAAAGTATTGCCATCAAAGCTACGAATCTCTGCTTTGTCTGCTAAAGAATTGCGCAGCACCAACTCCCATTGCTCTTGGATTTCCTCTAGTTCCTTAATCTTGCCTTTGATGGACTTGAGATCACCGATAACTCGTTCCATCTCAGCAGTAGCTATAACAACACCTTCCATACTGGTAGGAAATAAGAGTTTAGTATCTTCTATGGACTTAGCCTCTGGTTGTGTGTTTGATTGAACATGACCCCAGAATACAGCCATTGATTTAATCAGATCAGTCTGCTCTTGTTCTGTTATATCAAACTCGAATGTGTGAAACTCTTGACCACCAAAGAGAACCGCTAGTACTACATGGTTAATTCTGTGGACTGCACTCTCATGGACTAGCTGGGAATAATCGACAGGAGGAATGCGATTAGTATCAGGATCAAACTTATGTCGAGTAGACGCATTGTAGTTTTTAACTTCAACCAAGGTTCTTCCGTCAGAGCTAATAAAATCAAAATGACTGCGAAACCAAGGCTCAGAGTTATGAGTAAGTGCGTAGTCTGCATCTTTTAGTTCCTTCTTTAAACGGTCTTGAGCTAGTCTACCAATGGTAGGTTGCATAATGTGACCCATTTGGACTGCCTCGATACCTGACAAATCAGGAGGAGGCAACTTGCCCTGTTTGATTAGAATAGTCTCAACTGCATGACCTTGGATAGCTCTACGGGTGTCAGATGCCCACCAAGCTGAATTGCGTATTTCAGGTGCGAAATCGTTTCTGTCGTTAGCCATTACAATACCTCCGAAAGTGATTTAATAATTATTTTTAACATAAAGATTTTATGATCAAGAGCATCAATACTCTTTTCTAATTGCATAATTCGTTTAGTAGAATTATCTAGTTCCATCTCTAGCATAGCTATTTGATTGTCTAATTGAGCTTGTTCAGATAGTTTCATTTGGCTATCCCCCATGGAATACAGTCTAAATCATCATCAGGACCATTGGGTTGTAATGGTGCATTAGTAGGCTCGAACCAAAGAGCATCTATTGTGCAACATTCTGCAACATAGGTGCGCTCGGTCTCGCAGTATCTTAACTTGCGTGAACCATCTATAACGTTTACTTTGGGATTAGCGTGGCATAAGTCTAGATCACCATATTTCTCATGGTGTCTACACTCTACGCATAGTTTGTATTTCATAATATTCCTTATTTAGTTAGGGTTTAATTTACATCTACTACAACTACGAATAAAGATTAAATGATTATCTAAAGTATTGCAATATATTTATTTAAATAAGTGTTGTATTTATACTCATCTAATCTTAAAAGACAATAAAAGGCACACGATATGGATGATGATAGGTATACATATATCATTCATACTTCAGTCCTAGAACTGTCCTAGTTCACAACTAGTGCCAATGCTTTATTTATCAGGCATGGGTTTAATTATCTGCCCATCACAGAAACCTATATCAGCATACTTACCTGTTTATCGCTTGGCTTGGCAACCTCACGCACCCGTGTAACCTTTATCGTAGGTGATTCGCTTTCCTTCCACGCCAGCACGAACAGAGCTGCTTAATAACGTATGGAGTACGATTACAGGCGCACGAATAGAAAAACCCTTTAGTAAGTATCCTGAGTTCGCACAGTTTAAGAAAATGGGCTTAATTCACTTTCCTAAACTCTCAAAATACTTAATAAAGGGCTTAATCTCACAGGTGCGACTCTGCAATGAAAATACTATAACATACCTTTTTCTACTGCGTCAATACGTTCACCAATCCAACGCATCACAGGGACTGCCATAGAGTTTCCAAGAGCTTTATAACGTGGTCCATCTGGAGTAGGTTTACCCCCAGGCAAAATGTCGGTGTATTGATCTGGGAATCCTTGGAGTCTCTCACATTCTATAGGGGTGAGTCTACGTACTGCCATTTGTTGCATGACTCCACCAACATGGTCAATATGCCCATTACCTCTTATTGTTTGTGTTGACTCTTGACTTGTAGTTAAATTGTACATATCAACACCTACTGCAATTTGTTGGTCTTGTACAGTTGAAATAGTAAATGCTTGTTCATCTTGTCCAAGATAACCTTTACCACCATTACCACCACCACCACGGACTTTAAACGCATGAGCAACACCTTGTTGCCCTCTTGTTTCTAAAGTGTATGAAACATCTTCATTCCAACCTTTCCCATTTTGGGCTTTATCTCTACCACTTGCATCTTGAATTGCAATTGCATGAGTAGTTCTAATGTCACCTAAGTCAAATGTATTTAAAGTATTCGCGATACCATCATCCACCCAGGTTTCAAAATCTTCTTTAGATGTGGCTCTACGAGACTTTCGGTATGGGCTTTGAATAACTGCCTGTAACTTATTTTTATCTGGCATACGTTGATCGTCAGAAGTACAAGTAATGGTATCGGCAACTTGTTTACCATTCCAAAATGTCGGAATAAAATGTCCACTTACTACCGATTGATGGGTTTTACGACCACCACCACATTCAAGATCAAGAGTTCCAACAGTATCGGGCATCACCACCATTTGAGCTGAGTTCTCGCTTAATCCGTCTGTTTCTGCAAATCTTCTGGCGGCAAGGGGACCTGTGATTTCAACGCCAATTCCAGAACGGGAGGTAATTTCTTTCCTCTTTTCTCGGCTCGGCGGAGAATCCCTTGACAGGCAACCTGACTCAAATAGAACCTTTGCGGGACCTCTCCAGTCTCCAAGGTTTCCGACAACGAACACACGTCTGCGGCGTTGTGCCACTCCGAAGTATTGAGCGTCAAGCACCCGATAGGCGAACCCATACCCGATGTCTGCCACCGCCCCAAGCAGGGAACCAAAATCCCTTCCTTCATTGGAACTAAGTACGCCTGGGACGTTTTCCCAGACAAACCACTTGGGTCTAAAGTGGTCAAGTATTCCAACATAGGTAAGCATGAGGTTTCCTCTTGGGTCTTTGAGTCCCTCGCGGAGACCTGCGACTGAGAATGATTGACATGGAGTTCCTCCGACCAAAAGTCCAACTGTTCCATTTATGTTCCACTCCTTATAGTTTGTCATATCACCAAAATTGGTGACATTGGGGTAATGATGTTCTAGCACCCGCGCGGGGAATTTTTCAATCTCACTAAAGCCAATGGGATTCCAATTCAAGTGTTCCCAGGCGCAACTTGCTGCCTCGATTCCAGAACACACGCTTAGATAGTTCATAAAATAGCTGGGGTTTCCCCCAGTCCTTGGTTAAAGTGTTAAGGAGTAGTTAAGAGGATCAGCCCACCATAAGACAAGTGATAACCCTAATAAGATACCAAATATGGTGGCTAGTAAATAATCTAATAGTGTGTTCATTGTGTAATACCCTCATGGTTTTCTACTAATTTTATGTAATGTGTAAAGATGCAATTGTTTAATAATTGTTGGTCAAAACCATTGACAGAGATTAAACGAATACCAGTGTTCCACAAACAATAATCAACCCTCATATTATTGTGAAACATGGTTTTAATTGGGCGATTAAAATATAAATTAGTGTTCATCTTATTCTCCTTGTAGTTTGTCTTTAGCTCTTTGAAATAGGGTTTTAACTGATCGATCTCCCCAATAGTCTGCCCCATCTTCATTGATTAAATCATCCACACTGGCAATGATTAATTGATTGTAGAGTTCGTCATCTTCATCGATGATTGGGTATTCTCTTTCTAACCATTTTGTGAAGTGATTTAAAACATCTTCTTTAGTTGATATGCCTGTAATTAATTCCATTTTATTGCTCCTCTAAGTTAGGTTTTGACTATCTAGTGATAATCCAATAAGAGACTGTAAACAATCCCTTATTAGCATATTGCACTAATTAAAAATCTTCTCAAAAGTCTTGTAAGCAATACTGTAGATTTCTTCACCATAGGGGATTTCGCACATTTGCGATTCTATGGAATCAAGCAACATTATTGCCTCCTCTTTTGTTGAATCTTTCATTACTGATTCAAATTTCGCTTGATAATTCGCGAATGTATTACCAATCATGGAAATAGTTTTCATGTTATACCTCTATATAGTCAGTTAATTTAAAAGATTGATTGGAATCTAATGTACTGAGCCAAATATCCAATTGTTCTTTGGTAAGTGTTTTCAAGTAGAAATATAAAGCATCATGTAAAACATGAGGCTCACAAACATTGCTAATATCGTGAGCGAGTTCATTAAAATCTACTTGATCCAATTCAAAATAACCCTCTATTTTTTTAACTTGCTTAGCTACAAGGAAACCCTTTAAAAAAGTGATTAGATTATCTTTTTTGAAATCATCAAGAGGTCCAATGCAATCGATCCAATCGCCACTATTAAAATCATCTTCATTAGCATAGGAACAAAATCCCCAGTCCTCGCCCTCTGTGGGGATATTACAATCATTATTGTTGACTACGAATAGAATTCCATACTGTTTAAAGTGTACTTCGTAGTGATCACAACCGCCCCCAGTGTAGACTTCTTCAATTGTTAATTTAGACATGTTAATTCCCCTTTTTCTCAGTTAAATTACCCTCATTCCACATCGCTCTAGCGAAACGGATAATGTTATCACTTACAGGGAAATCATAACCCTCAGCATGATGCTCAATTACATCCATAGGGCAATCATTTTCTGTAGGAAAATTGTCGTACCACATCTCACCCCATGATTTATCCAATACAACTGTTTTATCCTTTTCAATGTAGTAATCAATGCCATTGATGTCTAATTTACGATTTAATATGGCATTGATACAATCGCCACCTAAATAGATGCAATTGTTGATTTCCCCTAAAACATTTTCTTTTGACATTTGGGGATTGTCAATTTGTGCTTGTGCTATATCAGTATCACTAATATAGATAGTTAATTTAATTTGCATGATTTAGTTTCCTTTATTAGAATTAACAAATGAGAACTCACGGCGTGAGGCTATCGCCTCAACAATTGCGCTATTGTGGCGAATTACTTTTCTATCGTGTGGAGCAAAATATGAGAATGGAATGTCACTTCTCAATGCCTCTCTAAATGCTTTTCTGTGTGCTTTGTTTAACATTTTGTATTCCTTAATTAGTTAGGTTTAATCAATACATAGTTATCTATGTATAACTCTATTATACACATAATCTACTAATGCAACATATAGTTGTATAAAACATACATTGTATTTTTCTATTGATTGTATATTTCTATAGATATATACTATCTATAATAAGTATCATAGTTATCTATAGTTTCTAGACATATATAGTCTATATCTATAAATTTAAAGAATACTAATATAGTAGTTATGTATATAGTCTATTCGGTAATTTGTTGGAATGATCGATGGATAGACTCCTCTCACGCCTCTTTAAAAATAGAACTATTTGCCTGGGTTGTTCGCTTACAGGTAAATGGAATAGCTTGGACTGGGTAACAATCAACTAACGGTAATGACTAATCAATAATCAATTTTTGGTTATGGGTAATTATGGGTTGATGCGATTCTTTTATCCTTGTGCAATGTTTTGGGAAATGAATTGGGTTTGAGTCTAGTAATGAGCGTGACCTATTCCCTTCCCCCCCCAAAGAAAATTTGTGTTTTCTGAACTATGCTATTATTTGCGTAGGAGGTGAATATGTTAGCAATAGAAAAGAATAGAGAGTTACCTAAAATAAGGGTTAGAAACAGTTATCCGTATAAGGTTATGGAGATTAGTGATAGTTTCTTTGTTGAGGACACGAGTTTACAAGTTATTTGTAATTCCAACTATCGAATGGGTAAACAACTGGGTATGAAGTTTATCGCTAGAAAAGAAAATGACGGGGTACGGGTATGGCGAACGGAATAACATCTCTTGCTGAACAAATACAGTCTGTGTCTGATGACACAAAGCGCAAGTATATGCAGAGTATTTGGTCAATGGATAAGGAGCAAATCTTCCATGAGTTAATGCGTGTTCATGCTGAGAGTGCAAAGTTAATGTCCGCAGCGCAGATTGAACTAGATCGTTTGCAAGCCATTATTAATGAGCTAGATGATGCTAGTGACCTTAGACATTGAAAAGGCATGGTCTGAACAGTTGTATGAGTCTCGCATCTGTTTTAAGATAGAGATGCAAAGAGTCATAGAGTGCCATACCGATGCTGAAAAGATTGCCTTATTTGAGACTTGGAAGAAGAATTATTCTGAAGGCAGAGTCAATGACTTAGTAAAATGCGCTAAAGATAAGGTTAATCGGGTAAAGGTTGCCAATTGGGAATTTTAAGAAGCAGAACAGTTTGATCACCAGAAGAATACATGACCGCCTTTAATCAAAAACAGTTTTATAACTTCTGTTCACAGCTCAAGATTGAGACGAAAGAACAAGGTCTCAAGAAGATGGGTACTCTCTTAGGGTCACAAACCTATGTGATGGATGAGATTACCAAAGGTTTACAAGATGATGTTCATTTTTTTGTTATTTTGAAAGGTAGACAACTTGGAATCACAACCGTCTCACTCGCTCTTGACCTCTACTGGCACTTTATCCACGCAGGATTACAAGGCACACTTACCACCGACACCGAAGAAAACCGAGATATGTTCAGGTCAACCCTCGCCATGTATATGGATGGTTTACCCAAAGAGTATCGCATCCCGTTACTTGCTCACAACCGCAATCAGCTTTCCCTCAAAAACCGCTCTCGTCTCTTTTATCAAGTCGCTGGACTTAGAGCTAAAGGAAGTTTGGGTCGTGGCAAGGCGATTACATACTTGCATGGTACGGAAACAAGTTCTTGGGGAGATGAAGAAGGATTAGCATCTTTACTAGCTTCTCTTGCTGAAACCAATCCACACCGTTTATACCTCTTTGAGAGTACCGCCAGAGGCTTTAATATGTTTCACGATATGTACGTTACTGCCAAACGAGCAAGGACACAGAGAGCCATCTTCTGTGGGTGGTGGCGTAATGAGTTATATAGCCTCGATCCTGAAGGTATGACGTATAAAGTTTATTGGGATGGCAAACTCACAGGTGAAGAAAAAGAGTGGGTAAAGGATATTAAGAAGTTATATGGCGTAGAGATTAACTCTAGGCAAATGGCGTGGTGGCGTTGGAAGATGCTAGAAGGTATTAAGGATGAGAGTCTCATGTATCAAGAGTTTCCTCCTACCGAAGATTACGCCTTTGTTATGACAGGTACTTCATTCTTCTCTAACTCAAGGTGTACTGATGCTGTCAAAGCACTTAAAAAACGCACCTACGATTGTTATCGTTATTCATTCGGAGTTAATTTTCAAGATACCGAGGTTCTCAAGTCCACCGAACGTCTTGCTACTCTAAAGATTTGGGAAGAACCAGTTGATACTGCTTATTATGTCATTGGTGCAGACCCTGCCTACGGTAGTTCTGATTGGGCTGATCGCTTTTGTATACAAGTCTTTCGTTGTTATGCTGACGGCTTGGAACAAGTCGCCTCTTTTGCTACAGCAGAAATGAACACCTACCAGTTTGCGTGGGTCTTAGCCCACCTCGCTGGTGCTTATAAAAACTCTACCTTAAACTTAGAAGTCAATGGTCCAGGTCAAGCCGTTATCAATGAATTAAAGAATCTCAAAAGACAAGCAGCAGCCATGGGTACAGCCCTTGGTAAAGAACTTACCGATGTGTACGGCAATATGCAAAACTATATCTGGCGTAGGAACGATACCCTTGGTGGCTACTCCAACAGTATTGGTTGGCTAACCACCGCAGCTACCAAAGAACGGATGCTGTCTTACATGAAAGACTTCTTTGAGCGTGGCATGATGGACATTGTGGACATGGATACCATTGAGGAAATGAAAACCATTGTTCGGGATGGTGGCTCAATTATGGCAACAGGGCGCAATAAGGATGATCGGGTCATCGCCTGTGCTTTAGCGACTGCTGCCTTTGCTGAACAAGTACAGCCTCGCCTCATTATGCAAAAGATTACTAAACACATTAGTCGTATACAAGATGACTTTACCCCTGAACAACTAACTGTGGGTAGAAATGTGAGCGATTATTTGAAAAGAATTGGGGTATACGGCTCAGACGGATTAATCAACAAATGAAACCTACTATTCCTAAAAGAGAGTTAAAGGTTTTAATCAAACGGTTTCTGTCTGATAATGACCGTGGCATCTCACAAGAGTTATTTGCTGATCTGTGCGGTATCACACGCAATCATTTACTCGATGTCTTTATTTATAAGACCGAACCCTTAACAGAGTATGTCCAAAGACGAGTCAGTAAAGGCTATTATCATTGGTTAGATGGTGAAGTAGCGATTATGGCAAACCGAGATAACAGCCGTTTTCTGGAGTTTCGTAGAGAAGCCAAGCCAATTATGCAAAAAGATACCCGTTTAGTGATGAAAAATGGCAAGATTGGTATACAAATCGGTATTAAAAACAAGTATGATTACAGTATTAAACCATTAGATGAACAGTAAAAGGGGAAAATGATGCCAGTTCTAAAGGATTTTAAATGCGATCACCACGGTTATTTTGAAAGCCGTCAACCAAAATGCCCAATGAAAGGATGTACACATGAAGTTTTCCAAGTTCACCTCCAAGCTCCTGGGCTTGTTTCGGCAAAAACCAAGTTTACCGATAAGTCCTCCAAGCAACTTGCCAACGAATTTGGAATGTCAAATATTAAATCCGCACGAGAGGGTGAGAATCAAGCAGGATACCTTACCAGAAACAACAAGTTTACCGAAAAAGAGTATGCCGAAGCCGAAAAATTCGCCACACGTAAACGGGGTAACAAAGACCAACTCAAGAAACCGCCCACCCCCCAAGCTCCGCAAGAACCCAGAGCAGGGGATAACGCCATCTGGGGTGGTGCGTTCCAAGGAATGAATATGCAAAGTATCTTGGCTGGCAGATATAGTCAGTCCATAAAAGGTGAGTCCGCAGGGTTGACACCAAGCCAAGCAGGGATTACAGTAGGACCACGGGCTGATCCAAGCTCAAGTTTACGTGATCCCGATAACCTACAGATTAAACGATGAGAATACCTACGAATCATGCTGATCGAGAAGATTTTTATCTTGATCTCATGGAAAAATGCTCAGTCTCAATGGAAACCCGTAAGGCAGATTACACTTCCTTGCGCTCTTACTATCTATTCGGTAGTTCGCCTGAACAACCTCCTGCCTACTTTAATAAAATCCATCCGCATTTAGATCAGCTCACTAGCTTCTTATATTCTGCCGAGACTACTCGGTTTTCTATTTCGCTCGGAGCTGCTGTACCTGAAGAAGAACAATTTAAAACACCGATACTTACTCAAGCTCTGAATGATGAATGGCTTAATTCGAATGCCGATCAAATTTTTTCTTTAGCAATGACATGGGCATTAGTCTACAACACCACCTTTATTAAACTGGTTTATAACCGTGGCATCGTGCCGTACATGATTGATCCGTCAAGCATGGGTGTACTGCGTGAAGATATACCGTACACAGACAGACAAGAAGCACTTTTACAAGTCTATTACATTACTAAATCTGAACTGTATGCCCGTTTGTATTCGCATCCACAACGAGAATCTATTATTAAACGCGTCATTGCTAGTGTCAAATTGAGTGATGATGATATGCCTAATGCTGTAAACCGTATTGTGATGAGTCAATCAGGCTCAACCATTTACGGTAACGTCAATTTGGACTTAGGTGGTATTAATCGCTATGCACCCCAAGTTGCTGAAGATACGATAGAGATGCGTGAGTTATGGGTGTGGAATGATGATACCCAAGACTACCAAGTTGTAACGATTGCCTCACCTGATATTATTTTATATGATCGCCCAGGCGAGAGTATGTTCTTAAAAGGTGAATGTCCATTTGTACAATTGTGTCCGAACCCACAATACGATTACTTGTGGGGTCAAAGTGAATGTCAGAAATTAGTGCAGTTACAAGAGATGCGCAATCAACGCATGATTGAAATTTTAGACTTACTGAGCAAACAAGTCTCTCCACCAACAGTTTATAGCGGTGTTTCAGGTATTGTTGATGAAAAGTTTATGGCACTTAACCGTGCTGGTACATACATTGCCTCAGATATGCCAGGCGCACGGGTTGATCGTTTAGCACCACAAATGCCACCTGATTTATTTGAAGTAATCCATGAAGTTGATGCCATGTTCTCCGAAGTGTCGGGAATTAGCAACGTTTTATCAGGTAGAGGTGAATCTGGCGTAAGAAGTCAGGGTCATGCCTCACAATTAGCCCGTTTAGGTTCAAGTCGAGCCAAGAAACGTGCATTGATTGTAGAAGATAGCTTGGAAAAGGTCGCAACCTTGTATTTAAAGCTGATGCAGTCGTATGATGACACGCATTTTACTGATGAGAACGGTTTACGCTTTATTCCAAGACAATTTACCAATGATTTTGTTGTAAAAGTAGATGCACACAGTAATTCTCCCATTTTTACGGAAGATTTGAAACAAATGGCATTTAATCTCTTTAAAGTCGGTGCAATTGACCGAGAATCCTTGCTTGACTTGGTTGAACCACCTATGAAACAATTATTAAAAGAAAAGCTAGCAAAAAGAGAAAAAATGGAACAAAATCTACCAAGAGAGAATCCCAGAGAAAAAACAACCAAGAAAGAACCAGAGGTCGGATAATGGAATATTCAAAACCAGTACAACCAACAGCAGCAACGCCTAGAGTAACAACTAGCGAGTTAAACACAAGAACCGATGTACCTACCTTGCAATATCGGGTACAAGGTATGCAATCAAATGACCGTAACCCAAGTATGCGGAGTTATGGCAGAATGACTAGGGGATAGTTAAATAGGAGAAGCGTATGTACGGCAAAATGATGATGAAGCGTGGTCGGAAAACTAGGCGTTAATAGTTTCCCGTGAGAAGGAAAAAGGCAAGCAATTGCCAGTAACATCTCCCACGGGGGTTGGGAGAACTAAATAAGACCCCCACTTGACATTTTTGTAAAACTGAGTAACCTATGTACAACTTGAAGGGAATGTTATGAGTGTGCCATCAGATGAAATGATGAAAATGATTGCTAGTCAAAGAGACAAAGCCAGTCCTAAAGGCGCACCTGCGTTACCTGCTGATGAAAACAATGTTATTTCTGATCCATCCATGCCACCGATGGGCGCACCAATGAGTACGCCTGAACCCAAGATGGGTAATCGTGAAGCAGCGATGATTAATTTATCGATGGCAATGGATTTGCTAGAGCAGAGTTTGCCAGCAATCGGTAGTGAGACACCTGAAGGACAAAAGATTTTAGGCGCACTACGCACCATGACTTCAATCATTGGTCAGAAAAAAGGCAAAGTCAACGAATTGCAACCAACTGAAATTATGCAGTTACTACAAACCTTACCTCAAGCTGGTGGTGCTACACCTGAAGGTAATGCAATGCAACAAGCACCGATGATTCCTGGTATGTCACCAATGGGTATGCCTCCTCCACCTCCAGGTGGAATGCCTCCAATGGGCGATGTATCGCCACCACCACCACCTATGTAAAGGATTGAACCATGGACTTATTTAAACCAAGAGGCGCATCAGCACCACGTAGACCAACTGATAACAATCAGAAAAATGGACAAGTTATTAACACACCACGTTTTTCAGAATTTGGTGGATTGGATTCTGCTCGTAAGGCAGGAAACAAGAATCTAATGACTATGTCACAACCAGGTGACACCAAGAAAGTTATTTAATTAAATAGGGGATAAAAATGAGTTTAGAAGATATTTCATTAGAACAGCGTGATGAGTTAGCACTCTTAGCCAAGCAATTGGCTGAGAATCCATCCACACGCAAAGATTTCTTACGCATGACTAAAAAAGTCAAGCCTGATCTACCAATTCCTGAACTGGAAATGCAAGATTACACAGAAAAAAAGATGTCCGACATGGAAAACCGTTTGTTGGTATCTGAAAATAAATTACGTGAAAAAGATGCCCGTGAAGAATTGAACAGACGTAGACAATCATTGATTACTAAAGGGTTAGCCCGTGATGATGCCGATGTTGAGCAGATTGAAAAGATTATGCTTTCAAAGAACATTAGCAATCACGAAACAGCAGCCGAGTATTTTGATTGGATGAAACAAGCAGCCGAGCCTACACCAAGTGGTTATAATCCAAGTGCAATTAGCAAGTTTGACTTGTCTAAGTATTGGAAGAACCCACAGATGGGTGCAAGAGATGAAGCAGCACAAGCCTTAAAAGATATACGTAACGTTGGCAGAAAAGCCATTGGTATTTAAGTTTTATTGCAGTACAAGGGGATATTTTTAATTTTGTTTGGAGATAAACTATGCCTATAGGCGGCGGTATTCTTCCAGCGTCAGGTACATCGCAATACAATGAGTTAACCTATGTTACTCGTAGAGCCTTTATCCCCAAGCTGGTTGTTCAACTTTATAACAGCACACCCTTGATGGCTGCTTTGATTGCTAACAGTCAATCCGCATCTGGTGGTGTATCCCAAGTAACAGTTCCAGTACAGGGCGCACAGTTTGTTAATGCCCAATGGTCTGACTATAGTGGTTCGTTTACACAACCGTCAGTTCAGCAAGGTGCTTTCAACGCTGAGTTCAACCTCAAGTTAATGATTGCTCCAGTTCCGTTCCTCGGAATGGAAGGTGCAGTACAGCAAGACTATGCCATTATTCCATTGATCGAAGCTCGTATGAACGATGCGACCAACGTAATGATGGATGCAATGGCTACTGCTTTGTACACCAACTATACCAACACACAACAGTTCATCGGTTTACCTGGTGCTATTGATGATGGTACAAACATGACTACCTACGGTAACATTAACCGTACCACCTTTACTTGGTGGAAGTCAAAAGTGTACGCTGCTGGTTCTGTCAATCCAACTAGACAAAACATCCTACAATACATTTCTGGTACTGTGAAAAACGGTGCTGAAGTGCCTACGTTTGGTGTTTGTGGTTTTGGTACATGGACATTACTAGCACAAGACTATGTTGGTCAAGAACAGTACGTTATTACCCCAGGAAACGGTTTTGATGGCGATGCAAATGGTCCATCTGCTGCTTTTAGGGCTTTAATGGTTGCTGGTGTTCCTATTTATCCTGATCCGTACTGCCCAGAAGGTACTGTGTACTTTATTAACAGTAACTACATGAGTTTGTACATCCACGATCAAGGTTCGTTTGTGTTTACTGGCTTTGAGTCTACACTTCCTAACTGGCAGATCGGTTATGTTGGCGCAGTTTTAATGATTGCCGAATTGGTAAGCGTTAAACCTAAGTCAATGACACGGGTTTCAGGTTATAACTCTATTTCTTTATAAGGAGAAAAAACCATGTCACTCAGCACAAATAAAATCCTTGTTTCACAAACATTCACCAATACAGCAAGTGCGTTTTTACAACCTGTCATTATTACTAGTATTGGTATTGGTAACTTAACATCCATGAACGCTGGTGTGTCATCCGCACAGTTTGTACCTGCTGGTGTATATATTATGCCTTACTCGACAACTTCAAACGTGTCGATTGAGGTGAATACATACCAAAATGCGACTGGTGTTGCAGTTAATAACTGGGTAGCGTATGTAGCTGTTAACACAGGCGGTACAACTATCTTGTCTGATGGTTGGAACGTTCGTGCTAATGCCTCTACAGCCACGCAATCATTAACTCTTTATACTTCAAACGGTGGCAATGCTGTTGTTGGCACTTACAACGTTTAAGGAGAGAGATTATGGCAAACCCAAATAAGGTCGGTAATGCAACTTTAGATAGTTTTGGTTATGGTCGAGTTGGATTTGTTCGTAATGCGAGTTTAGCAACAGCAGGTCTAGGTATTGTAACCATCCCTTTAAATAGTGGTGGTTTAACAAATGGCGGTGCTGTTTCTAACTCAGGTAGTGTGATTATTCGTCAAATTGTAATTAGTGATCCAAATGCAAGCGCAGCAACGGCAAACATTTCTATTTCTGTACGTTCAACGGGTAATGTAACTACACCTAACGTAGTTGTATCGAATGTAATAACGACACAATTAACTGGTGCAGGAACATTTATTACACTTAACATTGCTGAACCGTATTTAACCAATACCGCAGTAAGTGGTGCTGTTACTTCAGCTTTATTTTTAAATGTTAATACAGCCGTAGCAGCTACTTGTGATATATCAGTTTTTGGAAACGTAGTGAGTTTCTAATGACTGTGATTTATGTTACAAACCGATCTGATAAGAAACTAAAAGATGGACTTGGTGGTGTTTTTTATACTTTTCCAAAAGACACTACCGTAGAGATTCCTGAAGAAGTTGCTCGTCATGTATTTGGTTATGGTAGCGAAGATAAAGAAGTTTACTTGGCTAGGTTGGGCTGGTGTCTTACTTCCAACGATTTAGAGGCTGCTTTAGCTATTCTTGATCAATGGGAGATTAGTACCCAACCTCCAAAAAAAGACCAATCGTTATCCCCGTTGGTGGAAAAAGTACCCCTACCTGCTAAAAGGCAGGTTCGGGGAAACATCCTTAAAATAGCGTCATAAATGATGGAAATTAAATGGCAACTTTGTCAAGTTACCTCACCGCAGTACGTAGATTGTTACATGATGCTAATGCCAATTTTTATACGGATCAGCAACTAACTGACAACATCAATTCTGCTCGTGAGCGTGTAGTAAGAGATTCTGGCGCATTGCGAGAAATCGTTGTCGCTCAAGTGCCATGTCAAGTTGCACCTAGCGCAACCATTAATTCTGTTGCACCTGCTTATCCTACTCAATGGTTAGCAGATACAGTAGTTACAGCTAATACATTTGTATTTAGCAACATCTTTATTTATCAATATATAACTGGTGGTACATCAGGATCAACTGCACCAGCGTATCCTGGCAACAATACTAATAATTATAGTAATTACCCACCAAGTACAGCATTTGCTGATGGAACAGCTACTTTACAGTATGTTGGTAATTGTGAAAATATTTCTTATGAGGCTTTAACTAATCTCATGGGAACTGCACCTTTATCATCTAGTTCAGGCAATACTATTTTAGATATTGTGAATATTAATTTATATTGGGGAAATTCACGTTTACCCATGAATTATTTTGCTTGGTCAGACTTTAGCGCAAGATTACGTTTTTGGCAGAATTATATTGGTCAACCTTTAGCATTTAGCGTTTATGGTCAAAATAGTATTTATATTGGACCAGTTCCAGATCAGATTTACCAAGTAGAGATAGATTGCGTAGTATTGCCCAATCCGTTGAATTTATCTACACCAACCGTTAATGATTCAATTAATGATCCATATAGTGCTGCCGTACCGTTTTATTCAGCGTATTTAGCTAAATTCTACGAACAAAGTTTTGGTGAGTCTGAGATTTTTAAACAAGAGTATCTCAAACAAATCAATAGCATTATTAATTCTGTATACACAAGGCGTTTGCCAAGTGTTTATTCTTCTCCATATTAATTATGGCAGCAGCAGAACAACGCAAGTCCTACCAAGTTGTTAAACAATTTACAGGACTAAACACTAAAGCCAATCGCACCTCAATTGATGAGAAAGAGTTGTATTGGTTAGAGAATATCCAACCTATTGGTTTTGGTAATCTAAAAATTATTCCTAACTATAGTGTGGTTTATAGTGGTAATACGGCTGTTACTTTTGCTAGTCCTACCTATTTATATTCAATAAATATTGGTGTTATGGATTATGTCGTTTCTTTTAATGCTAATGGTAGCGCACAGTATTACAACGTGATTAACGGGTCTACGGGAACAATTGCATCGGCTAATACGTTTAGTGGTTCTGGAGTGCAAGTAGCGCAATGGAATAACGAATTTATGATGATTATTGACCCAAATAAGGGTTTATTTTCATGGGATGGCACTAATTTAGTAGAAATAGGTTCAATTGGTATAGTTGCTATTAGCAATGGTGGTTCTGGTTATAACGTGTCTCCTTCTGTAGTTATATCAGCACCTAATAATGCCAACGGCATACAAGCTAATGCGACATCCTTTTTAACGACAGGCGGTAATAGTGTTTCATTTATTGCACTTACCAACGCTGGTACAGGATATAACACTACACCAACAGTTACCATAACAAGTGCTAATGGTGTCGGTAGTGGTGCAACGGCAGTAGCTAGTTTACTTAATTTTAAGACAGGCACAGTAACCATTAATGTGATTACTGGTGGAGCTGGTTACACGAGCGCACCAACTGTGAGTATTACGGGCGGTGGAGGAACAAACGCTGCTGGTACAGCCATTGTTTTAGGAAATATTGTTACGCAAGTGGTAATGACCAACTTCGGTAGTGGCTATACTAACGCTGCTAACCTAGTAGTTTCCCTAAGTGGTGGTGGATTTACCAACGCAGCGACCATTACTGCCACAATTAACAACACAACCAATACTGCGATAGCTACCTTTAGTGGGAGATTATGGATTGCTCAAGGTAGAACTATTTATTATAGCGCAGCAGGTTCTTATTCAGATTTTACAAGTGTATCGGCTGGTTTTTTAACATTAACCGATTCAACTCTACACGGTAATATTACACAATTACTATCTGCTAATAACTTCTTATACATCTTTGGTGATGACTCAATTAACGTATTTTCTGATGTACGAGTACAGTCAGATGGTACAACTTTATTTACCAATACCAACGTTTCTGCCTCGGTAGGCTCTAAACGGCAACATACCATCTTTCCATATTTTCGTTCTGTGCTATTTATGAACGATTACGGAATGTACGCTTTAGTTGGATCAACCACCAGTAAGTTGTCTGATAGCTTAGATGGTTTGTTTCCAAATATTGACTTTACAAATCCTGTCTACGCTGGTCAAGTTTTGGTGAATAACATTCTATGTGCGTGTTTTAACTTTAGATACTATGATGCAATATTTACTAACAGTACTCGGTATATTCAAGCAGTATTCTTTGAGAAGAAATGGTTTTTAACTAGCCAAGGTGATACTTTAAGTTATATTGCCTCGGTGACTGTTGGTGGCAAGATAACCATTTATGGTACACAAGGCAATAGTCTTGTCAAATTGTATAATGATGGTGCAAATACAATTACTAGCAGAATACAGACTGCTTTGATGCCAATGGGTGATCCCATACGCACAAAACAAGCATTAAAATTAGCCATAGAAGCAACAAATAGCAACAATACGATTGATTTAACTGCTACCATAGATAGTGAAGTGAGTCAAAATCCAATTAACGTATTAACTAGTTTAATTGATTGGACTAACAATAATTTTACAGTTATTTTGTGGAAAAATAATAGCAATGTAACAATTGGTTGGGATACCGTAGGTTATCAATTATTTAAATCAGATGCTTCCCAATATGGCAAGTATTTAGGTTGCACAGTAACATCAAATAGCGCAGGCTTTGTTTATAACGGATTTGAATTTGAACATGAATTGAGAGTGAGGTTCTAATATGACTGTCCCATACACCTTTGGCACGGCAACAACATCTATACCCTTATCGAATTTAGATGCTAACTTTAACACACCCATTACCTTGGGTAATACATCTATCTACCTAGGAAATACCACTACTACTATTGGTAATCTTACATTAACTAACGCCACGATTAGTAGCGGAACTGTAAACATTACCAATGTAACGGTGACTACAGCCAATGTTACTAATATTACTGTAACTGGTACTGCTAATATTGCTACAGGAAATATTACTACATTAACTTCAACATCTATTACAGATTCAGGATTAACAAGTGGTCGAGTAACATACGCTGGCACAGCAGGGCTATTACAAGACTCAGCCAACCTTTTATACTCTGGTACTGACTTAACTGTTTATGGTATAAGAGTAGGTCGTGGAGGTAGTGCTGTAAGTACAAATACTGCTGTTGGTGCAAGTGCGTTGGCGGCTAATACAAGTGGTGCAGACAATACCGCTTTGGGGCTTAATGCGTTAGCTGGCAACCTCTCAGGCATTAATAACACCGCAAGTGGTCGTTTTGCACTAACTTCTAACACGACAGGTACTGGAAACACTGGTAGTGGGTATAGTTCTCTCGCAACCAACATCGCAGGTAACTACAACACCGCAAGTGGCGGACTCTCTCTCTTTTCCAACACAGGTAGCTACAACACCGCCATAGGATATGATGCTCTTAATAACAACACCACCGCCTCTTATAACACAGCATTAGGTTGGAGTGCAGGATATGCAAATACTACTGGTGCTGCTAATACTTATATTGGGATTCGGGCAGGTGTAAGCGCAAACACAGCAAGTTACAACACTTTTGTAGGCACTGGAACAACTGATGGTGCTGGTGCAACAATTACTACTGGTGGAAAAAACACTATCCTTGGTGGCTACACAGGCAACCAAGATAGTTTAGACATTCGTACAGCAAGTAATTATGTTGTTTTATCTGATGGTGATGGAAATCGACAGATTACAATGGCTGAAGGGCAAACCCTTGCACTTGACTCAGCAGTACCCAACTCAGGTACAGGTGTTACATTCCCTGCAACACAATCAGCATCATCTAATGCTAATACACTAGATGACTATGAAGAAGGTACTTTTACTCCAATATTGGGTACTTCTAATGGTGGTACGGCAACCATGTCTTTACAAGAAGGAAAATATGTCAAGGTGGGTAAAATAGTTCAGTTCTCTTTACAAATTGCATGGACTGCAAAAAACACTTGGGACTTTAATACAAGAATAAGTGGTCTACCATTTACAGCAACATCAAATACTGGTGGTTATGGCTGGCCCAATTCTTGCCAAATGGATGCAAATGCACTAACAACACTATTTATTTATAGCATAGAATCTAATTCAACCATTGGATATATTCAAGCAATTAATGTTACAGGCGCGCAATTAACAGAAAGCAGTTTTCCGTCAAGTGGGCGAGTTCTTGTAAACGGATGTTATCAAACAACTTAACTAGATTGGATTATTTAGTCGGACATTTTTAAAAGGAGAATTAAAATGGCAATAACTAAAGAAATAGCAGTTGATCAGATTACAGTAACAGAAAATGGTATTGTATTAGTTCGTGAAGTAACAAGAATTATGGAAGATGGTAACGAGTTATCTAAACAATATCATCGTACATCTTTTACACCCGCTAGTGATGTATCTGCACAACCACAGAATGTTCAAAACATTTGTAATGTTGCATGGACACCTGAAGTAATTAGCGCATATCAAGCCCAACAAACACAGAACACTTTGCCACAATAACTAGGAGTATTTAATGAGTGTCAATGCACCTTTTACTGTAACTGGTAACACAATTGTGATTACTGCTACTACACCAGCTCCTACTGCTGTACAAGCAAGATCAACTACGCTTGGTGGTAATCAATATCGCATTATTAATTCAGGATCAATTACAGCTTTCTTAGGGTTTGGTGCTAATGCAACCATCGCTGCTACAGGTGCAAATACACCAACGGGAACTGTAGCCAATTGTTTACCTCTGTTGCCAGGCACAGATGAAATACTAACATTTATTCCTAATGCGTTTTTCTCTGCCAATGCCACATCAAGTACAACTATTTACATCACTCCTGGGGATGGAAGCTAAATGTTAAAGACGGTATCATCCTTTTCTAGTTCTAGTTCTAACATTTCCAATGTTACTACATTAACTGTTACTAGTTTGACAGGGTATATGTATGCCAACAATACAAGCCCAGTTACAGCCTCAGTCACTATTCCTAACAACGGTTTAGCAAATAGCAACGTTATTATTGGCAATACAACCATTACTTTAGGTTCTACAGTCACTAGTTTAGGAAATGTAACTTTAGCTAATGCAAATATATCAGCTACTACAACAGCTAACGCTACTTTTGCTACATCCAGTTTGCCATTAGTGCCAGCAGGATATATCTCAATACTCTTGAACGGAACTACCGTCAAGATACCTTACTATGCGGTGTAAATATGGAAAATACAGCATTTTTGATTGATGAAACAAGAGCAAAGTTAAATACGCATGAAGCGGTGTGCGAATTACGTTATGAATCTATCTGCGCTCGGTTAAAACGTATTGAAACGATATTAATTACATCTGCTGGATTTATTGTGGCATCTTTGGTAGCCATTGCTTTGAAAATGAACTAACGATGAACATGGAAACTCTTTCTATTGTGCAATTTGGTGATCCAGAGTCATTAGGAGAGTTTTTGTTTGAAAATGGTGTACAGCACTTGTTATTTTGGGAAACATTGACTGATTTAGGTCGTTCTTACCCTAAATTTCCCATTACAGATGCCAATGTTGACAACTTAGATGACTGGTTACTGGCTCATCAGGTCGAACATCAAGCCCTTGCAAGCTATTTAAATTTAAGTAATCCATTTAATATGTTAGATGTAGACTTTAAAAAAGAGAACGATTTTTACGATTGGTTAGGAACACATTTAACAATCCATGAACAAATAGCAGCAAGTTTAGGATTATGAAAATGTTTCCCCACCCCCAAAAAAAACACAAAATTTGAAGAATAATTAATTATGAGCATTGGTCCAGTCACAAATCAAGACGACATCAACTACATGATTCAGGTAGAGAATAATAGGTATGAAAATGATCCTATGTCTGATGAAAGATATGTAAGTTTATTAAAACAAAATCAAGATTATTTATCTAATCTTTATGGAAATATTTATGCTCCACTTCCAGAACCACCACCCTCTCCACCACCCCCTCCTCCGCCACCACCTCCTTCACAGCCAAGTAGAGAAGACCCTAATCAAGTATATGCTTTAGGTGGAGCAATACCTGTATATAGACCACCACCAACTCCTGAAAATCCAACACCTCAAGCAGAAGTTGATTGGGATGCTTGGAAACAAATAACAGCAAATTATGAAGCAGCAAAACCTTATGATACTTTTAATCCTACAGGTCTTGCACTTGCAGCATTATCTGTTATTGCAGCACCCGTAACAGGGGGATTGTCTTTAGCAATTGGTGAAGCTCTTTTAGGTGTAGGTGCAGTTGGAGCTGCTACTTTAGGAGCTGCTGTATTAGGTTCTGCATCATCATCTGTGTTAGCTGCTGTAACAGGTGGCGATGTTGTTAAAAGTGCTATTGCAGGTGCTATTACAGGAGGTGCTGGTGCTAATGTGGCTGAGATAGGAACAGCTATTGCTGGTGGAGCAGAAAACATACAAGCTATGGCAACAGCTTTAGACTTAACTACCAAACAAGTAACAACAGCAATTAGTAATGCGGTTACTAGTGGCGTTGTATCTGCTGCGGTTAATGGTACAGATGTAACTACAGCAGTAACATCAAGTTTAGCAGGAAGCGTTGTTGGATCATATACCAATAATTTATTAACTAACATTCCAGATTTAAAAGACTCTGCAACATTAATAAGCAATGTTTCTAAAGTAGCAACTACAGCTGCTGTTTCTGGCTCGGATATTAGTACTGCAATAACAAATAGCGTTCCATCTATTATTGGTGGAATAATTTCAGATTCGCAAAAAGAAGATTCTGTAAAAAAAGAAATACAAAGCGCAGAATTAAGTAATCCGACATCAAGAGATCAAGCAATGTTTGATAGTTTAAAACAAATGTTTGCCCAATCAAAAGTTGATGGAAATTCAATTGATGCTGGTACGCAATATGCTTTATTAGCGCAAGCATTGCCTAATTTTGTAAATGATTTCACACCAACTACTCCTTTAGTGCCTGTACAAGCTGGCAAAGAAGGTATGCAAAAGTTTATTACGCAAGCTAGTAATGATCCTGAGTATTTAAAAAATGTTTTAGCAAATCCTGCATTAAAAGCATCTATAGATGAATATATGAACGCTTATGGTGGAACTTCACCACAAATGGATTTAAATTATATAAAAGAATTATTATCACTTGCTGAACAAGACCCAACATATAAACCATATAGAGATGAATTAAATAATTTATTTAGTAAAGAAAATATACAAAATTTAATTGATAAAAATCCTGATTTATATCCAACTATTGATAATTTTTTTAAATTATCAGATGCGTCTGATCTTGGCACAATAGATGTAAGACAAAATCCAAATGAAATTGTAGTTGAAGCTAACAGAAGAAAAACGCCAATTACTGATCAAGATATAAAAACATTTACATCAGAAAATATTACGCCAGAAGAAATTTCACAATTAATACAAATGTATGGTTATCAAGGTACTGATCCTGCGTTTACAAATATACCGCAAGTAGTTCCAACAACACCCACGATACCAACAACTACTGAACCTGTTATTGAACCTATAGGTGATCCTTTAATAACACCTACAACTACCCCTTCAGTATTTCCTACAACAATACCTAGTACGACACCAAGTGCTGATCCAAATGTTGATCCAGCAGCTTTACCAACAGGTAGAATCGAACCTGCTCCTAATTTACAGACTCGATTACAAAATAGATTAAAGCCGTCACCAGTAAAACCAACAACAGATAAAAAAATTATTGATTTAATTTTTCCACCAACACAAACAGATAAATTAGTTGATACAACAAAACCTACTACAACAAAATCAACTATTCCAACAGAAACAGAAGATTTGCCAGTAATTCCTGAAGTTGATGATGAAGAAGTAGTTATTAGTAATCCTGAAAACCCAGAAAAACCAGTAAAACCAACAAAAACTACTGATAAAACTGTTGTTTCAACTTCTGTAATTCCACAAAGAATAAGTCCATCAACGCGAAATAGACCATTATCAACAGGACTTGGTATAGATACAAATGTCGCTGCTTTGTTAGGAACAGGATTACCATCAAGACCAGATGTTTCAAGTACATCAGAACCTTATTTATTAGGAAAAGATGATAAGAGAAAAGATGTGTGGAATAGAGAATCTTTAAGAGGAGCGTTAGGAATATAACATGGCTAAAAATCTATCAACAGCATTAAGTACTGACCTTGCAGGACTTGCACAATTACTCCGTTCTAAAGGGCGTGGTAAAGACTCAATCCTAGCGCACATTAATCCTCAAGAAGCTGCCTTACTTAGAAGAGCTGGTGGTAGTGGAGAACCTAATCCTGAAACTGGCTTGCCTGAGTTTCAAGAGGATTATAGTTATGATTCATCAGGGGATTATTCTAGTTTAAGCACAGCAGGAACAGATTTTAGTCCTGAAGAAAATGCGGTATATGGATATACTGGTGCTAATAATGCTTATTATCCTGATCCAGAGGCACAAGTAGGTGGATATTATGGCGGTGGTAGTTCTTTTCCAGAAGAATTACAAGCATCAGCACCAGCACTAACAACTGACGTAGAATCTCAAGCAGGTGGTTTTTATGGTGGTCAAAGAACAATACCAACTAATGCTCCTGAGTTAGCAACACCACAAAAGCCTAGTTTCTTAGATCAATTAGGTAAAGATACTAAAGAAGCCTTAACAAAACCTGAAAATTTAGGTCGTTTAGGTTTAGCTGGTGGATTAGGATTAATTGGCGCATTTCAAAATAAACGTCTTGCTGGTCAATCGCAAGCTGCCACAGCAGAACAAAAAGCTATTGCACAACCATATACAGAAACAGGACAAAAGTTAATGACACAAGCGCAAGCTGGTCAATTGACTCCTCAATCTCAAGCATCATTAGACGCTGCTAAAGCTCGAATAGCTCAATCAGTAGCAAGTCGTGGCGGTGTTGGTCAACAACAATCTGCTAATCAAATTGCACAAATTTACAATAACTTATTAGATAATCAATTTAAATATGGTTTGCAAGTAGCCCAAATAGGTGACAATATTGCGTTAGGTGCTATCCGTACAGGATTGCAAATGGATCGTCAAATGGCAACTAATACACAGAATTTTTATACTCAGTTAGCACAAATTGCTGGCGGTGGAACGTATGGTTATGCACCACCAACGGTTGTAAGAGGAGCTTAATATGATTAATCCTGATGAAATTACTAGTCAAAATAATTTACAAAAAGGTTTAAATATTAAACCTGAAGTATTGCCGACTAAATTTCCTGAAGCACCAAAGGTTGAAGTACCTCCTTTAAAAACAGAAAAGTATGATCCAATAACACAACAATTCTTAAAAGATCAATCAGGCTTGTTGCAACAAAAAACACAAGTAGATGTAGATACTGCTCGAACTAAATTAGGAATGGATGCAGCTAATCTAGGATTAAAGTCTAGTATTGAAAAACAATATGCTACTGATATACGAAGTGATATAGATGCTAATCAATTAAAAAAAGATGAATACCCACGCCCAGAGTTTCATCCTACTAAAGAAAACTTAGCCTCATTAGGCGCACTATTCAGTATGGTTTCTACTTTAGGAATGATAGTAGGTTCATCAGGAAAGATGGGTGCTAACAATGCCATGAACGCTATGACAGGAATGTTAAAGGGTTGGCAAACAGGTCGTAAAGACTTGTATGAAAAAGAAGTTAAAGAATTTGATAAAGAATACAAGCGTATTACAGACCTACGTAATGAAATAGAAAAACAATTAGAAAAATCTATTCAATTACGTGGCATAGATAAAGAAGCATCCTACGCTGCTGGACAACAAGCAATTGCTTTAGCTGGAACTAACTCTGTTTTAGGTAATATGCTAAATAAAGGTAATGTAGATGGTGCATTAAAATTATTAGATAGTGGTTTGACTGTAGACTTTAAAGTAAAAGAATTTAAACAAAAAGAAGAAGATGCCCGTTTAAAAAGACTACAACTAAACAAACCTAACAATGAAATTTTAGTAAAACCTGATGGTTCTGTAACAGTTATTGATAAAAATACACTAGCAATGAGAGTGTTTCCTGCTGATTCTGAATTTGCACAAAGTGTTGCTGGTTCACAAAGATTGGGTGCTAAAGATAGTGCTTTAAAACCGCCTGATCAAAAAACTAGACTTGCACATGATTTTAGAGAATCAGTAATTCCAGCCTTAGAAAAAGCATTGCCAGTTTTAAAACGATTACAAGATGAAGGTAAATACCAAAAATTTACTAATGCGTTAGGTATTGATAAATACATACCTGGTAATCCAGCAGAACAAGCATTTGCAAATGATGTTGAAGTTTTAAACTTAATACGAACATTAGCTAAATTTAGATCAGCAGAGTTTCAAACAGCAGGTCAAGCATTAACTAAAAATGAAGATAATATAATGAGACCATTGTATCAGGGTGGATTTAGACCATACTTAGCTTTAGAAAATGCTATGAAAGAAGGATTGAGCGAGCTTAGACGTGAACAACTAAATGCAGAAAGACAATATCCAGGGTTACGAGGCGGAGAAAATGTTCCATTGCAAGTTCCACAGGCACAAACAAAACCAATGCCAACTGGCGAAAAATTAAAAACGTATGCTGATACAAATTTTAATGGCAATGAACAAGCAGCAAAAGATTATTTAGCTACTCAGGGATATAGATAATGGCTGACATTAGCGATCTACCAAAACCAGTAAAAACAGATATTTCTGATCTACCCACACCAAAATCAGATGTGCCTTCTATAGAAAAACCTAGAGAAAAAAAAGAACCAGATATATTTGATCGTGCAAAAGATGTAGTTGGTACAGCAACTATTTCATCTGCGTTGGGTGCTGTAGCTCCAGAAATTTTAACTGGTGCTGGAATGGGTTTATCTATGTTTCCTTTAACAGCTCCTGCTGGTCCACCATTGATGATGATGGGTCGTGGTATGCGAGGTAAAAGATTAGCAAGTGCTGGTGCAGGTTTGGTAAGCGGTGCTGCCGAAGAAGTTGTAGGACAAACTGCTCGTGATGTTTTTAACGCTAGTAAACCTACTGAAGAAATAGCTCGTTTTACAGCAGCAGCCGTAGCTCCTGAATTTTCAAAAGCACTTCTTAAAGGAATTGGTTACATGATTCCTGTAGCTACAAAAGGCACAGTCAATCAAGCAATGAATGATGTAGCTAAGATGTTTGGTACAGAAGAAAAAGTATTAACCCCAAGTCAAAGATCATTCTTAGAAAAAATTGTTAATGACATACGTGGTGGAAAAGTAGGAGATCAGCCAGCGATTTATTCCTATAATGTTTTAAAAGAAGGAACTGATAACTTAATATCTAGCTATACGCAACAAATAAATCTTTTAGAAAAACAAGCAAATGATTTAATGTCAGGTGCTACACAACGTTCTGTAAATTTAGATAGAGAGTTGTCTGCTGGTATACAAAAGTTAAATCAAACTGCTGATATGTCGGCACGGTCTGTAATTAATACTGCTGAAGCAAAAGCTAATGCAATTCGAGATAGAGCAAAAACTTCTTCATCAAATATTGGAGATGTTTTAGAAATAGATGCTAGACAAGCAATTAAACAAGGTCAAGAACAAGCTCAACAGATATTGCGAGATGCACAACAAAGAATATTAAAGCTACGCCAACAAGCTGGTGGGCAGGTTGTTAAGTCAACTAGAGAATTAAGTGCAGCACAACAAAAGATTGCTGACATAGGTACTCCTTTAACCGAAACACAGTCTGGTGAACAAATAAGAAATTTGTTGTTGCCAAGGTTTGATTTATTGAAAAAAACAAGAGATCAAAATGCAGACGCTAATTTTAGTGAGGCTTTTAATTTTGCTTTAGTCAAAGAACAGCAAGGTAATACAGCAAATAAAACTCAAGCATTTGCAGATTTTAGTAAACAAGTCAAAGATGCTTTGACAGACCCTACAACTAATTTAGCTAATGTTCCTGAAGGCGCAATTAAACAACAATTAACAGCTATATCAAAAGCCTTAGACCCTACAGTTAGAAAAGAAATTGATGGAGTGTCTGTAGAGATACCTAATGCTTTATTAAGTTTTCGTGGATTAGAAACATTACGTAGGGTATTAAGAGATAGAGCATCTGGATTACCTGCCGAAGGTGCGGATGCTATTAGCCAAAGCACAGCTAGAAAACTTGCTGAGGGTGTTGAGTCTGTTCAAAGAGAATTTTCTCCTGGCATTGCAAATGCTTTAGAACAATACAAAAATGATTCGATACCTTTAAATGCTTTTAAAACAAAACTAGGTCAAATGATTGTTGGTAAAGAAGATTTTGACATGGGTCGTTTTGTCACAAATCCAGCAAGTATTGCTAAATCTGTTTTTAATAATGAAACTGCTATCAAAGATATTGTTAATTTGTCAGGTGTAAACCCACAGTCTATAGAAAATATTGCTAGAAATTATGTTGTTAACATATTAAAAAATGCTGATGCAAAAAAGATTCAATCGTTTATGCAAACGAATAATGATTGGTTAAATGAGCGCACATTGCCTAAACTGTTTTCTGAGTTAAATACTGCCTCACAAGGTTTAGGTAGAGCTGAAACTTTTGGTGGAGCAAGAAGTACATTAGCTCAAACATTACGTACAGAAGCACGAAATTTACCTAAAATAGCTGAAACTTCTGCCCTAAAAAGAGAGCAAGAATTAACGGATGTAGCGCAACGTTTTCGAACTACAGGTGGCAAAGCGGGTGAAAACATCCTACAACAAGCAGAGAAACAAGCAGAAAAAGTTACAAGTGATGCACTTAAACAAGCTGAAAACATAGCAAAAAGTGCTGAAAAACAAACAACTGACGTTACTAAAGCTGTTGGCAGACAACAAGAACGAGTAGTCTCAGAAGCAGAAAAACAAGCAAATTTATTACGTAAACAACAAGCTCCTCTTACTTCTCAAAGTGAAGCAATACGTAAGTTAATCTTAGGTGATGCCTCACCAGTAAGGCGTATGGAAGAAATTATCCTAAGTGGAAGCCCTAAACTTTGGGAGCAAGTAGGACCAATATTAACTAAAGATGCTCAAACGCAAAAAATGGCAGTAGATGCAATTCGACAAATTGTTGCCAATAAAGCTAGTAGAAGTCCAGCAGGAGCAATTGATGCTTGGCGTAAAGATATTGCTCCTTTTGTTGAGTCAAGTGGTTTAATGACTAAAGCTGACATAAATGTATTAACATCTAAGATTGACGAATTAAGTAGTCGATTAGATATTAGTCCACAACAAAAATTAAGCAATATTCAAGAGTTATTAATTCGTACAACGTTTAGAGGTTTAGCAGCCGAATCTGCTCGTGGTTTAAATTTTTTAACTAATCCTTTAGATGCTTTGCTAGGTAAATAATGAGTAAGAAGAATAAAGGCGTTAATCCAGACCTTGAAGATGCTGTCAGTAAGCTATTGCAAGAGGTGATGCAAGATGACCAAGCCTCTTTAACAGACAAATGTAAAGTGATTGATCGAGCAATCAACATTGAAAAATTGAAACAGAAGTTAAGTGACGATGAGTGGGGTAGTGGATTTATCAACACAGATGATGACGAGTAGGTTAAACTGTGTACTGGTTAATCAAAGGGGATAATTATGGAAGCAGTTTCATTAATACGTTTAGCATTACAAATTATTACAGATCGTTTGTTGGTAATCATTGCTCTAGGGTTGTCATTTAGTCTAGCCTGTTGGACAATGTATATACCGACATTGGAGAGATTGGGAACTATGGCATTTTTTTGTGTTTTCAGTTTTGCATTAATTCACATGAAAGATAGGACTAAAAATGAGAAACCCGAAAGATTGGACAAACAAGAGTAGTGTAAAAGGTGCAGAAGAATTAAATTATTCTCAGATGCCAGGCAAGCCAACACGCCCACAGCAACCATCTGACACTACAATTCGTACACAAAAATGGTCACCAGGACAAGTTCCGATGGGTGGATTCCGTAGTGTATTTTGTTTTGAAGAAGGCGAATACAATAGCAAAATATCTTCTACTACAAAACCTGAGAAAAATAGGATTATCTAATGGCTAATAATATTCCTTTTCAGCCGATGGGAAAAACGGTTAAGGTAGTTGCTACTGGAGCTGCTAATACGGAATCTGTTGCATTTACAATTACTTCTACTAGCCCTGTTAATCAATATTTACTTTCAAATGATAGCGTAAACAATTTTGCTTATGTTTGGATTAATGCAACAAATAACTTTAATGTTGCTTTACCAGAAACAGCCACATTGGGTAGCTTTGTTGTTCCATTGCCACCATTTAGTTACAAAGTAATTACAGGACCACAAGTTAGTCAAACAGCAAATGTATATGCAAAAGTGATTGGTGATTATACAAATTCAGCAGCTTATGTAACCCCAGGAGAAGGTTTATGAAAACATATATTTTAGAACGTATTAAAGAAGCATCCACATGGCGTGGAATCATCTTAATGTTAACTGCTGTTGGTATACCTATTGCGCCTGTAATGGCTGATAGCATTATTTGCGCTGGTCTAGCTATTGCTGGTTTGATTGGAACATTCTCGCCTGACAAATGAACTTAACTGAACATTTTACGCTTGAAGAACTTACGCATACCGATCATCGTACATTGGATAATAGTCCGAATGATACTGAAACTGCAAACCTCACCCGTCTTGCTGAGTTCTTGGAAGATGTTAAAACATTATTGGGAAACAAGCCCATTATGGTTAATAGTGCTTTCCGCTCTAAACTGGTTAATGATGCTGTTGGTTCTAAAGATACTAGTCAGCATCGGGTGGGTTGTGCTGCCGACATAAGAGTGCCTGGCATGAC
>Ga0209296_1000444_pt1 | contig 35657 bp, 56 predicted proteins | sample S_130206_EF_Meta_FD_187319 | JGI IMG/M metagenome (GOLD analysis project Ga0209296, IMG submission 187319) | Freshwater microbial communities from Lake Simoncouche, Canada to study carbon cycling - S_130206_EF_MetaG (SPAdes) (version 2) | ecosystem: Environmental > Aquatic > Freshwater > Lake ... | reverse complement strand
TAATAGCAGCCATGATAGGTCCTTAAATAAATTTCTCGAAAAGGGATGCGGCATCTCTGACGCTTCCAGTTTGTGCAAGACGTTTTTTTGCGTTATTTAAATCACTCGACTTAGAACTTACGCTACCCGCTGAACCAGAACTGACCATCTTTGGTGCTTTTTTAATCTTTGCTTGGAATTCTGGACGCTTGCTCATCATTTGGTCATACTTCCACGCCTTGTGGAGTGCTAGTAATGCCCGTGAATCGCTAATGCTGTTCAGTTCCTGCTCGGTAAAGCCCAAATTCTGACCATATTCCATTAAAGCCTTACCTTCTGCTTTAGCTTTCTCTGGAGAACTCCACTCAGGAATTTTCTCTTTCAATATTGCAGTTTCCTGCGCTAAAACATTTTGTATGTGCTTTTGGCTTTCAACTTGACGCATTTGATTGAGCCTATCTTGCTCTGCTTGGACTGCGTATCTCTGTTGTTGTCTGCGCTGGTGTGTTGTCCATTGACGGGCATACTCAGTCGGATCTTCAACTTCTAAACGATTCCAATCAGGCTCTTGTGGCTCAAACTCCTGCAGTTTCTGCTGTAATTGTCCTAACACCTGTGAATATTGTTCACGCTCTACACGTACTTGCTGAAACTCAGACTCGACTAATTTGCGCTCTTCTGCTAGTTTCTGCGTTTTCCGTGTGTAGTCAGCTTCACGTTGGTAGCCTCGGATAAGTTCTTCCTTTGGGACTTCGATTTCTTTGCCATCAACTTTGACAACAAACTTCTCATCCCTTAGAGCTTCTTCTTCAGCTTCCTCTTCTTGGCCTTCTACTTCCTCGGAAGTTTCCTCTGCTTCTTCTTGCAATTCCGCAGATTCCATCTCCTCAGACTCAGATTCGGATTGCTCCTCCTCTGGTTGCGCCTCTGCACCAGTGTCAACACCCTCTTGGCTGTCTAGCATGGAAGCAAAGCTTTGCGCTGCTTGGTTTACTGTAATCGAACCGACTGCACTTGCGTTATCGGACATATTTACCTCTTAGTTTAACAATCATTTGTTTGGGGGTCTACCCCGTCTGCGAACAAGGGCAACTTCTGCCATCTTGCCCGTATCCATAACAGAACGTAACTTAGCTCTGAGAATATCAACTGTTGTCAGAAGCAAGTAAGCTTGCTCTCTAACTGGTCCTTCCATTAGTTTGGAAGAACGAATCTCACGATAACAGTCATCTTCTACTCGCTTAAGCATTTCATTCAGAAGTTCATCTTCTAAAAGCAACTTAGCTCTGTCTCCTCTTGCGAGGTTAATTTCTAGATCGTCCATTTACATCATTGGTTGGGGCTGTTGAGGAGCTTGCGCTTGATTCATTGCAGCCTGTTGACGGATAATTTCTCGGTCACGATTCATTGCGGCATCTATTTCCGCACTTTGAATTTGTACACCATATTTCAATTCTAGCTCATATCTACGCAAAATACCATCTTGTTCAATACGATCTCTTTCTCTGTCATCAGACATAATCATTCTTTCACGATCCAACTGCAGTTCAGCAGCCTTCTTTTGAATGTCAGCTTGAATAGATTGAGCCTGTACTTGAGCCAGCATTTCCTCTGGAGTAGGCTTTGGAGCCTCTGGTTCTGGCAGTTGGAAGTCAGCAGGTAACTGATTAAAGTAATTCTGTGAATCCTTAATACCAGCCAGTTGTAACATCTTGGTTAATGTATTGGTGTACTGTGGTATTGTTACAACAGGATTATTAGGACCTGTTTCTTTAATCAACATTTCCTGACGCATAGCCACTTGATTCAAGATATTGATTCGGTCTTCAATAGTGCCATCACCAACACCCACATTGACTGTTACGTCCATCTTGGAGTCCCATGAACGGGGATCAATTGGCACAAATGTATTACGTAAACGAACCATTCTTGCTCGGTCTTGATTCTCAACAACCAATTTCAAGATGCCAGTAAACAACTTACGCAAACCAGTTTCAGCAAAGATACGGGCAATCATCTCAATGTGCTGATGGGCAGCATTGACTGTTGCCGACACTGCGGCTTTGGTGGTGCTTTGTAGGGCATCTGCATCTAGACCTGCAGCGGCTTTAGAAATGCCTGTACGGGTCTGTTTAATGTCATCCAAGTAGTCAAGCATTGGGAAAGCAGCTTGACCAACAAATGGAGTTGTAAATGGCTGAACCATGCCTGGTGCTCTCATGCGAATAACAGCACCAACTTCAGTATTCAACACATCTTCCATGTTGGCCTGACCTTCCACGATGGCTGTACGAGGGTGGATAGATTGAGCCAAAGAGTCCAAGATACCACGTTGGACATTAGACTTAATACGCTGAATATCCATTACTACGTCAGCAGGACACATACCAAAAAATGTATGTGGCTCTGGATCTGGGCAGAAATCAGCAAATTGTCGGTCATCAACAATCTCATTACGCAGAACCTTGTTGCCTGTTCCTACAGTGCAAATCCTACGCATCTCAGCAATACCATCGCCATCAAAGTCTACCTTTAAGTAGCCTTCAATATAGAGAACACTCTTACTTGATGGATCACCATTGTTGGCGGTACTAATTACAGCAAACGGGTTACGTGCTATGTATTCATCATTGTTGTCAAAGTCATTGCCATTGCCAGCAACTTCAACCATCTCATCGTAGTCATAACCCATAGCGACTAGATCGGAAACAGTTTTCATAGTCCTATGGCCTACAAAAGTAGCTTCATCAATAGACTTTGCTCTTCTGTCAATCAGGAACTCTTCTGGGGGTAGAGCTTCAATCTTTACTTTGCCAGATTTGATTCTGCGCTTGATCTCCACATCGTACATCATGGGTGGTGGAGTCATAATGCCTTGAGCTTCATTCATTGGCTCAGTACCAGGCACTGGATACTCACGCACTGCAGAGATTTCTACGTCTGGATCTTCTGTCAGCATCATCATGCTTTGTTCATCAAGCATAGAGAATGATTCAGCTTTGACTTCTACGGACTCATCCCAATAGTATTTGATAATTCCGCACTTGCGTACTAGAGCATCTTTAAAAGCAGAGTGAAGAATCTTAAAGCCAGGATTATCCCGCTTGAAAATAAAGTCTACATAGTCTGTTGCTTGTTCAGCATTGGCTACATCTTCTGGTCCTTGTGGGGTGAACTCAACCACACGCTCTGGACCAAAAAAGATACGCATCAGGCTAGGCAAGATACCTTGTACTGTATCCCGTACATCCATTGATACTACTTGTGAACGGCCTTCTTCTTCATCACCAAAAGGTGAGCCATAGTAGTAAGAAGTAGCTAATGCACGATTGAAACCAATGTCGTCATCAATAAATGAAATTGCATCTGTAATTTCAGCAGAGATAACGCCTTGCAACTCTTCTTCTGACATCACCTCAGAGTCTTGGGCTTCCGCTTGCATTGTCTCAGCCATCAACATTGGGTTATCTTGTCGCATTATTCTTCTCCATCTTCCATGTTGTATTCAGTCTTAGCCATCATCAACATATTAGATTGACTCTTGGTCATTTTCTTAGTGATAGGGCCACCAGATAACCATGCTGAACAGGTACGATTACCTGCACACTTAAAGTCAAACAGTTCACAGTAACCTAGATTAGCCGCACCCTGTACATCTTTAGCGTAGCCATCAGTCTCTTCATCTATACCCTTTAGGATACAGTCAAGCATCTCTGGAGTCTGGATAAAGGCAGCGCAATTACCACAACGCATGGTTTGGGCTTCTTCAACAGGAGTTTGCCACTCATCTGCTCTCTTCATCCAGAAGTCAATGTTGTCTTCCTCTGGGTTAGCAGGACCATAACCTACATTCTTAAATGCCCAATCACGGGCTTTTAGGTTGACTTTGATGTCATAAGTGGCGATAGGGCATTTCATATTTCTACCATTTTACTTTGTTTGCCCAATATGCAGCACTCATTTTGCCTTTGGCAATATTCTGAGCGTGACGGGCTTTGAATGCTTCGTTTCTTTTAGATCCATCAGGACTACCAGAAACACCTTGTTGACCAAAGCGAATTAACTTCACTTCGTCACCAGACTTAGCCAATACTGCATGGCTTTTTTCTGGATGACCAGGAGTCCTCTTTGGTTTGTTGTAACCAGAGAATTCTTCTGATCCTCGCTTAATCATTTCTTTTTAGCAGTCTTAGCCGCTTGCTTAAAGTCTTTAGCAGTAGGAGCACCCTTACTACCTACTGGACGCATCTTCTCTTTTGAACCAGCTTTGATACGTGCTTGTTTGGCATTGATATTGGCATAGAGTCCAGGCTTCATAACAACTCCGTTACGCTAACTGTTGAAGCAGTAACACCAGAATCTTTGATAACGGCAATCTTGTCACCAGAAGCCACGGGGAAAATTTCAGTTGTATTGTTTGCCAACATTGGGCTTGTCGTAATACTTGCAGTTGGTGCAGAACCAATCTGTATATGACTATGACCTAATGAGCAAGCAACTCGAACATGAGTTGTTGAGGCCGCAAAAGCGGTACTTGCAACACTAGAATTTGTTACTGTAAAAACTTGTGTCGTACCAATCCTAAATACATTAGGGATGGTATTTCCATTGTTATCTCTTGTTAAGAAAGACATAATTTTTCCTTAAGTTACTTTTTGCTTCGGTTGGTTGCAGTTCTACTACCACGTTTGGGCATAGCACGAGCTTCACTCATTGCGATAGCGACAGCTTGGTTACGGGATTTAACCTTCTCACCAGAGGAAGACTTGAGCTTGCCACGCTTGTATTCACCCATTACTTTGCCAATCTTGTTGGCAGCATCATCCATTTTCATAGGAATCTCCAATATAGGTTTCGTGATATTACCATATTTAATAAAAAAAGAGCTACTTGCTTAAGGTAGCTCTAAAATGGCAACGGCAATCAGACCAATCCTCGAATCAACCTTTTAATCGGTTTGCCCCAAGAAAGATTAGATCCCCAAGAGATGGTGGCGGCATCTGAGGCAAATGTCAATACAAAAGCATCAGCCATGTCAGGAGATTTAAGTCCACGCCTTCTAATATCGTCCTTAGATTCAATCTTTATCTTGCCGTTAGATGTAAAGGTGTACCTTACAGTCGCCAGTTCAGCAATGAAATCTTCGTTATTAGGTATCTTGCAGTCCCGCTTCTCAAGCCATGCTTTAGTTTTATGCCAAAGTTCAGCTCTTAAGTTCAAATAAGTACCGCCCATAGCGGGACTTTCTGACACGTTAATTCCACGGGCGGGTAGTTTTAGCTCTCTTAGTCGGTCAACAACACCTGCTCCTAGGCCAATAGAGTCAACCAGAATCTCTGTAGGTCTACTCTTATGGTCACAGGCTTCATACTGGGCGACTACTGCACCTGTTAACTGCATCAGGTCTAGATTTCTCCACCTTTCTAGTGTATGAACCACATTGGATTGACGCTTACACAGAACTGACGAGTCAGAGCCGAACCTAGCCACATCCAATCCCCAAACAATCGGAGCATCTTCGTAGGCTCTGGTGTCTCGGTGTTTGGCAGACTCCAGTAGTTCCATAGGGATAATCGTGTCATCATCACTCCTTGGGAATTCACCCAGAACCCTGATTCTAAAAGCATTACTTTCCTCGCCATAGCGGGATTTCATGTCTTCTACATACTCTTTACTAACCCTAGTAGAGTCCAGACAGGATACCCGCCTAGTCCACCATTCGTCTTTTAGTCTGTTATGTGTGTCAAAAAAGAAGCCAGAAGAACGTACTGGGTTGCCTAGCAGTATCGTCAAAGCATTATGGCCTGACATAGAACCTGCAGCGGCCTCGAATACTGCCTCTGGAACACCAGAAGCCTCATCTGCTACCAACATGACGTTATCAGAGTGGACACCTTGTAGGGCTTCGGGTTGTTCAGCACGAGAAGTCCTTGCAGAGATAAAAGCCTCGGTAGCGGAAGCTTTGAGTTCGATTCTCTCTTGTTTGACATCAAGTAGGTCTTGGATAGGTTTTGGTAGTTCTTTGACCCATCTCTTTAGCTCGGCAAACAAAGCGTCATACAGTTGGGCAGAAGTAGGGGCAGTAACCACGACTTTCACTGGATACCTAGTCAACAAGAACCATAGCATTGCCCAAGAAGCGGTGGTTGACTTACCTACTCCGTGACCAGAACGGATACTAATCTTACGCTCACCAGTAGCGACAGCGTTAAGAAAGTCTTTCTGCCAATCATCGGGTTCTACTCCAAGAACCTCTTTAACGAACAGTGCAGGATCATTTCTGTATAGCTTAATGAACTCGATAAAAGGATTATGAGCCATTGTTTTCCAAGGTTACGACTTCAGCCTGACCCATATGCTTTAAAGCTTGGAGGTGCAGATCACCTAGACTGATATTAACTTGGGTTTTGGCAGTGTCTCCGTAGTTCTCAGGGTCAAGCTTAGAGGCCATCCACTTACGGGTATCGACTTGTAGCCTGGCTTTGTTAACTCCTGAATTACTTGTCTCATCAGCCTCATCTGCTATCTCTAGGGCTTCTTCTGCCAGTTTCTCAGCCTTTAGTTTCCTAGCAGCGAGGACCGCATCCCTTCTCTCATCCGTATGGTTGATCCAGAAAGACAACATTGGCCTAGAACACTCTATAAACTCTGCCAAGCGTCCAATAGTCATTCCTTGAGCTATGTGTGCGGTAACGAACTCAATGCCTCCTAGAGTCTCTATCTTCTTCTCCAAAGCTCTCCTCATAGGAAATCCTGCCATATCTTCTCCTTGATTTAATGTCTACAAATTCTAAACTATAAAAAAAATTTTTTGGAAGGACTGTCTTTGCTGATTTGATGAGGGGTGGGGGTGTATAGCTCAAGTTGTGTATCGATATGTGTTTATGTCCCCTGCCACAGCACCCCCTCCGATTTACACAAGGGGGGGTAAACCCTACCCTTACGTATTAACCCTTAAGGGTAAACCACTAGGTAGAAACCCTAATAGGGTAAACCCTACTGTGATTCCATACAGTGTTTGATCTAGATGCGAATGATTCTCATTTACAAGGTTATGCGTTTTTTGCATAGTTTGTCTCACTGGCGCAATGGGGCAATGTAGATCGAGGTCTAAAAGGTTTCTCTATGTTCTCTATGGTCTATGCTTATCAATGACCTTACCTTGTCTCTATCCCTTGTGTAGTCTTATCTATCCCTTGTCTTATCCCTTACGTTAACAGGACAACATAGACTAGGCTTTCTCTTTATTTCCTTTTCTAATTGTAGCTACAAATTCAAAGCATCTAAGGGTTTATACCTAAGGGTTTAAAGTTGTTCAACATAGGGTTTGTACCTATACTTTTCTTTTCTTTTGTTGCTACTATAAATGCACGTTCAATCGGAACGTATCCACTAATAGGTGTCAATATGAACAATGATCTTTTAGACTACTTGGCTGCAATCGGTTTAGGTTTAGCCCTTTGCGTGGGCTTGCTTGAATGGTTTGACATTCTCACAAAATAACTCTTTTCTTTTTTAATAGGTGTCAATATGAAAATTATCCCAATTATCCCAATGACAAAAACCCAGGCGGCTATTGCTTGCGGTTCTTTAACGTCAACGTCAAAAATGCCATGTAAATCCTACAGCTTGCCAACAGAAGCTTGCGTGACAGGGTTCAAAATGGCCCAATTGCCAGGTTCTATTTGCTCAAAATGCTATGCCGACAAGGGATTCTATAAAATGTATGAGAACAACATTAAACCCGCTCAATTTTCCCGTTTAGATAGCATTACGGGAGAATTTTGGGTTTCGGGCATGGTTTCCCATATCGGAAAAGATCCCTATTTTCGCTGGCATGATTCGGGAGATCTGCAAGGGCTTTATCACTTAGAAAAGATAGCAGCGGTATGCCATGCAACACCTAGCACAATGCACTGGCTCCCGACTAGGGAATACGGAATTATTAAAGCTTTTATTGAAAAGCATGGAAAAAATAGCATTCCCAAAAATCTTATTGTTCGATTGTCGGCAATGTATCCCGACAAGCCCGTACAAATACCCGCAAGCTTGCAAAACGTGCTAGGCATAACCGCATCAAACGTGCATACGAAAACCCCTATGGGTTCACCATGCAAAGCCCCAGCACAAAACGGGGCGTGTCTCGATTGTCGGGAATGTTGGACCGATAGTGTTGTTTCTTATGCTTTGCATTAAAGGGCTAAAAATGAAACACGTTGAAATTTGGTTTGGCAATATGACGCACGGGGCTTTTGAGATAGGACGGGACAATAACCCAATGGTCATTGTTAACAGTATTAATGAAAAAGCGATCATGGATCCCGTTGACATTGATGAATATATGCTCTCGGAGGGACACGATAGCTATCTGATTCCCTCTGAATTTAGGGGCGACATTGTATTTTCACAACAATTTTTTAAGGAATTATCAAAATGACAATCAAAAAAGTAAAAACACCTAAAATTCACCCTAAAATTGTAAATGAATGGATGATTTTCGAGGGAATGAATGACGTAAATTCTGTTTTCGGGGCTTTATTGACTTTAAAAAGCTTTATAAATTCACCCGAATATTCAAAACAAGGGGCAACATGGGCCATTGAATCCATACAGGCAACATTGTGCAGCGGGACACATTTAATTGATCAATGGTGCGAAATTGAGGATCCGACAGAATGAAAACGGGAGCTGTCGGGGTTATAACCTCAGAGGATCAAACCCTAATGGAAATTGATTGCATAGTCGCTGGCATGATTTTTTGCCATGCTTTGCACAATCCCAAAATGCAAAAATGCTGCTATATCGAGGAATTTTGGGTTTTGATCGATAGCATTTAAAGCATTACTAAAAATTCCCGCTGCAATATGCGGGTTTTTTTGATAGTGTTTTTGAAGTGAGTGCTCACATCATGCACATTGTTTTAAACCTCCTAGAATCGTTTTTCATGGTTTCAAGCATAGTAGCTATGCCCCGACCAAAAAAACCGCTTAGAACGTGTTTTATGGCATTCTGGGGGTATATTTAAACTGTGTCTCATGCGCTGTTTTCTCATTTTTCGAAGTGGGTACTCACTTACAGTATTTTGCGAAGTGATTACTCACAAACAAAAAACTACGGGTAAACCCTGATTTTGGGTGATTTTACAAAAAAGTGGCATTTACTTTTTAGAAACCCGATTTAACCAATTTTTGGAAGTTCAAAGTTTTTGAAACTTTTGATATTAGAAAACATTATTATTTTCAGACGTGGCATCAGATAATCTTTTAATAGTATTATTTAAAGCATCAAGCTCGTCCATTTTCTTAATATGCCACATTCTCTTTTGACCATGCCAACCTAATACTGAATTAGTATGGCAGTCTTGACATAATGCTATACAAGTATATTGCAGACCTTGCTTGTAATGGTGGGCTTCTGATGGTCCTGACTTATCACATACTGAACAGGGAAGCATCTTCACCCTTGCTAGGTGCAATCTTTCCTTTGCGTTCAATTTGTTATTCATTGAGTAGCCCTGATTTCCATTCTGGCTGAGTATTGGTTGGTTCTCCAGACCTCGATCCTTGCTTGTGCAGCAGTCATTAGCCAGCGGTACTTCTCTTCTTTCTCTACGGCAGCTCTTATTCCCTCAAGAACTTCAATGTATTCCTCATGGGCATAGGCAAAGGTTTCTTGTTTACCCAACACTTCCGTCCCTGCCTGGCTCATCAGGTGAGCCTTCTTTGACTTGCGGAACTCCTCCAGATACAGGCGATCCGCTTTCGCTTGGGCGTACAAGGGTGCGGTATCTATCAAATACTGAATTGCTTTGCTTGGGTCTATCTGGCTCTCCATGAATCAATCTCCAATGTTTCTCTGCCAATCTGCGGATACCTTCTGACAAGCTTCCATTCCCTGCCAAGGTCAATGCTTGCTCATGGATAGGAGCTACCCTTGCTCGGATAGTCCTTCCTTGTTCGCTGATCTTTTTCCTACCAGCACCTTTTCTTGAGCCGCCACGTTGTTTCATGGCTTGAATTATATGCTACAGAATCAAATCTTGATAGCTTGAAGCACAAACTTGATAGTCTCACCATCGTCTTCTTGGAAGACAGTTCTAAAGTCAGCTTGGTAAATATTCCTAAAGTCTGACATTGGAGTCTTGCCAACTTGTTTCCTGTACTCTTCTTGGGATAAGAACACCAACTGCTCTAGTTGCATGATTCTTGTATGGCTTGGATCACCCCATGCCCATACTGAGTTTCTGGATGGGCAAGTCGCAAGAAAGTGACCATTTGGCTTAAGAAGTCGCCAGAACTCTGAGAACTGAGCAAAGAATAGTTTGTAGTCACCCTGTTGTCCAAGGTGTTCTAGCACCTCGTAAGCATGGATTTCGTCAAACTCTTTGTCTTTAAATGGCAGTGGAAGCTTCATTAGATCCCACACCACATCAGGTCTATGGGTGGCGTTGTAGTCCAAAGTGGTTAGGTTATCCCAACCTTTGGTTCCATCTGTTGCTAATCTTTTTGAGTGGTTAGATCCGCAACCGATTAAAAGTTCTGTTTTCATTTTCTAGAAGGACAATTACGTCCTTGGTTGCAGTTTCCATTGCAAGGTGGACAAGTTTTTTCAGTCATACGTCCTCTGTTTTGTAGTTAAGTTTGTGATACTGAAACCGCATGGCGGCCTCGCACTCCATCTCTTTAAACTGCTCATCAGAGAAAACACCAATGATGTTCCGTCCTTCAAACCAAACCTCTTTGATAGATTCGTTGTAAGTTGAGTCTTCATCTGATTCATACTCATAAACTACTGTAACAATCACGCTTCCTGCTCCCACAGTGGTATCAAATTCCCAAGTGCTTTCCATAATTAACTCCTGTTTAAAAGCTTAACTTTATCTATTTTTTAAAAGATTTATATAGGGACTTACCCTAAGTCTTCCTTAACCATAATCTCTACGGCAGGGGTTTCTGCATAGACTTTTGTAATGTGTAGGTTTACAACTTGTTTGTCATCAAGGTAAACAATGTCGTTCATGCCATCTAGGAAGCACTTGGCTATATTATCAATATCTGGCTTCTTTGTTGGCTTGAGTATTCCTTCCAAGGCATCCTTGCGCTTCTGCTTTGAGAATGATGCGGGTATTCCAACTCTGATATAAATTGCGACTGTTACAGGGTTGTCTAGTGGCTCTGAGCTACCCATTGCTGCCCTAGCCATCATCCTGATTTCATCCTCATAGGTCTTTGTCTTCTGTGGAGTGTAGGTAGATACAAAGTTTCCACGTTTAGCAAACCTTGGCCTACCCTTTCCTACTGGCTCCCCGTAGACGATAAACATTGTCATAAAGGTCATTTCAAGAGTTCCCATGCTGTGGCTGCACAAAAGGCCACCTGACCATTGCCAGCGGCTTTAAGTCTGTCCACCCGATGGGCCACCCCATCAACCATTCGTAAAGGTTCGGGTTGATTGAATGTGGAATATGAGTCCCATTTTTGATTGCATTTTTGTAAGCCCCAGAACCCCCGCAGTTTCCTCCTCCGCTTGGTGTTGTTGGAGTAGGCCACAATCCATATTCTGTCTCGTTTATGTTTTGCTCCAACAAGGTCTGCTCCCAGCACTCCCCAGTTCGCATCGAACCCCATCTTGGCAAGATCGCACAATACTCTGTCGAGTCCTCGAATAGTGAGCATTGGGGAGTTCTCAATGAATGCGTATCTGGGTCGTACTTCGCAAATGACCCGTGCCATTTCTCGCCATAATCCTGATCGCTCTCCATCAAGTCCTTTTCCTTTTCCTGCTGCTGACAAATCTTGGCAAGGGAATCCACCTGAGATAACATCAATTTTTCCTCTCCAGGGATTCCCATCGAATGTGCAGATGTCATCCCAGATAGGGAATCTAGGTAAGAGTCCATCAGCTTGCCGTTGCAATAAAACTCTGCGTGGGTAATCTTCGATTTCAACGGCACACACAGTTCTCCACCCGAGCAAATGTCCTGCAAGAATTCCTCACCCCCCCCCCGCAAATAATGCCAGCTCATTCAATTTGTCCTTCTTTCATTCTTGACATATAGGTCCTGACTCGATCTCTTGCTCCAGTTCCGTAGATCCTTTCGCAACGCTCAAGCCTGGCACGCACAAAATCGTTATCTCTGTTTGTTTGCCAAGTTCGGTATATTTCCCTTGCTTCGGCTTTCTCCAAAATAACTCTGTCTCCTGCATTGGATATGTTCTTTCTGCTATACGCCATTGGTATATACCCTATAAGTCACCAGTTAATTCCAATGCTTGGTTTATCAAATAAAGCGGAAAGTGGTTTCCGTCTTTTACTTTGTCTAACAGGATCATGGCTTGATAGTGGCTCATGCTTTTCTCCTTATTTGAGCCATCCTAGCCAATACTTCTAGCGGAATAGGTGCGGCTTTTTTGGCATCTTCTTCTATTTTCAGCAATGCAAGGTTAGGCTCATTACTGCTCGGAACTGTTACCCTACCAACGTCATATGGATTTGGTTTAACAGCTTTGGTGTTACGTACCCAGTTTCTCCAAGTTGCATCCCAATCCAACTTCACACCTTTTTGACCTGCTTGGGCAACCCAATAATCTTTGAACTGTTCAGCAACCTGACGAACATCTAGGTCTGGTCTTTCCTGAGTAGCCCACTCTCCCATTGATTTACTGAGAAACCAATCTGAGGCGAGGCGTGAGCCACGCTTGTTCTCTTTAATTGGTTTATGGTTAATGGTTAGTGGTTCTTGGTTAGGTGGAGCTTCGTCAACGACTTGTACACGCTTCGTGCGATTTTCTCTACGCTTTGCTTCTCTTTCATCAGCTATTCGTTTGTTTGTATCAGCGTTTTTCTGATAATGAAGTAGCTCTACCAGTATCCTATCTTGCACATAACAACCATCTTTGTCCAACTCAAAGAACCTGCTTAAAACAAACTTGACAGCCTCAATCTCAGCTTCTGTTGAAGCCCAAGTCCATTCAAGTGCTTGTTCTAATGTTGGGAATAGTTCTCGGTCATAGCACGAATCAATTAGAAGCGTGTACGCTCCGTGTTGAAGCATTGTCAGACGACCAGCTTTCTTGGCATAGTCGCCAAGATTTCTCTTGTAGTAATGCATACAATTTCCACTTTATAAGCCACTTAAAAGCAAAGAAACCTCGGCAGGGGAGAAAGTGGGAACCCTTTTCGGCAGGATAATTACTCCCTGCCTAGCCGTGTTTCAAAACATTGTATCAAATAAATTGATTGTTGGTTATTTCATTTGTTGGTTGTCTGCCAAGCAATCTGACAGCCTGGGCGTTCATCACCGCATACTCAGCTTTGCTAAAGATGCCTTGTGCATTGCGTATGTCAAACGGGTTTAGCTTGTTGTAAGGCTCATCATTGGCGGCTTTTGTGGCCTCAATCATGTGTGGCTCTAAGGTGTACTGAGAAACCCAAGAACGTCCCATCTTAACTTTTTTAATTTTTAATTTCTTTTTGTAGCTCATTTTTGTGCAACAAGCAGCAATGGATAGTCTTGGTATGCCAGTTAAATCCTCCAATTGGTAGGATGTAAGTGGTCCATTTTGTAGACATCTGATAACGGCTTCTTGGGTCATTTGTAAAGGTTCTCCAGGTTGATTGTTCGGTTTAGATGGAGTTCTAGCGTTCTGGCAAGCAAAGCTGTTACAGCCGCATCAAAGTCCTCTGGTTCGGTTGTATAAGCACCTGCCATTGTTTGGGCGTACCCAAGCAAGGCTTCAGCGCATCTTTTTTCAAGTATTTCAGTTTTCATACTCAGAATACTACTGTTGTTTTTATGCTTGTCTATTAGGGTTTATCCTAGTATAAAAAGATAAAAAGATGTGGCACATTATGGGTGTGGGCAACAAAAAGCCCACATTTTAATAAACAAACAGGAGTGAATATGAAGACATTGTTTGAACAGTACAGAGATCAATTTGCAGATATTCCGTACTGCTGTTACTGCTTGGAACCACAGGGTGAAAAATGGCATTGCTGCCAAGAAAACCACTTTATCGAGTTTAAAGACTTAGATATTGAGGATCAAAAATTTATCATTGATTCAGAGTTAGACGAAAATACTTAAGGAAAAATCATGGGTGTACATAAAAAGTTAATGGAAGCAAGGATTGCCTTGCAAGCGGCTCCACTTAAAAAGTCAGGCCACAACAAGTTTGCAGGGTATCAATACTTTGAGCTTGGAGACTTTCTGCCAACAATCAACCAAATCTTCTACAAGGTTGGTTTGTGCGGTGTAGTGTCATTTGACAAAGAGCTGGCTACTCTGTGTATTACCGATACAGACGATGGCTCACAGATCGTTCTGACAAGCCCTATGGCAGATGCCAATCTAAAAGGTTGCCATCCTATCCAGAACCTTGGTGCTGTAGAAACATACACCAGGCGTTACCTCTGGGTGTCTGCTATGGAAATAGTTGAGCATGATGCGCTTGATTCTTCACCGCCAGTAAAAGAAGAGAAGCAAGCTCCTATCATTACGCCAACACAAGGTGCAATGGATAGCATCCCAGAAGATGAACAGACTTATCTCAGAGAGTTAGCAATGGAATTAATTGCTATCTGTGAGAATGAAGAACCTAAGACAGCTTGGGTAAAGTTGGAGGCAGAGAACTTAGATAGCGAACAAAAAGTCGCTCTATGGACTTTGCTTCCTAGTAAAGTAAGAAGTGCATTAAAGAATGCGAAAGGTTAATATGGAAAAGCGTGATAACTCAGGTGTTTTGTTTAAGAACGATAAGAAAGAATCAGAAAAACACCCTGATTACAAAGGAAACATTACTGTAAATGGTCAGGATTTCTGGCTATCTGCATGGATTAAAGAAGGTAAGGGCGGTAAGTTCATGGGACTAGCCCTCTCACCTAAAGAAGACAGTCAACCAAAACAAGCCCCTAAGAAGGCAAGTTTTGATGACATGGATATGCCTTTTTGAGTTAATATAAACCTGGGGTGAAAGCTGTTTTATACTTTTTGAAAGCTTGTAGACGAGCAGTCGTAGCCCCACCCAACAGGAGTTAATAATGAGTTTAGATAAAGCATGGTTTAACGGACAAGTGTATAAATTCTTTGGCTCACCACCTTTTAGGTTGGTACGCAAAGAAGACCCTGCAACGAGCCATCAGGCGGCTCAAGCAGTAGACAGCACTAAGCTTGAGAAAATGGTCTACGAGGCCATTAAAGGCTTCCCAGATGGGTGTATCTCAGATGAGATACTAGCCATGTATCCCCAATACCCATATTCCTCAATCACAGCAAGGTATCGTGCTTTGTTGGACAAGGATTTGATTGAAGTTACTGGTGTCAAACGTGGCAGGTTTGGCAGAAATCAACGAATTATGAAGGCCAAGTAATGCTAGAAAAACCACCGCATTCAAAGATTAGTTATCCATCTGTAGCTACAAAAGACTTTAAATGGGAATCAGGATCGGATGTCCAAGCACTATGGAAAAAACATGGATGGACTCCACCAAGCGAAAAGATGCTTCCACCACCACCTGAAAGAATCATTGAGTTAAGGAGAGTTAGATGAGTTACGCAGCAATTGAAATAAAGATAATCCAATGGGCAGAAGCTCGAAAGATTATTCCCAATAGCAACCCAGAGTCTCAGTTACTAAAAGCAGTTTCTGAGATAGGAGAACTAGCAGATGCCACGATTAAAAAGGACAAAGAGGCTATTGTGGATTCTGTTGGTGATGTCATGGTCTGCCTTATTAACTACTGCGTTCTTCAGGACATTAGTTTGGTAGACTGCATGGAAATAGCATACGATCAGATTAAGAATCGTAGGGGCATACTATTGCCCAATGGAGTGTTCCAAAAGACACTTGACTGACACAAATGACCATTAGGATTTACTTGCAACAATCGGTTGCGTAAGGAGAACACCATGAAATTTGAAATGGATTTTGGCTTTATTGGTAATGAGAAGATTACAGTTGAAACCTTTGACTTCGAGAAGATTCAAATCATTCAAGAATTTATCCAGTTCCAAGAGGAAAATGGATGGGAAGTTGAGTATGAAGCTATTGACGAACTTGAAGATGGCTTTGAAGAAGATACAGAAGAAGAAGAAGTGCCGCCCTTTGCTTTAAGCACTCACGAACCTTTGTAACTTATAAGCTACTTTGCCAACAGATAAAGCCCCACATTGCTAAAGGCGTACCCTGCGTACACAATAGCCATGTGTGGGTTATCTTTCCAAAGCTGTTCACCAGCAATGTAGGCGTAGATACCACCAGTAACAATGATGAGCCAAGCACTCAAAATGCACCTACATCAATTACTTCGCCTCTAAATTGAATCATATCCTCATCAAATTTATGGACGAGTTCAGGCCATAAAAGCTGACCATTGAAGAAGTTTAACACCGCAAAGCCCGATCTGTGGTTTGAAGGGTTTAGTTCAGCATAGGTAAATTGTGGGCCGTCAGTCTCAGCCAAAGTTCCCGTATCTACCCCGTATCTACATCCGTTGTAGTCAGTAAATGGCGTAACCTTTAAAGAGTGTAAATGTCCAGTAATGATTGAAACACCAGCGTTGACAGTATTGTTGTGAGTAGCGTGAATACCACCTTTATATCGGTGCTTAATAATACATTGCTCGGTAGGCCATACTGCCCAACAGAAGTCCCAATCTGGGATATGGTCTGTCAACTTAAAGCCTTGAACTTCTTTAAATTGTGGTGCTTGTTGCGCTAAACGATTACCAAATCTAACGTCATGGTTTCCCCATGTAAAGAGGAGCTTTACATTGTGTCGGGCAGCTTTAGCTATTTCTTCAATCTCACCCAACGCACCTTGCGTAGCTTTTAGCTCCTGAATAACAGAAGTTTGAGGAAGTTCAGTCACATCATGGCGTGATATAGACGCTCCATCAAAGGCATCCCCGTTACATATTATCGCCTTGGGTTTAAACTGCTGTATAGCCCATAGAAGCCCTTTAAAGGCTGTTGTTCGTTGACCAGGTATGAAGTGAGCATCAGAGAAGACAATAACAGTGCCATCTAAGATGCCAAGTTCTATCTGTTTAAGTGGGCTAAATGACTTGGGTTTGTTTTTATCGTATTTAACACCACGATGGTCACTTGCATGAAGTGCCATGTTGTATTCTTTTTCTATCCATCTTCTACGCAGATGAACCGCCCTGTTTGCAATGCCAAGATGATCGGCTACTTTTTGAGCAGATTGAAGTTGACCCCATAGTTTGATGAACTCGGTATCAGTACACGTTTCGTTAGCACTTCCCATTGGAATCCCTTGAAAGTAACTTTTCTAAAAGATTGATGACTCTATGCTCTTGCATTTCCACTTCATCTTGGGATGACTTAGGGTCTTGTGCCACAGTCATTAAATCGTGTAAAAACACATGAAGTAACTCATGCAAAGCAGTCTGATCCAGAGACTCTGGCGTGATCTTTTCAGCACCAAAATCACCCAAACGATAAACAGCAAGTCTTGCAGCAGGAGTGAACTCCACAGAAGCCATAGCCGCTTTAGCTGGTTTGCTACCTTTTTCTATTCTCCAATCCCCAAGACTAAGCACTTGTTGCCACTTTCTGACACTTTGTGCAAACAGTTGTGATTGTTCTGGTGTAGGAATGTTAGGCATTTCAACACCTTATACAGTATTTATGACAATTTAATTTAACAAGGCACACTCAGCAACTCTGCGCTTTGTCAGACCTGCTAGAACTTTACCACCGCCTTTATTCCACAACATTAGTTGCTCTTTAGCCCCTTCCCAATCTTGGGCATTGATTTTGCGCTTTAAAGTAGAGGTCTGGAGTCTGCCAATTCCAAGGTTGTAGCAAAAGTCAACAATGGCATTGCACTTACGCTCGTCTGTCAGAAGTATGGGGCAGTTTCTGAGAACACCTTGTAGGTAGGTATGTTCCAATTCGTGCATCAAAAGAACATGAGCCTCCTCTTGTGTCGTTGGAGGGTCATTCAGAGTAACCTTTACGCCATTGGCATAGTAGGTTGAGCCGTAACCAATCGTAGCTACGTTAGCAGGGCAAAGGTAGGGCTTACTTCTAAAGCCCTCAAACCTTTTACACAGTTCTGCTGCCAGTTCTAAGTTCATAACCCACGCTTAGACAAAGTTCTATCAAGAAACCAGTAGTTAATTGTTCCTGATAAAAGGGCGGCAAAGTCTGGTGTCATCATTGTTTTAAAGACTTCCGTAGCTGGAGCACCTAAAAGCCATGCGTTATAGGCAAACCAAACATGGATGAATGACCAAACAAACAAAACCCAATAAGTGACCACAGGACGCACGGAAGCAGAAAGTGAGGCTACCCATCCACCTGCGGCTTTAACCATCTCTGCTTGCTGTGTAATGGCGTTATTGAAGGCATCCATGACACCTACATCAACTGCGGCTTCTCTTTGTGCGCCAATCTCAGCTAACTTCTGCTGACCACGTTGGGCTTCCAAGTCGCACTGGAACTTGAACATATTCAGTTCATGCTCACGCTCATTCTTTTTATCCATCCATTTAAGGACTTCTGGAGCCATCCTAAAAATGCCACCAAAGATAGAGCCTAGTAAACCACCAGATAACATTTCAAACATTATTTAAGTCCAATCTTTCCAAGTAGTAAGTTAACAATCTTGTTTGACAAATCATCAGGCAAGAACTTCAGAAAACCAAGAAACCACAAAGCTACACATCCGTAGATGAATATCTTTAGGCATATATCAAAAGTTTTTTGATACTCATTCATCGCCCACACTTTACTTTAGCGCACATATCTTGTATCTCAGATATACCAAAAGCAACAGCTAATCCAAGCAAGATCAATACAAAAGCACCTGCAACAATAGCCATTTGCTCTTCTTGTTCTGCTTTCTTTTTCTTAGATTCTTCTTTGGCTTGTCTAGCAGCATGGGCATCTTCTACGTCCATCAACTGAGCACGTTCTTTGATCTTGTTCCAAACGTCAATCTTTCCAGACTGCATAAACAACATTTGAAGTTCTTTTTCAAACTCACGGGCTTGCTCAAGTGCCATCTCAATCTGAAGAGCAGTTCCCATGTTGGAACCACCAGACTTCTTAGCATGAACCATTGCTTTGGTAGCAGTAGATTTGGCATCAAATAACTTACCAATCATGGGCGCAAGAGAGCCTAAGTCATTAGCAACCTGTGCGGCTTGCTTGACTACTTTAATGGCTGACTGTATGCCAGCTAGAGCTGTTAGAGGATCAATCATTTTTTGTCAACTTTTTGCCACTCAAGGCATACTACTTTTCGGTTGTAAACATCACCTGTCCATGCCCACCTGACACATCTGTATTTGTTTTCACTAGATGCTACCAATATAACAAACATTGATAACATTAGTAACCATTTCACGGCATAGCCCAGATTATTATGTAGCTACAAAAGGCCACAAGAACAGCAATACTGACTGCTGCAATGATTGCAAACAGCCACTCTCTCATGTTATCTAAACATATCGAAAAGACCACTTGCATTAGGGAAGAAGTTTTCTGGGTCAGTTGTTGCAGCATTTATGCCCTGACCCATTGCCCCACCCATTCCACCCGCACCTTGAAGTTGTTCACCAAGCAAGAATCTAGTGCCACTTGGACTGCTTAAAACATTCCCAAGTCTATTAGCCATTGGTGGAACTAATGTGACACCAGCCATAGCACCCAAAGTTGGATCAAATCCAAGTGACGTAGCAGTTCCCGCACCTGCACCTGCACCCATACCAGTTGTCATCAAAGGAACAGTTAATGCGCCAGTTTGTGGAGCAACTTTAGGAGTTACAGCACCACGGGTTGCATCAACAATATCACGTAGCAATCCTACTTCACTCATAACTTCTGGAGTTTGACCCATAACCATGCGTTGGGCAGAAGGAAGTTCAGACCTACCTAAATTTAATGTTCTTGTAAAAGCAGGAGAAGACAACATAGCCGCTGCATCTGCATTTATAGCAGCACTACGTGCTTGGTTAAGAATTGAATATTGAGCCGCTTGTTTGCCAGTATTTGACATCAAACTTACTGCCAGTTCAGCAGTAGCAGGATTACCTGTCAAACTAAAACTTTGAGCAATTTTGTCAATTTCATTAGCAGGTGTTTTGCTAGAAACAATTTTATAAATATCTTGATCTTGCCTAAAAGGAACAACAGTATTTCTAAACTGTTCCATTGCACGGGCGTGTTCAGCACCAGCAGGGGTGTAAACAGGTTTATTGTTTAAAGTTCTAGGAGCCGCCCAAGCATCTACATCATCAGCCAAACCTTTGTATAGTTGGCTGAGAGCATTTACTTGCTTTTCATTGTATGAGCCTGTAGGAACACCTTTTTGAACTCTATTTAATTCAGCACCTACTGTTGATTGGAGGTCACGGAGTTCTTTATACGTTCCACCACCCGCTTGTAAAAGGTTGTTAGTACGTTCAACAACTTTATTAATAACTGCAGTATCTGCTGTAACAGGGAATTGATCCAAAACATTAATTGTTGCATTGTTTGTATTTCCTAATGGAATTGATGTATTACCAGCTAATTTCTCGGCTCTTTCAAATACAGGTGATACAGCATCTTTAGCATTACGATATTGCCTACGCAAGTCATTGGCAATAACTAGCTTTTCACCACCCTCTTTAGTTACAGAGGCTGGTTTTACTTGCTCAGTAACTTTTTCAATTAAGTTTCTAACTTGAGCAGATTTTGCTTGATTTGCATCTTGTGTTGTATCGCCAAATTGACGAGTTTTACGCAACAATGTAGAGCCTGCGCCACCAACATCACCTACGTCAATACCTACTCCACGTTGTGCAGCAGATTCAATTAATTGTCCAGTTACAGGATCACGATAACGTGTACCAGAAGGAATATTTCCTGCACGAGCACCAACAGCACTAGCAGGTAAACCTGCTGCCAAGTTGATTCCAAGCAAAGCTAAAGGATTTTGAACGTCATAAACATTACGAGCAATTTCAGCCGCACCAGTACCTGCCGTAGCACCTGCCATTTGAGCAACAGGTTGAGCCGCCAATCCACGACCAACAACTTGTGCTGTTAAGTTAGGAGCTTGTTGCAATAGACCACCAACACCAGCCATTGCGGGAATACCTGCTACTGCACGAGTAACATTACCAATTCCACGCTCAAAGCCAGTTTGTGGTTGTGGCAAACCAAGCATAGTTGCAAAGTTAGACATTGACTGACTAGGAGTGCCTAGTTGACTACCAGTTGCCCTGTTAATCAGCATATTTAATGGTGATCCAACAATATCAGCAACCTGACCTAAACCTTCCATGCCATAACGAGCAGTCAATCCAACCTGACGGGCAACAGAATCTTGGTTTTGTCTAACAGGAGCTTGCTGAACAACTGGTTGACCAATCATTGATGGATCAATATCACGATAACCAAGATCTTGATTAGCCATACCCCTAAAATCAAGTTTAGGAGCTTGTTGTTGTGGTTGACCAAGCAGTGAAGGATCAATATCTCGATATGTAGCCATGTTTGTACCCACAACTTTCTGAACGTAATTTTGTGTTTCTTTAAATGGAGGAACGCCACCATACTTCTCAACATTTGCTGGGCCTGCGTTATAAGCAGCCGCCACCAAAGTTGGGTCTTGGAATTTTTGTGTCAACTGGCTAAGATATTTAACACCGCCACGGATGTTATCTTTCCATTCCATTCTGTTAACACCAAGATCTTTTGCAGTAGCACTCATTAACTGCATAGGACCATAAGCACGATCACCAGTTCTTGTCTTTGGTCCTATAGCGTTGAAAGACCCATCAGATTCTGTTTCAACAATCTTCTGCACCAAAGAAAAAGGAACGCCTTGCCTTTCAGCTTCTTGCCGAGCAAATTCGTAAACTTGATCTTTGGTTGCCATTAGTCATAAACCCGATAAACGCCACTAGGCAATTGATAAGCAATTTTTCCCTTATCTGGTCCAGCAGTAACTTGTAACTGTGGCAAGTATTTGCGTAAGCCAGGCGATTCAAACATTTGTTTTTGACCTTGAGAAGATGCTGACCATTTAGCAAGAACATCAGGACCAGCATTTTTAGGATCAGAAACAAAATTATAGAAATCTTCTTTACGTTTATTAGCTTCACGCAAAACTGCTAAGTTAAAGTTGGTTGATTCTTTAGGGTCTGTAATTTGAGCATTACGCTGACCATAGTAGCCAATTTCAAAGTTAGAGATAGCTCCAACTGCTTCAGACAAGCTTTCACCAGTAAGGGCGTTAATACCTTGACGAGCAGAAATAGCATTCGTTAAGAATTGTTTATTTCGTTCTCCAGAAACACCCAAACTATTAAACACATTTCCTAATTGAGTTCTAAGTCCCGTAAATGAACCAGTATCAAATCCTGGCTGGTTGTAAGCATTTTGCAATTGGTCAATTACTGGCGCAGTCTTTTTAGCTGTTTGAAAACCTTTGTAGGCATCAGCCAAAATTGGTTTGTATGCTTCATTTAAAATTGTTTGAGCCGTACTAGGACCAGTTACTGGTTGTGCCATGCTGGGTTGAGCAACACCTGCTGGTTGTGTAACGCCACCCGCAAGACCTGGAGGAGTTGCATAAGTAAATGTTGGCGCACCAGTTGCTGTAAGGCTTGGGCGAGGAATATTGGCTTCACGAGCCGCAGTCTCTGTTGCAGTTCTTGCTGCTAAAGATTGAAGCTTTCCATTTACATCCATCAAGCCAATTACATTTTGGTTGTTATCAAAAACATATTGTTGTCCTTTTTCCAACTCAGGCAATGTATTAAGGGCAGCAGCTCTAGCCGCACCTGGCAACACGCTTGTTTGGAAAGATGGTTGACCATCTTGCATGGTTCCAGTTGTAAATGTGCCAGATTTTGTGTCAACTTTAGGAATAAAACTAGTTGGCCTATTCCTAATGTCAGTAACCACACCATCAGTAACAGTTGGCTTGAATGCACCAAATGCAGATGACAAAGATGGAATCATTTGAGAAGCATTAGGATTCAAAGATAACCGAGCTAAACGTGTTTGCAAATCAGCATAATTAGGAGCTTCACCTTGAAGTGCTTGTGGCTCAACTCTAGCATTTGGATCTGGTCTACCTAATGTTTCACTTAAAGCATAAGGGCTTGAGGCCGTCCTTGGTCTTCCAAGATTAGCATTGAGTGCTTGGCTTTGTGTTTCTTGTTCACTTGGAAAGAAATCTTTTTGTATGCCTTGCAACTCAGACAGCAAACCCTGTTGTTGTCTTTGCTTTTGTAAGTTAGGAATAATGTTCTGAACAGCTTGGTAGCCAGTAGAAATTCCACCGCCACCAAAGATGCTTCCTAACAAAAACTGATTAAAAGCTTCATCCCTAGCGGCTTTTTGATCTTCCGCAGATAAGCCTTGCAATTGACCTTTTGGCAATAGAAATTCCATGATTAATCCTTATTTCAGTAAGCTGCCACCAAAGCTCGAACCACTTGAAGAGCTTGTTGCACCAGAGCCACCACCCACATTGAGTCCCAATGCTTGGTTGATAAGTTGTTGTTGCTCCAATGGCAGATTGCGGATTGCATCCAACTGAGCTTGTGAGAATTGCTGTTGGACATTTCCACCTGTTGCCAAAGCTTGTGCGCCAGCAAAGCCCATTTGTTGACCACCCTGAGCAATGTTTGACATCAAACCAGAAGCACCTAAACGCTGTTGGTTAGCAGTCAAACCAGCTTGTTGGTTAGCTAGATTAGCTTGCAAGAAGTTGTTTGCGTTTGTTAAACCTGCTTGCTGAGTCAAACCTGCTTGTTGAGCAGCACGAGCGTTGAGAGCCGCTTGGTTAGCCAAACCTGCTTGATTAAATGCAGAAGCACCAAACTGACCTGCTTGATTTTGAAAACCAAGATTAGCCAAATTCATTGCTTGTTGATTGCCAGCATTGAACTGAGCCATTTGATTGCCAGCAGCCGCATTTTGCAAAGCCGCAACATTAGCCGCAGAAGCACCAAATTGATTAGCCTGTTGTTGGTTTCCAACATTAAACTGAGACATCGCATTTTGCGCTGCAGCATTTTGTAGTGCGGCTTGATTCTGAGCACCAGCACCAAACTGTGCAGCTTGATTAGCAGCGGCTTGAGAAGACAATCCAGCTTGTTGCATATTAGCGGCATTAAACTGAGCCATCTGGTTGGCTTGTGCTTGAGAAGCTAAACCTGCCTGTTGGAAGTTACCAGCGTTATATTGCGCCATCTGGTTAGCTGCAGCTTGATTAGCCAAAGCCGCTTGTTGGGCATTTTGAGTATTAAGTTGACCAGTAGACAGATCAACACCCTGATTAGCAAGAGCCGCACGTAAAGCCGCATCTTGGTTAGCCAAACCAAACTGTCCTGCAAGTTGCAGAGACTGTTGAGTAGTGGCAAGGTCTTGGGCTTGGTTAAGCTGTTGGGCTTGCATCTGACGAGCCAAATCAGCTTCAGAAGCTTGTTGGGCAGCGGCATAAGCAGCGGCATTTTGTTGGGCAACCAAACGTGCGGCATTCTCACCAAAAGCACGATTAGTTTCTGCTTCAGCAACACCCTGACGAGAGCCACCATATGCTCTAGAAGCAGTAGCTTGTGCGGCAGTACGTTGTTGCTCAAGTTGTCTAGAACGCTCTAGATCTTGCAAACTTTGCTCAGTAACAGCCTGAGTGTAAGGATTCATGTACTGCTGAATATTCTGATTTAAAAATGAACCAGCACCCACATCACGGATATTTGCCCTTGCTTGTGGAGCAATCTGTCCCAAAGCTTCGGAAGTTACATTAGCACCAGAAACACCTTGTGCGCCAACATCACGAATACCAGAACGGGCTAGTTGTGCAGCAGTGGCTTGAGCAGCAGGACCTGCAGATACACCACCAAATCGTTCGGCAGGACCAGCACTTACACCACCAAATTGTTGAGCCGTGTAGCCTAAACCTTGTGCTTGAGCAGCAGGGCCAGCTTGTGCGGCATTAAAACCTTGTGAACCCGCTAATTGTGCATTGCCTGCACTAGCACCAGTACCAGTTGTAGCCGTATAACCTTGTTGAGCAGCCAAAGCCGCAGGATCAACAGTTGCACCGCCATAAGCGTTATATGCAACATTCTGTGGATTGTAGTTAGCAACACGCCCTGCAACATCAAATGCTGAACGCATACCAGTAAAAACTTCACTGTTAGGATCGGCAAACTGACGAGCAAGACCAAATGCTGCTTGTTGGTCAGGAGTAAAACCTGCGAATTCACGAGCTTGTAAATTACCAGCTACATCTTGTACGCTTGCTAAGTTACTTAGATAAGCCTCTTTGAATTGAGGATCTAGTTTTGACTCTGAACTTTGTTTGGAACTTGATAAACTCATTTTATATCTCCGTACTCAGGAAAACTCTTGTTTCAACTTGATAAATCTTGCTCATAATCTTTTCCCATCCTTTGCGACCTGTCATAGTCATGTGAGTGCAACCTTCCATTTTCCCGTGTTTTTCAACGAAAGGAAGTATTCTGATAACCTCATCCATGTCACCTGCCGCCAAGAATACATTGATTATTTTTTGTCTGGGATAGGTGATAATTTCGGTAACGAGAGCCGTGTTGATACCAGGCCATAATTGCATTTCATCTTTATTGAGAGCCATTGCGACATCCTCAAGACTATGCGTTTCGTTTCCGTATTCTAGCGCATTTAATAATAATTGCTCACTTTGAAGAAAATATGGAACCCACCACTTAGGCTCCCCATTTTCTACAAAACTACTGCAATCTATCATACTGCTGAAGCCGTTAATACACCTATATTACTTACCAAAATCTCATATCTAGTGCCGTTTGGACTAGAGATAATCAGTCTGTTGGGAGGGGTTATCTTTCGAGAACCAATCTCAACATCTTGATTACGTTTGTAAAGGTTTGCGTTATCAGACTCAATAAGTCTGCGAACATTGGCCTGATCTCTAGGATCATAAGATTGAGTAGGAGTTGGAAGTTTCAACGTAAACCTCCTGGCTTACCATCCAATCTAATAGTCCCGACACGCCAATCAGTATTAACATTACCTTCAATCTTTACAGCAATCTGTCTACCAGTAATACGTACAGAAGTAGGCGTATTCATGGTGTATGGACCATAGTTGTATTCAGTCGCATTTGGGTAAAACTTAGTGCTAAAACGAGCTTTTACGTCACCTAAAGTGTTCTCATCAGGGACTAGACCAGTAATATTCATTACTCTGTCTCCAGTAGCTAATTCAACTGGTCCTGACTCAGCAAATGGTGTAATTGAGTCATATGTAAAGCCAATCTCATGCTCATAGACATAAGAATCAGATGAAACCATCATTGGTTTGCCAAATACACCAGAATCAGTCCCGCAAGTCCTACCAAAAGTACCAATAGCCCAATGGTTTTCACGATAGTTGTAGCTTACATAGGAATCATTCTCAACACTGGCTGAACTTGGGTAAAACCACCAAACTTCACCATAAGCTGAGTTATGGACGCAGTAAACCTTAGATGCTTGCTGATAGTTAATGTTGTTAAAGATGTAGTCTCCAACATCACATGGCAAAGGCTTAACAAAGCCATCAAACATCCAGAAACCAGACTTAGACATCCAAATACATGAATTGTCAGTAGCCGCCACTGATTGACGGGAAATAACGCCACATCCAGTACCAATACGCTCAAATCCATAAACGTATGGTGGGCCAATATAAGTTGCTGAATGGACATCCACATCAGTAAACAGAATGGTAGCACCACGTACACGCTTGCCACACATCAGAGAACCTAATGTTGTCAGGTCAAAGTCACCTGCTTGATTGGTAGCACTAGGTGTCCAAGTTGTATTAACCTCTTGGTCAGACCATTGCACTTTGCGAGGATTTCCACCTGCTCCAAGGGCAAACAAGAATCTTTCTTCTGTCACCACTAAGCCAGAGCAAGTAGTTGGTGCATTGGTAATAGCAGCGGCTTTAGTACCAGTATTTAACTGCCACTCCAGAAGCTTTCCATCAGCGTTTGAGCAAGCTACTAGATATTGCCCCCATGTGTCCATGCTCCAAGTAGTAGCAGGAGTGTAAGAGCCTGTATCTGGTCTAGCAATACCATAGGCAGCAGTACCATAAGCACCATAGCCATAGCCTAGCTTAGTGTCTGCATCAGCAATGCCAACAGTAAAAGATGTTGGGGTAATGTCGTATGCAACACCACCTTCATTCATTGCATAGAGCTTTGAATGAGTACCAATTCCTGTCCAACGGACATTACTGTTGTCACGCCAAGCAATCAACCCTCTGGCAGAACCAGTAAGTTGAGTTGATGAGCGTTTACGCCATCCACCAATAGGGCGAATAGTATTCTGATACCAACGTACCAGAGTAGAGCTGTTCCAGCGTCCTTTAGATTGGTACTCAGTACCATTCTTGTAAACACCTGGTGGGATGTTTAATGGGATATACATTTATGCAATGCCCCAGATGCGGATTTGACCTGCACCACCTGCACCACCAGTACCTGCAGAATAACCAGTATCAGCAGAAGCTCCACCGCCTCCACCACCGCCTGGGAATCCACCTGCACCACCATTACCACCATTGGCAGCGGCTTTACATGAACCACCGCCACCACCAGTACCCATGCCAGTTACAGAACTAGTTGTACCTGCAGTTCCATTTCCACCTGCAGTGCCTCCTGCTCCACCGCCACCAGTTGTGTAGGAATTTGAATTTCCACCAGCACCACCTGTGCCAGTAGCATTTCCGCTATCCATACCAGTGCCACCACCGCCACCTCCTGGACCATATAACGATCCACCAGCAGCTGAACCAGTATTTAAATAGCCACTACCACCACCACCACCACCCCAAATTGCAGCACCACCACCATCACCACCGCCAAAACTTACATTTGATCCTGTTCCAGAAACAACTGGTGATCCTCCCCTACCAGGAGCAGATGATGGATTAACATTACTTCCACCATTTTCACCAACAGTGACTAAGCCACCACCACCGCCACCACCAGCAATGGTTACATAAGAAGTTGAACCTCCTGCACCAGAACCACCACCATAAGCAACAATATTATTAAATGATGAGCTACCTCCAGCAGTTGCAGAAGCACCAGATGCACCTACAGTAGCAGTTACAGAAGTTCCTGCAGTTGGCGCATCAGTAATAGTTAATACTCTAGCTCCTGCGCCACCGCCAGCGGGTCCATAACGATAACCACCACTTGTGTTTGTTACACCATTACCACCTCCACCGCCTCCACCAACGGCATCAACACCAATTTTTTGATAACCAGGTGGAATAATAATAGAACTAGTAGAAGTTACTGTTACGTTAAATGTGTTAATAACAATAGACTTAAATGATGTTCCGTTACACAGAACTAAACGTACCTCTTTTGGATACATCACAAAGCTTGTCAAACTATCAATAGTTTCAGAGCCATTAGGATCTAAAGTTACATTACCAGTACCAGAGTTACCAATATAAACCCACCATCCTGCACCCAATGTTGTAGCGGCAGTAAATGTTTGTGTAAAAGTTCCACTGGTTACATCAATGTAATAACCATTGTCAGACAATGCTAAAACAGTGTTAGATGTACGAGTAGAAGTTGGAATACTAAAGTTGCCACCAATAGGTGAAGCAGAAAAGTTAGTTCCATCAGACTTTAGGAAATAACCTGCAGCACCTGCAGCAGTTAGTCCTGTACCGCCATTTGCAATAGGTAGAGTTCCTGTCACACCAGTTGTCAGTGGCAAACCAGTAAGGTTAGTTGCAACGCCAGATGTAGGTGTTCCTAATAGTGGAGTCACCAATGTAGGAGAAGTATTGAGAACAACAGATCCTGTGCCTGTTTTAGTTCCTACACCAGTACCGCCTTTGGTTACTTTAAGCAAAGGACCAGCATCAAACAAACCATCAATGGTGTCCAAGTCTGTATTGATCTTAGTACCCCATGTGTCAGTAGATGCGCCTACCTCTGGTTTGGTAAGACCTAAGTTTGTGGTTGTTGTATCAGCCATGTTGACCTCTTAATTTACTGTAGTCCAAGTTTCGGATATATCAGATATATCAGTCCAAGTTTCTGAAACGTCTGCTTCAGTTTCCCATTTAAGTCTTGCGGATGCGGTCATACTTGATAAACCAGATGCGCTTGCAGATGTGGTACGTATAGCTTCACCATTGGAAGTTACTGTACTTTCTGGAAATACGATAATTATCGTTGAATAAACGCTTATTCCAAAGGCAGTAATGCTAGAAGTGGACTCAATGTTTGCACTTCCACCAGCACTATAGTTTGCACTTCCTGTTATAGAAGAAGTAGCAGCACTTAAAGCACTTGCTGCGCCCAAATATATAGCACTAGCACTTACTGAAGAATCAGCAACAATGTTTGCAGACGCATCTTTAGCACCACCAGTTTGTGATGAAAATGCTGCTTCAGAAAGTGCGTTAAAGCCAAACATTATTTAAGATGTCCATTTCCACCTAACCATGCAAACAAAGCTACTGTTCCTAGGCCAACAACCCAAAAGAACTTTTTAACAATGCTTTCCCCAATGCTAATGTAAACATTCTCAATTACTTTTTCAGTAACCTTTTCAACTAGAAGCTCTAGTTGTTCATCAGTAAGTACAAGTTTATTTGTCATGATTAGAACGTAATTGAGCCAGAAGCTGTAAATTTGTATATTCTAAACCCACCTGACGTAGAAATGGTAGGAGAACCTGTAGTTGATGTTGCTGCTATGAATGTGTCTGGATAGCGGAGGATTACGATACCGCTTCCTCCATCACCACCAGAACCAACTAAACCACTACCTTGACCTCCACCACCACCGCCCGTGTTAGCAGTTCCAGCCGTACCAGAAGCATTGCCAGTTGAACCAGCACCACCACCACCTACACCGCCAGTTCCTGCGGTATATGCGTCAGTACCACCCCCACCGCCACCAGCGTAAGTTGTAACTGTGCCTGATATAGCAGAGCCAATTCCTGCCCCTCCATTTGAAGCATTTGTAGCGTTGGAAATTGTATTTAATCCAACAGTTCCTGCACCACCACCTCCAGCACCTGCGTGTGTGCTAGTTGCAGAACCTCCAGAATTACCTTGTCCTGAGACACCAGACCCGCCCGCTATGGTTGTAGTTCCAGAAACATTAGCACCACCGCCACCGCCAGATCCACCTGCAACACCTGCAACACCTGCTGAAGTGTAATAACCACCGCCTCCACCACCAGTTGCAACAAAATTACCTGTTGTTGCACCAGAAGATGTGGCTAATAAAACAGAGTTATTTCCATTGCCACCTACACCATCAGTAATAGTTCTGCCAGTACCGCCAGCACCTACAGTCACCCATAGTTGAGAACTTGTAGTTACACCAGAAAAACCCGCAAGCAATCCACCTGCGCCACCACCAGCACCAGCATTTCTGCCGCCACCTCCACCACCAGCAACGATCAAATACTCCACATTCTGCGGAGGCAGTCCTGTCCAATTGTTGTCTTTAATGGCTTGGCTTGCCTGAGACAGCGTAAAGATGCCGCTATATTGGGCCACGTTAGACTCCTTGAGTTACTTCAACCCATGACAATGTTGGCTCATCCCAGCGATACATCTTGCCATCAGTAGGCATAGGTGTAGGGGCTTCCCACAGATATGTCTCAGCGTTCTTAGTCCAAGATGCAAATGGTTGTGGAGGCGCAAAGCCTGTTCCATCCCATGTGTAACCAATGCCCGCATAATTTTTATGCAATGGGCGACCTTCTGGGTGTTGGTTGCCATGAGTGTTATAGGATGTTTGAACCCACTCGGATGGATCACCCCAATGACCCGTTGCCAATGTTTCAGCATCAATGACAATAACTTGGTCAACAATGCCGTTAGTAATATGTGCGTAATGTGCCATGATTTTCCTTAAAAAGTTACAGTTCCAGATGATGTCCAAGTGTAGATTTGGTAGCCATCAGCGTAGTTGATTTGCGGTGAACCAGTTGTTGCAGTTGGTGCTGATTGTGTTGCAGGGTAACGAATGATGACAATGCCAGAACCGCCTGATGCACCAGTTACTACTGTATTACCAGCACCACCACCGCCACCGCCTCCTGTGTTTGGAGTTCCAGCAGTTGCACCAGTAGATGTGCCATAACCAAAAGATGCACCGCCTCCACCAGCACCGCCTAATCCAAAAACAGTTGCACTAGCACCAGCACCACCACCGCCACCGCCAAAAAAGCGTCTAGTGCCATCTATGGTTGAGCAAATGCCTGTGCCACCATTTCCACCTCCAACAGAATTGAAGTTTTCTCCAACTGAGCCAGCACCACCACCGCCACCGCCATTATCAGCAGTGCCAGAATTTCCACCCGCAAAACCTTGACCAGAAGTACCTGCGCCTCCATTTTTAGCAGTGCCAGTACCAGAGCCAGCACCGCCACCAGAACCCCCAGAAACTGCTGTGCTACCACCCCAACTTCCATAACCACCACCAGTTGCCGTGATAGAACTAAAAACAGAATCAGAACCAGAAACGCCATTTGTACTAATTGCACTTGCACCAGCACCGCCAGCACCAACAGTTACAGTTAAAGCAGAACCAGAAGCAACAGAAAAACTAGCAGCTTGAAGTAAACCTCCTGCGCCACCACCACCGCCACCGCCACCGCCTGATCTCCAACCACCACCCCCACCACCGCCAGCAACCACAAGGTATTCAACAGCAGTAGGTGCGCCACTCAAAGGGTTAAATGTTGCGGATAAATAGCCGCCTAATAGGTTGCTCATATTGTGATTGACCCGCTAGATGTAAATGTGTAAATCGTGTAGCCGTTAGCAGTTGTCTTTGTGCCGTTTGTCACGCTTGCTGCATCAGCAAATGTGCTTGGATAGCGGATTATGACAATGCCAGAGCCGCCAGAGCCTGATGAGCCTGTTATGGTTTGGCTTGGATGACCTCCTCCACCACCGCCTGTATTGGCAGTTCCAGATGTGGCGTTACCATTACCTTGTGAAATTGCTCTACCCGCACCACCTCCACCTACGCCACCAGAGCCTGCGGTTGAGCCACTTGTGCCGTTAGCCGCACCACCCCCACCGCCAGCGTAAGTAGTAACTGTTCCATTGATTGACGATGCAATACCAGCACCGCCATTAGCACCATAGTTAGCAACAGTTGCATTTAAACCTACTGTACCCGCACCGCCACCACCAGCACCGCCTTCATTGTTAGAAGTGGTAGCACCGCCTGATGAAGTGCCGCCAGTATTACCTTGATTTGCAGTTGCTTGGCCTCCAGAGCCACTAGAGCCAGCACTACCCGCACCGCCACCACCAGAACCCCCAGACGAGCCGTTAAAAGATGCTTGGTTACTTGAGCCGCCAGCACCACCGCCAGTAGATGTAATAGAGCCAAATACTGAATCCGCACCACTTGTTACCGCACCTGTACCGCCTGTACCGCCAGCACCAACAGTAGCGGTAATTGATGAGCCAGTAGCGACAGCCAAGATACCAGTTAATAAACCACCACCACCTCCACCGCCAGCACCTCTATTGATAGCACCTGCACCGCCACCAGCAACAACTAAGTATTCAACAAAATTAGTTTTCTGCGTACCACTCCATGCCTTTTGTGCAAGTGCTTGGTTAACTTGTTTAAGAGTAAATAATCCTGTAGCCATATCTACCCTTAGAAAGTAATCGTGCCAGAGGCAACAAATCTGTATACACGCCAAAAGCCTGTGACATAAGTTTCTGGTGAGCCTGTCGTAGATGTAGCAGGGGCTAAATAAGAGGGATAGCGTAGGATTACGACTCCAGATCCTCCTGCACCGCCTATTGGGGTGTTAGCTCCACTACCACCACCTCCACCACCAGTATTAGCAAGGCCAGCAGTAGGAATTCCAGTATCTATTGAACCATTACCTCCACCACCGCCACCGCCAAGACCTACATTTTTAGAGTTTGTGTTTTCAGACCCACCACCACCACCACCAGCGTAAAAAACTTGTAAGCCAGATATAGACGATGCTAAACCTGTACCGCCATTACCTGCTACGTTTGATGCACCAGCCGTACCAACCGAACCTGCACCTCCACCGCCACCGCCTTGGTAATTGCTACCATTTATAGAGTTACCAACGCTACCATCATTTCCTTGACCAGAAGTTCCTGTGCCGTTTGTTCCAGCAGTTCCAGCGTTACCACCACCGCCAGAGCCACCATTTTTACCAGTAGCTGATTGTCCAGAGCCAACCCCTGCGCCACCGCCAGTAGCACTAATTGTTGTGCCACCTGCAATACTAGAGGCAGCTCCTGCCGTACCATTACCGCCACCACTCCCACCACTCCCACCACCACCAACAGTAATTGTTATGGCAGAACCAATGGTTACAGCATATCCTGTAGCAGTTAAAAGACCACCAGCACCGCCACCTCCAGCAAACCTAGAGCCGCCACCGCCACCGCCAGCAACAACAAGGTATTCCACCGATGTGACAGGGTAGTTAATGCCGTTACGTCCAGCACTTAGAATTCCACCTACTCTTTTGGACATGATTAGTCCTTATGAGAGTTCTTCGTATGAAATCGTGTAAGCTATTTTTGAAGCTGTGCTACTTGTAACAACAACTGACTTGTCTTCTTCAAGATAGAAAGCAGTTGACTTGTCAGAGACAATCAAAGACGCATCTGGTGGGACAGAAACAGTCGATGCCAATGGGTATGAAGTACCAGAGCCAGCAGCAGCAGTATTCACCGCTACAGTTGTGTCATAAGCAGTTGTGCCATCTACATTGGCAGCAATAACCATATTGACTTTAAACACTTTTCCAGATGAAGCAGCATTAGCAAGCAATACATTTGCTGATGTATTTGAGGGTGTTAGATATGTAGTCTTTGCTGTGATTGTTGCAACAGCAACTATATTTGGTGCAGCCATAATATTTTCCTTTGATTAACCACCAAAAACCATTGCCATAGCAATAGCTTTTCCTGTAGATGCACCACCAAGAGCAGTCAATGCCGCACCTGCTGTAGTTGCGCTTGTGCCACCATTTGCAATTGGAAGAGTACCAGTAATACCCGTTGATAAAGGAAGACCTGTGGCATTGGTTAAAACACCACTCTGGGGTGTTCCAAGAATAGGCGTAGTAAGTGTAGGACTAGTTAGCGTCTTGTTTGTTAGGGTTTGAGTAGAGTCACTCAATACTGCTTTATCTGCAGGGTAAGTAACAAATACATCCTTAGAACCTGCGGCAAAAACAACCTTTGCATCACTGTTGCTAGACTGCAATACAGTAGTCCTGGCAAGCGTCAATCCATTGGCTGACAATGTACCAAGGCCAACCTCCCAATCTGATCCTAGAGATACAGAATAGTATGTAGTGTTGCTATTGCCAACACCCGCAGAGAATGTTTGGAAACCACTAACAGCACCACCAAGAACAAAATCAGTTGTGCCTGTTGTGGTAGTAGTTTCCTTTACCCGATCAGCAAGTACAAGTGCCATGATTAACTCAATGTAATGTCAAGATCACCAGTAGGGATACGGAAAATATCACCTGTATCAATTGTTTTGCTTACAGTCAAATCTGCCCATGCCAATAGATTACCTGCAGTTGAAGCGTCAAATACGCCAACAGCAACAATCGTTCCCCATGAAGCAGTAGCGGCAGTAAACTCTACTGCAGCAGAGTTGGTACATAACGTACTAGTTCCACTGACAGTAAATGCCACAGACACACGGGCATAACTACCACCAGACACTTGAGTGCCACCACCAGCATCAGTAGGTGCGGCAGTATACAAACCTACATACATAGTAGCTGCAGGTGTATAAGTAGTATTGGTAAATGCGTGTTTTAGAAGCTTATCTTCTAAGTAATCGGAAAATGAACCAGCCATATATCACCCCAAAGATCGGGCACGAACAATCGGAGTAGAAGAAACAGATGCCCTTTGATCTGCTACTTCTATGTCGCCCAAGGAGTTTGTATACAACGTACTCCATGTGGCAAGACGCTCATCATCTTTCAAATATGGAGTTGCCTCAACCAATGCACCATATAAGTACAAGTCTGGGGCATAAGCAAGAAGCCAGTTGCTTGTGTTTGAATCACTCAACGCAGTAATCTTACCATAATAGGTAAGTTCTCCTGTGTAACTAGCATCAGGAGTTGGTATTACTTCTAGTTGAGTTCCAATAATTGTATAAAACTGAGGTTTACCTGCAGAAATAAACTGATTTGCAGAACCATAGTCACCCTGATTCTGAGTGACATATTGCAAATACGTAATAGGATTTGTATTTAACTGGAACTCTTTGGCCTGTAGGAAGTCTGAAGGAAAAGCAAAGTATTGAGTATCTAAAGTGGCAGTAGCCCGTTTTACCATCTGACGAACACGCAATTTACGATTAAATTTTGCTTCAGCCAAGGCAATAAAAGACGGGATAATAGAAGTCAGGTCATCCCGATTCAAATAATCAGCAATCCCTGTCTTCAGTCCACTGTAAGTATCAAGTGCCATTTTCTACATCCCTACACGCTAGTGTATGCTCATGTTTGAACTCAAATGTTCCAATATGGAAGATCTCTTTAGAAAGATCTTGATCCACATATGTTTTATGCCCATTCTGGGCGGCTCTACGGCAAAACCATACATCTTCACC
>Ga0209296_1000443_pt1 | contig 35680 bp, 56 predicted proteins | sample S_130206_EF_Meta_FD_187319 | JGI IMG/M metagenome (GOLD analysis project Ga0209296, IMG submission 187319) | Freshwater microbial communities from Lake Simoncouche, Canada to study carbon cycling - S_130206_EF_MetaG (SPAdes) (version 2) | ecosystem: Environmental > Aquatic > Freshwater > Lake ... | reverse complement strand
TCCTTTATAATCTTTTTTACGTCCTGTTAAAACGTCTATGATATCATTTAAATGATTTTGACCAGTACCAATACCTAAAACACCACCTTCCAAACCATTCCATTTAGGATAGTATTTGTTAGCACAAGCTTGAGCTTGATTTTTAGTATCTAAAAATTGAGTATCTGTTAAGTCACCTTTTCCACCACCACTATAATCATCCCAATATGTTTGAATGATTTCTTTACATGTGTTAACATCAGCAACCATTTTAGATGCTCTTTCTTGGTATGCCTTAGCATTTGATGTACTTCTATTAGTTGGGTCGTAGTAAACATTTAAACCTTTAGGGAAATATATTTCAAGATTAGGTATTGTTCCAAGTTGTACTGGTTCAAGTCCGTTGGATGCAATTTTACTTGGTGTTGGGTTAATAATATATTTTTGGTCAGTTAACATCTTAATAAATTCTTTTTGTTCCGAATCTAAACTCGCTAGTTCTTGAGCTTTTTTCTTAGCTTCAGCTTCTTTAGCAGCGGCTGTTTGAGCATCATCTTCAGCATATAATTTACTACATTTCCAAGACATCGGTCCTTTCAAAATTTTAGTTTCCTCAGTATTAAGAATGTAAGAATTATATCCACCAAAATTAGTGTTAGGTTCATTTGTATAAACTTTAACATTATCAGGCCCTGAAACTACTTTGATAGCCGGTTTACCTTTAAATAAGTAGTTAACCGCTTTAATATTAGGATTTGATACACATTTAGCTATTACTTGACTAATAGTAAACTTATCCAAAAATATTGGGTCTTGAACTCGTTGTTCAATCATAAGACCTTTATCAAGGTTTATTTTCTTTTCTTCTAATATTTTTTTAAAATCTTTATGTTGATTTAAGATTTCGTTTTTTTCAATTTCATTAATTAATATACGTTTCATATTTGTTTTTTTTTACTATCCACCAATTCCATCCTCAGAACTATCGGATGATTTAATATTAACATTATTTGATGTATTATTACCACCCATATCCTCTACATCAACATCTTGTCCTAATTTCTCAATTTTTGCGGCCGCTCCCGGTCCACATACTTTATCAACAGACGCTTGTGTAATCGAACTTCCATCAACTCCTTTAGCAACTAAAGCACTAGATGTTTTTGGTCCGAATGCACCATCCTGTGTTACACCAATACATCCTTGTACTCTTGCGATTGTTGAGTTTTTACAATACATTGCAATTGGGAATGTCTCATCACATTGTTTGTATCGACTTCCTCCACCACCGCCGCTAGTTCCTCCACCTCCACTAGTTCCTGTGTCAGCACCTCCGCCTCCACCAACAACAAAAGGTTCTGCCCCATCTAACGATATTTTAATACCATTACCCTCACAACTATAAGTACCTTTAAATTTTCCGTTACCAGTAACAAGTTGATTATTATCCATATTGAATACAACACCTCCATTCAAATCCGCAACTTTATTACCAACTTGAGTTCTTGTTAATTGACCTGTAGTTCCTCCTCCAGCAGCTATGTTTGCTTGTTCTTCTTCAGTCAAACTATCAAGTAAACATGCCGATATTGAAGTATTATCTCTAAGGAAATACCAAGCTCCCGCAGCAGTTAATCCTAATCCTCCAACCACTTTCCAAGGGTTTTTTCCTGCCCATGTACGAGCTTTAGATAAAATACTTTTATCTTTAGGTGTTGCGTTTCTTGACCCTTTTCCCGTACTTTTTGCTCCAGCAGGTTGTACTGTAACTTTAGAAGTTGCGGGTGCGTTAATATTAACGGTTCCACCTTTAGGTGCTTTATATCCATTAGTTTGAAAAGCCTTTAGTTCGGCTTTTGATGGGGGTTTACCATATTGTGCTGTATAACTAGATTTATAGTTTCCAAGTGATTCGGCTTGTTTAAGTGTCATACCTGGTGGTGGTTTAAGTGGAGCAGGAGCCGCTGATTTAGTTGCCTTAGTTTTAGTTACCTTTACTTTAGTACCTCGTGGAGCTCCTTTTTCGCTTAATAGTTGGCTAAATTCATTTTTAACTACGTCTGAATTTTCCGTCAACGTTTTACTTGAATCATATTTCATCATCAGTAAAACTCTTTCTAACATTTTATTATTATCGTTCATATTATTATTTTTATTCGTTCTATAATTATGCCAATGCTGCAAGTTCGTCGGCAGTTAAACCATACAGAGTGTTTGAAGCGACCGCTGGAGCCGCAGCACCCGTAGCACCTGCAGCACCTTTTCCTGTAAATGATTGTTTAGCCTTATTAATTAATTCTTGACCTTTTTCAATTCCTGGACTATAAATATAGTTATTTTTTGCACTATAAGCAGCACCACCTGCAGTTGCCTGACGAGCCGCCTGTCCAACTGTTGGAGCACCTGTTGCTTTAGATAACGCTTTATTTCCAACACTTTTCAATCCCACCGCATTTCCAATAGGTTTTAAAAGATTTTCAGATAACCAAGTTTCAGCTTTAGTCATTACATTTCCAACCCATTTTAATCCCAATTTTTCTGCTAACCAAGTTCCAGCACTTTTAATCATACCAAAAACTTTTCCAATTCCTTTTCCTATTGTAGACATAATTCCTTTTGTTGCAGGACTTGCCGATAGTTTTTCAACCGCCGCCGCCATGGGCATTGATTTACTAACACCTGCAACACCCATAGCCCCCTTAAGTAATTTAACAGCACCTGTAGAAACAATACCTAAAATATCGAACAGGATATCCATCCAACTCCAATCTTTTCCTGCAAAAACTTTATACAAATCATAAACTAACATACATCCCCACACAATTCCGACAGCAACATTACCTACTCCTGTAAATTGTAAAAATATTTGAATCGCAGTTCCGATACCACTATAAAGACCATCTCTGATTTTTTCCATTAAAGCTCCAAGGCCGTTTTCTTTAACCCAATTCCACCCTGCCTTTAAAGTATCAATTGGATGTAATATAGCATTACCAACAGCTTTAGCACCGCTAACAACACTATTACCCACTGATTTTGCAGTATCAACAGCACTTTTACCAACAGCTTTCCAGTTTGAACCTGAATAAAAATCTTTATTGAAAGGATTTAATGTCCATTCTAAAATTAATGCTTGTTCTTTTATCCATCCCCATGTTTCAGCAACAATTGCGTTAGGGTTAACAACAGATTCTGTTAATAATGAACTACCAAATTTTACTTCATATTCCATCATTAATGATAATTTTTTATCTGTTTCTGTAAAACATTCTAAGACACGATAAGCGTGTTTTCTTGTAATAGATGAAATCTCTGTTAAATTTGACTTAACGTCTTGAGCCAAAAACGCCATGTTTTCGCCAACAATATCTATTAAATCAGAAAAACTTACTTCATTAATATTTGCATATCTGTTAAGTGCTTTATCATATATGTTGTCTTCTAACATCATATATCTACCATTTTTTGAAATGTAAAAATCTAATTCCATATTATTATTATTATTATTTTATAAATATATCGTTTTTAGTAATCGGAACCTCCCGTACTACCCATTTGTCTTCCTGATGTCCATTGGTAATGAGGGTCGTTCATATATGTCTTTCCTAACGTTCTTCCGCTTTCCCATTTTGTGTTAGCGATTTGATTAGCCTTTCCTCTTGTTAATCCTGTCTCCCACTTTTTAGGTGTTTTACCACCACCACTTGGTGCCGCTCCACCTGCTGGTGCTGCCGCTGGTTCAGGTGCTGGTGCTGCCGCAGGGGCATCTTGTTCATCTAAAGGTTTGTTCTTTTTAACAGGAGTGTGCTTGCGAAAAAAGTCTATTAAGAAATCTACGTCTAAATTCATATAAGATAAATATTTTTCTATTTGATAAAAACTCCTTATCTTTGCATTATGAGAAAGTTTATTCTATTTACATTCATTTTAGGGTGTTTTTCTTCTTGCGAGAAGTACACCACAAACATTAGTGATTTAACTTTAAGTGGAAAATATGTTGTCAGTAAAATGACAATTATAACAACCTCCCACGCGGTTACTAAAGATAGTACTTACTTGTCTAATACTATCTTTCGTGATACCATGTTACCACACCCATTTAATTATATTAAAATTAATGATTTCTATATGCATTTTGATTATGCATCAGTAAGAATGAATTGGGTAAAAAGAACAACCACAGGTTCCTTAAGAGATATGTGGCAGTATGGTGAATCACCGAATGAAATATTTTACAATCGATTACCTTATAGTTATAACGCATACGATTTAGGCACAATCCAATTTGATTATAAACCTGTTAACGAAAAATCGTACAGAAGGATTACATTACACGTTGATAGTGATTTATTTGAAAGTCTTCAACTATCAGGACTTGATTTTGCACCTTATGGTAAAAATGGACCAGAATATAAACTAATATTCACTTTAACAAGAGTTGGACCTTAATAAAGTTCTGCTCTTGGTATGGAATCCTGATTAATTGTGTAATATTCGTTTAAAAAACTAACAAGCTCTTCTTCATCGAGCTCAATTTTTTCATTGTCATCACCCAATTCTTCATCAAATTCTTCACCAAAAAAATCGAATGTTTCAGTTTCCAATTCAAATCCGTATTCACTAACAATTGAATAATTTATATTATCCATTCTTAATACGTCTTCATTATCTTCAATAGTTCTGAATGATACTTCCAAAATATTTGAATCACTGTTCAGAAAGTATGATAAAATTTCTTTAATTTCCATAATTCTTTAATTTATTAAGAAATAGTATAAAACAAAGCAAAAGTCATTTAAATCTCTATTTTTTTTATCATTTAATATTTTATATTTATGGTATTAAAACAATTTTATGAGATTTAATTCATTAACTATCGATGATTTTTACTCCAACCCAATGGACGTAAGAGAATTCGCACTTAAACAAGAATTTAAAGTAAGAGGTAATTATCCAGGTCAAAGAACGGAATCATTCCTTAACGATTCTATTAAAAAAACTTTAAGAGATATTCTTTATCCATTTGCTGGTGAGGTTACAAATTGGGGTGGAGAATATACAGGTTCATTTCAATATACAACTGCACAAGATAGGTCATGGATTCACGCCGACTCAACAACTGATTGGGCAGCTGTTTGTTATTTAACACCTAATGCACCTGTAAGTGCGGGTACAGGTATTTTCAGACACAAAGCAACTGGTTGGCAACATTATGATTATAAAAGAGAAAATGAACCAGGATATAAAGAATCAGGACCTCCAGGAGATGAGATGCAAGATTATACTAAATGGGAAATGGTCGATAGAGTTGGTAATGTTTTTAATAGGTTAATTATGTATAGAGCCGATAACTACCACGTATCTTTAGACTATTTTGGTAAAGATATGCATGACGGAAGATTATTCCAAGTATTCTTTTTCAATACAGAACGATAAATAAAAACCCCGAAATTTCGGGGTTTTTTTATTAATCTAATTTAGAATTTAGTAAAAATTCAGGATTTAATTTTCCTATTAGTTCAACAATTCCGGTAGGACAATAACAAATTCCCTCTTCAAATGTTGACGTTATTATTTTACCTTTTTTAAATCCAATAATAATAGGATTAAAATTATATTTCTTATCAACATACCAATTTTTAAAATTCTTTGAAGACCACAATAGTTTACCATCTAAACCAATATCCATTAAAAAATCAATTGAATCTTCAGTATATGATTCAAAGTAAGGAATATTAATTTTATCTAAAATATGTATTAAAGCATTATCAAAATCTTTATTAACGGCAGTATTTTCTTTAAAAATAGACCATATTGAAAGTCTTGTTGCCTCCTGTTCTTTTTGTAAAAAATGCCAAAGAAAATATTCATTTTCTTTGGCAATTCTATAAAAATCTTTTATTAAAACTTCTTGTCTTATCATTATCTTAAATTAGCTCCACACAACCATGTAACCAAAGATTTTCTAACTCCTGATGTAACAGGAACCACTCTATGAAGTAAGAATGAAGGGAAAAAACATATTGTACCTAATCCTTTTTCTACCGTTAAAATATTACCCCCTGGATTCATCTGTAATTCACCACCTTCATATTCTGAAGGGTCAGATAATTGTAAAACTACTGATAATTTTCTATTTGAAATACCAGGTCCTAAATCAGCGTGCCAATCATAATGACCACCATCGTCAAAATATGTTGTGTATTGAAGGTTATCATGAAAGTCCCAAATATCAAAATTCCACATTTCTTTATTGGCAATTTTTGCATAATCTACAATTTTTTCATAAATCCAATAAGTCTCAGGATTTTCGCCTAACCATGCAATCTCACTTTTTCTGTACTCTGAAGCTGATTCACTTCCATCATCTCCAACCACGGTTGCTGTTTGTTTAGGAGCATCATCTCCAATTTCTCTTATTGTTATAATTTCTTCAGGTGTAAAGGCATTCACGAAATAATAATAATTTAAATGATTAACATTATTTCTTTGGTCTCTTAAAAAATAGTTTTTTGATGACATTTGTAATTTTTTTATTACTTTAAGTATAATTAACTTAAAACAAAATTTCAACATAAATGATAAATAAACACAAAATAATTGATTGTTTTTTATTTTACAATGAACTTGACATGCTCGAATTTAGATTAACCGAATTAAATGAGCATGTAGATTATTTTATTGTTTTAGATTCAGATTTTGATTTTGCCGGTAATAAAAAAGATTCAATATTTGAATTAAATAAAGATAGATTTAATCCTTGGAAAGAAAAAATAATACGTATTGATTGTCCTGAATTAACACCAGAACTCATTAGTGAAATAAATGTAAAAAAATATTCAAAATATAAAAATAGAAATATTAATGATGACTCCATTAATAAAGATAATATTATTTTTTATATGATGGTTAAATTGGTTGAAACATTATCTCATTTAGAGTTAGATTTTGAAGATATTATAATGTTTTCCGATGTTGATGAAATACCCGATTTTAAAACTTTAGATTTAATTGATGACTACCTTATATTCAATTCAATAATTTTAAGACAAAAAAGATTTTTTTGGACAACAAAGTATATTGATAAAGATTTATCGTTTGGTACATCTTGTCATCAATATACCAAAATTTCACGAAACCCATTAGTTTTAGAACATATCTATAATTTAAAATCTAGTAAGAAATTTTCAAATAATTTATTCTTAGATAGCGGGTGGCATTTTTCTCATTTTGAAGACCTTGGGAATGTACATAAAAAATTAGAGTTAATAAACGGTAAGGAATATTCAATTAAAGATTTAAAACTTAAAATGAATAATTTAGTACCAATAAAATCTCCTGATTTACAAGACGAATATTCACTAATGGATTATGAGGGAGATTTACCAAAAAATATTTATTTATTACCCGAACAACCTGTTCGCAGAAATTGGAAAAGAAATATCTTAATAAAAACTAAAGACATCACTAATGATGGAGATTTTTTTCAAACAATTAATGTTTCATTTCTTACAAATTCCATCAACAAAATTGATGAAAATACAATTATACTTCCAAAAAATATTTTATATGGTGATTATAAATCACTTGAGGAGTTTCAAAAAATATATGGATATCGTGAATTAAAAAAGATAATTAAGAATCTCTATCTGTTAAATGAAGACATAATAACTTTTGATTTTGGGGAACCAAAATCTTTTACTTGGTTGGAGATTAAACACAAATATATTTCGGATTTAATATAATAAAAATCCCCTCTTTTGGAGGGGATTATTTTATTTTATAACTTTCATTCTATTCATCATTTCCATGATTCTGTTTTTCTGTGTCATTAAGGATTCTCTAATATCCTCATCAACATTACCAAACTCATCGTCTCCAGTATGAGCCGTGATTTCCTCCCATGATTTGTCTCTTGGGTCAAATTCATCGAAATCAACTTCTAACTCATCTTCATCAAAATCGTCTTCATCTTCACCCTCATATTGACTATGTTGGTAAGGACCTGCTTTTCCTGGACCTTCACTATCAAAATCAAACGCTGGGTCCATATCGTTATAGATTCCTTGAACTCCTGATACATCTTGTTCCTCCATTTCTTCTTCATCGTTAAATGCCGACTCCATAGCGTCGTAAGTAATTTCAGGTTCATCCATATTTCCTTCTTCAGTTACAGGATAAGTGTCTCCACCATCCATTGGTCCGTTAGAATCAAAATTATATGCTGGTTCAACATCATCAACATCCATATCATCAGCGTTTCCACCTTGCTCATCTAAATTATCTTCATAATTAACATAATCATCAGCTTGTTCTTTCATATGATGCATTCCTTCAAATGTACCATAATCATTACCACCACCTTCAACATAGTCAAAATCACCGTTTTTAAGGTTTAAATCTTTTTCATTATAAATGTCATCTAAATGTCCTGTCTCTTCATCCATTTGTCCTTTATATCCACACTCAGAACATTCACCATCATACATCATACCACCACACTCAGAGCACTCATCATTTTCATTCATCATACCGCTACCACATTGTTCACAAATACCTTCGTTCATTTGACCTCCGCATTGTTCACACATTTCACCCTCCTCAATACTTTCGTTAATTCCTACGTTAGTATAATGTTTCATTTCTCCTTTATTATTTATTGTAATACCATTTTTATCTCCGGCAAAATCTTGCACGTATAATGGTTGTGTGTTTGAAACCTCTGGTTGCATTGTTCTGTAACCATTGTATACTTGTCTGTGTTGGTCTAAAATGTTTGACTTTTCATTTGTAGACATCTGACCTAATCCAAAATATCCTTTCATAAATTATTTTATTATAAATACTTTAAAATTTTCATTTTTTACATTTGACATTATTTTGAATTAACTCTACTTTTGTATAGAAACAAGTGAACCTCTCCTTCCTCTTGATAGTATCTTGGTAATTTACTTATCGCCTCGAATGGAATTCACTTGTTTTTTTTTTATTTATATGATAACCAACAATTACGATATACACGAATTTGCCGAAGGAGCCGTTATTTTAGACGGTTTGGATGACGCAATTATCGGAATTGTTGAAGAATTCGGTAATGGGCCGAGAATCTTATACTCCAAAAACAAAATTCTTCGTATTCTTGAAGAGAGGGACGGGATGTCCTCTATTGACGCTGTTGAATTCTACGAATACAACATTTTAGGTTTATTTGCTGGAGACCAAAATCCAGTTTTTTTAATTTCAGAATAATTCCCTATCTTTGTGTTATGATAAAAGTACCTGTAGATATCAAAAATATCCCAGAAGTTAATGTATGGATAACTTCTGATACCCACTATTCTCACAAGAATATATGTCGTGGAGTTACAGCTTGGAGAACCCAAGAAGGTGAAATACCTGTATCCCAAACTCGCGACTTCTCTACCATAGAAAAAATGAATGCAACCATAGTCAACAACATCAATGAAGTTGTTGGTCAAGATGATATATTAATTCACCTTGGTGACTGGTCTTTTGGTGGATATGACCAAATACGTGAATTTTGGGATAGACTCATATGTAAAAATATTCACTTAGTTTTAGGTAATCACGACCACCACATAGAAAACAATAGAGATGGAGCCCAAGGGTTATTTAAATCTGTATCTCACTATAATACCCTTGAATTAGGTCAGTTCAAATTTCGTTTGATGCACTATCCCATAAGTTCTTGGGATGGTCTTAATAAGGGTGTAATGCACTTACACGGGCACTGTCACTTACCAACAAATTTAAGATTTGGTAAAGGTCAAAGAATGGATGTTGGAATGGATGGTCACCCTGAGTTTAGACCTTACAACGTATATCGTGAAGTAGTTCCTTTGTTAAGACACAGAGACAAACTTTCTGAAATTCAGAACGACCACCATTTAGATGACCTTGCAAATAAAGATAATGGATAAGTCAGTTAAATTATTCTATACACCTCCAAAAGACGAATGCTTTGAAGAATTACGAACAATTTGTATTCGCTTTTGGAGGACTTTTGATGAGGTTGAATATGTAGAAGAAAAAATTGATAGAGTAAAAAATTTAAAAAATGAAGGTTGTGATTTTGTAACGATGGTTCAAATGATTCATCCTGTTAGTAGAGAAGTTATCTCAAAAGTATTATCTTTGGAGACTCGAAACGAAATTAGTATGAGATTATATGGGTGGGGAAAAGAAAACGAATTTGATTTTTTTAACATATGGAATATTGATAACAATTTAAATAACAATTTATGAAATGGTTTGTAGAAAATAACAGGTTTGTTAGAATAAGAGGAAAATACTGGCTAATACCTTGTATATCGATATGGTACGATAAATACTATTTTTTTGAGACTGGGATTACCTCCCCTGCCTTTGGAATTCAAATTTCTTTTCTTAACTTTGCATACGGATTAACAATTCAAAAAGGATATTAATATGAGTGGAGTACTATTTTTAGTAAGAGGCTTACCTGGTTCAGGTAAGACATCATTTGCATCGGCAATTTGGAATGATTATGCCGTTTGCGAGGCGGATAAATTTTTTTATGATAAAGAAGGTAACTACAATTTTGACGGGTCAAAATTAAAGGAGGCTCACGCTTGGTGTAAAAATGAAGTAGAAACCAAAATGATTGACCATCAAAATAACCAACAATATTATCCTGAGATTGCCGTTTCAAACACTTTTACTCAAGAATGGGAAATGGAAGATTATTTCAAATTAGCTGAAAAATATGGATATAAAGTTGTATCTTTGATTATTGAAAATAGACACGGTGGACAGAATGTTCATGGAGTACCTGAAGACAAACTCCAAATTATGAAAAACAGATTTGAAATTAAATTATAATATGATAACCCCATTTTGTTATATTGGTATTCATAATTGGGAATACCGTAAAGAAAAACACAAAGTAGAAAACCATCCTCAAGGTAGGGATGTTATTAGAGTAGTAGTTAGAGAATGCCATTGGTGTGGACACAGAGAGCACCATAGTTTACCGAGAGTAGGTAGAAAGTTTACTCAATGGAGAGATTTTGACGACATTAAAAAAGACGACACAATAAAATTTGAAAAATTATAAAAACAAACACATGCAAACATTAGTATTCAACACATCAACAAAGTCAGCAAAACTTTATGAAGGAGTAGAACAAGGAAACATTCTTTACACATTTAACGATGTCCCAACCGTAAAAATCGAAGACGGTTATTATCAAGTAATGCAAGTAGATAGTACTTCAGTAGAAGAAAAAAGAGTCCCAGTTGCTCGTTTTCCAATCGCAAACACAAACATGTTAATTAAGAAATAAATTGACCTTAGATTTAAACATATTGAACAAATACATCAGTGATGGGTTGGTGGTCAAAAATGACCATCCAACTCTTCCTATTTCTATCTACAACTATTCTCGTACTTGTCAGTATGAAAATAAATGGGATGAAATTACCAAAGCATGCCGTGGTCTTATTTTGGACCAAGAAGGAAATGTTATTGCCAAAGGTTTTGATAAATTTTTCAATATGGAAGAACACAATCCAGAAGAAATCCCAAATGAACCATTTGAAGTTTTTGAAAAATTGGACGGTTCATTAGGGATTTTATTTTGGTATCAAGGAAAATGGATGTTAGCGACCAAAGGTTCATTTGTTTCCGAACAAGCAATCAAAGGAAGAGAAATTCTTAAGAAATACAACTTTGAACCAATACCGAAAGGATATACCACTTTGGTGGAAATAATATACCCTGAAAACAGAATTGTTTGCACATATGGTAATGAAGAATCTTTGGTTGTTTTATCTATGATAAACAACTCTTCAGGAAAAGAGTTAGATTACACTTCTTTGTTATACATCAGCGATGAAACCAGAATGCCAGTCGTTAAGAAGTACGATGCTATTAACGACTACAAGACTCTCAAATCTTTGATATCCAAAGACCGAGAAGGTTATGTTATCCGTTTCAGAAATGGGTTCAGAATGAAGATAAAGGGGGAAGAATACGTTCGTCTCCATAGGATATTAACTGGATTCTCAAATGTGGACATATGGGAATACCTTAAAGACGGAAAAAACATTGATGAGTTACTTGACAGAGTTCCCGATGAATTTGATAAATGGGTTAGAACCACAATCAGAGACCTTAGGTACGGTTCTTACCAATTAAGAGAAAGAGCAGGAAAACTTCACGATGGATTTCGTTATGGAAAATTTGGTGATGTGGACCCTGAACCAACTAAAAAGGAATTTGCTGAATTCGTGATGAAACAAGAAGAAGTTTTACATGCAATTATGTTTGCAATGTGGAATAAAAATAACGAAAAAGTCGATGAAATAATTTGGAAGTTAATTAAGCCGAAATATTCAAAGCCATTTTGGCAAAAGGAGATTGATTCATGAAAGAAAAATTAGAAGAAATATATCAACACACCATACCACATCATTCCTTTTTAGATAAAAGGTCTATAGATAGTTGCATGTATCAATCATATATGCTAGGTAAAAATGAAAGTGAAGAAAAATATAATAAATTAAAAAAAACATTCTTAGACCTTTTGGAGAATTGGGGTGACTTCGGTAATTACAATTCAGATAGAAACCAAATGAAAGAAGAGTGGAAACAAGAAGGAGGATTATTATGAACAATTTAGATGCAAGATATCAAGGACTACTTGAAGACATACTTCAGTGGGGTGTAGAAAAAAAAGATAGAACAGGGACTGGTACCATATCAGTATTTGGTAGACAAATTCGTCATAAAATGAGTGAAGGATTTCCATTACTGACTACTAAAAAAATGCATTGGAATTCAGTAGTAACAGAACTATTATGGTTCTTAAGAGGTGAGACAAATATCAAATTTCTATTGGATTATGATTGTCATATTTGGGATGGTGATGCTTATAAAAGATATGTTACACATTGGGGAAACCCAATTGACCCGATTAACTATGAATTGTATGGTCCCAATACTACAATGAATTGTTTTCATGAAGATAAAAGATTATACACAAAAGAAGAATTTGTTAAGCAAATCAAAACGGATGAAACATTTGCTAAACAATGGGGTGATTTAGGACCAATCTATGGTAAACAATGGAGAGATTGGGGTAGTCAAAGAGTTAGTAAAAGATTTTATGAAAAACCCATACCATATTCTAAGTTTGTTATGGAAGGAGGTATAGACCAAATCCAAAACCTAATCAATGAACTTAAAACAAATCCTGATAGTAGAAGATTGATGGTTAATGCTTGGAATGTTGGTGAGTTAGACCAAATGGTTTTACCACCTTGTCATTATGGATTTCAAGTTTATACAAGAGAGTTGAGTGAAAGTGAAAGATTTAATTGGTACGGTAACAAGATTGATTCACATATGCATCATGACCACATTGTACAAGAGATGAACCAAGAAAACGTACCAACCAGAGCAATCTCTTTAATGTGGAACCAACGTTCAGTAGATACGTTTTTGGGTTTACCATTTAATATTGCATCTTACGGATTGTTATTAGAAATAATCGCCAAAGAAGTGAATATGGTGCCTGATGAATTGATTGGCAATTTAGGCGATGTTCATTTATATTCAAATCACATCGAACAAGCGAAAGAACAAATAGGTAGAACCCCTTATGAATTACCAACAGTTAAGATAACTGAACGTAATTGGTACATGCATGAAAAAGTAAAAGAACATTTAGGTGAAAAAACTTTGGATGAGAAACTTAAAAGTTATAGACCCGATTGTTTTGAATTAATAGGATATGAATCACACCCAAAAATTAAAGCTCCTTTGAGTAATTAAAATGGATATAGAAGAAGAAAAATTAGCCAATCACTTAAGGTCTGAACAATTCAGAGAATCTTTCAAAAAAAGGGTCGAGGAACAAACGTGGGATAAAGGTATGCCAATGGTTTATTTAGATGATGATGGTTGGATTGTTAAACATTGGAAAGACGGAACAATAGAAAAAATTCAAAAGGCAAATTAAAATAATGGAATATCAAATAATACTACCAGAAATTATTGGTGATGAATGGCAAAATATTGGAATTGATTTTGAACCTCAATCAATCACAGGAAACATTAAAGGAGAAAACATTGATAAACCAATTATCAATTTAAAAAAGTATGCAATATATTTAGATAATCGTTATTTAAAAGACTATAAAATAATAAAAGAGGAGACCAAAACCATACTTAACTTAATTGTTTAATTAAGCAAAAGTCATATAAAATTGATTAATTTTCATCGCAAATCTATTAATCAAATTATTTACTCTAGACATATCATCAACATCCATATTTTTTGATTCCATATATTTTAAAAGTCCTTGAATCATTTTGTTTTTAGCGTTTTCCGCCATTTCTAAAACTTCTTGGAATGCCTCATTATCTTCTTGATTCTCTCCATGATATCTATCAATCCATTCTCTACCTGAATATAAAAAAGGAGATGCTTGAAACATATTAATGACACCAGATTCTCTAAGTTTTAGTAAATATTTTTTAAAAAACTTATATTCAAAATTTTCGAATATTTCAGGGTTTTTTGAAAAAAAATCATACTCGGGAGAACCTGTTTGTTCTTGAATCTCTTCCACAACTTTTTTCCAAGCATCGGTAGTTGTTAATAAAGATAATTTACTACCGTTTTCCCAATTAACACCAATAATTTGACCGTCAGTCTCTGTTTCAAATGGGTCACGACTTACGGTTTTTACAACACCAAAAGTTCCTGCAGGAACACCTGTTTCACCATCCATGTGGTAACAAACTATTTTATCTCCTGGTTTTACTGGTGGATTTAATTGTCCTTTCATACTAATAAATATATCTTGGATATTTATATTCTGTATGGACTTTATTATTAATGAAAATCAACTGAGAGCAATCCTTAGAGAACAAGACGAATCTAAGATGACAAACTATATGAAACGACTTTATTCGTTTACAAAAGAAGTTGTTAACAGAGTTGGTAAAAAATACGATTTAAATGTAAAAATGTTTTTGACTTGGGGTACATCAGTTGGTGGATTAATTCTACCATTAGACAACTTCATACGTAATGGTAGTTTTAATGTTACTGACGACCAACGTTACCTTATTTTAGCAGGAATTGCATCAATTTTATTTTTCAACAATAAAAAAACAACCAAAGAACTCATTAAAAAAATTAATGAGGAAGGGTTAAAAGATACGTTTAATAATGTTTTAAGAAAGGCGGAAGAATTGGAAGAATCCTTTATTGGATTTTTAAATGGTCTTAAGATTAGTGTAGGGACATTTTTGGATACAGTTGCATATGCTTTTTTAATTCCAATCATTACCGATATTCAACATTATATTTCAAATAGTGGTGACCCAAGAGAAACAGGAAAGATAATTCTTGAAAGATTAATTGCTTCAGGTGTAGTAGTAATGGGAGCTGAAACATTATCAGCGTTAATGGTAAAACTAATTAGAAAATTTAAATAAAGAACACATTCGGGTCAATTGAAGTGTGATGCCAGTGAGGTTCAATCTTTTCTCCATTATAATGAGTAACATGAAATAACGCATTGATATAAACTTCAACATCTTTTATGTGAATTTCAGGTTCTAATATTTCATAAATTGTATCTTCAATTGCAACTTTAAAGTTATCAGAATCATACAATTCATCAGCTAAAATACCACAAAATTCATTAATCATTTCAGGTTTTACTTCAACACTCTTGCCGTTATACTCAAATCCACCCAATCTAACAGTAAAATAAAATTCAAGATAGTTGTCATTCATAACAAAAAACCCTTTTTGGGTTTTCAATGGAGATAAATCAACGTCAAAACTATGACCTTCTTTTGTTTCAACATGTCTGTATTTGGCATTTACTGCTTCAACAATCTCATCATATTTTTCAGGACTAACATAAGCTTCAAGTTTATGTGGTGCATTTGTAGTAACAACCAAGGAATACGAAAAAGATTCTCCAATATACTGCCACATGTTAGACAAATAATTGTGGATATCACTAATAAAAACCTCCGCAACATATGATTGATTTGGATTTGGAAGTTCAACATGTACTGAAATATCATAAGCAAATTCGTTTTCATTTAATTGAATATTCTTGAATGTATACTCAAAAGTATTTTCTTGGAATGTTTGTCCAACTAAAATTTTCTTGATTAATTTATCTGATACCATTTGTTGCGTCCAATATTTTTTGAATAATCTTTTCAGATTGTTTTGGGTTTAATTTATGTTTGTGTTTGTTTTCTTCGAACCAGTTTCTAACCACTTTTTCATATGGTTGTTTTGTTATCTTTGCCTTTCTTTTAAAACCAGCAACTTGTGCACCGATTTCATGTGGTTGGGAATAATATTTTGAAGGCGACTTTGGCTCTTTGTCAGGTAATTCCACTCCACGAACATTTTGAATCATGTGTTCCATTTCATGTCTTAACTGTTCATTTAACTCACCAACAATATCGTATAGTATCGAATACCTTACATCAGGATTAATAACAATGTCAACCGTTATCACATCATCTTCCTTATAATAAGCACATTCAACGTCAAATCTATCAACAACATCACTTTCTATAACTTCTAACTCAATTGTAAATTCAGGTAAATTCGAAAACTTATAGGTATTATCTTCGATTCTGGCATCTTCAGGCAAAACAAATTCTCCGTTTCTTTGGAATTTAATCAACTCCAAAATGTCTTTAACCACTTTCCTTACAGCTCCATCTACTTTAGATTCAACAATTAAACTTTCGTTCATTTTCATAGGTTCAACTTCGTTAACAACTTTAGTGAGCATTGCCTCAGGTAATGAAAAATATTTCAAAAGTTCAGATAATTTTTTTGTCATAACCCACGTAAAATTCCCATAAGCCCCTTGGTCAAATGTTTTAATTTCTGTTTCACGACCAAAATGTGCACTCAATATTGAATTGAATTTATCGGATTTTTCGTTTGTCGGTAAAATGTAAGCGGTGTATAATATGAAGGGTTTATAATCACCCATCGAAATGAAATCTTTTACACCTGTGAGTTTAATCTTAACGTTTGTCGGTGCAATAGGCTCCCCTTCTGAATCGAAAAGGTGATACACTTCAAAAGTGTGATTTTCAAAGAATTTATTGGCTCTATCTAAAACATCGTCATACATTACCTATAAATACCTAATGGTATAGATAATCCAACACCCACCCTTAATTCATCGGTATAATTTATTCCAACAGCAAAATCAGGACCTCTTGAGGTTTTCAATAGAGACCTAAGAGGATAAACTTTAAACCAAACATCAGGTGTATATTCAATTTGATTCACTGACGCGTTTTTAACAAACACACCACCCATAATACTATAAGTGTTCTTCCTATTTGTGAACGTTAGACCACCTCGGTTGATAATCGATGCTGGTGTGGTATAAATGAATGGTGCGGGAAATGAAGTGGTGTAATAACCACCAAGGTACCATCCAATTTGTGAATAACTATTATAGGATGCAACCAAAGTATTTTGGTCTGGTACCCACATAACATCAGTGGTTTGACTTTTTGCCGAAATGGACAAAATTAAAAATAATGAGATAATTATTGTTTTCATACAACAAATATACTACTTTTGTTAAAGATTACAAAAAAAATTGGAGAGATGGCAGAGTTGGTCTATCGCGACAGTCTTGAAAACTGTAGACTGTAACAGGTCCGTGGGTTCGAATCCTACTCTCTCCGCAACAGTCAAGAAGTGTAGTGGTATACACACCTAATGTAGGCATCGAAAGATGGACGATTTCTTCCCGCAGGTTCACATTAGGTATGTCACGTAGTGGTATGGAAGAACACGAAATGATTTGTAGGTTCAAATCCTATCTTGATTGCAAAAATTGTTAGGTGGTGAAATTAGGTTGTCTCAGTTATGACCTTGGCAAACACACCCTCCAGTCCCGAGGGCACGGACAAAGAAATAGATAAGTAATACTGGGGTAGACCACCTGCTTGCAAGCACTTATGTTACTTATTGAATCTCCGTTTGTAGGTTCGACTCCTACTCTAACAGCCTTAAAATCCTTCAGAAATGAGGGTTTTTTTTTTGACTCAAACTTTTATTTTACCTATATTTTGTAAAAAGAAAAATATGTCTCGTTTAGATGAATTAAAAAAACAATACCCTGAATTAAATGTCACAATGTTTGACATGATGAATAGGTTAGATACTTCCAAGTCTTACAAGTATCTTCCATTAATGTGTAAAATATTTGGTAGTAAATTTAACCCAAAAAAACTTTGGGGTAAGGTTGATTATCCAGGAGGTATGTTGGAAATTCAAGCAATGTTAATTAATAAAGGAATTTCAACCGATGAACTTAATGATGGTGAGATGTATTATATGGCAAATTATCTTGCAGAACATTTCAGTAGTGACACCTACTCCACCTTAAAAGAGTTTATGGATTATATGGATAAAGGTCACATTGAAAATAAGGACGTATCGACCTATAAAGACCTTGAGGATGTTAGAGGTGCGGTAACCTTAGCTTCAATGAAAGAATTAACTAAAGACCTTGAGGGTCAGGTTATTAAAGAATATGAAGATGAAAGGTGGGTTGCTGTTAGACCTTTAACTTTTTCAGCCTCCGCAAAATATGGCTCATCGACAAGATGGTGTACAACTTACCAAAGAGAAAAAAACTATTTTGAAAAATATTGGAGAAGAGGTATTTTAGTTTACTTCATCAACAAACAGACGGGTTATAAATTTGCAGGGTATAAAGGGATAGATGGGGATTCAGAATTTAGTTTTTGGAACGCCGAGGACAATAGAACAGACTATCTTGAGGTTGAAGCTGACGATTATTTATTCCCAATTGTAAGAAAAATTTTCAAATCAGAACAAACAAATAAGAATTTATGTTCTGACGAAATTCAAGAACAAGTTCATACCGAATGTTTAACTGGATATGAAAAAATGAGACTTGAGTTTGTTAATGAACATCCAATGGACCAACCAGATGAAACAATTCCACTTGATGAACAAGCTATGGAACAACCAGAGCCTCCTACACCTAATTATCAAAGAGAAATGAATACGTTAAATGAATTACTTAGTGAGATGTTACCAGAACCTGCTGAAGTTAATGGACGATTCAGAGAATTAAGACCTGAAATTACTAATGTCCCAACAATGAGAGCTTAAAATATAAACACAATTTGTATTAGATTTTGTTCGGCAATTAGAAATTTGTTCGGCAAAAAATTATCCACATTATCTTTTATTCTAAATTTAGTATAACTGTGAGTCTTTGAATGCAGGTCGTTTGTTCCAATGAATTTTTATTTTATTATTAATAGAAAAAATTTTGAAAAAATCAGTAATGTCCTCCTCACTTTTTTTTAACATAATTTTTAACATATCGTGAGGTTCAACATCAATAAAAACATGATATATTGGTGGTTGATAACTTCCTTTCAAAACCTGAAAAACTTCCATTTTAATTGGTTCATCATTTTCTTCAGATGTAAATTCATCATTTATTCTAGGAAGAATTACATCATCCAAATAAGTCTGTAAGTAATTTTTAATTTTTTCTAGGTTCATGTATTGATTCTGTTCTTTTGTTCCAAGCAATAGTTATTATTTTTTTATACCCAAGCACCATCACTATAAATCTTTTAATATCATCATTCACTCTGAATATTATACTACCACTCCATGGTGGATTTATATCCAAAAAAACAACAGCTTCATCTGAAATATGTTCCTTTTCTTTAATATCATGAACTTTTACTGTGATAGGTTCATCATCTTCTCCAACCAACTCACGATTAAGTTCTGGTGTTATAATATCATCAAGATAAACTTGTAAATATTTTTTTAGTTTTTCTATTTCCATTACCAAGAATTTGATGAAGATAGTCCTAATTGTTTAGTATATCTACCAACATTACAAGACCAATATCCTGCCGTTGTTCTATCCGTTTTTTGAGAACAGTTGCGACTTTCTTTCAATATTAAATTAGAGTTACCAAAAGTTATCTTCTTAATCCCTTCTGTTTTACTCTTAGTATAAACCGCAAATTTCTTAGGTCTTTCTGAAGTTTTACCTTCAGATAAAATATCCTCTTCAGATTCATAGATATAAGGAGCATCTAAATAAACATACTCCTTACCAATCTTAACTTTGATACCTAAATCAGATTCAACCATTAGGATATCGTTTTCATTAAGTTCAATTTTACCTTCTTTCCACAAATCTCTAACTTCATTAACCAAATTAAAATACCCTTCAGAATAAAACATAAATGCGTTTTCAGTTAAGGTCATTCCATTATCAATATGATATTGTAACGCGTTTGAAATTTCAATATCTTCTTTTAATATTAAAGATTTGTTTAACTGCTGCTCTAATGTTTCTTTAATTAATTTACGCAAACCCATAAAGGTATTTTAATATAAATACTCTAATCTTTTTTAACTTTTATCTTCCAATAAACCCCACCACCAATATAAGGTCTAAATTCACCTGAAACTCCATCTACAGTTCTATTAGCAACACCTGCACCGAGTTGATATAGGTGGTCTTTTTTCGTTTTAAGTATAACTCCCATTCCCAATGAGTTCACCCAATCTTCTCTACTTATCGCCCCATTAATACCCAAGAATACTTGGTTTTTAATCGGTGGTGGTTCAGGTGCAGGTTCTCTCACAATTTTAGGTTTAACTGTTGCCGACCAATTTCTTGATGCAATTTTATTTTCAGAAACTGTCTGATTCAAATATACAAACCCTTGGTTATTATTCAACTTTAATGTGTCGATAAATGAGTTGGTAAAATAATAAGCTCGAAGAATTGACGCCGTATCTACTTTTACATATGTTGGAACATAAATTGTAGTGTCGTGGTAGATATCCTCACCTTTAACGGCATACGGTACTTCAACCTCAACAGAAACGGTATCGTGAATTGGTTCTGATGGAACTTCTTTAATCACCTCTTTTATTTTTGGTTTGTTGTCTGATTGTAATAGAACTAATGTTATTATCAAACCCAAAATTATAAAATGTCTTACATCTAATATCTTTTTCATAGTATTAAAGTATTACTCTTGAACCTATCAAGAAATTACTAAGTAATGGTGCTCCTTTTTGAGTTGAACCTGAGAGTTTGTAGTTGAAACTAAACCCAAATCTCTTACTTATTTTATAGTCAAATGACGACCCAGCCAAAAATCCAAATTGTCTACTTACAGTTGTTTCTCCTGTTTTTGAATTCCAACTTATTGGTGAATTCATTAAGAATACCTGTGGGGATAGGGTAATCTTATTATTTACAGGATATGGTTTTGTCCAAAATGAAACTACTGATGTTGAAAAGGATATGTTGAATATCTCTTTTGTCTCACCAGTTTTATTATTTATTATTTTAGTGTCTTTTAACAATAAAGTTATGGCTCCTAAATTATACCCGTAGGTACCGAATTTAGGGTGTGGTTTGATATAGGTGTAACCAACGAGACTCATATAATTTCCTTCCAAATATGCTCCTGTTACGGAGTATGAGTGGATAGCATTAAGTTGTCCCTTATTAAAATCCATTTTGGTATATCCACCACTAAGAGCAAATTGTCTTAAAGTGCTCCATATTAGTGCTGTTGCCCCCCAGCTCTCGTTCCCAACCATTGACGATTTACTTACACCAAAAGATACTATCGCACTATATTTGAAGTCAGGTCCTTGAGCTGTTGTTAGGTCAGAAGCGACTAACATTGGGTTTGTTGCAACAGACTTTTTCTTTTCTTCTTTTTTATCGTTCTTTTTTTCTTCTTTTTTTTCGTCAGATTTTGATTCCGAACCTCCCCCTTCTTCTGAACTTCCAGACCCACCCTCTGATGATGAGGATTCCCCAGATGATGAGGATGATTGGGAGGAAGATGAACTGGATGCCGAGGACGATGAAGCACTCGAAGCCGACGATGACGCCGCCCCAGCAGCACCTGAACTTGCGGCAGATGACGCTGCCGAACTTGCCGCTGAAGATGCCGCTGCAGATGCCGCTTGAGATACCGCAGCTGTTACTGTTTGTTGAACTACTAAACTTGATGGACATGGCGTTGCGAATATTCCTTTTATCCATTGGTCAACTTCTCCACTTGAAAATTGTGCATAAGTGAATACCTTGGATTTACCTCTAATAATAACTGTAACACCACCAGTATTAGTGATGGGTATTGTTACCACATAAGTCTTTAAATCACATGGGTCTATGTATGTTTGCGTTACAACTTGTCCTGAACCTTTCAGAAAAAAGAGTAAAAACAAACATACACTAAACCATTTTTTCATTATTTAACGAATATTCCTTTTTTAACCATTTTACCTAAAATGTTAGCGCATGCAATATCCAAAGCTTTTTTGGTTGAAATGCTAATTGTAGATTGGTTGAATTTAACTGGGTCAACAGTTGCATCAGATAAGAAAGTCAATTCTCTTGTTGTTTTTGCCTCACCTAAACCTGATGCAGCAATGATTGTACCGTTTTCTGCGTCGGTAAATCTAACTTGTAAACCAATACGAGTTACTAATATATTCTTTACACCGTCTTTTAAATTCACAGTTTCGTCTTCAGAAACAGAGTAGTCATAACATTCAATCTCAACAAAATAATGAGCTAATTTAATCTTACCTCTACCATCTAATTTGTTTTCAGAAATTCCTGCTTGAGAAGCCTGAAATTGTTTAACCATTCTGTTTTTTATTTCTGTTTTGTCTTCTGTAAATTCAAAACGATTTAAATTATCAAGATATTCTAATACGATATTTGTAACACCCAAACCAACTCTTTTTTCTTTTAGTTCAGGATACATCTCATACATCTCATCGTTAATCCCACATTTCAGAAGTTGAATATTCTTTTTTGGTCCGTCATAATCCAAAAATTGTGAGATATCACTTTTTGTTTCAAACGAAGCTTTGTAATCTTCTGTTTTGGTTTTACCTATTGTTTGGGAAAAAGCTCCCGTGCTCAACAGTAATACTGATGAGAAAAATAATATTTTTTTCATTTTAATTTAATTAAAAAATGGAGTTAATATAAAACTAAAACCAAGTAAGAGTATGATTATTCCAAACACAACAATACCTGTTGTTAATGTAAATTTTGCAATTTCTTTTATCTTTGTCATAATATTATTTTTTAGGTGCTTCGTACCAAATGTTATCAGGACTGTTTTTAAACGCTCCATCGAATTTCCATTCCATTTTATTAATCATATCTCTTTGTCTTTGTTCTTGTCCTGAAAATTCCAAATACATACAAAATATTTGGAAACAAAGAGCCGATACTACCCAAAGTACACATAACTTTAAGAAGCCCAATACCATTAATTCATTTAATCTGTTTAAACTTATTGTTTTCATAATTTTTAGTTTTTAATTTTATTCTACGTCTTTGATTTTACCACAAATCAAACACTCTTCATCACCATCTCCGTCTGAGTCACCCCATACGTGTTGACAGTTTCTATGGTCAAAATATTCATCAATAACACCGTCGCCATCGTTATCAATCCCATCCATTACACCATCACCATCTTCGTCTATTTCAACTCCTTTATCTATGGTATTTTCTATGGGACTAACTATGATACTTGGTAACGGAGTTTTAGGTCCTCCAGCACCTGTGTCTGATAATGACATTCCATCCTCTTCATCCATTTTTTGAACTAACATCTTATCTTTATCTTGGTCACTAAACCAGTAGTCTATGATTTTACCATAACTTCCGATAAATGCTCCCAACAATAAAAGTAATAGTTCTTTCCACTCACCTGACATTGGAGTCTTACCTAAAATTGCTGCAAATATTGCAAGGATTGTACCAAAAAAGGTGAATAATACGATGGCAGTAATAAACCATCTTCTTTGCATTACCGAAAATAATAAATCTTTAAATCCTGTTTGTTGTTGATTACTACTCATAAAATTACCATTTAGGTGCTTCCTCTTTGAATTCGTCACCATCTTTTTTAGGTTTAGGTTTTGGTGCAGGTGCAGGATTTGATACTTTAGTTCCATTTCCACCACCTCCGTTAACAATTACAGTCTTACCTGCCGCTTGTTGATTAGAGTTTGTAATGTTGATTACAGGTGCTGCTTGTTGAGTTGCAGGTTTTTCTTCCTCTCCACCTGTTAATTTAGTTGTTATCCAACCTCCTACACCTAATGTGATGGTTGAAATAAATCCGATGATTATATTTTTCATTGAACCACCGGTACTTTCTGATTTTTCTTCTTCTGACATTTTTTTATTTTTTTATTTTTATTTTATTACGATTGGGTATTTTACTTCCTTACCGCTGATGTCTATGAACACCAAGTCATAGTCTTTTTTTGATAATTCTGATAAATCATATACTTTCTTTGTAACAGTTTCAGTTGCGGTAAATCCTTCTTTCTTTGAAGGTGTTTCGCTTCCAAAAGGTATTATTTGTACTGAATACTTTGCACCTATTGTTGTTTCAAATTCAGCCGTTACTATGTTACCTGTTTGGGCAATCGATTTAATTGCTGTTGATGTTGAGGTAGTACCCAAGTCAATAATTTGTGGTTGTTGTAAAACCGCCTTTTTACAACTCAAAGCTAAAAGGGCGACTAAAAACCCTAAACCTAATATTCTATCTATTCTTTTCATAATTAAAAATTTTTATATCCTGTTAATTTTATTTGTGTTGAATTTAAATTGATTCCTAATTGAACTCCTTTGGAATCACTAGCATCCATTGTCGGAGAAACTTTAACCGATGTTAAAAGGTCAACACCATTACCAATTGTTGAAAATCTTACTTTGAATGGTATGTTAGTTCCGTTTATTGGTTTATTGTTTTGGTCAATTCCACCGAACTTAACTTTACCGTCTTTTGAATTAACAAAAACATACCAAGAATTTGGAACCTCTGATTTTAACTCTTCAAATTTAATTTTTGATGGGTCGTATTGAAATTCAAATTGTAATCCCCCAACAGAAATTCCATTAGTGTTAAGTGATACCGGTATTTCAACATTGTTTGATGTTACAGTTATATTAGATAAATTAACATCAATCGATGAAACATCATTTGGTGTATTAATAAACGATGCTGCCTGTGTTGACATAGTTATGAACGCAGTATTACTCATTAAACTATTCACAGCGTTTGTTTGAACAGTACTAGTACCATTTGAAGTAGTAACAACTTGTGAAGAGTGTGAACGATTCACATCAGCCCACAAAAGGTATTTTAAATCAACAATTTCGTTTGTTCCTGATACTCCTGTTTTAACATATGTTTTAGGGTATGTTATATTCTTCCAATTAGAAGATGTTATCGAACCCCATGAATTAGAAGGGTCAGTATTAAACGAAAATTCTGCTTTAATACCATAATCATTATTACCCATAGTTCTAATGTAAGGTGCAAATGTTGAGGTTGATAAATTTGAGAAAGTTGATGGTACTTTGTAAAATGCCCACGAAGCATCTTTACTCATAAACTCAACAGGTCCTGAATACAAATCAAACAATTGTAAACTTTTAATATGTTCAGGTAATGTATTTATTCCGTTAAATTCTCTCATATCAATGTAAACTCTTGCTTGACCTGAACCATATCCATTAACATTTACCACACACCATTCAGTTGAACCTGCAATACTTGTCGCATCTGTTGCTCTCCAAGTAGGTAAACTCATAAACCCGTTACTACCCATCGCATATCCTGATGGAACAGTTACAAGGGTGTCTATTCCAACAACCTGACCTAATAATCTTGGTAAATCTCCTCCATCTATAATTTTATTTCTATTAATATCTGCCGCGTATAATGATTGACCTGTTTTTAATATCTGACCGTTACTACCATCTAAACCCATTGATGTAAATTCACTTTGTGCTGTTGTAAAATCCGATATTGTAATTGCTCCGTTGTATATTGCATATGTTTTATCCAAACTATGCATTACAGACACTTCATAAACTTTGTTTTCAGCCAACAATGATTGATTAATATCAACATTACCATTAGATAAAACATTAAACAATTGTCCGATACCACTAAGAGTATCTCTGAAGGAAACTTTAACATCTGATAACGCAAATAAATTAGAACTAATATCAACTTTAGCCGTTATAAGTTTACCAGTGTTTTGGTTCATTATAATTTCAGTTGATAATGGAGTATCCATAAATGTTTCAACACCAACTCCTTGACCATTCCATCCCGCAACAAAGTTTAATTTAACAGGGTTAAATGAATTTGATGTTGAGCCCGCTTTTAATTTAAATCTCACAATTATTATTTGTGAATAAGCGTTAAAGGGCATTGCTGAATTTGTCGCCCATGTTAAAGTTGCCCTAAGAATTGCGTTAGACCCTGTAGCGTTGTAAACATATGTTGCGTTAGAAACATATCTTTGTGTACCGTTTGTAAAAGTGCTATTTCCTGCGTAAGAATACCCTGGATAGTTCTGCCACGATAATTGTATATTTGAACCTGCAGGAAGTACTCCGCCATTTCCACCCGTACCGGTGTGGTTAATTGAGATTACCTCAAAATTTGTTTGGTCGTACTGAAGGTCAAACATTAATTGTCTTGTGGTTGCATCTCCATTACCGTTCGCATGAACCATAACGTCGAATTGGTCTCCTCTATCAATAACTCCTCCATTTATATCGGTAAGAACTCTTGTATCAGGAAACTTAAACTTAATTTGACTAAATGATGTTAAGGACATTAATAAGAGTCCTAAAGTTAAAAATTTCTTCATTTTTTATTTTGTTTCAAATATTTTAGTAACCAACTTATCGCTAGCTTTTTTAATTGCATTACTTAACGATGTTTGGTTGAATTTACCCCCATTATCCACAATCAATGTGGACATAGAGATTTCCGATGATTCCTCTTCGACAATCACCTCTTTTATTTTTTTATTATCGTTTTTTAATATACCTTTGAGTCTGATTACAACAGACTCTTCGTTTTTGTGAAAAACAGATATGTTAGATTTTGTTTTGAGCACGTCCAAATAAACTAACTCAACGGATAGTTTATTTTTTGCATTAGGATTAAGGTCGTAGTCTTTTTCTTGTAAGAATTCTTCAACGATATTTCTTACACCGAACTCTAAGTTTCGATTACCCGCAAGAGACCCTATTTGGATTTTGTTCGTGACAGCATCCACCCATATCTCTTGAGTCTGTTGTGAGTTGTTATGAGGGGATACACATAAAAGTGCACTCATAACGAATAGAAAAACTTTATTCATTGCGATAGTATCTTGGTAATAATAAATACTATTAACTTGACTATTTTTCTATAAAATTGGGATTTTTTGAAATTATTACGGCATCAAACCATAATATTAATCTTCTTCTTTTTTGGTAACTTTTAATTCTATATTGTCTTGGGATTTTCCAATCCAACCATCAAATACCATCACGACTAAATAAAATTCTATTTCTGATATTGAGTGAAATTCAGGATGAGAATATTCTCCGACTAACCAAGATATGATATGGTATCCAATCCATAATCTTAAAAAAATCAAAAAAAGTGACAGTAATACTTTCATACCCAACTATAAAAGTATTTATAGTAAATGTAAATTACTATGCTACTAAAAATTGGGTCAAAAGGAGATGACGTTAAAAAACTCCAAGAAAAATTAGGTCTTAATGCCGATGGTGCCTTTGGACCTGGTACTGAAAAAGCAGTAAAGAAATGGCAAATTGATAATGACCTTGCAGCCGATGGAATTGTTGGTGAAGGTACTTGGAATAAAATGTTTGGTTCTCAACAATTGATTACCGAACCTTCTATACCTGTTGTTAAACCAGTTGCATCTGTTGGCGGATTAAAATTAGAGAATTTAAAAGGTCACATTCCTGATGCGGTAATTGCACAGATTCCTGACACCGCAGCTAAATTCGAAATCAATACACCATTAAGATTAGCTCACTTTTTAGCACAATGTGGTCACGAGTCAGGTGGATTTAGATTAACTAAAGAAAATCTAAACTATTCCGCAAAAGGTTTAAAAGGTATTTTCTTAAAATATTTTAAAGAAGCAGGATTAGCTGAATCGTATGAAAGAAAACCCGAAAAAATTGCAAACAGAGTTTATGGTGGTAGAATGGGTAATGGTCCTGAATCTTCAGGAGACGGTTCAAAATATTGTGGACGCGGATATATTCAATTAACAGGAAAAGATAATTACGTTGCTTTTGGTAAATCAATTAATGAGGATATGACCGCAAACCCTGAAAAAGTTTCAACTCATTATGCTTTATTATCTGCTGCTTGGTTCTTTAGTAAAAACGGATTACATAAAATGGCTGATGGTGGAGCAACTGATGCAGTAGTAACACAAATCACAAAGAGAGTAAATGGAGGTACTATTGGTTTACCTGACAGAATCAAACATTTCAAAGAATATTATAAATTACTTGCGTAAATTCCTTATCTTTGTAAAAAAAGTTATGATAATACAATTTAATTTAAAAAACGCATTTCAGGATTTTGAGTGGATTATCCGTGTTTTGGAATCCGCTAAATCTAAAACTCAAATGGATACTGTACTAAAATGCTTTGAACTTTGGGAGAGAAAACATATTGGAAATCATTTAACCATATCCGAGTTATCAACTATAAATCGCTTAAAAAGTAATTTTTGGGCTACATATAAAAACAAAAACGTTCAATTTGTCGCAACCTCTATCATATAACAGTGAATTTTTACCTGAAATAACCATCGCAGTTGTATTTGGAGATAACCCTCAATACGAACAATTACTTCCTATGTTTGAGGAATATGGCTACGGTTTTATGGTACCAAACAAAAACTTAGTTATAATAGATGGTGAAAACATATTAGATAATTTTAATGTTGATGTTTTAAAGTTTATTGAGGCTCATGAGATTTCTCACGTAATCTTAGGTCATAATGGTCCAAGAATTTCGGAGGATGAATTAGATGCAGATTTAGGTGCATATCTTTTATTAAAAGAAAAAGGATATACCAACTCAATAAAATCACTTTTAAAGAATTTTAAGGAGAGACATGGTATTAAATTTGATGAAAATTTGTTAAAAAGAGTAGAAAAGTTGTTCTCTTGATATTGTAAAAGTATATTTTTATAATTTGAATATATTTATTTGTACATCACTCGAAAGAGTGTTCTCATATATCCCTTTCCAAAAGACCCGCGAAATTTATTTTGTCGGGTCTTATTTTTTTATTATATTTGCATTATGTTAGTCAAAATTATAGGATTTTCAATGATTATAATAGGTCTTGGAATAACTTATTATATTTTTAAAAGACCAACAAAATAATATTATGAAAGTAGAATTTGCAGATAGTTTTTGGAAATCATTAAAAACATTATCAAGACATGAAACTTGGTGGTATAAAACCTATGAATTTTTTCGTAGAGACTTACCATATTTTTTAGAAAACATTTGGTTTTTCAGAAAAGAATTGTATGCGTTTCGTTCTTGGGATTATTCGTTTAATCTTGATTTGTTCCGTCGTTCATTAGAAAAAACCGTAGACACAATTGAACATCACGGACATGAGGTAGAAGAATCAAGAATGAAAAAGGTTGAAAAGATAAAACGAACCATTCAATTAATTAAGAATGTTCGTAGTGATGAGTATGTTAGGAATGCTGAAAAAGAATTAGGTAAAATAAAAAACTCAGATTGGTTATGGACTGATAGAGAAGACACTGATGAAGAAAGAATCCATAATAAAAAAGTGTTTGAGAGAGCCAGAGAAATTGAAATATCTGAATGGAAAGAACTATGGTTAATTGTTCACGGACAAGACATGAAGGAGTTTAGTAAAATTTACAACAGTAAAACCGATGAAGAAAAACAAGATGAGGGCGTTTGGAACGATTGGTTTGATGGGTCAGGAATGAAAAGTTGGTGGGATTAAAATTTAAATTTAAAATAATATGTGGAAAGCGCTTTTATTAATGTACTTTGTTGTTGCAATAATTTCGTACCTTTGGGTACGAGGAATCGATTACATGAAAGAAAACCATCCTGACTATAAAGGTGAAGACTTTTTAGATTGGGGAATTGACGAAGAAGATAAAAACGATATTTTATGAAAATTACATTTATCAGTGACACACATAACAAACATAATCATTTAACAAGTAATGCTTATAACAACATTCTTGGAAGTGGTGATGTACTTGTACACGCTGGTGATTGTACCAGTATGGGTAAAAGTCATGAAATTACAAACTTCTTGAATTGGTTTGGTATGACTGATTTTAAACATAAAATCTTTATTGCTGGTAACCACGATTTTGGTTTTGAGATGCACACCGACATCGCAGAAGAGTTCAAAGAAAGAGGTATCATCTACCTTTTTGATAGTGAGGTTGTAATTGACGGGGTAAAGTTTTACGGTAGTCCTTGGCAACCTGAATTCTATGATTGGGCATTCAACTTACCAAGAGGAGAAAAACTTGCTGAAAAGTGGGCCAAAATCCCTGGTAATACTGACATCTTAATCACTCACGGACCTGCTCACGGAATGTTAGATTGGACCCCAAGTGGACAAAGAGTTGGTTGTGAGGATTTATTTCACAGAATAATGGAAGTTCAACCAAAGATTCATGTTTGTGGGCACATCCATTGTGCTTACGGACAAAAAAACTTTAATGGTGTTGAATTCTTAAACGCATCTGTTCTTGATGAAAGATATGAATATTCAAACAAACCAATTGTTGTAGATTTTGACATTGAAACAAAACAAATTGATTACCCATGAAAAATAAAATAAACGACGGCCATTATTTAGAATTAATGGATAGATTACATGTACAAACATGTATGATAGATGACCATTTAGTTAGTCATCCGTTAACAAAAAAAATAAAAAAAGCAAGAAAACTTATTGATGATGCGGTAATGTCTTTAGCCGAAGCATATCAAGTCGTTGGTAACGAATCTTACAAAAAAAGTAAAAAATAAATGAAAAAACTATATCTTGATGATGTGAGATGTCCAAAAACTGAAGGGTGGGATATCGTTAGAACTTACGATGATTTTGTGAGTTGGATTACAAAAAATGGGTTACCTAATCAAGTATCTTTTGACCATGATTTAGCAGAAATTCATTATGACCCAAAAACCTATACCGAAAGTTTCAAGTATGAGGAAAAAACAGGATATGATGCAGCTAAATGGATGTGTGATTATTGTTGGACTAACGGTTTACCATTACCCGAATTTAACTGTCATTCAGCAAATCCTGTAGGTAGAGAAAACATATTGGCAATCTTAAATAGTCATAAAGAAAGACTAAATGATTAAAAGGTGAGAGAAATCTCACCTTTTTTATATTTATAATCATGGCAGCGGAACAAAGTCAATTTTCAAAATTGTCAAAAAAACAATTAGTATTCATTTGTGAAAAATTAGTTGATGAAGATTTTCCTATTGGAAATCCTTATGATAGTGATTTTGATAGTGCATTCAATATTTTACAAGAAGTTTCAAAATATTTTGACATTAGTGCAACTCATGAAGATGTTGAATTTTTTGCAAAACTTTTACAGATTAACGATGATTTAATTGCCGACCTTTTTGCAAATAATAAGGAAGAAATGAAAAACAGGGAATTATTTGAACAATTAGTTATCCCTGTGGCAAAAAGTTACAATTTAAATTATAGTAGTTGGGGTAGTTGTAGCTTCACCAATTATATGGTACAGGAGTTTGATTCTTACGATGAAGAATGGGTAAAAGATTCAGCACAACAACAAAATAGCGATGGTAATTGGAATATGTGGGAGGGTAGCGAGAGGAGAGATACAGAGTATGAAAATTTTGAAGAGAGCGATTATAGTTTTGGTGATGTATATGAAGTTAACGAAAACAAACCTCAAAATGAATCTGTATTGGGTAGACTTGTAGTTGAAAATACCCGAGATGTTGTTAAATCCTTAGATAAAAAAACTCTTTTAGAATTAAGAAGAATAATTGATTCCAAGTTGAGACTTCTCTAATTTCTTTTTCTTTTTTTCCTCTTTTGCCAATTCACCCAAAGTCTTTTTCTTTTGACCCCAAGGATTAAAGTGTCTCTTCCACTTATATTCCACTTCTACGGGTCCTGCGGTCGTTATTTTTGAGTTATATCTCCAAATGGATATACAATCCTCATCTTCATAAACAACCTCCCATTTGGTCGGTTTTATGACTTCTTTTGAATTTACTAACACTGCCATAATACAAATATAAAATTAAAATTCAAAATCTTCGGGATTTTCTTCATCATTTTCTTTACAAACCTTATTCATTTTACAAAAAAATCTTTCAAAGGATATATTACCAACCCAAAAATTGCCATTATCGTCGGGATAAACAACAATAGCACCCTCACATTTTAAATTAGTAATTAATGTTTGCTCCCTTTCCGAACTTTTCACCTGTGTAGGATACCAACCATCATTTAATTTAATGAATAAATCAATACCTAAAAACCTATCAACAAATCCATAATCTTTACCAAAATTTTTATAAGTTATACCATATTTTTCAAGTTGGTTTATAAATTTTCTTTCAGTTTCAAATCCAGCCTCTCTAACATTTGATAATACTTGGTAGGTCTTTTTTGAAATCTTAGAATCCAAATTCTTAAGGAGTTTTTCGTAAATGTATTTTAAAGGTTTTTGGTCAACATTAATTTTCTTTAAAACATCTATGTTAGAATTATTTGGATGGAATACTGATGGATAAATCACAAATTTAACTAAATACTCGGCAACCTTTTCCCACCCTTTTTCATATCTAACACCTTTAGTTTGTAAATCTTCAATCACGCCTAAATCTCTATAATATTCTGTAATCATTACCGCCAATGCTGAATAGTTTGTATCTAATCTGTTAATAGGGTGATATTCACCTGTTGTTGGGTCAGCATAAAAAACATAAATACCATTCATTAAGTTATTATAAATCTTAAGTATATTAAATTTTATATTTGGACATAATTCTTTTCCATGTGTATTAACCCACCTTAATTCTTCTAACCCATCTATCGCTGTTTGAGATTCTTGCGTTAGAGTTTCCATTCTAAGATTATTAATGGTATCTCTATAAACTTCAATAAATTTTTTCAAGGACTTATTTAAATCTTCTTGTAAACTATAATCATCTTTAATTGCCTTTGTTGCAGCATAACAAAACATTCTTTCAGATTTTTCACTAAAAGAGTTATTACAATGCTCTTTAATCCAATTAACCTTTTGTTCTGTAATATACTTTCTAAGTACCGACTTAATAGAATCCTTCATACCTTTATAAATACCTACCATAAACAAAAATCCCCACCTTGTGAGTGGGGACTTAATTAATTTACTCTTCTGTTGAGTCTCCTTTTGATTTGTTAATCCATTTGTCTACGGAACCGATTCCGAAAGAACCTAAAACTAGCCATAAGAACGCATTAAAAATGAATTCGTTGATTACTAGGTCTTTTCCTAATGAACCTGTAACAATGTCTGCAATTGCAAACCCTGTCATCATAACAAATGCTAAAAAGCCTACAACAGATTTTTCGTTGATTGTGTTGTTGTCGTTAAACAACTGTGCAAAGAATTTTTTCATAATATTTGGTAATTTACTTACCTATAAATATCGTTTAAAATTCAAATTCCTCAATTAAAACGGAGGATTTGCGGGAGGAGTGAATGGTTTAACGCTTGTCTGTGTCACACCATTAGTATTTGTCACTGTTTGTGTTCCTGAACTATCAGTTGTCACCACAGCTCCCAACATCAAATATTTGGTGTTTGCCAACGATGTAAGAGGTCCTCTTGGTGTTGATTGAGTTGTTAGATTTGAATTATACACCGCAGTTCCAATTGTCATTCTCATATTAGTCCAATAACCTGGCCAATATCCACCGTAGTATCTACCAATAGTGTCAGTTGCAGTGTTATAATTAAGCGTATCAAGAGAAGTTGCAGTACATCTTACTCCATCAATATAAACCGCAGTGGTTCCATCAGAATTTCTATTATAAATTAAATAGTGCCACGCATTTGTAGTAATTACTGTAGCCATTGTATAGGAGAATGCACCTCCACCACCGTTTTTGTCAGAACTAATTGTTGTATTATTAGCAAAATATAAATTCATACATCCTGTAGGGCTACTTACAGGAGAACCTACTACACCTTTAGAATTAAAATTAGAATTATTATAAAACCACCCTTCAAGTGTGAATGCACCTGCTCCAAAAGTTACACCAGGACTTAATCCTAATGATTGATTACTACCGTTGAATAGTAAACTACCTTCCAATGTTTGATATGGTGTAGGACTTGGAGTTAGTGTTGGAGTTGCCGTCGGAGTTGGTGTTGATGAAGTTCTTGTTGGTGTTGGGGTCCTTGTTGTTGTCGGACTTACTGATGGTGTAATTGAAGGGGTAATAGTGTTAGTCGGTGTTTGAGTTTGTGTAGGTGTTGGTGTTAAAGTTTGACTAGCGGTTATACTTGGAGTCGGTGTTTGAGTATTAGTCGGTGTTTGAGTAATTGTTGGTGTCGGTGTTGGTAAGTTAAAACTTGTATAATATCCATTAGATTCCAACCATATTTCCGCTTCGTTTGTTGTTGTAAAAGTTGGTTGACCATTTTTGGCTCCGATGTAATTTGCCAAATCTAAAAAATCTTGGTCTGTTCTTCCTTTTGACCTCCAAAATCCAACTTGAGCTGTTCCTATAACTCCTGAAGGAACAGGTTGACCCGACGGTCTCGTATTTCCAATAATATAACCAGTCGTTTCTTCAGGTGATGCCCACCATTGAACTCCTCCATAGTTGTTACTGTAGTCTATATCAACATTACCAACGACTAAATCGTCGTATTGTGTTGTCCCTGAAATCGGTGCTCCAGGATTATATGCGAATGGTGGATTAAATGTTGCCAAAATATGATTTAACTATAAATAGTTAAAATGGCACAAAAAAAAAGGATACTTTTTAAGTCTCCTTTTTTTTTATTTTAAAATTTTGATTTAATAGTCATCTATTAAAAACCTGGATATGATGACCATCCGTTAAGAGTATACTGAATATAGTTATTACAATCTCCTGCAGTAAAACAAGTAAAATTTGGAGCCGCTCCTAAAACATAGTTAGTTAAATAAACATAATCTTCCTCAGATAAACTTGCTGCCCTATAAAATCCAACGTAAGCACTCCCACCAGCATCGTTTGGTTGGTTACCTGTAGGTACAGGTAAACACACTACAGTTCCGGTTGTATAATTAGGTGTTTTCCACCATCTAATACCCCCTGGTTCTTGACTGAAATCTAAAATGGATTCAGTTGGTCCGGATTTACCGACAGATATTTGACCGTAATTCGAGCATGTTGCTATAAATTCAGATGTTGGATTATATGCTACTGATAGTGTTGCCATATTTTTTTATTTATTAATAAATATAAGAAAAACAAAAAAAACAAAAAAAAAATAAAAAAAAAAAGGGAGACACCGTCGTGTCTCCCCGAATGTCCCCGTCAGGACAAAGATGTATGATTATTGTTTTTGGAAGGGTAAATCATCAACACCCGTGAAGTCGGACAACTTCTGTTTTAGTTCTAATCCAAAACAACCAAAAAGACCTGTT
>Ga0209296_1000442_pt1 | contig 35723 bp, 31 predicted proteins | sample S_130206_EF_Meta_FD_187319 | JGI IMG/M metagenome (GOLD analysis project Ga0209296, IMG submission 187319) | Freshwater microbial communities from Lake Simoncouche, Canada to study carbon cycling - S_130206_EF_MetaG (SPAdes) (version 2) | ecosystem: Environmental > Aquatic > Freshwater > Lake ... | reverse complement strand
GGCGTTATTACAATCCGGGTACCCACCACAATGGCGGCCGCGGCGGCTTCCAGCGCGCGGGCGTGCCGATCAGTGCCTGTATGCTGGCGGCCAATCCCAACCCCACTTCCGACGCCAATCGCGCCTTGTTCAAGGCGCTGCTGGACTGGGTCAGCGACGGCGTCGAACCGCCGCCCAGCAGATATCCCACCCTGGCGGCGGGCCAGCTGATCACGCCGGAAGCCTATGACCGGGCCTTTCCCGCCATTCTGGGCCAGCCGCGTCCCGCCTACAGCCCGCTCTACCAGTATGAGTTCGGCAAGGATTTCAACGTTGCCGACATGACGGGTGCGATCAGCGTCAACCCGCCGCAAATCGTGCGCACCATTCCCCAGCTCTTCCCCCGCATCGACGCCGATGGCAATGAGATCGACGGCCTGCGCTCGCCGCTGCTGCAGGCGCCGCTGGGCTCGTATGTCGGCTGGAACATCACCAGGTCGGGTTTCCAGGCCGGGCGCTATTGCGGCAACACCGGCGGCTATATCCCGTTTGCGGCCACGAAGGCGGAACGCCTGGCCAAGGGTGACCCGCGTCCCTCGCTGGAGGAGCGCTATCCCAGCCATGGCGCCTACGTCGCCAAGGTGAAATCGGCAGCCGACGAGCTGGTGGCGCAACGCTATATGCTGGCGGCAGATGCGGCGCGCATCATAAGTGAGGCCGAAGCGGCCAGCTGGTAAAATAAAACCCGCCGGGTTGCCCCGGCGGGTTTTTCATTCAAGCCTTTAGATCAAGCCTATTTCACGCCGACGCGGACGTCTTCCAGGATGCGGCGGGCGCGTGTGGTATTGAAGATGCCGCAGGAGCAGAAGCGCGCCATGGTCTCGGCGGCTTCCTTCGGGGTGCGGCGGTTTTCCTTCACAAAGCTCATCATCTTCTGCGCGAAGTTGATCGACAGCATGCCGTGGCCGCACATGGTGGACAGCATGATGGCCTGCTTGCCCGGCGTGTTGTCGCCCACTTCTTCGAAGCCCAGAGAATAGGCGATGGAGTGGCGCGGGATGCCGGCATTCTTGCAGGCATTCTTGGCGTTCTCGATCGAGGACGAGATGTTCACCGACAGGCCGAGATCTTCTTCCTTGATGCGCTTGACGAAGGCTTCGGCATTGGCGCGGCTGTCGAACACGGCGGCCATGGTGCCTGCCTTGCTCATGCCTTCCAGAACCTTCTTGAAGTTCGGCTTGTTGCGCTTGCCCCAATGGCCGAAAATGCTCTTGCTGCGGGTCGGGCGCAGGCTGCCGCCGTGCAGCGCGTCACCCAGGCTGGCGGGCTTGTATTCCGCCGCGATCTGCATGAAGCGCTTCTGCGCGGCCAGCGCATCGCCGGTCTGGCCGGCGGCCTTGCTCTTGGCGGGCAGCGAAAAGACGATGTAGTCGTCGACGAAGCTTTCGGCCTTGCCGTAACGGTGCAGGGTATTGGTCATGCGTTCACCATTTCCTTGGGCTGCGCCAGCGGCGCGGCATTCGTAAGATCACGGATCTGCTTGCGGCCCAGGCCGATATTGGTCTTGGCGCGCTGCGGGTTGTAGCCCAGCTTTTCCAGGATCGGCGCGACCATGGTTTCCTCGCCCTCGGCGTCGCAGCGCACGCCGACGCCGATCACCACCTGGGTGGGGATGCGCTTTTCGACTTCCCAGATGATGCGGATGATTTCCTCGGTGCGGGCCACGTCCACCTTGATCTCGATGATGGCGCTCATCACCTTTTCATTGAGGATATCGGTGCGGATGTCGCCCGTGTTGACGTCGGTCATCAGGGTGGTGATGGGATTGTTCTTCTCGAACGAGACGCCGGCCTTGGCCAGAGCGCGCGACATCTCCTGGAAGTCGCGGAAGCGCGCGCCGATGCCGGGGCGGCCCAGTTCGATGGTGAAGCCGACCTGGCCGATGCCGACGCGGTCGGTGACGTCGTTGGTCTTCACTTCCTCGGTGCCGCGGCCCGAAACGCCGGTGGATTCATGGGGCACGCGCGGATCGGAGAAGGCGCGGCGCACGACGCGCGGCCATTCCAGCTGGTCGGGCTCGAAGGCGGTGGTGGGGCAGACGTCGGGCTCCGGCTCGAAGCGGACGCGGAAGTTGGCCAAGGTGCGGCGCACGAAGCGCACGGTCGCCGGCGGCAGTACTTCTTTGCTCAGACCGTTGTAGCAGGCATAGCACTCGACGCATTCGTCGCGGTTGATGGTGGCACGCTGCAGCAGCGGATCGATATAGATCGCGCCCATCGGGCAGATGTATGTGCAGTTGCCACAGGCGACGCACTTCTTGGGATTGATCTTCATTGTATTTCCTTCTCGGAAAAAACATAAGCCGGATAAGGCTTTCGGTGTTTGCGCGGATTAGAATGTCTCGAGTTTGCGGGCGCAAGCTGTTTCTGCCTCTTGCCTTTAAAGAACCCCCTTGATGCGAATGGTTCTCAATGGTGCCCGGAAATTGTGCCGATTTTCTGTCTTATCATACGTAAAAGTACCAAAATGATCGTCCGGCTGGCCCAGCGGGAAAAAATCGGCGGTCCAAGGTATCGTTGCGCCGCCGGGCGCAGACTCGGTTTTGGGGAGAGAGACTCATGAAACGTCACGCCATCCTTTTGTCGGCCGCTTTGCTAGCGATGCCGTTTGCCGCCGCCGCCCAGGGCCTGCCGCCAGACCGTCCCAAATCCCCGCCCAATCCCGCCACCAACCGCTATGTCGAAGCGCCCGGCTTCTTCAAGCTGCCGGCGGGCCGGAAAATGGGCGCCTCCAGCGCCGTGCGCGGCGACAGCAAGGGCAATATCTGGGTGGTGGACCGCTGCGCCGCCAACAGCTGCGTCGGCAGCAAGCTGACGCCCATCATGCAGTTCGACGGCAAAGGCAATTTCATCAAGTCCTTCGGCGCCGGCCTGCTCCAGTTCCCCCACGGCTTCACCATCGACAGCAAGGACCATCTCTGGATCACCGACGGCGTCCCGCCGGATGGCAAGGGCACCCAGGGCCATACGGTGCTGGAATTTGGTCCTGACGGAAAACTGCTGCGCACGCTTGGAAAGCCCGGCGTTCGCGGCGGTGCCCCCAATCTCTTCACCGAACCCAATGCCGTGCTGGTAACGCCGGACGGCACCATCTACGTGGCCGAAGGTCATACCCGCGGGTCCAAGAACACTCCCCACATCATCAAGTTCAATTCCAGCGGCAAGTTCATCAAGCAATGGGGTACGCCGGGCACGGGGCCGGGGCAGCTCGGCATGCCGCACACTTTGGCAATGGATTCAAAGGGCCGGCTCTATGTCGGCGACCGCGACAACAACCGCATCCAGATCTTCGACCAGGACGGCAAGTTGCTGGGACAGATGGTGCAGTTCGGGCGGCCCAGCGGCATCGCCATTGACCGCAATGACATGATTTATGTCACGGACTCCGAATCCAAGAACAAGAATGAATATGGCCACAATCCCGGCTGGAAGCGCGGCATCCGCATCGGCAGCCTGAAGGATGGCATCGTCACCGACTTCATTCCCGACAGCTTCGCCGATGCCGAAGGCTCGAGCACCAGCGGCGGCGAAGGCGTGTGGGCCGACGGCAAGGGCGCGGTCTTCAGCGCCCGGGTCGGGCAGCAGGACGTGGTGAAGTTCGTGAAGCGCTAGCGGGGGATCAGTGCGCCGGGCAGGGCCACGACCCTGGCGGCCAGCGCTAACCCGTCTTTCACGGCTTCCTGCGGCGGCTTGCCTTTCAGCCGCGCCGCCAGATAGGCGCCGTTGAAGGAGTCGCCCGCGCCCGACGTATCCACCACCTTGACCGCTTGGGTGGGCAGGGCGGTGACCTCGTCGCCCACGCGCAGCACGCAACCGTCTTCGTCGCAGGTCAGGGCGACTTCGCCTTTGGTCAAATTGGCCGTGAAGGCGATCTGCTGCAGGGGATCATTGATGTTGTACAGAAGCTGATAGTCCTGGCGGCTGGGCAGCACGATGGATGCCAGCTTCACCATGTCTTCAAACGTGTGCCGGGCATCATCCATGTTCTTCCACAGCGCCGGACGGATATTGGGATCGAAGGCTACCTTCGTTTTAAGCGTGCCCAGCAGCTTGATCGCCGCCTGCCGATCGTCATGCCCAAGAATGGCCAGCGAGATGCCGGAGACATAGACGAGGTCTGCCTTGTTCAGCACCTCCGCCCCGCCCGCCGCCAGCAGCAGCCGCAGCCATTCCTTGGCCGGCGTATCGCTGCGCCAGTAATGGAATTTGCGGTCGCCCTTGGCGTTGGTCTCGATCAGGTACAAAGCCGGGCGCTCGCCGGGGATGCGGAACACCAGCCGGTCGCTGATGCCTTCACCGCGCCAGGTCTCGACCATGGCGTTGCTCAGGCTTTCGTCGCCGGTGGCGGTGAGGAAGGCGACGTCGATATCCGGCGCGCTGCGCTTGAGATAGACGGCGGTGTTGTAGGCGTCGCCGGCAAAGCTGCGGCGCAGATGGCCGTCTTCCACGGGGCGCAGCTCGACCATGCATTCGCCGATGGATATCGCGCTGGTCATACTTGTGCCAATGTGCGGGCTTCGCGCGCCATGACGGCGGCCCTGGCGAAGGCGCCCTCTTCATTCAGGTCGGACGGCACCATCCAGGATCCGCCAGCGCAGATCACATTGGGCAGCGACAGATAGGTCTTCAGGTTGCTGGCCGCCACGCCGCCGGTGGGACAGAAGCGAACCTGCGGGAAGGGGCCGCCCAGCGCCTTGATGGCGGGCGCGCCGCCGCTGGTTTCCGCCGGGAAGAACTTGAAGGTGGAAAGCCCCAGTGACAGGCCGTGCATGATTTCCGAACCCGTGGCAACGCCGGGCAGGATCGGAACATTATGATCGCGCGCGGCTTTCACCACTTCGTCGGTCAGGCCGGGACTGACCACGAACTTGCTTCCCGCTTGCACGGCGGCGGCGAACTGGCCTTCGTTGATCACGGTGCCGGCGCCGACAATGGCGCCCTTGACCTCAGCGGCGATGGCCTTGATGGCGGCCAGCGCGGCGTCGGTGCGCAAGGTCACTTCCAGGATGTTGAGGCCGCCTTCGACCAAGGCTCGTGCCAGCGGCACGGCATGGGCCAGGTCCTTGATCACGATCACCGGCACGATGCGGGTGGCCCGCAATTCGTCGTCAAAAGCCATGAAAGACCCCGTTTTGCCGGGGTCTTATAGCCGCATTGGCGCAGCGAAAACTAGGGCCGGGTCCAGCGGGTGTTGGGCGTGAAACCGCCGGTTTTCCGCAAGGATTCCAGCGCCTCGCGGTTTCGCACATACCAGGCGCCTTCCTGCTGGGGCGACAGGTTGTTGTGGTCGGACTCCGGCATCGGCACGGCTTCCTTCGGCCCTTGGATCTGGTTGAAGGCGGCAAAGACGCCGAAGGGCGGCGAGATGGTGTCCATCAGGCCCACGGCCACCAGGCTTTTGGCCTTGATGGCGGGCGCGAAATTCATCGCATCGAAATAGCGCGCCGTTTCCACCACCTTGGGATCGTCCACCGGCCAGCCGGGAAAATCGCGCTTGCTGCCATGCAGGTCGCCGCTGAAATCCGCGCCCGCCGGCACATTGACCAGCATGGCGGTAACGCGCTCGGGATTGAGGCCGGCGGTGGCAAAGCTCTGCTGTCCGCCCATCGAGGTGCCCATGATAACGATGGTCCTGCCGTCCCAGTCCGGCCGGCTCTGGATGTAATCCAGCGCGCGGGTGTCGCGCAGATACATGTTAAGAAAATACGACATCTCGCGGTCGCTGTTGCCCAGGCTGGCATAGTCGCGCGGTGCGGTGGCCTGGTCGGGCGCCATGTCGTGCGAGCTGACATCAAGCGTAAGCAGGCCCGCGACCGGCGGCAGCACGACCCAAGGTCCGGCGAACCACAGCAACTGACGGGTTATCATCAATGATATCCCTCGCTGCCGGCTTTGCCGCGAAGCACCCACAGGCTTAGATGGTGGGAACCCTGAACCGCCCCGGCACGTTCTGCCCTGACGCCTTCTATGAGAGCAACATGCCCATACAGCTGGAAGGATCATGCCGCTGCGGCGCAGTGCGCTTTTCCGTGGCGAGCCACACGCCCCATCCTTACCAGCTTTGCTATTGTTCGATCTGCCGCAAGACGGCCGGCGGCGGCGGGTTTGCCATCAACCTGATGGGCGATGCCGAAACCCTGAAAGTGCGCGGTCGCAGGCATGTCGGCATCTTCCGCGCCCGCATCGAGGATGAAAAAAGTCGCTGCCATACCAGCAGCGGACGGCGGCATTTCTGCAAAAATTGCGCCACGGCTCTGTGGTTGGCCGATCCGGAGTGGCCGGAACTGATGCATCCTTTCGCTTCGGCAATCGACACGAGGCTGCCGGCACCGCCATCGAAGGTGCATGTGATGCTGAAGTTCAAGCCGTCCTGGGTGAAGCCCGATTTCGGTCGCGGCGATGCCCGTTTCCGGGAATATCCCAAACTGTCGATCGAGCAATGGCAGCGCAAACGCGGGCTATGGATCGACTAGAGCGGCTTTTCGTACAGGCGATAGGTCTTGTACGGCACCGCGCCCACCATCTCGATCACATGGCGCACGCCGCTGTTGCGTTCCAGGATCCAGGACAGTTCGCTGTCCTGGACGCCGCCGGAGAAATTGAATTCCCGCACCGAGAAGATTACGGCCACCGCCAGACCCGCGCCCAATGATGAGGCCTGCAGCGCCTTGCGCACGCCCATCATTGGCATGCGCGCGGTCTTGAGGCCGCGAACCTTCATGCGCCAGATCAGTTTGATCCAGTTGAAGGGAAACAGCCGCCCCTTGAAGTCGCGGATGGCTTCATTGAGATTGGGAAATATCGCGGTAAAGGCGACGGCCTTGCCCTGGTATTCCGCGATCACGACATCGCCGGGACGCAGCAGCAGTTTCAGAATGCCGGCCAGATCGTCGATCTCCGCCCTGGTCATGGGGACATAGCCCCAATTGTCCGACCAAGCGTCATTGATGATATCCAGCAGCATGTCCACTTCGCCCCGGAAGCGCGCCTTGTCCATGTGGATGTTGCGCAGCTTTACCTCGGGGTTGCGCAGGGCGCGGGCGCGCAGCTTTTCGAACTTGCTGGTGTCGGCCTGGGGGCCATAGCGATAGGCGATGAGGTCTTCGACCTTCCGGTAACCCTTTTGCTCGATCTGCCTCTGATAATAGGGCAGGGCATGGGCCATCATCACATAGGGCGGGGTGTCGAAGCCTTCGACCAGCAGGCCCGGCTGGTCCCACAGCGAAAAGCTCACCGGCCCGATCACGCGCTTCATGCCTTGCGCGCGCAGCCAGTCTTCGGCGCACCTCAGCAGGGCGGTGAACACAGCCGGGTCGTCGATAGCCTCGATAAAGCCGAAATGGCCGGTAGCGTCGTGATAGCGCTCCAGATGCAGCCGGTCGATCTGGGCGGTGATGCGTCCCACCGGCTCGCCGCCTTGGTATGCCAGGAAGAAGGCGGCATGGGCGTGCTGGAAATAGGGATTGTGCCTGGCCTGGAAGTGGAATTTGCGCTCCAGCAGCAGCGGCGGCACCCAGTTGGGATCATCCGCATAGACCTTGAACGGAAGATGGTGGAAATCGTGCCACTGGCGAGCGCTTTTGACGGTCACGATTTCGATGGGCGCGCTCAAGGCGAATTTCCGAAACAAAGGCCGGGCACCATAGCCTCGGCCCCCCCGATTTGATAGTAAGCATCACCCCCATTTGCGGGGCAAAACGGCGCGATTCATGTCTGCAAAAACGATCCTGATTACCGGTGCGTCGGGCGGCCTTGGGGCGGCGCTGGCGCGCGCCCATGCGCACACGGGAGCCGTGTTGCTGTTATGGGGGCGGGACGAGGTTCGGCTTGCCCAGACTGCCAGCGAGTGCCGCGCGCTGGGCGCCGATTGCAGGACCGGCCTGTTTGACATCCGCGATCTGGACGACATGCTGGCGCGGCTTTCCGCGCAGGATATCGAGACACCGATCGACCTGGCCATCTTCAATGCGGGGCTCGGTGGCAGCGTCTCGAAAGATGTGATCGCCGAAACGCCGCAAAAATCACGCGCCACCGCCGAGGTGAATTTCGTCGCGCCCGTGATGGGCACTAACCTTTTGGCGGAAGCCATGGCGCGGCGCGGCGGCGGTCAGATCGTGCTGATTGGCTCCATCGCCGAATCCTATCCGCTGCCCATGGCCCCGACCTATGCCGCCACCAAGGCGGGCCTTGCCATGTTCGCCGAGGCGCTCGGCATTCGCATGGCCAGGCACAAGGTGCGGGTGACGCTGGTATCGCCCGGTTTCATCGACACGGCGATGAGCCGCCAGGTACCCGAGGCCAAGCCGTTCCTGATGACCGCCGATGCCGCCGCCGCCATCATCACCCGGAAGATCGCGCGCGGTGCCCGCCGAATCGTGGTGCCGTGGCAGTTCGCTGTGATCCGTGCTGCCAGCAATCTTCTGCCGCGCGTCCTGGTGCGGGCGATTCTCGGCCGCGCATGAGTTCGGCTTCCGACCTCAAACCCCAGCCGGAGCTTCCTGCCTTTCTGGCATCGCGGCCCTGGGCAGTGCGCCTGATCTACCTCCTGCGCTGGCTGTTTCCGCTGGTATTGCTGGGTTATGTCGGCTACCGGCTCAGCGCGCTGGGCTGGCGCGACATGTGGGCGGCGCGTCCCGCCAATCCGGGATTCTATGTGATGCTGGTGGCGCAGTTCTTTCTGCAGCCGCTGGGCGACTTCCTAGTCTATCGCAATCTGTGGGGTGCGGGGAACGCGCCACCTTTGGCGGTGATTCTGCGCAAGCGGTTCCTCAACAGCGCCATGCTGGATTATTCCGGCGAGGTCTTTTTCTATTTCTGGGCGCAGGCGCGGCTCAAGCTGCCGCGGGGCATGCTGATCCACGCCATCAAGGACAGCGCCGTCCTGTCGGCGGGCGCAGGCCTGGCCATGGTCTGGGTCATGGCGCTGATGCTGCTGGCGACCGGGGGGCTGCACATTCCGCAAAGCATTGCGGGCAATATCTGGCCGTATGTCGCGCTGGGGTCGCTGCCCCTGTGGCTGTGCGCCATTCTGGTCCTGGCGCACCGGAAGGTAACGGTGCTGAGCCGCAAACAGATCGCCGCTACCTTCGCCATCCATTTCCTGCGCAGCCTGTCGGTGCTGACGGTGGAGTTCGGATTGTGGTTCCTGTCCGGCGCGTTGCCCACCGCCGTCGCCTGCCTGCAATTCGTCGCGCTGCGGCTGGTGGTCACCCGCCTGCCCATGGTGCCGAACAAGGACCTTATCTATGTCGGCGCAGGCATCGCGGCGGCGGGCATGGTGAATCTGCCGGTGGCGCCGGTGGCGACGGTGCTGGTGATTCTGGCGGCGGCTGACCTGGGACTGGTGACAGTGGTGGCGGGACTGCCCTGGGCGCTGGAGCAGTTGCGCGGGAAGGGCAAGGCATGATCCGCGCCCTGGTCCGCACCCCGCTGGTATGGATTCTGTGCGCGGCGGCGGCCTTGCGGATCACCGGCCTGTTCTGGGGCCTGCCGGCGGCCGACGGCTGGGACAATGACGGCTTCGCGCCGCGCAATTTTCTCACCGCGCTGGCGCTGACCTACACACCGGGCTCCTATTTCACCTATCCGCCACTGCACGCCTTTGTCCTGGCGATCCTGACCTTGCCGGGCATCGTGAGTGCGCTGCTGCAGACACCGTCTTTTGGCCAAGCCGATGTGATCGGCGAAATTACCAAGCCCGCCTACATGACTTTTTTCGCGGTGGTGGCGCGGCTGGTAACGGCGGCGATGTCGCTGGGCATCATCTGGTGCATCGGCGAAATGACGCGCAGGATCGCGGGCGCGCGGGCGGGATTGTTCGCGGCCGGGGCCTGCGCCCTGGGCGTGATATTCACCTATTACAGCCAGGTCAGCAATCTGGATGTGCCCTATCTCTTCTGGGCTTCGCTTTCACTTCTGCTGTGCATGCGCGCGGTGACGGAACGCCGATCCCGGCTGTTCTGGTGGGCGGCGCTGCTGGCCGCCGCCGCCATCGCCACCAAGGATCAGGCCTATGCCGTCTTTGCCCTGAGCCTGCCGCTGTTCCTGCTGGCATGGTTCATGGCCGATGCCTGGCCGCGCCGCCATGCCCGCGCGGTGTTCACGACCCTCTTGCCGGCTGTGATGGTGTCGCTGCTGGCGCTGCTGCTGGTGGATGGCGCGATCACCAACCCGATCGGCTTTGCCCGGCGGGTTGCTTTCCTCACCGGCCCCGCCAGCCAGGATTATGCGCAATATCTGCAAAGCCCCGCCGGCTGGATGGCGTTGCTGGAAGACATGGCGCGCTTTTTCCTGCGCGGCCATGGCGTCGTGGCGGTGCTGCTGGCCGCGTTCGGGCTGGGCCTGCATCTGTCGCGTTTCCGCGATGACAAGGCGATCTGGGTGGCAGGCCTGTTGCCGGGGCTGGCCATCATCTCCTTCATCCTTTGCTTCAATTTTTCCGCGCTGCGCACCGATCATCGTTTCCTGTTGCCGCAGGCGCTCTTCGCCGCCGTCTATATCGGCATCGCGGCGGACTTTCTGGCGTTTCACACCACACGCTCCCTGGCTTTCGGTGCGCGTTTTCTCCTGGCGGCAATCGCACTTTTTAGTCTGCATCAGGCCATTGCCGTCAATGCCGCCATGCTTTTCGACCCGCGCTATGACGTGGAGCGCTGGATGGCGGCGCATGTCCGCCCCGGCGACACCATCGAAATCTATGGCCAGAATATCTTCCAGCCGCGCTTTCCCGCCACTGCGCGGGTGATCCGGGTGGGGCAGGGCGACCTGAAGGTGCGCAATCCGCTGCCGCGCGTCACCGAGCTGAAAGAGGCGTTCGCGGCGCCGCGCGACGCCAAATTCATCATTGTCAGCGGTAACTGGGTGCGGCGCTATCTGCGCGAAGCCCAGCCGACGCGCACCGGACGCATCTACGACAAGACCCAGCGCGACGCCTTCCGCGATGGCGATGCGCGGCGCTATTTTTCGGCGCTCGACGAAGGCCGGCTGCCCTATCGCCTGGTGCATGTCGCCCGCTTCCAGGGCAAGTTCTGGCCGGCTGTGCGCATCCATGACAGTTTGGCCGAACCGATCGGCATCTATGAGCGCCTGCCATGACCGCCCAGCGCATTGTCATCGCCATGCATGATTTCTTCCGGGGCGGAACGGAGCGCGTCAGTCTGACATTCGCGCGGGCGTGGCTCGAGGCCGGCCGCGACGTCACCATCCTGTGCGGTTCCACCGATGGCGGCCTGTTTGAACAGGTCGATCCGCGCGTGAAGGTGGTGGTGCTGGATCCGCCGGTGCATCGCGGTCTGCTGTCGCGTTTTCGGCTGGGACGGGCGATGGGCGCTGAACTTGCAAAGCTGCGGCCCGACCTTGTCTTCCTGCCGGGCAATTTCCATCTGCCGCTGGCGCGTGGCATGCGCCGCGCGGGTTTCGCCGGCGTCATCGTGCAGAAGGTTTCCAATCCGCCACTGCCGGGCGGCGTTGCCGGACAGCTGATCAAGCCGTTTTACCGCCATTTCGCAAAAAGCGTGGATGGCTTCGCGGCCATGAACCATGGCCTGGCGCGGGAAGTCGCCCTGCTGGCGCCCGGGAAGACAGTGACCATGCTGCGGCCGCCATTTGACGTGCTGGCGGCGGCGGTGTCGGCGCCGCAGCCGCGCGGTGATGTCTGGCGCATCTTCTGGGCGGGACGGCTGGAGCCCCAGAAGGATATTGGCCTGGCGCTGACCACCCTTGCCGCGTTGAACAAGATCCATCCCGCCCATATGACCGTGCTGGGAACTGGCGCGGAGCGTGAAGACATGGAACGCCGGATCGCCGCGATGGAGCTGGGCGAAAGGGTCACGCATCTGACGCATGTGCCCGATATCGCGCCCCACTACGCCAATGCCGACGCACTGCTGGTGACATCGCGCTATGAAGGCGGCCCCGCGGTTGCGGTGGAAGCGCTGGCGCACGGCACCCCCGTGGTTACCACCGATTGCTCCTATCTGGTGAAGGAAGTGCTGACCATCCCCGAGTCCGGAACGGTGGTGGCCTCGCGCGACCCCGGCGATCTCGCCGCCGCGCTGGCCGCGGTCTGCGAAAAGCCGCGTCCGCCACTGGGCATGTTGCGCCCGTTGGCCATGCCGTTTGCGCCCGGGACCAGCGCCCGCGCCTTCCTGGACTGGTTCGATACCCTTGTGAGGGCGCGTGTCTCCTGATCTGGCGCGAACCTTGAAACGCAGCCTGGCGATCCTGGCCGGGGTCACCATTATCACCGCCTGGTTCAGCAACACCTTCTATTTTCCGGACGAGCATTATCAGGTGCTCGAATTCATGGGCTACAAGCTGGGCATCACCCCGGCCTCGCAACTGCCCTGGGAATTTGAAGCCCGCATCCGGCCCTGGTTCCAGCCTCTGCTCTATTTGCTGATTGCCAGGCCGCTGATGGCCCTGGGCCTCACCGACATGTTCGCCATCACCTTCGTGCTGCGGCTGGTGACGGGATTGTTCAGCGTGGCGGCGCTGGCGATCTTCGCGCGCGCCGTGCTGGAGACGATCGAGGGCGAGGCGCAAAAACGCGCTTTCGCGCGCTATCTGCCCTTCTTTGGCTTTCTGCCCTATCTGTTTGTCCGCACCGCGTCCGAAACCCTGTCGGCGGCTTTTGTCGCCATCGGGTTGGGGCTGGCGTTGGGCGCGAAATCCCCACGGCTCCTCGCTCTGGCCGGACTGATGTGCGGGTTGGCGTTTGAAGCACGCTACCAGACGGCGATGGTGGGGCTGGGCCTGTTTGCCTGGCTGGCGGTGGTGGCGCGGGTGCGTGCGGCGGGCCTGGCGGCTTTTGTCGGCGGCGGTGTGGCGGCGCTGGTTGTCGGCGCGCTGGCCGACCGCTGGGGTTATGGCGTCTTTGTGTTTCCGCCCTGGGATTATTTTCAGGTCAATATCGTGCAGGGCGTCGCCGCGAAAACTTTTGGCCGCGAACCGGTCTTCGCCTATCTCTATCTGCTGCCGGCACAACTGTTCTTCGCCGTCACTTTGGTGCTGATGGCGGCCATGATCGCAATGTGGCTGCGCAATCCGCGCCATCTCCTGACCTGGACGACCTTGCCCTTCGTGCTTTTGCATGTCGCGGTAGCCCACAAGGAAGCCCGCTTCCTGTTCCCGCTCGCCATTGTGGCGACTGCTTTTCCGGTGCTGGGGTTTTCGCCGCTGTTGCCGCGATGGCAGGGCGTCTTCACGCGCATGTGGGGCTGGCGCCATTCCATCGCCGCCAGGACCGCCGCCGCCATTTCCGTGGCGGGAATGCTCTATTTCGCCCTCTATCCCTTCGGGGTTCGTCCGCACATGCCGATGGCGCAGTATCTCTATCGTCATGCGCCCGGCGTGATTTACAGCTTTGGCGAGCCGTTCCTGTCCTATCCGATTTACCGCCCCGCGAATTTCCGTGCCGAGCAGTTGCAAGGCTCGGCGCAGTTGAGCGCCATGCTGGACAGGGGGCCGGTCATGCTGATGTCGGACAAGCCCATGCCGCCCAGCCTTCCAGCCGGTGCCCGGGCCACGCTGCTCTATTCGGAATTCCCGCTGGCGCGTTTCGGTTTTGGGCAGGCCGGCGTGGATTATATCCAGGGCTATACCGCATTCGCCGCCCGCCATGGCTGGCTCAAGCTGCTGCCACTCTATTGGTACACGCTTTACCGCGTGGAGCGTTCGGCGGCGATCCGCTCGTAAATCTGGAACAGCTTTTCGAAATGCTGTTCGACATTGAAGACCTGGGCGTCCGCCGCCGCCAGGGCGGCGCGGGACTGGATGGCGCGATCCCCCGCCAAAAGGCGCAGGATGGCGCCCGCCGCATCCACCGCGTCGCCGGTGCGATAGGTTTCGGCATAGCCGGGACCGGCGAAGGTGGCCGAGGCGCCGGCATCGGGAATGATAAGCGGGGTGCCGGAACACAAGGCTTCCGCCAGCACCAGGCCGAAGGTTTCCGCCGCCGAGCCGTGGATCAGCGCATCGGCGCTGGCCATCACCGTCGCCAGCTGTTCGGGATCGTTGATCTGTCCGGCAACATAGACATGCTGCGCGCCCTGGGCCCAGCGTTCCACCGAAGCGCGCAGGAAGCCATCGCCGGCGATATAAAGCCCGATCTTGCGCCCCTTCTGGGCGCGGCTGACCGCCTGGATGATGGTGCGCAGCCGCTTTTCGGGATGATGGCGGCCCACCGCGATCAGCAGGGAGGCGTCTTCGTCCAGTCCGCAGGTCGCCAGCATCTCGCGCCGTGCCGTGGCGTCGTAGAAATTGGGCGAGAATTTGCTGCGCTCCACGCCGAAGGGCGCCACCTGGATATTCTCCAGCCCGAAGCCGGCGAAGCGCTCGGCCAGCGCCGGGTTGGTGACGATGGCGGCATCGTATTTGCTGTTGAGCTGGTTGAGGTAATTCCAGAAAAAGCCGAACAGCCGGTCCACCCGTTCCGGTCCCAGCAGGCCGCCCAGGAAGGTCTGGGGATAGACCGCCACCGGATCGGCATGCATGAAGAAGACCTTGGTGGCGGGGCCCTTCCAGCGCGCCGCCAGCCAGCCGCCGCGCCAGGGCGAGGAGCCTTCCACCAGATCGGGGGCAAGCGCGTCCAGCACCCGCCACACATCCTTGGCGCGCCAGAACATGCGGTAGTTGCGGTCGAAGGGCAGATGCGGACTTTTTACCCAGGCGATGGTCCCGCCATGGGCCTTTTCCATGCGCGTTTCCGCGCCCGGCGCGATCACGGTCAGTTCATGGCCGAAGCGATGGGCCAGCGCCAGCTTCTGGTTGATGTAGCGCCTGACGCCACCACCGGTCGGCGAATAGAATTCACAGACATCCACGATCTTCACGGCGCAGCCCCGGCCAACAGCGCCTTATAATAGCCCAGCATGCGGGCCATCGTCTCGTCCCAGCTGAAGGTCAGCGCCCGCATCCGGGCCGCTTGGCCCATGCGCTGGCGCAGCGCACTATCCGCCGCCAGCGCCGAGATTTTGTCGGCAAAGCCCGCAGGGTCATCGGCATCCACCAGGAAGCCGGTATCGCCGGGGACAACCAGCGAACGGCTGCCGGTGGCGTCGGCGCAGACGCAGGGAAGACCCGAAGCCATGGCCTCCAGGGTGACATTGCCGAAGCTTTCGCTGTCGCTCGGGAAAACGAATATGTCGGACGAGGCATAGGCGCTTGCCAGTTCTTCGCCCCCCAGGAAGCCGGCAAAGATCGCATGGGGCAGTGCGGCCTGCGCGAAGTCACGGTCGGGGCCATCGCCGACAATGACGACCCGGTGCGGTAGGGTGATCCGACCCAACGCATCCGTCAGCGTGTCCAGCCGCTTCTCCCGCACCAGCCGCGAGACATGCAGGATCACCAGTTCATCGGCGCCGATGCCGTGCCGCGCCCGCCATGCCGCGCTTCGCTTGGCGGGAGCAAAGCGCGTCATGTCGATGCCGCGCGGCCAGGGCTTGAAATTGTCCCTGAGGCCATCGGCCAGCAGCGCGGCGCGGGTGGAGTCCGACGGCAGGTAGACTTCAAGGCAGTCGCCATAGAAGCGGCGCAGGATGCGCTTCAGCAAGCCTTCCAGCGGCGCCAGATACCAGTAGTGCCTGAGATAGGTTTCGTAGCGCGTGTGATAGGACGCCACCACGGGAATGTTGTTCTTTTTCGCAAGCCGCAGTGCGGCATGGCCCAGAAGGTCCGGGACCGCGATGTGGATGATGTCCGGTTTGAAATCCAGCAGCTGGCGTTTCACATACCCCGCCATGCCCAGCGCCAGGCGGTATTCCGGGCGCGCGGGAAGTGGGAAGGACGGCACCGGCACGACCGCGCCTTCATGGGCGAACGCGGGCTCCGCGGCGGTGGGCGCGAAGATCAGCACTTCGACACCGTTGGATTCAAGATACGCCACCAGCCGGTTGAGGGTGAGGGCGACGCCGTCGGCAATGAAATTGTAGGAACTGGTGACCAGTGCGACCCGCAGGGGCCGTTGCCATGTCACGAAACTATTCGGCGCTGCGGCGCAGCTTTTCCAGCTCCCGGGCCACCACCGGAACGGTTTCCAAAATCTGTTCTTCGGTGTGGTTGGCGGTCAGGAAGAAGCGCAACCGCGCCGTGGTGGCCGACACGGCCGGGCGCACGATGGGCTGAATCTCGATGCCGTATTGCAGCAGATTGTGCGACAGCATCATCGCCATCTTGTCGTCGCCAACGATCAGCGAGGCGACGGGCGATTCCTCGTCGCCGCCGATTCTCAATCCGTTCTCGCGCGCCACCTGGCGGAAAAAGCGGGCGCGTTCGCGCAGGCGCTTGGGGCGATGGGGTTCGCGTTCCAGGATATCCAGCGCCGCCATGGCAGCGGCGGTGTCGGCGGGCGACAGGCCGACGCTGAAGATCAGGCCGGGGCAGAGGAAACGCATGTATTCGATCAGCCCGCGGTCACCGGCGATGTAACCGCCGCTGGAGGCCAGGGTCTTGCTCAGGGTGCCCATATAGACATCGATGCTGTCCACCGGCAGGCCGGCGGCTTCGCAGACGCCGCGGCCGGTCTTGCCGACAATGCCGAAGGAATGGGCTTCGTCCACCATCACCAGCACGTCATGCTTCTTCTTGATCTCAACCAGCTTGGCGAGGTCCAGAATCTGGCCGTCCATGGAATAGACGCCTTCGGCCACGATCATGCCGCGGCGGAAATTGCTGCGCTCGCGAGTCAGGAGCGCGTCCAGCTCGTCCCAGTTGCCATTCTCGTAGGTGAAGGTCTTGGCGCCCGAGAGGCGCGCGCCCGTGATGATGCTGTTGTGCGCGCCGGAATCGTAGATTACCGCGTCGGGACGGGCGAGCAGGTGCGAAATAACGCTCACATTGGTCAGATAGCCGCTGATGAAGATCAGCGCGTCATCGGTGCCCAGGAAGTTGGCCAGCTTCTGTTCCAGCTCGCCGTGCAGCTCGATCTGGCCGGCGACGATGCGGCTGGCAGAGGCGCTGGTGCCGAATTTGTCTATGGCGTTCTTGGCGGCGGCGGTGACGGCGGGATGGCCGTTCAGGCCGAGGTAATTGTAGCCCGAGAAGCTGATCAGGCTGGCGCCGTCGCGGCGGATGACGCTGTGGCTGACGCCGTCGCGCGGATGGAAGAAGGGCAGATCCTGGCCGGACGCGTGCAGGTCTTCTATCCGGCGGCGCAGCGCCCGATAGCCGGCAAAATCGTCAACGACGCTTTTGCGCTCTGGTTCGTTTTCGGCCGGGGTGGCCTGGTGTTCGGCGGCCGCGAAATGGGTCGTCATTGCCCCTCAGACTAATCTCTAGATACTGCCCCCACGACCAAAGCGGTCGATGTGAACAGAGCATAACGGGAAATCTATATGCCACAACCTTCGCCATCACGGTAAGTCTAAGTATCTGGCTCAAAAAACGGCTTTTTACCTTGATGTCCCGGCCCTTTTGCGACCCCTGGGTAACGGAGCCATTTGTGAAAACCTTGTATTTGCCGGTTTCGCGGGAGGACGCGCGTAATATTCGGTAGTATTTGGGCTGTATACCAGATGCTTCCTTTCGCGCAGCCATACCTGGGCTGCGTGCCTGTACAGGCAAAAACCTGCGTCATAGTATCCCCAAACGGGCAAAAAGCCGGATCCGTGGCCCGAGTCGCCATGGGTCCTCCGGCCGCGACACCCCACAGATTCGAAGAGCAAGCCATGCTTTCTGCGCAGCATCTGGTGAAGGCTTTTGCCGGACGCCGGGTCATAGAAGATGTGACTCTGCGGCTTGAGCGCGGCGAGGTCGTTGGCCTTCTGGGTCCCAACGGGGCGGGCAAGACCACCACGTTCCAGATGCTGACGGGGATGGTGACGCCGGACGCCGGCGCCATTTCGCTCGACGACCATGACATCACCACCATGCCTTTCTATGACCGCGCCCGTTTCGGCATCGCCTATCTGCCGCAGGCGCCTTTTGTGCCGCGCGGATTGACCGTGACGCAGAACATTCTGCTGGTGCTGGAAGCGCGGCTGCCGGACGCCGCCTCGCGCAAGGCGCGGCTTGATGATCTGGTCGCGGAATTCAGGCTGGAGGAAGTGCGCAGGACGCGGGTGGGTGAATTGTCGGGCGGCCAGCGCCGCCGCTGCGAAATCGCCATCACGCTCGCCTGCGAGCCAAGCTTCGCGCTGATGGACGAGCCCTTTGCCGGCGTCGATCCCCATGCCACCGACGAAATCACCACCCTGATCCGGCATCTTGCGGACCGCGACATCGGCGTCCTGATCACCGATCACAAGGCGCGCGAACTGCTGAGCGTCGTGGACCGCGCCTATGTGATCGACAATGGGCGGGTCCTGGCGGAAGGCGAAACCGCGAGCATTGTCTCGAATGAGGCAGTCCGCCGGGTCTATCTGGGCGAGGCGTTCCGGCTCTGATGGCTGAAAACCAGGATCTGCCTGTGATCGGCGGCCCGGCCCCGGCGACGGGGCTGAAGACGATGCTCACATCCTTTGTGCGCGGCGATTATGCGCGCGGCTTCCTGCGCAGCGTCGCGGGACAGACACTGGCGGTGATCATCCTGATCGAGGCCATCTTCCTGGCCGAGCATTTCACCTGGGTGTTCCGCGACGCGGTGCGCCATGACGCCAACCTGGCCGGCATCTCGGTGATCCTGCTGCTGACCAGCACCGAAATTTTCGACCTGGCGCTGGCGATCGCCATCCTGATGGCGAGCTATGCCACCCTGCTGCGGATGCGGGAGAACCGCGAGATGCTGGTGCTGTTCTCCTCGGGGCTGGGCCCCTACCAGCTCAGCGCCCTGATCGCGCTGGTGGCGTTGGCCGGGCAGGCGGTGAGCATGCTGGGTTCGGGCATCGTCGATCCCCTGTCGCGCTATACCCAGCGATCCATCCTGTTCAGTTCGGAATTGCAGTCGCTGAAAAAAGGCGTCGGCACCAACGAGTTCTATTATTTTCCGTCCTATGTCGCCTATGCCATGGACCATGTGAAGGACGGCGCGCCGCCGCCGCGCGCGGCGGGGGACATCCCCGTGATCGATGCGTCCGGGCCGGCGGTGCGTCCCGACCGCACCTTGTTCGTCTATCAGCAGATCGCGCCCCGCACTTCGCGCGTCGTCACCGCCGCCCAGGCCCGGCTGGACGGTCCCGACCGTTCGGGCCGCATCGTGCTCAACCTCAACGACTTCACCTCGCATACCTTTGCCGACGCCAATCCCATGACCACGGCGGGCGGCATCGCGCAGCGCGCCGATCCGCTCAAGATGAGCGAAATGAAAAACGTTCCGCGCGTCAACATGAAGGTGCGCGACATGAGCCAGCTGATGATGGTGGATCAGCTTCTGCCGTTCGGCGCGCGCGCCAGCATTGCCGTCGAACAGACCCTGCTCGAGCAGCTTTTTGTTCCGGATGACCGCACGGCCGAGGCGCGGGCGGCGCAGATGCGCCTGCTGGCCGAGCGTTTTTCCCGCAGCCTGCTGGCCTTCCTGGCGCCCCTGGTGGCGCTGCTGGGGGTTTGCTTCACCACCCGGCTGACCAACTGGTTTGCCCTGCCGCTGTCCTGCCTGGCGCTGATGTCGGTGAATCTGGCCGGCCAGTGGGTGATTGCCAACATCGCGCCGCAAGGCGTCAGCGGGGCCATGATCCCCGTCTTCCTGTTCTATGCGGCGGTCGCCTGGCTGGTGCTGACCCTGATCGTATGGGGGCATAACAATTTCGTCCGGCCCAAGTTGGCGCGCTCATGACCGGCAATCTGCCCAGGTGGCGCGGCGGCCGCCCCATCTATCTGACGCCGATGGGGCAGCATTCGCGCTATATGCTGGGCGCGTACCTGCGCCATACGCTGATGGTGGCGGCGGCCCTGATGACCATTGCGCTGACCATCGATCTGTGGCCGCAGGTATCATTGCTGGGCGCCGATCCACGCTGGGCAGGGCCGTTCCTGATCTGGCATATCGCGCGGCTGGCGGTCTTGCGCATTCCTGACCTTCTGCCGCCGCTGCTGCCTTTCGCAACCTTCCTGGGCGTGGTGTGGAGCGAAAGCGCCTTTACGGAATCGCGCGAGCGGCTGTTGATCTGGAACAGCGGCCGCTCGCCACTGCTGTGCCTGACGCCGGCGGTGCTGGCGGGCGTGCTGATGGGCGGCGCGGTCTTTGTGCTGGATGGACTGCTGCGCCCCGCCGCCATTCATCGCCAGATGGCCGAAGTGCTGGGACGCGAAGGCATCCGGCTGGACCGCAGCCAGAGCGGCGGCAATCACTGGATCGCCCTGCCCGATGGCGTGATGCGGGCGCAGATCGAATATGGGCCGCCGGTCACGTTGCGCAATGTCGTCATTTACAAGCTGGACCAGGAAGGCCATCTCGCCGAGGTGGACACCGCCGCTACCGCCCGTCCGCTGCCGGGCCAGCGCTGGCAATTGGAAAACGGCCGCTACTGGCGCGCCGACTTTGAAAATCGCGGCGATGTCGTTTCCACCGGACCGACCAATGAGGAAGCGGAAATTCCTTTTGTGCGGCGCAGTGTATCGCTGAACCTCAACCCGCTCTGGCTGCACAATCTGGGCCTGTCGCCGCAATATCTCTGGCTTGGAGATTTGCGCACGCTCACCAGGGTTCAGATCCTGTCGCGGGATTCCAGCGCCTATCGGACCCGGCTGCAGGCGCTGTATGGCGGGCCGCTTTTCACATCCGCCATGGCGCTGCTCGGTGCGTCGCTGGCGATGCTGTATTTCGCCTATTCCACGCGCTGGCGCGCTTTGGTGATGGTGCTGCTGGCGGGCTACATGGCCCATTTCGCGTCCAAGGCGCTCTACCTGATGGGCGAGTTCGGCTATGTCCCCTCCATTGTGGCGGGATGGCTGGCGCCGGTCTTGCTGATGTGCGGCGTGGGCGGCGTGCTGCTGACGATCCAGAAGCGGCGCGGCCTCGGCCTGCGCCTGCGGGAAACCCCGAAATTCGCGGACGAAGCCTAGCGCGGCCTATTTGCGGACAAGATGCTCATGGACCGCCTTGCCGCTGGCAATATCGGTGCCGAAAATGTCGAGTGACGGCACGTCGGGCATCAACCCGCCTTCCACCACCTGCAGATAGACATAGGCCAGCTTCACGGTGTGCGGCCCGATCTGCATCAGCGCCTGCGGGCGCTTGGCCGCGTCGAGTGTCAGGGTGATCCTGCGTTCGGGCAGCGCGGCAATGCTGAAGGTGACGGGAAGGTTTGCGTCGGTGCGCACGGCCTTCACGCCATAGGCCATCATCCGTTCGATGAAATTGAGCGGCTGTCTGCTGCCGTCGATGTTGAATTTGCGCCAGAAAGCCTCGACCGGATCGCCGCGGTTTATGGCGCCAGCCGCATCGAGCCGGGCGGCGTAGATCACCGTGTTGGAATTGGGCGAGCGCTGGACATAGAAAAGCTGGTTTGGCTCGTCCGGTGTCCTGAATTCGGGGCGGATGCGCGCGATCGCGGCGCTTTCATCAATCGTGCTGGTGAAATCGCGCGCTGCCGCCGCGCCGCATGGCGCCAGCGCGATCAGAACGCCAAAAACCAAATGCCGGAATGTCATAGCTTGCGCAGCGCCGCCGCAATCAGGGCCTCGGCTTTGGCGGCATCGTCCACCACCCCGCCCAGGGTGAAGAAGGGGTGGACCATGCCGGGAAAAATGACGAACTGCGTCGGCACGCCGGCATCCTGCAGCCGCCTGGCATAGATTTCGTTCTCGTCCACCAGCGGATCGAATTCGGCGCTGATGATCAGAGCCGGCGGCTGGCCCTTCAGGCTTTCGCGCAGCATGGGCGAGGCGCGGGGGTCCAGGCGATCTTGCGGATCGGGAATGTAATTGTCGGCGAACCAGTGCAGCGCCTTGCGCGTCAGCATATAGCCGGTGGCGTTGCGTTCGTAGGACGGATATTCGCGGCTGTGGTCGGTGATGGGATAGATCAGCGCCTGGAAGGCAACCTTGAACTCACCGCTGTCCTGCGCCATCTGGGCCACCACGGCGGCGAGATTGCCGCCGGCGCTGTCGCCGCCCACGGCGATCTTCGCCGGATCGATATTGAGCAATTCGGCATTGTCGCTGGCCCAGCGGGTCGCGGCATAGGCATCCAGCACCGCGCCGGGAAAGATGGTTTCGGGCGCCATGCGGTAGTCCACCGACAGCACGGCGCAGTCTCCCTGCACCGCCAGGCGGCGGCAGGCGGTGTCGTACAGCGCCAGGCTTCCCAGCATGAAGCCGCCGCCATGGAAATAGACCAGCAGCGGGCAGGGCGCCGCGCTGCGGCTGGGGCGATAGAAGCGCGCCGGTATGGGGCCGTAATCGCTGGGCATGGACAATTGATAGGTGACGGCGACCGGCGGCTTTTCCGGGAGCAAGGTCAGGCGCTGGCGCTCATAGACCACACGCAGCTCGGCCGGTGTCAGGTCGGTTGGCAGATCTCCGGCGCGCTGGATGGCGGTGGCGACTTGGGGATGGATTGGCATGGGTCCAGCTTATGAGAAGCGCATGACGGTGGTCGAGCGGAATGTCTCGCCCGGACGCAGAATAGTGTCCGGAAAAGCGGCTTTGTTGGGGCTGTCGGGAAAATGCTGGGTCTCCAGCGCCAGCGCCTCGCGCGGCCTTATGACCGCGCCCGCCGCATTGACCTGGCTCCCATTCACATTGTTGGTGGAATAGACCTGCATGCCCGGCTCGGTGGTCAGCAGTTCCAGTCCATGGCCGCTTTCAGGGTCGGTCAGCCGCGCCGCCCATTCCAGCGCCCCCGGCGCGGTTTTGTTGAGCACGACATTGTGGTCATAGCCCCGTGCCAGCGCCATCTGGGTTTCGGTGGAATCCACCCGCGCCCCGATCATGGTGGCTTTGCGAAAATCCAGCGCGGTTGCGGCCACCGGTGCGATCGCGCCGCTGGGAATCTGCCTGTCATCGGTGGGGGTGAAATGATCGGCATTCAACTGCAACAGTTGCCCTGTGACCGGACCTTGTCCCGCCAGATTGAAATAGGTGTGGTTGGTGAGGTTGACCGGTGTCGGCGCGTCGGTGACCGCTTCATAGTCCAGCCGCAATTCATTTTGCGCCGTCAGGGCATAGGTCACCGTCACGGTGAGATTGCCGGGAAAGCCCTGGTCCCCGTCCGGACTGAGCAGGCGCAGGGTCACGGCGTCGTCGCGGGCCGCTGTCACATCCCAGATGCGGATGCCCCAGCTCTCCCCGCGCCCGCCATGCAAGGTGACGCCATGTTCATTCTGCGCCAGCGGGTAATGCCGGCCCTCCAGGGTGAAGCCGCCCCGCAGGCGATTGGCATAGCGGCCGATCAGGCAATTCCACCAGCCGCTCGCCTCATAGGCGGCGAGGTCCTTCAGCCCCAGCACCATGTTGGCGGTCTGGCCGGGGGGATGGATGGCGGTGATGGTGCCGCCCATGTCCAGCACGGTTGCGGTCATGCCGGCGGCATTTTTCAGGGTATGGGCGTGGACCGCCGCGCCGTCGCCCCTGGCGCCATAAAAAGACCGGATCATGCCGCGCCGCTTTCGAAAAACAGGCAAAAGCGATATTCCGGCGCCAGCGTCCAAGTCAACGCCCGGGCGGGAATGGCATGTTCCTTTTGCGCGGCTTTTGCTAGGAGTCTGGGGCCTGGGAGATGATCGTGGCCAAGAAGAACACCCGCCGCAGCGGCAGCGTCGTAACCATCCATGACGTGGCGCGTCACGCCGGCGTTTCGCCCATGACGGTTTCGCGGGTGATGAATTCCGAACCCAATGTGCGAGAAGAAACCCGCGTCCGCGTCACGGCCTCGGTCAAGGCGTTGCGCTACTCGCCCAACATGGCGGCGCGCAGCCTGGCCAGCGCCAATGGCATGCATATCGGCATTTTCTTTCGCAATCCCAGCGCGGGCTATCTGACCGAGCTGCTGCTGGGCAGCCTGGATCAGTCCCGCCGCAGTGGCTGCCAGCTGGTGATCGAGCAGTGCGACGGCGAGGAAAAAGACCGCGAGGCCATCCATCGCCTGGCCAAGGGCGGCATTGACGGTGTCATCCTGCCCTCGCCGCTCTGCGATTCCCAGGAAGCCCTGCGCGGCGTGGCCGAGGTCGGCATTCCCGCCGTGCTGGTCGCGCCGGGTCAGCCGCCGCCGGAACATTCCGCCGTCCATATCAACAATTTCGAAGCCGCCCGCGCCATGACTCGGCATTTGCTGGCGCTGGGCCACACGCGCATCGGCTTCATCAACGGCCATCCCGCCCATGCTTCCAGCGGCCAGCGCTTCCGCGGCTTTATCGAAGCCATGACCGAGGCTGGCCTGACCATCAGTCCCAAGCAGGTGACGCAGGGCTATTTCGACTATCGCTCCGGCCTGGGTGCGGCGGAACAGCTTCTGTCCAGCTACCATCCCACCGCCATCTTCGCCAGCAATGACGACATGGCGCTTGCCGCCATGGCCATCGCGCATAGAAGGGGCCTGGACGTGCCCGGCGATCTCGCCATTGCCGGCATTGACGATACGCCGCTGGCCACCACCGTGTGGCCGGAGCTGACCACCATCCGCCAGCCGATTGCCGACATGGCGCGCGAAGCCGTGCGACTGCTGATTGACCAGATTCGCGGCCGCCGTTCCGGCACGGCGCCGCCGGTGGTGCACAAGCTGCTGAAATTCACGCTGGTCGAACGTGAATCTTCCGGGGCGGTTTCGCAAAAGTCCGCGCCGCGCCGCAAGCGCAAGGCCAAGTCTTGACAGTTCTCCACGGCTGTTATTGTTAGCGTAACCACAATTCGGGCCGGGGCCGCATCATGACGAACGCTCCTTTGGGCGCCAAAGGCGCCATCTATCCCAGCCTGAAGGGCAAGCGGGTGGTGGTGACGGGCGGCGGCTCGGGCATCGGCGCCGGACTGGTGGAAGCCTTTGCGCGCCAGGGTGCGGAAGCGATTTTCGTCGACATTATGGAACGCGAAAGCGCCGATCTGGTGGAGCGGCTGAAAGATGCGCCTGTGCCGCCGGCGTTTCATCGCCTCGACCTTACCGATCTTGCCGCCGTCGAAGCTTTCTTCCAGGCCCTGGGTCCGGTCGACGTGCTGGTCAACAATGCGGGCAATGATGACCGCCACACGCTTGGCGACATCACCCCCGCTTATTGGGACGACCGCATGGCGGTCAATCTCCGCCACATGCTGTTCTCGGCCAAGGCGGTGGCGCCTGGCATGAAGAGCCGCGGCGGCGGCGCCATCATCAACTTCGGCTCGATCTCCTGGCATCTCGGCCTGCCGGGCTTGCTCCTCTACGAGACCGCCAAGGCGGGCATTGAAGGCATGACCCGGGCGCTGGCGCGCGAACTGGGCCCGGACCATATCCGGGTCACCGCGGTGTTGCCGGGCAATGTGAAAACCCCGCGACAGGCCAAATGGTACACGCCCGAAGGCGAAGCGGAGATCGTGGCCCAGCAATGCGTTCCGGGCCGCATCCTGCCCGAACATGTCGCCTCGCTGGTCCTGTTCCTGGCCTCGGACGACGGGCGCATGTGCACCGGCCATGAATACTGGATCGATGCGGGATGGCGCTGAACGCGCCTGAGTGTGTCTGGCCGGTTCAGGCCGTGCTGGGCGAAGGCCCGCTCTGGTGGAACGGAGCGCTGTGGTTCACGGATATCAAGCAGCGGAAAATTCACTGTTTCGATCCGGCGGGCGAAAGTCGCAGCTGGGACGCGCCGTCGCCGGTCGGCTTCATCGCGCCTTTCGGCAATGGACATTTTCTCGCCGGTGCCAAAACCGGCCTGTACGACTTCGATCCCGCCGGCGGCGCATTTTCGCTGATCCGTGACGTGGAGCCGCAACATCCGGGCAATCGCCTCAATGATGGCGCGGTGGATGCGAAGGGCCGCTTGTGGTTTGGCTCGATGGACGATGATGAAAGTGCCGCCAGCGGCAAGCTCTATCGCCTGGATGCCGGCGGGCTGGCGGTGATGGATTCGGGTTATGTCATCACCAACGGCCCCGCTTTCAGTCCGGACGGGCGCACGCTCTATCACACCGATACGCTGGAAAAGATCATCTATGCCTTCGACACGGGCGAGGACGGGATGCTGCGGAACAAGCGCGTTTTTGTCCGCATCGAAGAGGGCGCGGGCTATCCCGACGGGCCGGTGGTGGATGCGCAAGGGTGTCTGTGGACCGGATTGTTCGGCGGCTGGGCGGCGCGGCGCTATTCGCCTGGCGGTGCGCTGCTGCAAAGCGTGAAATTCCCCGTCGCCAATGTCACCAAGATCGCCTTCGGCGGCGCGGAGTTGAAAACCGTCTATGCCACCAGCGCCCGCAAGGGTCTTTCATCCGATGATCTCGCCGCCCAACCGCAGGCGGGCGGGCTGTTCCGCTTCCAGGCGGATGTGCCGGGCCTGCCGCAAAACGCGCTTCGCTTCTGAGCTACCAGTTATACATCGAGCCGTCTTCCAGCCGGTTCACCGGCAGGAAGGCGCGCCTGTAGGGATACTGCGCCGCCAGTTTCTCATCGATATCCACGCCCAGCCCCGGCACCTCGCCCGGATGCAGCGCGCCGTCCCTGTAAGCATAGGCGTGCGGGAAGACCGCATCAGTCTCCTCGGTGTGGTGCATGTATTCCTGGATGCCGAAATTGGGGATCGAAACGTCGAAGTGCAGCGCCGCAGACATGCAGACCGGCGAAAGATCGGTGGCGCCATGGCAGCCGGTGCGCACATTGTACAGATCGGCCAGGGCCGCGATCCGGCGCAGATGGGTTATGCCGCCGGCATGGACCACCGTGGCGCGGATATAATCGATCAGCTGCTCCTCTATCAGCTGCTTGCAGTCCCAGATGCTGTTGAAGATTTCTCCTACCGCCAGCGGCGTGGTGGTGTGCTGGCGGATCAGGCGGAAGTTGGCCTGGTTTTCCGCCGGCACGGCATCCTCCAGCCAGAAAGGCCGGTAGGGTTCCAGATCCTTGCCCAGCCGCCCCGCTTCGATCGGCGTCAGGCGGTGATGAATGTCGTGCAGCAGGTGAATGTCCCAACCCAGCGCGTCGCGCGCCGCCTTGAACAGGTCGGGCACGCTGCGCAGGTATTTCTCGCTGGACCAGATATTCTCCGTCGGGATGTCGGCGTCGGCGGGCTCGTAGAACAGCCGTGTCCTGGCCACGCCATAGGTGGATTTCAACCCCGGCACGCCCGCCTGAAGGCGGATCGCGCGATAACCCAGCGCCAGATAGGACTGCGCCTGTTCGATGGTTTCTGCGATGGTCGTGCCGTTGGCATGGGCATAGACCATCGCCCCGTCGCGGCAGCGCCCGCCCAGCAGCTGATACAGCGGCAGTCCCGCCGCCTTGGCCTTGATGTCCCAAAGCGCCATGTCCACCGCCGCGATGGCCGACATGGTGACCGGACCGCGCCGCCAATAGGCGCCGCGATAGAGATACTGCCAGGTGTCTTCCACGGCATGGGCGTCACGGCCAATGAGGCAGGGAATGACATGGTCGGTGAGATAGCTGGCGACCGACAGCTCGCGCCCGTTCAGGGTGGCGTCGCCGATGCCGGTGAGGCCGTCAGAGGTCTCGATCTTCAGGGTGACAAAATTGCGCCCTGGACAGGTCACGATCACCCGGGCGGAAACGATCTTCAGCACAGCGCATCCCTTCAAAGCCGGACCGCACTCTAGCTGGCGAAGGGCTCGTCCCGGAAGTCGCGCGGGGCATAGGTGAAAAAGTCGAAATCGGCCTCCGCGGCGGTGCCGGCCATGTCCTGGCAGGCCATGCCGACAAAAGCGCCGGTGAAGTTGGGCGATCCCGGCAGGTTGGCCTCGTCCGACAGGATGGAGGCATCAAAGGACTCCGGCAGGCGCTGCCAGGCATCGCTGCCCACGCGCCAGGCGAACAAGAGCCGCGCACCATCCACTTCGACCCGAAGGCCGATGGGCCTGCCGGACGGCACGGGAATTGGCGCGGTGAAAGCGTCGCTCAGCGGATCGGGGATCATGGACATGACGCGGATGTGCTTTCCAACCGTCTCGTCATGGCTGACGTGCAGGTAATGGAATTTGTTCTGGCCGTAGTAACAGACCAGTCCCGCGGCCTGCTGGAAGTGCTTGGGTTCAAATTCCATGATCGTTTCGGCGCTGAAGTGATGGGACTGCTGGCGGCGCGCCACCAGCGCCTGGGTGAACAGGCTGCCGATGGTTTCGCGCCCATACAGACGCAGATGGCCGGGCCGGGCCGTCAGGCTGAAGATGGTCTTGGGCCAGGGCGTGCGCAGCCACTGGAAATGGCCGCTGATGGTGCCAAGGTCGAAATCGTCCCGCACCGGATCGGCGGGAAACGGATGCGGCGGAAGCGCCGGCGCCGGCGTGGTCAGTTGCGGCAGGCCCGGCTCGCCTTCGGTGTAGAGCCAGCCATCGTCGCTCCAGCGCATTTTCTGGATGGCGGTTTCCCGTCCCAGGGTGCAGCGGCCACGCGTCGTCAGGGGGCGCCCGCAAAGATAGACCATGTAGGTCTCGCCATTCTGGGTCTCGACCAGGTCGGCATGGCCGGCGCGCTGCAAGGGCAGGCCGGGATGGTCGCGCGAACTCATGATGGTGGTGTCGGGATGCAGTTCATACGGCCCCAGCACATGCCCGGACCGCGCCATGGTGATGGCATGGTTCCAGGTGGTGCCGCCTTCCGCCGTCAGCAGGTAGTAATAGCCGTTGCGCTTGTAGAGATGCGGCGCTTCCGTCAGCCCCAGCGCGGTACCGGGAAAGATGTTGACCCGCTCGCCGATCAGCCTGCGGTCCTTCAGGGAGAATTCCTGCGCCACGATGCCGCCGAAGCGGTTGCGGCCGGGGCGATGGTCCCACAGCATGTTGACGAACCATTTGCGGCCGTCATCGTCGTGGAACAGCGAGGGATCGAAACCGCTGCTGTTGACATAGACGGGGTCGGACCAGTCGCCATCAATCACTGTGGTGGTCGCGATGTAATTGTGAAAATCACGCAAGGACGCGCCGGTGGCGCCGGCGACCGAAGTGCGGCCATAGCGCTTCACATCGGTAAAGGTCAGAAAGAAATTCACGCCATCATGCGAAAGGCAGGGCGCCCAGACCCCGCAGGAATCCGGATCGCCCAGCATGTTGAGCTGGCTGGGACGGCGCAGCGGTGAGGGCAGCAGCCGCCAGTTCACCAGATCGCGCGAATGATGAATGCGCACGCCCGGAAACCATTCGAAGGTTGACGTCGCGATATAATAGTCATCGCCCACCCTGAGGATGGACGGATCGGGATGGAAGCCCTTGAGGATGGGGTTATGAATTTCAATTACTGTGTTTGGGATATCAGGCATGGGTGGCGGGTTTCCGGATGACGGTCCATACGACGACGGCGGCGATAAGATCGAGCACCGCCAGGCCGATGAAGAAGGGGGTGTAGCCGATGGTGCTGACCATCCCGCCGATCACCAGCGTGGCGATGAATATGCCCAGATTGGCGCAGGTGCCGGCCATGCCGGCAACGGTGCCGACCTCGTTGCGGCGAAACAGGTCGGTGGCCATGGTGATCATGGTCACCGACAGAGTCTGATGGGCGAAGCCCGCCAGGCTCAGCAGCGCCACGGCCGCATAGGGGCTTTGCACCGTGCCGGTGAAGGCGACGCCGATCATCATGATCGCGCCCACCGTAAAGCCGCCGCGCCGCGCATCGATCAGGTCCCAGCCGCGCTTCTGCAGGAACAGCACCACGCTGGGGCCGAAGACGCAGCCCAGGTCGGCGGCCAGGAATGGCAGCCAGGCGAACATGGCGATCTGCTTGAGGTCGAAGCCGCGTACCTGGGTCAGGTACAGCGGCACCCAGAAGGACAGCATCCCCCAGCACGGATCGGTGAGGAAACGCGGCAGGGCGATGCCCCAGAAATTGCGCCGCTTCAGGATCGAGATGATGGACGGCTTCTTGTCGTCCGACAGCAGGTAGTTTTCCTGGCCCGAAACGATCAGTTCGCGTTCTTCCGCGGACAGTTTGGGATGGCTGGCGACAGGGTGGTAGAACAGCAGCCACAGCACCACCCAGCTCAGGCTGATGGCGCCCACGATCACGAACGACGCCTGCCAGTTGCCGAAATACAGGATCGCCCAAACCACCAGGGGCGGCGCCAGCATCTGGCCGATGCTGGGCCCGATATTGTAGAGGCCGCCGGCGAACCCGCGCTCCCTGGCGGGAAACCATTCCGACACCACCTTCAGCCCGCCGGGCGAGAAGGCGCCTTCGGCAAAGCCCAGTGCCCCGCGGAAGAAAGCCAGCATCTGCCAGCTGGTGGCGAAGCCATGCAGCATGCAGATCAGCGACCAGGCGAAGGCGAAGATGGCAAAGCCGGTCTTCACCCCCAGAATGTCGATGATATAGCCCACCAGCGGCTGCAGCATGATGCAGAACTGGAAGGCGCTGGTGATGTAGCCATACTGCTGGGTGGTGATGTCCAGCGTTTCCATCACGGTGGGCGCGGCCACCGACAGGGTGGCGCGCGACAGGAAGTTCACCATCGCGCCCATCATGATCAGGGCAATGGTGATCCAGCGGATGCCCATGTAGCGGCGCATCGTTCCCTCCGGTGGCCCGTCTTTGCGGGCTGTTCTTGTTCTTTGTCAGTCCTAGCGCATTGAGCCGGGACCGGGGGGATGGTAACGGTAACGTCACGGCGCGCAAAGACAAAAAGGCCGGGCAGGGCACGTGTCACACCTTTGCGGACGCGCCGGCCCTGTGGCCTACTGACAAAAAATACTGGGGCAGGAACCATGCAGACCGCCAACACCGATACGCCGCTGCGCCGCGGGCGCCTGTTCATCGTGGCGCTGCTGGCGCTGTTCACCGGCGGCGCGGCGGTTTCCATGCGCGCCGCCACCGCCGTGCACATGCGCACCGAATATCTCGATCCCATTGATCCGGCCAATGCCGGCGCGATGCTGGGCACCGCGCTGGGCGCCGCCTTTGCCGGTTTCGCCATCACCCTGCTGCTGGCCAGCGCGGTACTGGCCAAGATCGGATTCCGCAACGCCCTGATCGCCGCCGCCGTCCTGATGATCGCGGGCTTCGCGCTGGTGGCGCATGCCGGATCGCTGGGCCTGTCGCCCTATACCGGCCTGTTGGTCGGCATGGTGGTGCAGGGCCTGGGCTGGGGCCTGATCGAAACCGTGATCAACCCGCTCACCAGCGCCATCTATGCCGAGGACCGGGTGTCGCGGCTTTCCATCCTGCATGCCTGGTATCCGGCGGGCGTGGTGGGCGGCGCGCTGATGGGCCTTGCCGCCGATGGCGCCGGCATTCCCTGGCGCTGGGAGCTGGGCGCGCTGATAGTGCTGTGCCTGGCCTTCGCGGTCCTTGCCAAGATCGAGAAATTTCCTCCCGTCAGCGCTTCGACCGATGCGCCGGTGACGCCGGGCGAAATGATCAAGGCCACCATCCAGTCGCCCACCATCTTTTTGTGGGTGATCCTGATGATGTTCACCGCCGCCACCGAGTTCGCGCCGGGGCAATGGGTCGACGTGGCGCTGAGCCAGATCGTCGGCATGCGCGGCATCTGGCTGCTGGTCTATGTCAGCGCGCTGATGTTCGTGATGCGCCATTTCGCCGGACCGCTGGTCAAGGTGCTGGGCAATGTCGGGCTGCTGATCTTCTCGGCGATCTTCGCCACCATCGGCTTGTTCGCGCTCAGCATGGTGGACGGCCCGATCGGCGCGATCCTGGCCTCGACCGCCTGGGGCTTTGGCGTCTGCTTCTTCTGGCCCACCATGCTGGCGACCGTGGCCGAGCGTTATCCGCGCAGCGGCACCATGGTGTTCGGGCTGATGGGAGCGGCGGGCGCGGCCTGCACCTGGGTGGTGCTGCCGACCCTGGGCGCCATCTCCGATTCCGCCAAGCTGGCGGCGGCGGGCGGCGACGCCCATCTGGTGGCCACGGCCGAGGGCGACCAGTTGCAGCAGATACTGGCGGCTGCCGCCACCGCCTCGTTCCGCTCCATCGCGCTGATCCCGCTGGTGCTGATCTTTGTCTTCACCGCGATCAAGATCGCGGACCGGATGCGCAAGCAGGGCTAAAGTGACACCGGAGCAGCGACAGGCGGCCTGCGAATTCCTCTACCAGCATTGGCTGGCGGGCACGCGGCTGGACACGCTGCCGCCGGAGTTCCTGCCGGGGACCCGCGCCGAGGCCTATCGCGTCCAGGCCTGCATCGAAGCTCATACCAGCCAGCCGCTTTATGGCTGGAAGATCGCCGCCACCAGCACTGCCGGGCAGAAGCATATCGGCGTGGATGGGCCGTTGGCCGGGCGGCTGCTGGCCGAACGTCGCATTGAAGACGGCGGCGTCTGCCCCTTGGGCAACAATCTGATGAAGGTGGCGGAGATGGAATTCGCCTTCCGCATGGCCCGCGATTTGCCGCCGCGCGGGGCGGACTATTCGCAGAGTGAAGTGCTGGACGCGGTCGCCAGCCTGCATCCCGCCATCGAGATTCCGGATTCGCGCTACGAACATTTCGAAAGCGTGGGCCTTCCCAGCCTGATCGCCGACAATGCCTGCGCCCACCGTTTTGTGATTGGAGGTGCGGCGGAGAATTGGCGCGGGCTCGATCTCGCCGCGCACAAGGTGCGGGGCTTGCGCAATGGTGCGGTAGCGGAAGAGGGCCAGGGCGCCAATGTGCTGGGCGATCCGCGCATCGCCCTGACCTGGCTGGCCAATGAATTGTCCCGCCACGGCGTGACATTGAAAGCAGGGCAGGTGGTGATCACCGGCACCTGCGTCAAGCCGGTGACGATTGCCGTGGGCGACCGCGCCGAAGGCGATTTTGGCGCCCTCGGCCGCGTGTCGGTAACGATCGGCTGATTATTTTTCCAGCGCCTTGAGCTGGGCCGCCTGGCTGGCGAGCCGTTGCTCGCGCTCCTTGGCGAAGCGGGAAATGCCGTTGAAGATCGAATCCGGATCCAGATGGGCTTCCTCGATCACTTCGCCTTCCAGTCCGCCCGTCAGCCACTGATTGTCCCAGTCCGAGGTCAGCGAATAGGCGTCGGTCAGCGGGCCCAGATTCTGCACCGGCATGACGCGGCGGGTGCCGGTCGAGACCACCATGGCGTCCAGCAGCGCTTCGGGCGGCAGCACGGACTTGCGATAGGCCTCCGGCTGGCGGTCGAACAGTTCCTCGCTGATGGCCGAGATGATCTTCACATTGATCCCGGCTTCCTCCAGGCGCGGCAGGATCTTTACCAGATTGACGGTGGAAGAGGCGCCTTGGCTCACGACATAGCCGTGACGCGGCTTGCCCGGCGTGAAGTCGCGGATGACATAGAAGCCCTTGGCGGCGGCCTTGATGTCTTTATCGGCGAACTGGCTGCGATCCACCACGGCATTGTCGGGACGGGCGACCTCGATGATGATGACGCCGACCTTGGGATCGCGCGCCGCGATTTCGGCGGCGGCGAAATAGCCGGACGCCACGTCGTTGTAATCCCAGAAATTCAGGTGAATGACCTGGCCCCGCGGGAACAGGCGCCAGACCTGGGTGGCGAAGATGCCGAAATGGGTGCGCCCGTCAGCGGCAGTTTCCGGGCCAGAATGGCCGGCCAGGATGTGCAGCACGCCCATGCGGAAGCGGCTGTCCTGGTTCTGCTGGCTCCAGACGCGGGCCGGCGTGTACATCAGCGGCGTGAAGGCGCCATAGGTGCCCGACAGCGCCCACACGCCGGCGAATTTCTCCGGATCGACGCTGGCGCTCTGGCTGACCAGGCCGATGGCCGAGCAGACATTGCCGGCTTCCTGGATGGCGGCCTTGACGCGGGTGCCCAGGGGATTGGCCACCGGGTCGTAATGGCCCCACAGCGCGCCATGTTCGACATTGATGGATTCCGACAGGTCCGCCGCCAAAGTGACGAAGCGGTTGTCGGTGACATGGTTCATCCACTTGATGACTTCGGAAATGGCGCGGCGCGCGCCCGCCGCTTCGCCGGGCTTCTTGAACAGGCTGATGGAAACTTCTTTTTCCGCCCCCGAGACACGGTTCTTCACCGTCAGTTTCTGCGGCTCGACAGGAAGCTTGGAAACCCTGAGCCGTTCGTCCTGGAAAGGATCGTTCTGGTTGTCGATGGAGAGCTTGCGGTCGTCCTTGACGCCGTCGCCGATCTCCACCAGCCGGTCGGCCAGCCAGTCGCCCAGTCCGTTCCTGTCCATCACCGACATCACCTTGTCGATATTGGTCTTGAACTGGATCAGGCGCTGCTTGGGGTCGGTCACCGCACCATTGCGGATGCCGTCGAAAGTGATCCCGTAACGCTGCTCGAAGCTTTCGGCCAGCGCCACGAAATATTCCGAGTTCATCTTCTGGCCATAGGGATGGCTGGCATAGCTGACGATCTGCTTGACGCTGCCCAGCTTGCCGTCGGCGGCGCTGGGCCAGTAACCCTTGGTGGTCCTGGCGATGGAGATCATGGGGCGGCGGTCGCTGGCGTCCCAATTCTCCATGGCGGCGAAATTGGCGGCGATCTGGCCATAGTCCGCGCCGTTCTCCACCGTCAGCACATTCCAGCCATAGGATGTCCACTGATCGGCGAGCTTGTAGCCGTCGGCATACTTGGCGGGGATAACGCCGCCCAGCAGCACATCGTCGATGCCGGCATTGTTGTCCGACAGGATGACGCGCAGCCGCTTTCCCACCTGCAGCGCCAGGGCCTGGGTCTTGAGTTCCTGGGCATGGCCCTCGGTCATGGCGAACTCGCCCTCCAGGGCGATGATCTTGGGCGTGTCGGTGGCGCCCGCCATGTCCCAGAAGGCGGCCTTGCCGGCGGCGGTGGCGACGCCGACGCCCGAGGGGCCGCCATTGACGTCATTGGTAACGTCGATGCTTTCGGCATGGCCCGACAGCGCCTTGATGCCGCGCGCCTTGGCCTGGGCGAACAGGGGATCGCCGTCCAGGCCCTGGTCCGACAGCAATGTCTTCAGCGCGCCGGCGCCGCGGCGGAAACCCAGGGCGTCGATCGGCAGGATCGCGACTTCGGGATCAACGGCATATTTCTTGTCGCCGGTCGCCTTGAGGCGGCGCTCCATCGCCTGGCCCAGGATCATGTAGAGGGCGTAGCAGGTCGGCACGCTGTGGCCGGCCGCCATCATGAACTTGTCGCCAAAGGGGTGCTTGGGGCGGCGGATGTCGTAGCGCAGGCCGCCGCGTTCCGGGCCCAGAAGATGGGCGGTGACATTGAAGGGCGTATAGGCCAGCGGGCCGCCGAAATGTCCGGTCTGGGCATAGTTGCCCAGCAGCACCAGGGTCATGCAGGTCATGAACCCGACATCTTCAAAGCGGGCGCGCTCTTCGGCGCTCAGCGCGGCGTTTTTTTTGATCTCAATGTTCATGATGTGTAATTGAGCCCTTTGGGCTGTTCCCCGGTAAAGCCGGTTGCGTCCGGCATGTGGCGGCGGATGCTATCCGAAGGTCCTGCGCCGGGTCGAGCCGCAACGTGCGAAAATCCCGCCGGTTTGCGCCGTATCATTTGGAATTTGCTGGAATATTTCTGCCTTGGGCGTGTTGTTTCCGGTACCATGTGACAACACGCCCTAGGCTGCGCGCCGGCGCGTGCGGCCACCGGCTATTTAACTTGATTTGGGCAAAGGCGCTTTGGCAGGTTCGCGTGGTCAACGCGTATTTGCCGAAGAGTTCCGACATGATCGCCCTGCGCAAGCTTGTCCTGCCCCCTTTGAAATGGTCCTCCCTGAAGTATGGTTTTGACCACGGAGGAGAAGGG
>Ga0209296_1000441_pt1 | contig 35767 bp, 43 predicted proteins | sample S_130206_EF_Meta_FD_187319 | JGI IMG/M metagenome (GOLD analysis project Ga0209296, IMG submission 187319) | Freshwater microbial communities from Lake Simoncouche, Canada to study carbon cycling - S_130206_EF_MetaG (SPAdes) (version 2) | ecosystem: Environmental > Aquatic > Freshwater > Lake ... | reverse complement strand
GTGAAGGCAAGAGCACTTACGGACGTTGCGGGCTCATTGCCAACATCCTTCCCATTGAACCTGGATGGACTGGTTACTTGACCATGTGCATGATCAACCCTACGGACTTTCCTATTCGCCTCTATGCCAATGAAGGCATTGCACAGCTAGTGCTCTTCGGCATTGAGGAAGTAGGAGAAGCGTATTCAGGCGCCTATCAGAACCAAGGCGCTAGGGTACAACTAGCTGCTGTCTAAGCAGCTAAGATGTGTCTGTCGTGGCGAGCTTCGGCGCGGTGCGGCGTGGCTAGGCGCGGTTTGGTAGGGTGCGGCAATAGTTGCAGACGGCAGCACGGAGCATCGAAAGATGCTCTCTGCTGCTTTCTTTAGAGACAGATAGGGTTAGGCTACGCTTAACTACTGTCCAAGTAATGAGCGCTCTTGAGGATCAGTTTCTTAGCTTGTGGCAAGCGCATTATCCTCAGTTAATTTTTGAAAGAGAATTTTCTGATATTGCAGCGTGGGAAGCTGATTACCAAGAGCGCTATGCAAAAAGTAAACGCTCTAAAAGGTATCGCCTTGACTTTGCTCATCCCGACAGTTGCACTGGCATCGAAATCCAGGGTGGTGTTTACAATCGTGGTCGCCACGTCACTGGTAGTGGCTATGAGCGCGATTGTCGAAAATATAATCTCGCATATACGAGCGGGTGGACCATCTTCCTCTTGACTAGCCAAATGGCCAAGGACGCTTATTGGCACGCTTTAATTTCTGCTCATATTGCTGCATCGCCACCACTGCTTCGTTAAGCATTTCATCAGCAGCCTTCAATGAATCATCACGCATTGACAGGGCTTGACGCAGTTGAATGTTTTCCAGCATGAGACTTTGAAAAGCTGTTTGCATGGACGACCATCCTTCCAAGAGATTTTTGGCTACAGGCTTTAACTGTTCTAAGTTTGAGCAATCATCAATGGCTCTACGGTTAACCGTCAGCGCAAACTCACGCTCCGTTGAACGATCAAACGGCCCCATCATGCGCACATGCTTTCGTCCATTGTAATCAAACTGTACTGGTATGGAATATTGAGCCATGGTTAACAAGCATTCTTTTGTTACTAGGCTACAAGCGAACGATGGTCGCAAGCAGTTTGCCAGGAAGGTGGATGATGGTGAAAGTGCCGAAGTGTTGCATTCGGTTTCCCGACGATATACACTGAGACGGTCACCAACGGACCATGACTGGACACCAGGGGAGCGCGTGGTATTGGTCACCCTCACGGGGGCTGGCGTGGTGCCAACGTCTACTTACGGCGTCTTCCAAGGCTTCACAAAGGGGAGCAATGGAAGAAAAGCTGCAATGGTCCAGTGGGAGCAGAAGCATCCTTTTATCTCTGGTACAGTGGCAATTCAACGCATCCGCCCCATCGCCTGCCTTTCTAAATGACGACTTCGCTTGATCCTCTAGGCGATGGTAAAAGCTCTCTTCGCCTACTTGATTCCATGGGGAATAGCCTTTCTGTTGTCAATGATGCTCGCCAGTCTTTTGATGCAGAAAGCGCAGAATGGACAGAACGCGACGGTAAGCTTCTTCGCTACCTCGCAAAGCATCATCACACTTCTCCTTTTAGGGGTGTGGTATTTAAGTGGTCAGTGAAGGCTCCGTTGTTCATCGCCAGACAATGGTGGAAGCACACAGTCGCTTCTACGTTTGTTGATGATCAACTTGGCTGGAACGAAAAAAGCTTTCGTTACTGTGCGGCAGAAAGTGCTGAATTTTACATTCCCATTGAGTTCCTCCAGCAAAGCGAGGACAACCGCCAGGCCTCTGCAGGAGCCCTTCCTGCCGACAAGCAAGGATTAGCCCTTATGCAGTACGTTCGTGCCTTGCACGCTTGCCAAAATGCCTACGAGGGGCTTCTACTGACAGGGGTGAGCAAGGAGCAGTCTAGAGCCATCCTGCCCTCAGCGCTTTATACCAGTTTCGTCTGGACTTGTTCTTTACAGGCTCTGTTCCATTTCATCTCCCTGCGCATTGGCAAAGGTGCTCAAGGAGAAATTGTGTCTTACGCTAAGGCGCTCCTTGAACTAGGAAGGCCAGTGGCTCCAGAAGCCTTTGATGCCTTCGCTGAAAACAACTACCAATTCTGAGCATGAACGCCATTAACCCCGCCCACTACCAAAAAGGAGGAGTGGAATGCATTGAAGCCATTGAAGCATCAATGACTGCCGAAGCCTTCAAAGGCTTCCTAAAAGGTAATTGCATTAAGTATTTGTATCGCTACGAAAACAAGAATGGCATTGAAGACCTAAAGAAGGCTGAGTGGTACTTGCTTCGCTTGATTGCAACCAGAGAAAATGAAGTTGCTTTTGAGGATAAAATTACACAAACCATAAGCGAAGCTTTGTCTGTCAATTACGATCCTGACGATTATCAGCTACCAAGCGGATGTCCCGATGGCTTCTGTCCATTGCCAAACGTGCGTCAAGGCCCCTCAGAGGGCATGTTCCCTCCCATTCGCGACCATTAAGCAGCGCACAACCCGTTCAAAGGGAAGGGGCCGTAAACGGTCCCTTTTTCATGCAATGGCAAAATACGCTGAGTAGCCTCGCACCATGCTTCCCAGTCAGACAAATCAGTGTGAGCACTTACAAAGCTATGGAAATGTACCCACTCAAGCAAAGCCTGCTCACGATGTTCTGTCCAAAATCGCTGAGGCCGCCACCATTCAAAAACTGGCAGACTTCCCTTCCCGGCGTTGCAACTCAGACAGGAAGGAATATTGTTCCATTTTGCAAAGTGCGGACCGCCTTTGCTCTTTGGTACAAGATGATCAATCGTAAGCTTTTCGGTCCACTTGCCGCAATAAGCACAAGCGCAATGACCAAATGGTCCCCTTACAGAATAGTCTTCAAAAATACTTTTGCGATAACGTCGTTTTGCATCACCAGGACGTAATTCAGAAAGCGAATGGAGAAGTTCTTCCGGTCCATTGCTCATCCTCATGATGATTTTTGACGGTCTTCTCCCTAGCTTAAAGCCAAAACTACGCCTCGGGGAATAGCTTAGAATGAACAAAAGAAATTCTTTACGAGCATGAAAAGCTGGCAGGAAAAGCTGGCCGACTTGGCTGTTTCAATCACTGCTGGTATGCTCTTGGCTACTGGCGCCATGATGATGAGTATTGGTCATCAGCAAGTAAAGATCACTGCGCAAGTAGAAAATATTGCAGAAAAGCTTGACACGCTCACGGAAAACCTTAAAGGGCTGGAAGAGCGGGTGCGCTCTTTGGAGATTAGACGCTAGGCTTTACAAAACGCTTTTCTATTATGACTGGCATTGAATGGTTTGTAATTGGCGGTATTGCCATTGCAGCTCTGGATCAAGTGATTCAGCACACCCCCTACAAGAGCAATAACATTGTTCAACTGGTCTTGACTGGCCTTAAGGCAATCTTTCGCGTTAAAGGCTGATGCCTGATATTGCCAATACTTGGCAGGGCGTAAGCCTCCATGCAAAGCGCATGGGGGCTAAATTCCCTGAGCTAGTAGCAGCACAATGGGCGCTAGAAAGCAATTTTGGCAAACACACTTCTGGCACGCATAATTATTTTGGCTTAAAAGGCATTGGCAGCTCTCGTGAGACTAAAGAGTTTTACGATGGCAAATGGGTGACCATTAAGGCGGGGTTTATTGACTTTCCCAGTCTTGCTGCTTGCATTGAATATTTAGTGGTCCATTGGTATAAAGATTGGCAATCTTACAAGGGCGTCAATGGGGCCGACAATCGCTATGCTGCTGCTCGTATGCTCAAAGATCAAGGCTATGCCACTGATCCTGACTACCCTGCCAAGCTTTCGCGGCTGATGAAGCAATATGCTCCTGAATCTCTCATTATCCCTCCTCCCATGGCTTTAATTGGTCCGAAGAAACGCCCGCAAGACTTTGGCTTCAAAGCAGGCGACTCTCACTTGATTGTGAATGATGCCTCTGAAAGGATGAAAGCGTTTTCCTTTGAAGGAAAGCTTCTTTGGGAAGTTGACTGTTTGGCTCGTGGGCAAAGCAGCGAGTCTGAATGGAAGGTGACTAATTCCGACACACCTCCTGGCATGTATAAAATTGGCACTGTATATCGTGACCACGAAAGAGTAGGAGACAAGCCAACTTATGATCGCACCTTGATGTCATACGGTTGGTACAGTCTTGACTTGATTGAGCTAGAAAATCAAGAAGCAAAGCATGGCAGAGCAGGAATTATGATTCATGGCGGCGGATCTGCTTGTGGATGGCCTGGTGCATGGGCTCCAAAACAAGCGCTATTTCCCACTCATGGGTGCGTTCGTTGTCATAATATTGATCTTCGCGACAAAGTTGTGCCCTTGCTAAAAACTGGCTCCATCTTTGTTTCTGTTTATCAAGAAGCGTGACCCAGCAATCCATATTCAATGCGCTTTGTTATGAACTAGCTATGTGGGCTGCTGATAAGCGGCCTTCATTGCGTTTGAAACCATGGTTTATTGCGCTGATTAATTGGTGCAAGCCAGACTGGACGGAATGGAAAACGGAACAAACTATTAAGAGGGTAGACGAGCAAGCTTCTACCCTCGTGAAGCAATGGGAAAAGGAAGAGCGTGAAACCATTGCCACCAAGCTTGCCAGCAAAGCCCAGGAGCTGTTTCCAGCCGCCACAATCACTCCCTTGCCCAATGCCATCGTCCCTTCCGTGATGATCGTTCACGAGGCTCCTGAGAGCGCCAGCGACGACGTAAAGGCTCTTGGCGGCGAGCTACGTATTACTTGGACCATGGACGGCCTAAAATAAAGGGAGATAGTTTGTTGCCATGGAAATCATTCTTGGTTTAGCAATATTTTCCTTGGGAATGACAATGGCTAGTCGCATGTATTGTCATTGCGTTCATCCTTATCATCCTTCGCGCAAGCTTTCTCTTCCGCTGCGAGACCCTGAACAATAAGATTGTGAAGCTGCATGTAATAAGTTAAGCCGTCGCCATATTCAAGACCAAACACTTCATAAAGCGCATGACGATATGACCCCCTATCTATTACTTCTGCCCTGTACGTTAGTTTTACAATTTGCCTAAATGCTTGGCCTTTGCCATCGTAATCAAGGCTGTCCCACCAGGCATCGTCTTCAGCTTTTTGACGCTTTTCAGCTTCGCACCATGCCTCCCGAAGTGCCTGTAGGTCAGGAGAATTCAGCCAATCTTCCATAAATGTGACTACCACGAATAGATCAATACTAATCCTGAACCGCCGTTACCGCCAGCACCACTACCGCCTGTAGTTCCGCCAGCACCACCGCCTGCACCGCCTGAGCCAATGGCACCATCACCACCAAGTCCACCAAGAGCGTTGGCGCTATTGCAGCCACCTCCTGAACCTCCAGTGAAGAGCATTGGAGTACGAAGCGCAACTCCAGGAGAGCCAATGCCTGCAGTTGCACCAGCAGCACCACCCACCAAAGTTGGAAAAAGGTTTAGTACGGCTGTCTGCGAAGCAGGGGCTGTGACGTTACCGCCTGCACCTGTTGAACCACCGCCACCGCCGGCTCCTCCAGAAAGCAGTAATCCAGTTGTGGGGTAGGTGATTGCACCGCCTGCACCGTTGGCTACTGCACCGCCAGCACCACCGGCTTGTCCTGCAAGAAAAAAGCTAGTTCCCAGTGCACTAAGCAAACAGTTGGCAGTTGTTGCAACCGCACCAGCGCCACCCGCCGATCCTACAACCGTCGCTGTAGCTGCCGTACCGCCTGCTGTTCCAGGGTTAGCAAAACAGACGGTGTAGATAGCGGCAGTAGCTGGAGCAATTGAAACATAAGAGCCAATACCGTTGGCCCCAAGAGTACCAACAGTAGTTGAGGAAGCACCGCCGCTACCGCCAATACCTGCTGATACGTACAATATGTCAGGTAATAAAGCAGCAGGAATTTCCACTGTTGAAAAACCACTGCTACCACCGCCACCACCACCGCCACGGGCAGTTGCTGTTGCGCTTGGAAAGCCGCCACCACCGCCTGCACCGCCGCCGATACAGACAATTCGGATCATATTGATGTTTGCGGGCTTTTCCCAAGCCACCCACTGTGTGTTAGCGTTGGCGGAACCAGGAAATACGCTGACAAAACCGTTTTGTGGTTTTGGAATGTCAAATATATTAAGCATTAGTAGTTGCCTCCAATCGCCAATCCTTGCCAGTTAGAGTTAGTGTTTTGAGCAACGGATTGTGCCACAAGCAAGAACCTGTTAGCTGGAATTGCAAAGTTAAACGGAACCTCGATTTGATAGGGCGCAGTCGTTACGGCTGAAACAGTTTGCGCTGCGGCTTGAACTATCGCAATCAAGTCGGTGTTGCCTGTTGTTGTAGCACCAGTATTGACAGTGGATGTGTACACTTGCAATGTCGTAGCAACCGAGCTAATAACACTTGTAGTTGAAACGAATGAGAAGCGGAATTTTTGTATGTAAGAGCCATCTACGCCAGACGTAAATGCCAAGAAACAGTTGGTCCCGATCGTGCCAGGAGCAGTGGTATTTACGTTTGTGGATGTAGTCAAGATGTCTGCATGACTGACGTTTGGCGTCAGCGTCCAGATGGGAGAAGTGTTAGCTGCCATGAGAGATAAAAGCGAACGTTACGGTGTTGCTGCACCATAATCGACAGCGAGTAGTTTGCCATAGCTAACACCGGCCACGCCGCCAGTGCCGATTTGCACCATCGCGCCAGCGGCGTTCTTGACGTAGAGAATGCCATTAGTGGAGTCCCATGCGGGCTCGCCCACGGCAAAACTTCCCGCTGATGGAGCAGTTGAACCACGCCGCAAAAGAATTGTATTAGCCATTAGAACGTACCGCCATCAACGGTGGAAGCATCGCTTAATACAGTACCACTAGTTGGAAGCGTAATGCTAGTCGTTCCTGTAACAGTCAATGTTGTTCCGAAGGCGCCGCTTAGCGTCAATGCACCAGCGGTGGAAATATTACCGCCAATCGTGATGGTGCTGGAGTTGGACACGCCTGTGCCACCATTAGCAGCGGCAAGAGTGCCAGCCAGAGTAATGGCGCCGCCTGTTGCCGTGCTTGGAGTGAAACCAGTGGTGCCCGCCGAAAATGTGGAAACTCCACTACCAGCGCTGCTGAATTGGTTAAATGTCAGTGCAGTGCCGCTAGCGCCGCCAATAATAATTGGTGCGTTTGTCGCCAAGACCCAACCAGTATCGGCTTGCGTGCCTTCTTCAATGAAAGTAAACGCACCAGGCGTTACTTCTGCGTCAGTGTCGAAGTCAGTGGCACGATCCCATACACCGTTGGAACCAGTGCCGACAGTACTAACCACCCATATACCGTTCTGTGCGCCAGTGCTTTGGTTCTTGAGCAGGATACGATCATTGGCTACCAGCGTTACGCCGTCAAGAGTATTGGGCGCTGCTGTGATCTGACCTCGTGCGCTAGTGCCACCTGTTGCCGCATACGTAACAGTGACGGTTGCGGTTGAGGCAGCGCGGACGCTTTGCTTTACATCGAGGCCGCTACGGGCGGCATCCACATAAGCCTTTGTCGCTGCGTCGCTATCCGCAGTCGGCGTTCCCACGTTGGTGATCTTGAAGCCACCAAATGCCACATCAGCAGTGGCTGCGCCAACTGAACTCAGTGTGGCATTAGCGTGAACGTGATCCGCCCTTGCATATCGCGTACTACTGCCTACTGCCGCCACGCCCAGTGCAGAGGGAGTAGCTGCTGCGGCTTGAGCCAATACAAACGCCGTGGTGGCAATTTGCGTGGTATTAGTGTCAACGGCAGCAGTCGTTGATAACGGTGTGCCCGTAAGCGACGGTGATGCCAATGGCGCCCTACTTGTATCAATGGGGTGGATGTGATCAGCGCGGGCATATAAATTGCTAGTACCAGCCGCCTGCGTACCATTCATTGCGATGGTGCCAGCAGTAGCGTTTCCTTGTCCCAAGACAAACGCAGTAGTGGCTAAGCGCGTACTATTGTCATTCACTGCTTGCGTAACGCCAATTGCACTACCTGCACCAGTGCCAGTCAGCGAAATAATGCCGCTAAGTGTTTTGTCTCCTGTAATCGTCTGCGTGGTGCCTAGTGTTGCAAAGGCTCCAGGACCAGCAATGGATAGGATCGAAGTGGCAGATCCACCTCCCCCTCCAGTACCAACGCCGTAATACAGAGTTGAATCTTGCTCGTTAAATGCCAACTCAGCATTTTGAAGAGTAGATGGAGCGCCTGCGGCACCACCAGCCAGGCGACGTTTGATGCGAATAGTGTTGGCCACTAAAAGTTAGCTCCGTCAACAAGGGTGTCAGTAGTCCAAGTATTATCGGCCTTGAACGTAGCCGTGTTGGCGTCATAATAAACGACGCTTTTATTTACTTTAGCCACATCATTAACCACTAGGCCGGCGGGACCAGCAGGGCCAGCAGGACCAACAGCGCCTTGAGGGCCGTCTGAACTTAGAGCGATGGACGGAGAGCTAGGCGCAATAACCGCCACTTCGTTGCCATTCTCCTCTGTGATTAGAAGCTGCGTATTTGTTTGCGTGACGACAATGTTGCTAGCCATTACAACCCTCGTCCAGTAAGTCCCAAATCAATATAAGCAGTGCCTTGCAGCAGGTAGTATTTATCACCGCCAGGCTCAGTAATCATTAAATCATACTGCCCTTGCTCTGTAATGCCAGAAGTGACAGCGCTAGTCAGTTTGAGCTTGAACATGCCACTAGCTTGAACAGTCCATGGCGTGTCAAAATTAGCAAGCTTTGTCGTGCCCGTTCTGTTCCATAGTTCTGCTTCCAGCGTATAACCACTCATATTGACAGGCACGCTAGCACTGTCCTTATATTGCAAGGCAAGCTGATAAGTGGCGCCTTGGTGGATGGTTATGTCGTAACGAGCTGGGTCCACTGCCGCACCATTGACAATATCAATAGTCTACACAAAAATGACCTACACTACCTCCCTCCAACCAATTAAGCCGGTGGCATTTTCAGAAGAGCTACATTGAAGCGTCAAGATAATAATGTCGCTTGTACCAGTAATGCTTTGTCCTAATGACAATGCCAAACCACTTTGAGGATCAAATTCAATGGAAGAACGAGATGCCACTAGCCCAGCACCAATGATGGTGCCGCCAGAAAAAGTGCCGGTGCTCATCACTTGCACATTCCCCCTGCCATTGTCTGCAGAAAGCCAAGTGCCGCTAACTGTTGGATTAAGGCGTAGTCGCCATTGTGCCACGGTGTTGGCAGACGGATTGCCCCCTAAGCTTGCGTCAATTTGAGCGGGAATAATCACATTGTCAGTGCGATCACTTGCCATGCGGATGGCTGCCACCATGGTTTCAGAAGAAATTGCGCTGAAACTACCTGCGCCACGTCCCGTTATGTAAATAGGACCAGTTGGCTGATAGCCACCTTCACTTGCTACGCTTGTACAAATTTGCTTTAAGACGGCAGGAGAAGCAATGGCGGAAGAATTATGCAAGCGATAAGACGTTGGCAAAATAGCCGAGGTCATATACACCTTATTGATATTGTTGGAATGCTTAAATTCATGGCAATAACGAATTTCACCGTCGATAACAAAACCACAGCGCACCCTTCCTACGCCTAACCATTCCAGGTCAGTGATAAAAATATTGGCTTTCGTAAAATCAAGGGCCGCAAAAGAATCAATGTTCCATTCCGCTTGACTAACAACGTTTTCTTGGACGGTGCCAGTAGCACTGCTCCTCACCACAAACTGCACGCTTGTGCCATTAGTTCGCAAAATAATGCCATTGTCATCATCAAAATACCCCACCTCCTGTACAAGACCAGCAATGGGAGCATTACCAACAAAGCTTGCCATGACAAGCAACGACTTCCCTGGCTGGTAAGGAAAATGCCTTCGTGATCGACGGAGCACCGTGTCTCCTGACGCCACTGTTGTCTTAAGCTCTAGCGAGCTTTCGTTTGTCAAATAATTAGTAGTACCACCGCCAACTACGGCTTCGTCCCATAGGTCTGTGCGCTTTGAATAGCGCAGCATGGAATCAAACAGTGTGAATGGCTCACTAAAGCGTTGTCTGCCGAAAGCATCTAGAGCCCCGCTGTCTGGCCCCTGCTGCAACAACTGTCCACGGTGGTCAGCTTGAATGGCAGTTTCAAACTGCTCTCCACCACGAACTATTTGGCCCATTTTTATTTAACTATCTTTCTTTATATCATAGTCACAATGTGCTTCACCATATTCTGCCGCCATCGTTTCAAAAGCGGTTACCATGCTTTGAGGCGCATAGCCACAGCCCAAGGCGAATTGATAGAACTGGCGCGTTAAAGAGATGGCATTCACTTCTTGACATTGATGAATGATTTCTTGGTAGCCAGCAGTATCGCTTGTTGCTCTATCACAAGAGAAACGATGGGAAAAGGAATAGGAATCAGTGAAAGCCATGGCAAAGGAAAAGGCCAGCCCGCAGGCTAGCCATGAACGATGCGCTTGTCAACGCCTAACCCTTTCCCTGCCCTTTGCGAAGCTTCCTACCATGCGAAGGCTTGCTCCGCTTTCCATTGCCCTGCCTAGTCAGCTTAGGGGCTCCTGGGAGGTGGTCACGCTTAAGTGCTGCACTACCGCCTTTGCTCTTTACTGTCATTGCCAAATGAAAATGCCTATAAAGCTTAAGACCTAAAAGCCGATTTCACGACCATGTTCGTCGCTAGTCTTAAATCCTGGTTGACGCTCCTCTCTGGTTTTCTTATAGAAGAGAACAAAGCCGAACAGTCGCCAGCATAATGCGCGAAAGAAATCTACCTTGGCAAAACCTTCGTCCGCTTCATTAATGCCAGTGCCGTGAGGCACCATGTAAATAGGCACTCTTCCGCCCCAACAGGCTAGTGCAATAAGCATTGAACGATAGCAATGGAAGAAACTGGTCACCACATATAGGCGCGAACAGTTTAAGCTTTTTAGCAGCTTGTAAGTGTGGGTGAAATTAGTAACAGTGTCCCACGCTGCGTTGTCTACGATGATACGCTCACGAGCAATGCCAGCCGCGTCATACCATTGATAGAAACCATCCCCTTCAGACGACACTACCACCACGCTGTCAGGCATTGATGCGGCTAATCGAGCTGCTGTTTCAGCCCTTTCAGGAGTGCCGCCAAGATGAAGAATGATTTGCATTAGCCTGCCTCCAAGAAATACGGTCTGCCATTAATATTTATTGGCACCCGCTTATTGGCGACTACTCCACTCGCAAATATTACGCCCCCATTGTCCCTTAGTCCCTGTACTGTTAAGCCTGCATTCGTCGTTAACGTGCTTGTAGACAGCGCGTAGGACAGTCCTGAGACGGTGAGCGTAAAGAGACTGTCAGAAGAGCCGCTAAGCGTTACGCCGCTTTGCACGAGGCTTCCTGACTGAATGTAACCAGTGTTAGCCCACGAGCCAGAAATAGTGTCCCCACTACGGGAAACATACAACGATGGGATGATGCCAGAAAGCGTAGCAGTGAGCCCGTTGATTTGCCCTTGGAAATTGCTTGTGGACCTAGCGATGCGCTGCACGTCTACATTGCTCACGCCTGCGCTGGTAAACAGTCCACGAATGCGATTGTAATCAGCAGTGGCTAATCCAAGATTAATTCTGGCTTGCTCTGCAGAGGGCAAGTCGGAAAGATTATTCTTACGAACGAGCCCTCTTGTCATTAGCTGTCTCCTGCGAATTTATGACGAGGATTACGAGGCGCCACTAGATAATCGTCCCAACCATCAGGAAGCGTGCCAATAAAATTAACATGCCAGCCTTCCATGGGAGTGGCAGGAGAAGTGATCTTTCCAGTTTCAGGATCGACAATGGCATCATCATTGTAAAGAATGCCAGCAATGTCCATGGCGTGGTCATGCGTGTACTGGATGTAACCGCCAGGATTATCGCCTTCTGGCTCGTTATAGAAGCCAGCAACATATGAGGCAGAACGGAACGTAGTCTCGTCGGGAAAGCGGAGGCGGTTAGTCATGGGAATTAGGTGGCGGTGAGGGCCTGGAGTTGAGCGTCGGGGAGACGGACGGGGTAGAAAGCGAGGCAGGCGATGGTGCCGTTTAGGGCGTAGTTGGTATAGCCAGTGTCCGTGCCTAGCAAAAGTTGATTCGGACTAGGCATAGAAATAGATGTGTCAACAGCAGACGTGGTTCCATCTACGACGCATATGGAATTATTTGCAGCTAAACCCAATGCAACTTTTTTGATACCGTATGGTATGGGATAAAAAGTAAACGATGATTGCGCAATGTATCCAGTTACAATGTTAACGTTTAACTGCAAAGGATCATAGTTCCTAGATATGCCAACATGTTCATTATCGGTATTGTCATTTAACGCAACTATGGATAAAGTAGACCCACTTGCATCTTGTTTTGCCGTTGGAAAGGAACAAAACAGCGTCCCTTGACTCTGGTTATACCAACTCGAAAAGTTAGTCCCCGTAATGCTCGCCACATCAGCAGCGCGGGTGACAGTGGACGCCACAGTGGGGATGTAGGAGGTGGGGAAGGAGCCTGCTTCTAGTTGGGCGCCCCAGACAAAGATTCCATTAGTGGATGAAGCGGTTGCAACAAAACTATTATTTGCGTCACATGGACCAATGCTGATATACGGATTGGTTGTAGCTGGTTGAGTGAGAGAACAGCGAAACCAACCATTTGCAAAAGCTTGAATGGTTGCTGAACAGTTGGCTGTAACCGTACCAACAGTGCCAGCAGAAAGATCAAACCATGCGCCAAGAGATGTGGTGCCACCAAGTAAATAACAGCGAGTAAATCCCGACGCCTTTACAAAGAAAGACATAGTGGTAATACTACTTGAAATACCAACTGATTTATTAACATATCGAATTGAACCAGTTGTGCTTGGATAGATTAAATCAGCAGTTGTTGTGCCATCTGGACTCACCGCAGAGTTTGCTGTGACCGTGGCATCCTGCTTCGCCCAACTGGCATCGTTAATCTGCTCGCTATACAGCGCAAGGTTAGTCCTCGCCTCCTCCACCAACAGCCCAAGGCTTTCCCCCGTTGTCGGATTATGTTCAAACCGCGCCTGATTAACAGCAGCACCTTGAATGAGGCCATCTGAGCCCACGAAAGTGCCAGTAGATGCCCTCGTATAAGTAATGCGAGGATCTAAGCGCTTAGTAGCAGCAAAATTAAGATCTAGCGTGGGGCGAGTATTAGGGAAAAAACGCTTAATAGACATTAGAAGAAGCCTCCAGCGATGGTGCCATTAATATTTCCCACCCACACCATAGCCGTGCCAGTGGAACCAGAAAGCGTAATGCCACTAACTGATGCGCCGCCTGGAGGGCTTCCAGGAGCTAAATTAACGCCAACATGACCAGTGCCACTAGTAGATGCAGCAACGCTTATAGGGCGTGCAGTGGCATTAGTATTGCGCACGTAAAGCTTTATTTCTCGTCCATTCGTTAAATTACTGAAATTCACAGTAACGCCTGTAGCCATTGAAGCCGTATAGTTAAAGCGTTCAAAAGACAAAGCATCAATGGTGACAACGCCGCTAGTAGTGGTAGTATCAGTGCCGCCCCGCCAAAATGGATATGAGACAAAAGCCATGTCTCCCAACTGACCGTTTAATGGCACTTGATTAGGAGCAGTGCCAATATCAGTTTGCGTTACAACGGGAAAGAGCGTGCCTCCAACAGTGCCACTAGCATTTTCAAAATAACCTGAAATTGTTGTACTAGCAGGGATGACGCCGCTAATGGTAGTGTCAGCGCGTCCCAATACGCCACTTGCAAACACTTGTACTTTGGCTTCATTAGACACGCCTGCAACAATAGTGTCCAGGCCCGTAAAGCCCAAAGCAGTGGCCACATTAAAGAAGCCACTAGCCGTTACTTTCTTATTAGGCGTGGAAGCATCACTTACGTCACGAATGATAAATTCGTCGCCCGCCGCTAAGTTAGCGCCAATATCAGTAAGCTGAGAAATTTTTGTCATTTAGCTCAAGCCTCTAGCGGATTATTGCCGCCGACGCTATCTTCAAGCTCAATGGAAGCAAAGTCTTCCAACTGCAGAGTTTGAATGCGGTCAGGGTCATATACGCCATCATAGCGCCAAGCGAAGTATTCTTCCACGGTGCGTAGTTCTTTGTCACTCAACACTCTATTAAAGAAAGCGAATGAATGAATGTCACCGTTCATTGCACCACCGCCGCCAGGAGCACTGCCGAGGATGTAGGTGTCTCCTCCTGTGTAAGTGAAGCCTGTGCTTTTATAGTCCAATCGCACGCTATTTTCTCTAATCTCCAAGCCGTAAGCAGCGCTTGCTCTTACGGCGAAAGTGTAAGTGCCATTATTCTCTGCCAAGCCTAGAGCCATATTGGCTTGCACAGTAGTGGTAAACACACCTAGATCAATATTCCGCCCGCCATCGTTCCACCTACATGCCGCATTATTTAAGGTGCTAAAGATGTTGTAATCACCATCCAACACGCGCACTTTCATGACAATAGTTGCTGCAGAAGGTGCCAGGTAGCCAAGATTCCCCATGCTTAAACTGTCATTAGTACCATCAAAGCGAATGGCAGGCTTGCCATTCATTACATTCGTTGTATAAATGGGACGATTGCCGCTAGTGGTTTGCGCTGCTACTGGCCCACTCCCTACGCCTTTCCATTGAATCACGCCATTGCTTCCATCCAAATTAACCTCGCTGTATTCAGCATCCAGCCACATTACGCAACCAGAAATTGCCGTGGGCGGAGGAAGAAACAATGGTACGCGCCGAACAGTCCATGATGGCTGTTCTTGTAGTTGAAGAAAATTCTTATAGCGCACAAACTGACTGCCCCATTGAGCCAGTGTGCCCGTGTAATTGATGCCGCTTGACTGGATGGTGGCGGCAGTAACGGGGCCTAGCTTGTATTCTCCTCCAGAAGAGAACAAGCCACTTGCTGATGGCGAAAAGTATGAGACTGTCGAGGGGCCAATAATTACGCCGCTTTGCGTGGTATATGGACGATCGTTATTGATGATATTGGCAAAGACGGCGCCAGTAAAAGTATCTCCAAAGCGTGAGGCCCTTGCACTAATGCCAGACAGTGAAACAGTCGCACCACTACTAAGTGCAACAATTTGCTGCTCTAAGCTGCTGGACAGTCCAATAATGGCCTGGTAGTCGCTTTCAACCACTCCTGAATCAGACGTGCCAACAAGCAAAGCTAAGTCGCGCCTATCAATGCCAAGATTATCCAGGCAGACATTCCTGTCCAGCACTTCTGACAGATTGCTTGTTGTACGAAAACCGTATTGCTGCGTCATTAGTTCTGTCCTGCTTTCATAAACAGTACGAAATCGTTTGTTTCAAAAGGAATGGCAAATTCAGGAGATGCAATGGTGCCAGAAGGCATTGGTTCCGTGATGCGCCAGTTGGTCTGTGGTTGTAGTTCCCTTAAGAGGATGCTAGCAGTGGCAGTGGAGCCACTAAAGGGGGAAGTAGCGATGGATAAGGCAGGAGTGCCGTTGATGCGCGTAGAGACGCCGCTGAGCGTAATTCCTGAGGAGAAGAGATAGTTGCCGCTAGTAGTGGGCGATGCTTTGAGCATTGCCGCATCTTGAAAGACCGTGCCTGATGCAACTTGCTGAGCTGCAGTGGTTAGACGAGACTGTGCAGAAGCGCTAAGCCCCTTGATGAAGACGAAATCACGAGTGGAGGCATTGCTTACGCTATTGAGCGCAAGAGTGTCTTTGCCTTTGATGGTGAAGGTGTATGGATATGTGGTGGAGGATGGGGAGCCAGAAGCTGAAGTCAGATATTCAAGAGTTAAGTTGGAAAGGCGGACAGGGTAGTAAGTTAAGCGCGAAAAAGTGGCTCTTCGTGTGGGTGCGCTAACTCCAGTTATGAAGCCAATGTTTAGACGATTAACAGATGGAGGAGCAAAAGAAGTGTCAGTTAATGCAGTTGCTCCATTAACAGAAAAACCTGCATCGTTTAATTGCTGCGCATTCGCCATTTTCATTCTGACGTTTAATCCGCCATATCCCGTAAAAATCAATGAATATCCTGCAGAGGAATACGCCTCAGCTCTGTCTGCAGTAACTCCATTCCCAAGTTGTAAAACTCGTGGATCTAGGCCAGCGGCTGTCTGCGCAAGAGCAAAAACAGAAATTAGTCCTTGGTCACTTTTTACATCTAAAAACAAAGTGCCAGCACCTTGATTATACCAACTGCTAAAATTAGCCCCCGTAATGCTCGCCACATCAGCAGCGCGGGTGACAGTAGATGCGACGGTGGGGATGTAGGAGGTGGGGAAGGCGCCGGCTTCTAGTTGGGCGCCCCAGACAAAAATTGTGTTTCCTGCTGCAGCGCCAGCATTATTGTTTGCGGCAACAACACCTACCGTTGCATAATAGATTGCAGAATCGGCAACGGTCAAAGTGACTTGGCACCTCCAGAAACCGTTGGCGGCTGGCAAAATTGTACTAGACACCCGAGTGACGTTTGTACCGGCACTTAATCCGCTTACTCCTCCTACCGCTCCATTAGTTACGTTAAAATACCAGCCATTAGAATGTGCAGTTCGGTCGCTAAAGATAAGGTAGCACCATGAGGTGGTGCCTGCTTTAACAAAGAAACTAAATGAATATGTTGTGCCTGCTATTGATGTAAATGCTTGACCAACTTCTCTGTTGTTGCCGCTAACCGCCACGGATATTGTTTCAGCGGTTACTGTATTGTCAGGGGCCGTGGTTGTATTGGCTGATGGAGTGGGTACTAGGCTAGCCGACCATGCAATGTTGTTAATTTCCTCACTCCGCAGCAACAAATTCGTCCTCGCCTCCTCCACCAACAGCCCAAGGCTTTCCCCCGTCGCGGGGTTGTGATCGAACCGTGGCGCACCACTTGTGGCGGTCTGAATTAGTCCATTGCTGCCAACAAAAGTGCCAGTGGAAGCCCTTGAAAAAGTGATTAAATTATTACCGCTAATGTCATCAACAAGGCTCTTGTTTGCTGCAAAATTTAAGTCTAAAGATGGCGATGGAATGGGAATATCAGTTGAAACGCTACTGCCCAAATTATCCCAAGCTCTTTCCCTGTCAACAACATCCGAAAGATTATTCGCAGCAACAAGTCCTGGAAGTGTCATTGTTCCTCCCAGTTAAGCATGGCGCTTGCAATGCCACTTCCAACTCGTGCAGTGGCCATTACAAACAATGCTCCAGTGTTAAATTGCGATCCAGGTACGCCTGCTATAAACATTTTATCAGGGCCGAACACATTAGAGAGGTCAAATTGCTTTGTTTCACCACTACCAATAAAGAATGTTGCCACTCTATTGTCAGTTGGCATAGCTTTAGTTCCCTGCCTGTCTACCAAAGTTGCAGACAATGGGTCGGAAATAGCATTTTCAAACTTATGCGCAGTGTAGTTTGCACCGCCTGTAGCTGCTGTTTCCGTTAGTCCGCTAACAACAGAAAATGCTGTCACGGCTCTAGTCAGTCCACTGCCAACAGTAGTTAAGTTTGTCCCTTCAAGAACAGTCACGTCACTAATATTGGAGCTGTCCATTAGTTCAGCAACAATGGCAATAGGCCAAGGGTTGGCAATGCCGCTAACAGTCAAACTATTCCCGCCTGCTGAAATGTTATAGGAAGGTGTACCGCTATTAATGACAATGGCAAAAGACGAGCTTTCATTACAAGCAAAAGCAATAGGAAGCCGCAGGTCACCATTTACATTGCCATTAATGTCAAAGGACAATCCTGAATACGAGCTTGCTGCCCATACAACGGGCTGTGTGCCGTTGTAAACACCACTTGCCTGGGGCCATAGCCCTACGCGCCAATAACCGTCGTTGTCGCGCCTTAGAAGGCTGCCAGAGGTGACGCCGCTAGTAATGGCAGCATTCGCCACAGCATAAGCATTAAAGCGTGACAAGCGAATGGAAGTAGTGCCATCAGGAATGGGACGATCAGTAGTGATAGTTGTAAGTCCTGAGCTAATAGTTGTAACGTGCGTATTGAAAATACCAGCGCCAGTCACTCTCACGCGCTTCCCTGAAAGATATGTGGTAGGACCAGTTAGTTCGGTGCTGACATTAGGGAATGTGCCACTGGCAATGGCAAGTTGATTATTGCCAATCTTCGTCACTGTAATGGCAGTGCTAAGTCCACGAGATAAGCTTGTGCCTTCGCCATAGCCATATTGCACGCCGCCGCAGCTATTCCCCCTGAAGATGATATCGAAACGGGCAGGCGTAGAAGCAAATGCCGCCAAGCTAACGGGATAGACAGCCTTCTGATTATCCACGCCATTGATGGTGCCCTTGATATTTAGCCCCAGCAAGCTTCGACTGGTGGCGCTAATGTCTTTAGGCGCCTCTAGAGCTGCCGTGCCAAGCGTGACTGTTCCTTTGTCGCCGCCGTCAATGTAAACGCTGCTGCCGTAAAGATTAATAAAAGCAGCTTGTTGAGTGCCAGCAGTGGTAGCAGCACTTGTAAACAAGCGAAGATAAGCACTCCTCAGACTGGGATATTCAAAGCGGTTCTCAGCGGAAATGTAATGCAACACCACCCATCGTGCTTCTCCATTGCCAGCAGGCACATAGGCTAAGAACTTAGCGCCCACGGCTCCATACCAGCTAAATTCAATTTTGAACATTGTCACGCGAGACAAATCCAGGCCCCATTGCGTACTACCTTCCCCCACTTGCACCTTATCGCCGTTCCATTCCTCCCTAGGCACCTTCAGCGTGCCAAGGTCAGGAGAAGTGCGAACAATATATAAATCAGTGCCTTTCTCTAGCTGAAAGAAATAACCATCTCCATAAGCATTCCTGCAGCCCCATTGAATAACTTCTCCGTCATAACCACTTTCCGTGGACATCCTCACGCCTAGCGTAAAGCCCGTCACTCGTCCTGGCTGATAACGAAAAGCTCTCTTGCTTTCCCAGTATGCAGTCATTGTTCCATTGGTATAACCACCAGGAAAACGTCCAGTGTTGTCATCAATGGGGTAGACGAAGCCTGTTGGGCGAGGAAAGACATAAGCTTGAATGGCACTCTCTACCGGTAGGTGCCGCCAGTAGTAACCAAAATCTCCTGCAAAAGTATATTCGGCGGGATCATAATAATAAGCGTAGCCAGCGACATTAGGACCGCTCGACCATTCTTTACTATTCACGCCATAAATATTTACAGTGTCAAAAAGCACCAATGCGGTTTCTTCTTTGGGAATACCAAGCAAGCTAGTGCTCACTTCACTTTGCTCCCTGTTTGTAATAATGACTGGCGCAGGACGAACTTCATCGTTCGTCACAAGCACTGGCGTGCAATTTCCCCTGTTAGTAAAGACTACTGTCTCCTCCGTGTCACCAATTAGCGGCTCCAGAGAAAGCTCTTCAATAAGAGGCACTCCAGTGGCAAAATCAATTAGCTCACTTTCTACTAGCTCACTGCCAGCAGGCGCAATATCATCTGGAAGCTGATAGTAATTTTCAATGCCGTCCCGATAAGAGGCTGTCATTAGTTCGTCTCTTTATACTTGCTCTTCCCAAGTAAGAGCACCACTCATGTTGATGGTGCCACTAGCAGACTGCGCAAACAAATACAAAGTATCTCCAGCGGCGGCGGTCAATGGGTAGGAAAGATAGTCTTTGTTATAGCCAAAATACGGAGCCAGGTCAAGGTCTACGCCTCCTGCTCCAACAAAGAACGTTGCAACAGTAATTCCGCCTGTAATGACAGTCACGCCTGAGCTAGTGGTAAATTCAATGGGGGAAAGAGCATCGGCGGAAGTGAAAGTAGCAGTGCCAGAGGTGCTCGTAGGATTTTTAATTAGCTTTACAATTCCCCTGCCATCGCTTCCTAGTCCTAGGCGAGTGGGATACACTTGCATACGATTACGCACTGAATTAATAGTATTCTTAGTGCGCAAAGCAAGCAGCATCGTTCCGCTTGCGGTTACGCTTCTGTCTGCAGTGTTGCTTTGTGATCGTGCAACAATAGTGCCCTTATCTCCGCCGTCAATGTAATACGAGGCGCCATATTTATACAGAGAGTTTTCATTGCCGCTTGTTGACTTTTGTACCAAGTACGAAATAGGCAGCGTAGGGTTGGCCAGACTAGGACTAGTTAGTTGGTTAGAGGCGCGAATGTGATGCATTCTCACCCATCGTGCCTCTCCTGCAGTGGTGGCATCAGGCACATAAGCCAAGAAGTGACCTCCAACAGCGCCGTACCAGCTATATTCCACCTTGAACATGGTGACTTTACTAAAATCTCCACTCCATACGCTTTGTCGCGTAACAATATCGCCTTCTTCCGTGGTTACTGCCGTGCTGTTGCCATAAGAAACAATGGGTGAGCCAGTAGTGCCGCTAATGCTTACAGTGAAGCTGCTACGGCCAGGCGTGCGGTCAGAGTAATACTGAGTGCGATTCTCGCCGTCCAAACGGTCATGGCTAAAGAATTTACGCGGCACGCGATATTCGTAGGTATAACGATAATCGTTAGGCACCGTCAAGAAAGAAGCCGCCACCGTAGCTGCGCCATTACTGGAAGCGTTTCCTCCAATGTTATTTCCTGCCCCCTGAAGGCTCCTGTCAAACAATGCAGCATGAATGTAGGTGAGGCCAGCGCGAACAATTACAAGGTCAACTCCTGCCGTGCCCCTGTCGCCGTCTGCAAGGTTAGCCGTGCGAATACCAGGCTCGTTGCTTTCCAATGCGCTTGTGCGCCTTACGCAATAGCAATTAGTTTCCTTATCAGTAATGGAAGTCTGTCCGCCGCCCTGCACTTCAATGTAATAGCCGTCGCGCTTGTCAAATGCACCAAACTTCTTAATGTCAGTGTAGTCCGTAGTAATATTTACCCTCGTGCCAAACGTAGCAGCACTCACTCGTCCTGGCTGATAACGGAAGAAACGCTTGCTGCTTAAAATTTGATAGTTATTAGTAACGGCAGTGCCAACGGTAATCTTTGCTGCACTTTCAGAAGCGATGTGGCTAGTAGTACCGCCTCCTTCACTCTGCCATTCATTAGGGTTGATATCGTAAGTCGTAACATCAGCAAAGATGCCAAGTGCAGTCTCTGCGCGAGGAATGCCCAACAAGCTCAAGCTAACTTCACTAATCTGCTGGTTCTGCACTACCACTGGTACAGCCTCTTGGTCAGAAGCAATGACCACTGGCAGGCTTTTTTCTGCAGTCTGAGGGCCAGGGGGAATGGGCGCAGTCCGACCAACTGTTACAACACTTACGCCTTCTTTCAACTCAGCCATAATTCCTCAAGGAAAACAATTGGAAAAAGTGGTGCCAACAAAAACGCTACCAGCTACCACTGTATCTTGCTTTAGTCTATAAACGCTACCGCCAGGTGCGGCATCGGTAATACCAGAAAGAGAAGCAATGGTAAAAGAATATGGTGGTGCGTAAGTAATGTTAGTTAAATTGGTGTAAATACGAGCGCCCGTACCATTGTAGTTAATGGAAGACTGCGCAGTGCCTTCAAAAATCACGCGCTCCGTAGCACCAAGCCCATGATTAGTTTGCGAGATAAATGTGCCAGTGCTAATGCTTACGAGGTCTGCAATTTCTTCTTTCCTTTCAATGCGCAAGTCCCAGCCCAATGCAGAATTTGACAGGAAATCACTAGAGTTTTCAGCGGTATAGGCGGAAGGGAAAAATGCTTGACTAATATTGGCGGGACCAACGCTAGCCGCTGCATCCCAAACCAATGCCGTTTGCGCTGAGCTAAGCCATAGCCTCACCGTACCATTGCGCAGTGGCTCCTGCTCTTCAATGTTGAGACTGGTTACTTGCTCTACCGTGCCAGAAATTGTATTTTTGAAGATGGACGCACAAACTTGCACGTTTGCTAAGTCATATGGCACGCCGTCTGCATCCTGTAGAAGCAAGCTAACGCCATCAAAATAATCCCTGCGCAATAGCCGCAAGTCAATTTGAGGAGCCAAGCTCGTAGCAAGGAATACGCTCATGTGAGAACTTCGCGATAAGAAAGCATGACGGTGTAAACAGTAGAGCCACTCACCACGGCATTAAGCTTCTCGCTCGTGACACTTTCAAACAAGCCCAGGGGGTTAGCTTGCGTCAAGTTGCCATTAGCTCCCAGATGGAACGGAGGTGTCCTGTCCGCTGTGCCGCCCGTCTGGATCTTTACAGTGCAGCCCGACAGAGAAGTGATGGTCATTGCCGTTACACGCAGCTTGCTGCCGCTCACAGCAGTCACCACGTCTACGTTGCCACTTGCCGAGACAAAGGCACTCTTTATCTCAGACGAAATAAGGTCGTGGTTGACAACGAATGGATCGCCGTTAGTGCCAGCGCCAGTAGCCTTTACATAAGCGGCATTGCCAGCAGCGTCGAGTCCGTAAAGATTGGCCATATTAAAGAACTAAGAAAAGATAGCGTTGGTTCGCCACGTCAGTACCATTGATTAGTTTAATGGTCAATGGCTCAATGAAATCAAACACCAATGGGCTTGAGAATGTCGCTTGGCTATAAGCATACGGTGATCGTCTGCCGTCAGTGCCAATTGTAGCAATTCTAATTTGATAAACACTCTGCGAGTTGTAAATGTCAGAGGGGAAACGAATGAAGTTGGCAGTGGTGGTGCCAATGTTGACCCAGCTATTGTCTTCTAAATCCAAGAAGTCCACTTCAAAAGCTGAAATGAACGGATTGTTCTGAACACCATTCCAGCAAATGGCAGGATTAATGCCTGCATTAAAAATGGAATAGCCCGAGTACTGAGGAAATTCCCATGCCACTTCGTATTGAGCCATTACGAGGGTACTCCTAAGATAATGTTGCCACCATTAACAGTGGGCAGCGCTTGCACTGATGCCACTTTAATGCGGGGTGTGCCCAAGATTGTTTCACTATCAGTTTGAATAAATTTGGCTTCGTCGTACAACGTGCCTAATACAGTTACCACGCCATCGTTCTCTACCATTGAAATCACTCTAAACTTTCTGACGCCTGCATTGCCTTCCTGCAGAATCCAAGGGGAATTCACAAGGGGAGCAGAAGGCAATGGCGAAGAAAATAAAAGCGTTGTTGTTTCGCCAGGAGCATTTATTATTGTGCGTGACAAAATACTGCCATCTTCCATCGTGATGTAAAGCAAATAAGAGAATGCTCCAATGGTGAAAGGGGCGTCAATGGAAACGGAAGTGGTGGTAGCGCTTGTCACTCTTCCACCAAAGCGCTTGCCTCCTTTTGCTGGATCAGCAATGCCAACGATTTCACCAGGAAGAATAAAGAAGCCTTCAGTTGCCACCTTGAAAGTAACTGTTTCGTATTCAAGCTGGTCCGTCAGCAGTAGCCATCGCCCCACTCGCTGCGCTTGCCCTTGTGAAGTGGTGCCAAATGCACGAATTTCAGCTTCCCTGTAGCCATAGCGCTCAATACCATCTCGATCCTCCACATATTCGATCTTGGAAGAATATAAATCATCGGGGTCATTCCAGCTAATAAGAGCTACAGTTTTACGCGCCTTACGTGCCGTTCCTTCATAACTAAAGCATGGCTCACTTACTTCTCCGCTGTCATCCACTTGTTGAATAACATTGGCAGGCGAAAAGATTTTACTGACAGGCTTGGGCTTATCTTGTATGCCGACAATGGTGCCCTCGCTAAAGTAAAGCATTCCACGAAATGCAGCGGCCATGCTATTTAGCACTTCATAAGCCTCGCCCCTGTCGGTGATGTAGGCGTTAAAAGTCATGCGAGGCTCGCGCCCTCCTTTCCCGTCTGGCACTAGCTCGTCACAATATTGAGCCATGGAATAAAGACTATATCTATCCACTTGTGCTTCTTCAATAAATTCTCCTGCCCCATAGCGTGTATTGGTCAGCAAGTCGTAAAAAATCCAGGCAGGATTATTCGACCATTCTGTCTTGAACGTGCCGTTCCAAATGCCTTGATAGGTGCGCGTAAATGAATCATAATTTGTCGGCACTTTAATCTTTACGCCTAACAGTTCTGCTCCAATTGAGGGCACCCTTATAAAACTTTCTGCGCCAATTTTGAGACCAATCAATGCAGTGTTGGGGTAGCGAAATGATGAGTCTATGTAGCCAACAAGCGCCTTGAAATAGAAGTCATCAGTGACAGAAGTAGTAGCTGGATCGCCTGTTAATCGTTGAATGCTTACCACCCATGGCCCCGTGCCTTGCAGCGCATATTCGTATTCAAAATCTACAGGCCCCCTGCTTTTACCACTAATTGTTTTATTTTCATTTATAAAAAGTCCGCCACCTTCTGGGCGAATTTTTACGTTGAATTCTACGCTTGTACCTTTAACGTCTCCCGTGTCTTTATTAATAAAGAACAGGGCTCCGACGCCCACTCGCAAGCGAAGACGGTTCCAATTACTGGCGATGGTCGTGCGAGAAACAGTTCCTTGCGCTTGCGTAACTCTTACGCTTACACTTTGTTCTGCCTTGATATTGTCAAAGCCTGGCATTGGATCTTGATTCTGCGTACCCACGCGATAATCAAGAACTACTGAATTTACTTGGCTGATGACATTACCGCGAATTAACCCTGGAATGCTGGCGTTGATGGAAGGGATGAGCCCGCCTTTACCATTGGCCGCCGAAGAAGAGCCAGTGTAAAAATTAGTGATTGTGTAGTTAAAACTGCCATCAATGTTCTTGATGGGAATGCCGTCTAGATACAGGCGAGTGAGGGGATCAACGCCAGGCTCAAAGCCAAGAATTTCGCCTTCTGACAACACGGCAACAATATCAGCGTCTGATCTGCTGCGAAGAGATTCTGGATCTTCAACGGGCTTTTTGCCACCTTTCTTTCCGCCACCGCTGTCGCCAGCACCCTGTATAGCAATAAGCTTCTTGAGATCGTCTGACATCAGACTGGCACCTGTTGAGTGGTAATGGCAGATGAAATAATCAATGGCGAAGCAGCAAGGAATTTGCCATAAAGCAAAGGCACTGGCTGTCCCTGCGTGGTCAATTCAGTGGCACGATCAAAGAGAAAACTATCTTTCCGCTCTGTTTCTTTTGGTTGCTCTACTGGCGGCGTGAGCAATGATGCTACGCCTGTAAGCACTAAGCTCGTGCCGAGGCTGAATAAAATGCCACTACCTATGGCAAATTGACCTGCGGCAAAACCAGCAAATGCACCTCCAAAAGGAATGAAAGCAAGCGCCACCAAAGCGACTCCCAACAGAATGCGTCCAATAGAGCCGCCTCCAGTGACGATGGGGGCAATAATTAATTGCTTGCAGCCCATTGCCACTTCCTCGTAGCTCATACCTTCCGCATTGCCATCGACTAAACGAAAGCCAATGCCATTTTCATGAGCCTGGCGCAAGTAATCCTTAAAGCCTTCAATTTGATTGGACAGGGCTGAAATAATTTCCTTGGGAGACGATGCCACGAAAGAATACGAACGTCCAAAACGACGCCCCAACTCTCCCAGTAGTTTCACTTCAATAAGAGTTTCCATTACATTAGCTCCCGATGACGCAACACTTGACTTGTGCATTTCTGCCAATATCCGCCATATACATTTTCCTCGGAAAGCCTGCCCATTAAATGATGATAGAACAGATTCTGCTCTGGCTTCGACAATACGCCTGCATGATTAGGGAAGGGAGCCTGTAGCTGCATCAAAATAAAGTCGCCTGCTTTTTCTAGCTTGTCTACTGGGATGAAGCCTTGGTCTGCAAAATTCTTTTCAAACATGCGCCATTCAGGGCTTTCCCATTCACCTTCTTCTCCTCTCGGAAAGTCATCAAGCTCAATGGCAAAAGTCTGATAAAAATAATCTTTCAGAATGCCATAGCAATCGTAAATGCCATACACCCACTCTCTGCCGATAAGGGGCGCATTGCCTGTGGGGTCAGCGTAGTGCCATTCATTAGATTGCGTGCAATATAGCAACCATGGCACATTGCTTTGCTTGCAGCTAATAATGTCATGCTTGCTGAACCCGCCAAAACCTTCAGGGTGTGAATGCACCACTGCTTGAATGGCTCCTTTCTTTTCTGCTTTGGCATAGTCCTTTGCCGCAATAGCAAAATTAGACGATGGCGAAGAGTGCAGGTTTTTACAAGGAATATATTTGCCATCAACGATAAGCCCACAGGCTTCCTCCGCAGGCTTTTCAAAAGCATGTGCGCGAATAATTGGCTCAAGGAGAGGGAAAGGCGTCATTGGCGAACCGTATTGGCTCCAGGGAATCCACCATAAGGCAGAGAAGAATAAGGAAAACGCAGCTTGCAGCTATTCACGCGCTTACCGCAAACGTCTAGAAGGCGCAGCGAGTCTGCAAGAGGAAGCGCTGCATTTGCGGCTGCCAAAGCATTTTGCGCTGCCACTAAATTATTGATGGCAGTAGTTAAATTGGCTTCAGCGGTGGCTAATTCTGCAGTGGCAATGCTACAAGCGGTGGCGTTAATTCCCCATCTCTCAATTTCATAGAACGCAACTGACAGGCTACGGTTTATTGATGTACGAGCCCTCTGTCTGCCCTGCCTAAACGTAGAGCTAAGACCCACAAAAACATTGTCCCAAATAGCCGTCCCGCCACCAACATAATTACCGTACAAATTATACCTTGTCTCCAAAAGTACAAAAGTTTCACATTGCTGGTTTTTTGTATTTATCGCAGCATTTCTAACATTTAACGCAATAATTTGTTCTTGTTGTCTTTGCTCGACAAGCCTGCCTGCATTTATCACGGCAATAGCAAAAGCGGAAAGTCCAGTGGTGTCAATGTAACGGTCGTTGCTTCCATAAAGTGCAGGCCCCGTAAAGCCACATTCACTCCCTCTGTATCGCCATTGACAATAGTTTTGCGTGATAATTCTACGCGGTAGTTTTAAGCCTTCAAGGTCAAGCACGCTGGAGAGTTGCCAAGAGATAACCATTGAATTCTCTTGCGTTTTGCGCTCGATATAGAAAATATCAATGGGAAATTCCTGCAATGGATCAGCGCCAGGCTCGCCGTCTAAATATTTACCAAGAGTGCGCCGACGAGTTACCTTAGCGCCCACCAAGTCGTCAAGTTCATTGATAACTTGCGTGAAGGTGCCAAGCACATTGGCCACTGTCAAAGTGGGCTGCGCAATTTGTCCAGTGGTGCTTTTTTCGTAACCTGCTGCAGCAATAGGAATGGGCTCGTAAATATTCCCTTTCCATTGAATCTTTGTATCATTAGGCTTTAGCTGATTCGTGAAATAAAAGATATCTGCAGGGTCGTTCGTAATAGGAGAAAGGTCTAGGTCAATTAGCTCTACAATGGCATCATGCCAGCCTTGTTGAACGTCAGCTTCTATTGTCATAAATCCTCCTCACGGTGAAGCTAAAAATATTACTGTTTGGCCCCACTGTTCGCCATTGCCATTGATTTGGATCTAGACGATATTTATACATTGCATTGTCCATGAAGAACTGACTATAAAAGAAGTCTCCATTGAGCGCTGCTAGTTGATTGTCAAGAGCAATGGCAGTGGAATCAGGGATGGGTACTGTCTCAATGGAATACTGCCGAATGTCATTGTTAATGCCATCAGGACGAGTCTGCTCGTAGCCATCGCCAAACTGCACTTTTTCAATGCGTGATCCACGCTGGACAGTTAGTCCGTATTCACAAGGTATGGCAAACGTGGGCTGAGTCATAAGGAATTAGCGAGAAGCAAGAAGCCCGCCAGGACGAAGTTCACCAACAATGACTTGTTTTACTGCTCCTTCAATTTTACGCCCTAATTCTGAAGAGTTAGAGCCTGTGGCATTGCTTTGCGCTTGACCGTTGCTTACGTTGACTGTGATGTTGCTATTGATTTGATTACCGCCATCGCCCCCCGAGAGCCGCACGGGGACGCTCTTGCCGTCTGGAAGGGGAATGACTGCCTCGTTGTATTTCCCTTCGCCTACGAGGCCTAGCGTGGGGCCTGTGACGATGCCTCCGTTAGCGAATGCAGTGAAGCCGCCAAGAGCAATGCCTCCGTTGGCGAATTTGAAGGCGCCGCTAAAGTCAGTTGTATTTCCTATGGCTGGAATGCCAGCGTCAAACGACCCACCAAAGCCAGCCGCTGAGCCGCTAAATCCACTTGCTAGCGCACTGCCACCAGGGAATAGGCTCATGAATCCTTTGATCAACTGAGCCTTTAGCCATTCAGTGATCATTTGCGCAACCATATCAGCAAAGTAATTGCCAACACTTTGGAAGAAGCCTGCCAGGGCCTCTTGCGCCGTCATGCTGCCAGTGACAATGCCCTTGAATGCTTCGCCAAAAGAGTCTCCTATGGCGCCTGCAATTCCTTGCATATCTGCCTTAAGTTTTTCAGCGCTTTGCAGGGTTTTTCGCCCTTGGAAAATGGATTCTGCCTCTGTGCCCGTATAACCTTCTTGCGCAATTTGCGTGCGCATCTCCTGCTCGGGCGTCAAAGCTCTTGCCATGTCAATTTGGTCTCGTATGCCTTTCATGGTCTGGTCAAATTTTGCTTGCGCCATTAAAGATGCATTCTGTCCCAGTAAGACGTTCTGAGTGGCAATATCGTTATTCAATACTGCCATTAATTCATTGTATTTATCTAACTTTATTATGTTGCCATCGTATAATTTTTGCACAACAGCTAGTGCTGCCGCGCCTCGCTGTTGATTCTCGTAAAGCTTAATCTCTTGGTCAATCCGTTCATCGGTCATTCCGCTCTTAAAAAGTTCGTTGCGCTTAGCAAGAAGTTTATTTTGGGTTTCTTGTTCAATAGTCGGAAATGCACTGGCTCGATATTTTTCCAGGGCTACAATTTGCTCCTGAACTGCCTTTGCATCGGCCATTCGCTCTGTAGCTGTTTTAGCGATGGAAGCTTGAAGTGTTTTTTGTTCCGCAACGGCATCTCTTTTTTCGCTGCTTGGCACTTTGCGAGCGGCTCCAGCCCCTGCAGCAGGACGTTGCAAGTGTCCGACTTTATACATTTCCCCTTGAGGGCCTTGTATTGAGGCAGCGTAGCCAAGTCCGCCTGCTTCCCCTTGGCCAACCATCGAATAACCAGGCGCCAGATTCAATGGCGTATTGGCTGGTCCCGCAAGATCAACTCCTCGGTGGAAGGTGCTCGCTCCTGGTACTGGAGCCCGACGGGGGCCATAGTCACTGGTCTTAGTTACTTGGCGTCGAACTGAAGGGTCAAGCATCGCACGCGCCTGATCTGCGCTAATGGGGCTTCCATCTGCTCTACTGATATGAAAGTGCGCCCCGCCTGATATACCTGTGTTGCCTTGCAGCAGGCCGGTGGCCCCCGTAGTGGACAAGCCTCCATCTACGCCGCCTGCAACACTTGCCTGCGCCCGTTGCACGTCTAGTTGCGCCTTCAGTCGCGCCTCCTGGCGCCTTGCTTCAATCATTACCATTTCACGTTCAAACTTTATAGCATCTCTCTGATAGGCATTAGCGCGTGTCTCTTGAATGTCATAATACATTTCAAGAAGTTCTATTTTGTGGCGAAATTCTTCTTCAGTTTGCGCTGCTGCAAAGTCGGCAGCATTTTTTGCCAATGTATCCTGGAGGCTGTAGTAGCTTTCAAGACTTGTTTTCTTTTTGTCTTCTTCGGGAGTTTCGGGCGGGGTGACTCCTGGCGTGGGTTTGTTCAAGCCAAGTTCTTTCTCTGCTGCTTGAGATTGCTTTTGCTGCGCCTTTAAGATTGTGCTACTTTTTCTAACTTCAGCGCTAATCTGTCCGGCCTGTTGCTTTGCTCTCGACAGATCGGGAGCTTGAAACGCACTGATTTGAAAACCATCGTCCTTGAATTGATTGCCAGAAATAATACCAGCAATTTCATTGGAATATTCAGCCGCTGCCTTAAGCCTTGCCATCTCTTCAACCGAAATGATCGGCTTGGTGCCCATCATTTTGCCTTTGTTTCTGTCATAAACTTTTTGAAGGGTCTCGATGCCTTTCGCGACTGCCCTATTCTTGGCCAATTCCTGGTTAAGTTGGGTCGTAACACCCATTGTCATTCCCATACTTGCAGCGCGTCCACCTTCTTCTACTGCTCGCCTGGATTCTTCCGCAGCCTCTTTGGCGCGGTCTTTCATGGTGGTAAATGCAGATGCAATGGCAATAATGCCAGCAACGACTGCGCCGATGACGGTGGCAGAAACCAATGCCGTCATTGCCACTCTGGTGCCAATTAACGCAACATTTGCGCGTGTAGCATTAACGCCTAAAACATTAAAAGCGCCAGCCAGAGCAGTTGTCTGTTGTGCCGCAGCGCTCAATCCAAGTGCAGTGCTAATCGTTCTATATAGCAACAGCACTCCCATAAGCGCCATGGCCGCCAATCGTGCAGTTTGAAAACCAATGTAAAAAGAAGTGATTAGGCTAATTACAGTGGTTAAATTAGTGCCCAAGAAATTTAATACAGGCGACAACACGCCCCCAATCGACTTGGCTACGTTCATAACGAATGTGCCAGCCTTTCCCAGCTCTTCCGTAAACTTTGTAATTTCTTGAGCTTGTTTTGCAATAGCAGGATCACTTGCGGTTTTCTGCAAGCTCTTGTACTTGGTCGTCAAAGCTGCTACGTTCTGCTCCGCTGCTTTAATTTGTCTAGCCTCATCTGCAGTAATGATTCCATCAGTGCCAGCAGAATCTTGCAAGTCTTTCAATTCTTGTTGGGACTCCTTCAATTGCATAAAGACACGCTCAATCTCGCCTGTGGCGATCTGCGCTGATAATGCCAATTGTTTCAGGGAGCCTCCCAACGGTCCAAGAACGGCTTGAGCGGCAGAATTCGCCAATGGGGAGAAGCTTTCTAGAACTCGTTTAAAGTCGCCGCCCACGGTATTAATTAAGCCTTGTAACGACTTGCCAGCCGCTTGAGCGCCAGTGCCGAAGCGGTTCATAAGCTCGTCGCTTACCTTTGCAAAAACCTCCCTGAAACGATTGCCAACAAATTCTCCGTCTTCCATCGCTTTGCTGAATTCCTTCACAGACATTCCAGCGGACTTAGCAAAAATTGCCAGAGCGCCAGGTAGAACGTCTCCCAACTGCCCCTTAAGCTCTTCGCTCATGATCTGGCCCTTGCTTGCCATCTGCCCGAAGGCATAGATGACGCGCTCAGCTTTGTCCGGTGTTAGTTGCAGCGCTGCAGTGGCTGCACTGATGCCAGTAAAAAGTTTTTCAATGGAGCCAGAATCAAAGCCCGTTGGAGCCATTGAAGCATAAAGCCTGGTAAATCCCGTGCGAGTAGTTTCAAGGTTCAAGCCAAAGGCTCGTTGCACGTTGTCCACGTACAAAAGTTCCTTGGCAAATGTGCCCGTATCTTGAGTGGCAACTTTCAGTCCATTTACAAATTGCTGCTGACTCTTTGCAGCATCAAGAATTTGTCCTGGAAGGCTTGTCAGAAAAGCTAATCCTTTGTATGCGGCGCCGTAAAGTAGTACTTGCTTTGCTGCCTGTCCAAATTCTCCAGCTAAGCCCTTAATTCCTCCAATCAATGGAAGCTGTGATGCACTAAAGTTTCGCGCCGAAGCGTCAGCTACTTTCAACGCTTCGGAATACTTAAATGCATTCTTGTAGTAATCCAGGCTTAATGGTGTCTGTGCGCCTGCGTCCCTTAGCGCAAGCGCACCGCCTCTGTTTCCAGCGGGAAGACGTGGAGCGGCATTGCCGAGGGGTACCTGTCCAGAAACACTTGCATACATTTGACTTTCGCCAAGAACGCTAGCCTCTCGCGCTGCAGATCTTGCGTATGCAGCAGCCATCCGCGACTGTAATTGCGCCTGTCGTACTGCATTTCCTCCGGTCATTCCAGCGGAAGGTAGCGCGGGGAAGCTTGCGCCAAACATGCTTGGGGAGGTAGTCGTCCCCATGATTGACGGAGCCTCCGCAAATGGGAATCGTGCCCTCATGGGCGGCACGTTGGCCCCGCGTGTCTGACCCGGCTGCGCCATGAAAGGTTGATACCTGTATTGGCTGAAAGCCCATGGTTCTCGGCTGCCTTCAGGGAGGGGACCGATAGGCGACATAAATTGATCAGATCCACGCGACCCTACGGAACGAGACATTCCGGGCGCCATGGCAATGTTTGAAACTTTTGCTAGTTCAAACTTCAATAACGCCGTAATTTTTCTGATTTCATCTACGGACTTATTTTTAAAATCTTTCAGTCCATTGAGGAAGCCAATCTCCAATCCATCAACAGCAAATTCACCAATCTGCTTAAACACGCGAGAGGGCGAAGCAATGCCCCAGAAGTCTTTTAGGGCACGCAGGCCACCTTCTCCCACGCCTTTGGCAGCTTGTGCAACCTTGGATTCCCCATCCTTGAACCCTGCAGTCAGACCGGCGATGGATTGCTCTCCAGCCTTCGTCATTCCCTCGACGATGGACTTTCGATAGGCCTCCAGCGATCTACCTGTACCCAGCCCGCCCACAGGTACGTTGGCCGCTTTCAGCATATTGCGAGCAGCCATCGCTTGCTCCCGATTCAATTCTGCCACTGCCTGGTCTGCCCTAATCCTCCCAGATACAGTTTTCCCGATTTGGCCTGCCGCCGCCGACGAAGGCTTTCCAACTTCTACATATTTAAGTTTGATTTCAATGGGGGTAGACGTGGCTCTGCGCAGAGTCGCAAGACTTTTATTTAACGTGGCAATCCGTGCCCTTGCTCCGTCAAGCTGACTATCATTGATTTTAATGACTGGCTTGATATTACCAAGCGCCGCAAGTTGCTTCTTAAAAGCTTGTTTGTCAATAGTTAAATTGACAGGGTAATGATATGCAGCAGAAGCTTGCGCCAGTTTGCCCAACTGCGTGCGAAAGTTCGCAAGGTTTAGGACTACTGAAAGTTCAAGCTGAGCCATATTCGCACAATATTCCTATTGTTCGTAGTGTAGCTACTCACTAGATTGTTCACGCGAGGAGGCAGTCTTTAGTTCATCAACAAGCAAAGCAATAACTCGTCCGTCCATCTTTCTAGAGCGCATTAAACGCTTCAGTACTGCCAAGCTTTCATCAGACAAGCCATTCTCTTTCTTTATTTTCTTAGTGTCAAACGGCAGAAAATCATCAATGGAAACCCTAGCTTTCTTTCCGCCAAGTGCTCCCACTACTACAGTTCCAAGTTTTGCAGTGGAAATGCTGTTGATATTGTATTTTGTAATATCGTGCTTTTCCAGCCACTTCAATGCAGTAACCACATCTTGCACACGCTGCTTGCCAAAATTATTTGCTTCCCATCGTCTATCTTTTAAGTCCGACGCATTCAGGCGAAAATAAATCTCATCCCATTTTGTCAAGCTTTTAAGAAACTGCCGGGCTTGTTTCTCTAGTCGTTCGGCAACGCTTCCTTCGTCCGGCGGGGTGCTTTTTTTGCTTGTCCTGCATCCTTTGCCTCAGCTTCCTGTTCGCTCATGATGAATTCCATGCCTTTGGCAATTACTCGCCGCCCCATAGTTTTAGTGTCTTCAATGGACCAGTCATCAAGGGGTAACCATTCTTCGCCAATAAGCCCTTCGCCACGGCAACGAATGAATACAGTAACCATGCGTGCATTACCAGTTTCAACGCTGCCGCCGCTGTTGATCATGCCAAGCGTTTCTTCAGTGAAGTCACTGAGAAGCTCCATCTCACTCATGTCAGCGCCACCTTGCAGCAAGGCAAATGCTTCATCAAGGGGAATGTCCTTAGCCGTAGCGATGCGCTTAGCTAGTTGCACTGCGCGAATGGTGGCTTGACTTTGAGCCTTGCTTAGTTCTTCTTGTTCAATGCCTTCTGCAACAAGCCAGCCGCCATGCTTACGCAAACGCACTTTAGGCGTGAGTTCAAAAAACTCTGGCTCTTCGCTTTGAAGGAGGAAACTATACTTGCTCATGATCGAGAACGTTCAAGATGGCGTTGAATACCTTCACCCTTTCGCTTTGAGAACGAAATTCCTTAGGCACTTCAACAAGGAAAGAGTGATCTTCGTTCGCAATTCTAATAGTCTCTTCTGGGAATGCCATAAGGCAGAGAATGCCGGCTTCGACACTGGCGCCTTGATAGTGGCAATTGATAGCATGGCATCGCCCGTCCTTGCTCCATAGATAATCAATTTGCATTGAGAGCATTTAACGCTGTTTGCACTCTTGACAATAAAGCCTTTCCGATGGGTTTCCTAAAGGAAAAAGCCATGTCCGAAACATCGTCAGTGAATCGACGATCATGGGGATCGTTTGTGCCCCAGCCTTCGTGAACATAAATAGCGTATTCCTCTCCTGAGCTGTTTTTAGCATCCCAGCGCCAGCGAGCTTCTGCTGCTTGTGAAGACGATTCATACTTGTAACTATCAACGCCGCTTTGATAAAGCTTCCCTAAATCGTAAATGTCACGAGGGCTTCCCACTGTTTCTCCATTTTTTCTTACTGTCAAAGGACTATGTTTCCACTTTTCGTCCTTAAACTGATCGTCCCAAAAGGCATCATTTATGTCCTCTTTTGTCCATTTCTGGAAGGCTCTTGTCAATGCCTTCTCAATGCCATCTCCACCAATAATACGAGCACCAGTGGTTGCCATGGTTACGGGCCAGGGTAAAGACGACGAATGGTCATATCAGGAATAATAAATCTGCAGCGTTCGTAAGCAATGTCATCACCAGGCGTAAATCGTAAAGCAGCATCAGGAAAGCGCCTTACCATTCTGTCCATTGCCTGTGAGATTTCCTTTCCATCAGGGCTGTATTGAACAATCATCACTTCCCATTGCTGGAGCACTTTGGCAATGCCCACGCCAGCCCCTGTCACCAACTCAGGATACTGCCGCATTGTCACCTCCAAGCCCGTCGCCTTCCACTCTGTTGGCACGCTTTTCTGGCCCACCACATACACGGCAGGAATGCTCGTGCCATTTGGAAACGTATAAGAGCCTATTAGATCAGGCGACGCTGAAAGTAATTCAACAATGGCTTCCCGAAGCTGAGTAATGTTCACAATAAAAAGCCTCCCCGTAAGGAGAGGCTAACAGAAAACAATGAAACGAAGGTTCAGTTAGGAGCAGTCGGGATGATGCTGCCAGTGTTGGTAGCATTCTGGTGGATACCAATGCGACCACGGCTCATAAGGTCGAAGGTGCATTCAACGAGGTTATCAGCAGGATAGCTTTCGTTATAGTTCATAACGCAAGCCACATAAGCCACGCGGTCATAGTAGAACGTAGTACCGCTCACGCCAAGCTGCTTGTTGATTTCAACGTAGATTTCAGCGCTCTTGTTGTAACGGGCCTCAGCAATCACTTGGAAAGCTTCGTCAAAACTGTTAGGAACAAACACCGTGCCATCAACATCCTTTTGGAAGTATGAAGTAACGGAAGCAGTGGCTGCGCTGGTGACGATCACGCTGTCAGAGAAGCCACCGCCGCCAAGCAGGTAGAATTCTGTGTTGCCATCGTTGAAAGCTACAGAAGCCGTGGTGGCTGCTTGCAGCGTATAAAGAGTAGGAGCGCCGCTCACCGTAAAGGTGGCGCCACTTTGAGAAATAACTGGACGGGCAGCACCAGCGATAGAACCAACACGTACAATTACGTCTTGGCTCTTAACCAGTTCTGTGGGGTGGTAGAGCATGAGATTGCCTCAGCAATGGGAAAGAGAAAGTGGTTAAGCGTCAAACGTTTTGTACGCTTCCTTTACCAACCAGTCTAAAGATGCCTCTGACTGGTGCGCCTAAGAATTGCCAATAGTGTTCAGCAATTTGTTCATTAGGCAATAGCTCAAACCGTCCTTCTCTCCCATTGATGGTGG
>Ga0209296_1000440_pt1 | contig 35775 bp, 56 predicted proteins | sample S_130206_EF_Meta_FD_187319 | JGI IMG/M metagenome (GOLD analysis project Ga0209296, IMG submission 187319) | Freshwater microbial communities from Lake Simoncouche, Canada to study carbon cycling - S_130206_EF_MetaG (SPAdes) (version 2) | ecosystem: Environmental > Aquatic > Freshwater > Lake ... | reverse complement strand
TGTCACAACACTAAGCGCCCAATCAAGCCATTGATTTGCGGTCATGTCGTAATAGCCAATAGGCCCAACAGAACATAAATCTTCACCAACACGAATCGCCGCATTGCGCCACGTTACAGGCTCTTGCTCTATGCGCTGTGGTGGTGTGCAAGTGTGAATGTATTTTGTGCGTTTGCCGCATCGTGGGCAAAAGTTACGTTCTTGGTTTTCCAACTCTGCAATGGCTTTGGCGGCTACCAGTTTGGCAAAGGCTTCAAGACGCAATTTAAAATCAAAACTCCAGTCACTTTCAATCCCTGCTTGGTTAGCCATCTCATAGATTTCATTTTGTGTCATGTCACCACCTCATACGAATCAAAAGTAAGTAAACATGACCCCCAAGAGTCAATCACATCTGCTACCAGCGAAACACTGTGGTCATAAATGGCTGGCCCCCAACCACGCTTATTTATGGAAATTGCCGTGACCTTTGCAAGCTGTTCAACATTATCGCCCCTAGTGATGCGAACAACGTCACCAACCTTTACACCTTTGTCGTGCTGGATTGGTATGGATTCGCACTTAGCTGCGTCTTCTTTGTCTCTGTATATACAACCACAGATTTCACATTCGTATTCAATAATTTCTCTCATTTTTCACCTTTCTTATATTTACCAGACCAATCAAAGCCAGCCCGTCTAGCCATCTCAATGATTTCATCTTGTGTCATTTCTTAAGACTCCGAATATAAATAGCCATGCTTGACAGCGTATCTTTGCCAAACGCCTTAATGAATTCATGTTCAACCCTAAACGCAGCCATTTCTAGCGCAGCATTCCAGCCAGAATCGTACAAGTCACCAAGTGTTTTTTGAAATTCTGGCGTAGTGGATTTATCAGGTTCGGTCATATTAATTCCCTTTGCATCGGTGTGATTTTCCATTCGCGTTCCATGCGTCCTGATTTTGATTTAACCACTTTACCTGTCAAGCAGATTTCGCCATCGCGTTCCAGTTCATGCAAGCGTCTGGCGACTTGCATGGATTCCAGACCCGTCTGGGCAGCAATGCCATCTTTACCCAGTGCGCCATATTTTTCTAAGCAATCCACAATCAAACGAGCATGGCGGCTGGCAAGGTCTTTTGCAGACCCTGCCGCCTGCCAACTGGTCAAAGGGTCGGTGTTTCTGACTCTTGGATGCAGCATGGTTACTCCTTAAAACGGTATGTCGCTGGGCATATCGTCAAAGCTGGATTTGCGTGGCTTTTCTGCTCGATCTTCCAATTCATAGCAGTTTGCCCAACCCGTCCAGCCACCATCCACCAATGGGATTGTGTCCAGCTTGATCTTTAAGTTTTCACCATCTTCAAACAAACTGCCAATGGTCTGGTAGCGTTTCTTTTCCTGACCGTCTTTGTTTGTGTAAGTGCCAGTGATGACAACAATGTTTTTAATCTTTTTCATTTCAGTCCTTTAGTTTGTTAAGTTGATTAATTTTGTATTCAACATCAAATAAGAAATTCAAAACTTCTTTTTCAAGGTTGGCTACATAGAGTGGGTCAAATTCAACCCGTTTGATGAACAATTGCAAACCCTCTGCCATGCGTGGGTCAAAACTTACAAAGTCGCACCATTGGCGCTGAGTACAAGCCATTTGCCATTGCATTTGTGTGTTGTATTTTTCTGGCACTTTTTGATCCAGCAATGTGCTGATATGCGTGGCAGTGTTAGGGCATTTGATTTCTACCAATCCAAACAACCCCACAAGCCCGTCAGGGGACGCACCAGCTTCTGAAATGTTGGGGTGCAATACAAACCCCACTTCTTCCACTAAAACGTCTTTAATCAACTCATAAGCGGCACGGGCAAAGGGTTCTTGGTCAGTACCCCATTGCATGGCGCTGTTTGAATAAGATTCTGCGGGTTTGCCTGTCATGCGTTCACACACAATCTGGGCTAGGTAGTTTTCCCTGCTGGTGCTGTAACCTGTTTTGGTCTTGGCAATAATGTCTGCTACGCGGCTGGCGGTGACTTTGCCGCATCGAGCAGCAAACCAATCTTCTGAACGCTGTTCCATTATTTAACCTCCAACTGTGTTTTCTTTTCATCTTTACGCGCAATGACTTTCTTTTGCCAAGCTGGGTCGCCGTTGGCTGCGGCATAAGCGGCTTTGTAGGTTTTCTGAAGTTCTTCCAGCGTGGTGGTTTCATCCATTGCCGCCATCAGGTCAGCTACTTGGCTTTCGTTGACGTTTGATTTAATTTCAGTTTTGCGGCTGGCGCTGTTACCGTCATCATCTTCTGGTGCAATACCGCAAGCAGCCATCAGGGAATAGCGTCTAGCATAGGTCAGTGCTGATCCGTAGCCCTGTGGGTCTTGTTTGCTGGCAGGCACATGGAGAATGCCGCATTCCAGCATTTCGCCACTTTCATGCACAAACATGGTTTCCACCATCACGCCTGTGGCGCAGTCATAGCATTTCTGAATCAATGCTATGCCATTGTCGTTTAAGCCTGTAATAACAGCTTCCACGCAGGCAGACAGGTCAGCATAGCGCGACTTGAAATGCGGGTTTGTAGATGACTTTAAAGCAGGCCCAAATGCCTTTTGTGCTTTGACCAATGCGGTTGCAATCTGTTTCATGGTTTCTCCTTAGTATGTGTAACGTGGGCCACAAGTAACTTCAACAACGGTTTCCACCGTGTAGCCATTGATCTTGCGTTTGGCGTAGATAGGGATAGCGCGAAGCCCTGACGACTCGCATTGCTTAACCCCGTCAATTACTTCATTCCTGCCCATTGGCTGGATTTGTTTATCCATGATCAATTCCTGCGTGGTGTTTTGCGGAACTGGTTCTGGGCGCATTGTGTAAACAGGTGCTGGCTGCTGGCTGGCGCATCCAACCATTGCCAAAAGTAAAAGTGCATATTTCATTTTGATCCTCAAAAAATGTTGTTGGCTAAACCGTTGATCACAAACCCGACACGTTTGATGTTGGGTGACTCATAACCAGCGCGTTCCTTAACGCACCGATAAATGTAGTTGAATGATTCTTTTGGAATGTCATAAGTAATATCCAGATCACCGCAGGAAATGAACACATCAAAATGACCGTCCATTTCCCAATCATCGCCGTCATACCAAGTCCAATCGACTTTGACTTCACCGTACTGGTCAAGATATTCAACAAAAGTGCCTTGTTCGCCATCATTCAGCATGATGCTCTCCAAACAAAAAGGTCAAGGGCAACCACCACAATGGCGGCAACGGAGACAACATATAGGGCGACTTGCGCCCAATCGGTTGGTTTTTTATAGGTTTCAATGTCAAACATGGTTGTTCCTTTGTAGGGGCTTGCGCCCCGTTAAGTTAAGCGTAAGACAAGCCTTGGAACTCAAAAGAATCCGCAAACTCTGGCGCAGCAGATTTGCGAATTTCAAGAGACACACAGCCAAGACCAAAGCGTTCTGCTAAGTACTGTTTAGCGTCTGGGGTGTTGGCAACCACAAGAATAGTGGTGGCATTGAAATCAGTGGGAGAGAAAGTGAAATCGGTCATGTGACCTCCTAAAAGACCCTATGCGTTGTGCTGGGGAATGAATGTATTGTTAAGCAAACTTAACCACAGGTCAAGCACTTTTTTCAATTATTTTCTAGGGACAAACCCTAATGTTGTTATTTTGTTAATCTGGCTTTACAATTCACCCATGACAAAACAACAATTAATTCAGTTGGCAGGCTCACAGGCTGAGCTTGCAAGGATTCTTGGCATTAAACGTCCAGCGGTTTGCCAATGGAAAACTGTGCCTGAGTTGAGATTGCGCCAGTTAAAAGATTTGCGTCCACAATGGTTTACACAGGAGAAAACATGAAAAAAGCACTTTTGGCAGTTTGGTTTGCAGCATCCACCACAATGGTTTGGGCATCTTGCACTTACAGCACATACAGTTCTGGTGGTCGCATGATTACTTGCACCACTTGCTGCTACGGTAATTCTTGCAACACAAATTGTTATTGATGTAACATTGTTTGAAACACGGCTAGGCAAGGATTGATCCCCTTGCCGAAAAGAGTACCCACCCCTCCTGCCGAGGTTTCTTTTTAGGGTGGAATTTTAAGGTGTGGGAAATGCATTATTACCAATTCAATATTGGCGACTACCGAGCCGCCACTGCACATTTATCCAATGAAGAAGATTTGGCATATCGCCGACTTTTGGATATGTATTACGACACTGAACAAAAAATCCCACTGGATACCCAATGGGTTGCCAGACGCATCCGAATGGAAGCAGTTGTTATTAGGGATGTTCTAAACGATATGTTTGTAAAGCAGGAAGATGGCTGGTTTCATCAAAGATGCGCCGATGTTATTGAGCAATATCATGCTATGGCTGAGAAAAATAGGGCAAATGGTCGGCTTGGTGGTCGCAAAAAGAACCCAGTGGCTTCCGACTCGCAACCCATCGCTAAGGCAACTATAAACGATAAACCAATAACGATAAACCATAAACCAATAAAAGAGAAAGCCACTGTCGTGGCTACGCCTGACGGCGTTTCACAATCTGTTTGGGACGACTTCAAAACCTTGCGTAAAGCCAAGAAAGCCCCAATCACCCAACGCGCCCTAGATGGACTGATTGCGGAAGCAAATAAAGCTGGCTGGACATTGGAACAAGCATTGACTGAATGTTGTGTGCGCGGATGGCAGGCATTTAAGGCTGAATGGGTTGCTGACAAACCCAAGCTGGTCAACAGGTTTGATGTTGCCACCACCACAGTGCCATCACGGGCTGAACGTGACCCAGCATTGGTTAAGCTAGACGAGGACAGCAAAAAGGTTGTGCCGCCAAGTGCTGAAGTGTTGGCAAGGTTTAAATTGTTGAAAGGTCAAAAATGAAATATCTCAGTGTCTGTTCTGGCATTGAAGCCGCAACAGTTGCATGGCATCCGCTTGGTTGGGAAGCTGTGGCATATTCTGAAATTGAAAAATTTCCATCTGAGGTGCTTGCACATCATTACCCAAACACGCCAAATGTTGGCGACATGACAAAATTTAAGGAGTGGAATCTTGGAACAAATGTCGATCTTCTTGTTGGAGGAACTCCCTGCCAATCATTCTCAGTCGCAGGACTCAGAAAGGGATTGGATGACCCACGTGGCAACCTCATGCTTACCTATCTTGCCATTGCTCGCGAACATAGGCCCAGATGGTTGGTCTGGGAGAACGTCCCCGGCGTGTTATCCAGTAACGGAGGACTCGACTTTGCCTCATTACTTCGAGGGATGGGCGAACTCGGGTATGGGTTTGCCTACCGAGTTCTTGACGCTCAATACTTTGGAGTGGCACAGCGCCGCCGCCGTGTGTTCGTTGTCGGATACCTTGGAGATTGGCGACCTGCCGCAGCGGTTCTTTTTGAGCGCCACAGCTTGTCAGGGAATCCTGCGCCGCGCAGAGAAAAGAGGGAAGAAGTTGCCGGAACAATTGCAGCACGCTTTGGCATCAGTCGTAACAACCACGAAGAATGCGTAACATCAAGAGCAAAAGGTTTTTACGAATCTGGTTTTGCCCAATATCAACAAGCAAATGTAGGTGGAACAATTAAGGCATCTGGTGGCGTTTTAGGTGGCGGTAGTGAAACTTTTTTAACGCAACCATCTTATGGAATTCAAGGCAACATGATTGGTCGTTCTGACAATGCTGGGCCAAATGGAATAGGTGTAACTGAAGATGTTTCATTCACTTTAACCAAAGGTGATCAACACGCAGTAGCGCATGCATTCAAAGTGCGCGGTGGGTGTAAAGGTGGCGGCAAAGGTTACCTTGGATCAGATGATGTGGCATTCACCCTCAGCACAATCCAAGACCAGCAAGTGGCACAACCAAAAATTGTTCATGGCACACAAGACCCATGCGTATCAGATATTGCATTTGCACAAGGCAGAAACAATGGTGGCGAAAATGTATTAGTGCAGCCAATAGGCACAGACTTATATAACGGCAACATTACTGGTGATGTGGCGGCTACTATGGGAACGCCCGGCAGTTCAGTCAATGCAAGTGGCCCAACAGTTATGCAGGCTATGGCGGTGCGTAGATTAACTCCAATTGAATGCGAACGCTTACAAGGTTTTCCTGATAATTACACTGACATTCAATCAAAAGGCAAACCAACACCTGATGGCCCTCGATACAAAGCCCTTGGCAATAGCATGGCAGTGCCTGTGATGCGTTGGATTGGTGAAAGAATCCAAAAATTTGAGGAAATGGCATGAACCATGAACACAGAAAAATCGCCAACTCAATCCTTGCCAGACTTAAAGACGGTGAAGAATTTAGCCTTGCTACCGTCCGAAGATCGCTTGAAATTACAGGAGACCTTGCGCCAATCGGAAGCGCGGGATTGGTTGCGGAGATACAGGAAGAAAGTCAAGGAGGAGGGGAAATCGGAAGCCTACGCATGGTGGCAGAAAACCTTATCCGACTTAGTGAAAAAGCGTGGGCAGAAAATTGTGGACGATTTGCGAAAGCGGATGAACGATGAGAGCAGCAAAAATTGATGCAAACCAAATGCAAGTTGTCATTGCGTTACGGGCGGCTGGCGCTTCGGTTCAGTCTTTGGCTGGTGTTGGCAAAGGTGTCCCTGATCTGTTGGTGGGCTATCAAGGCAAGACCCTGCTTATGGAGGTTAAAGACGGGCATAAACCGCCGTCTGCGCGACTTTTAACCGAAGATCAACTGAAGTGGCATGGAAGCTGGAAAGGGGGCGCATTGGCGGTTGTAGACAGTCCTGATGCGGCATTACGAATGATTGGAGTATTGAAATGAGTGGAAAAATTATTGTTCCAGTAAGTGGTGGCAAAGATAGTCAACTTTGTTTGCAAATGGCACTTGAAGAACATGGTGCAGAAAAAGTTGTTGCTGTTCACCAAAGCACAGGATATGACCATCCTTTAACCGACAAACATTTGATTGACATAGAAAATTTTTATGGCATCAAAATTCATATGACTAAATCAGAAAAATACAAAGATGTTTTTGATTTTGTTGAAAAAGTTGGTTATTTTCCAAGCAGTGTGGCTAAGTCTTGCACAAGCAGACTTAAACAACAACCTTTTGCAAAATGGTTAATTGACAACAATTATTGTGACGGGACACACATTATTTGGATGGGTATGCGTAAAGACGAAAGTCGCGCCAGAGGCACTAAGTACGGTGGTTGGAATGAAGATATTGAAATAACTTTGCAAGATTTTTCTACTGAATACAAAAACAAAATTTTTGCCAATGTGAAAATTCGTTTGCCAATAGTTGATTATCTTGAAAAAGAAGTTTTTGACGATTTAAACAAAGTTGGCGCACCTATAAATCCTCTTTATAGCAAAGGTCATAAACGGGTTGGGTGTTATCCATGTCTACTTGCGGCAAATTCAGAATGGGAAAGGGCTGCCAAAGACCCTATCGGTCGGGAAAACATAAAAAAATTAATTGAGATTGAAGAAAAATTTATTGCTGACAAAAATCCAAGAAAGATGATAAAGATTCACCCAACAAGAAATGTCCGTGCTTTGTTAGATGATGATTTGTTTACCTTAGAAGAAGAAGAAAGCAATTCCGAATGTTCTTGGTGTCAAATTTAAGGTGCAAAAATGAAACCAGAAAAAGCTACACAAGCCATCAGGGATAAAGCGCCCCAATATGGCGAAGCCAAAGCCCAGCGGGTTTACCTTGAGGAATTCCGCAAATCTAAGAAAGCCATACTGATGCGGGACGCACTGCTTAACGGGATTGATGCCGCCAGCCACCAAGAACGGGAAGCATATTCAAGCCCTGAGTATCAAAAACTGATTCAAGGGTTAGCCGTTGCGGTGGAAAAAGAAGAAACTTTGCGGTGGGAACTGGAAAGCTACCGATTGGAAGTGGAAATTTGGCGTACCCGTGAAGCCACTAACAGAATGCAAGACAGGGCGCACCAGTGATTCATTACCACGGCACACCAATATCACCCATGAAAGCTATAGAAACAATGGGTGGCAAACATTTTTGCGTTTCCTATGCTAGACCAGATGATTTGCAAAGATGTTTGCGGATAGGGCAATCTTTGATGTTGGATAACGGGGCATTCAGTGCCAAAACCCGTGGCTTGGTGTTTGACATTGACGGGTTTTATGAATGGATTGAACCTTTGCTGAGGCATCCGCACTGGGCGGTTGTGCCAGATGTAATTGACGGAACAATAGATCAACAGCGTGAAATGACCAAAACATGGCCTTTTCGCAAAGAATTAGGCATACCAGTTTGGCATTTAGGTTTACCTATCAGTTATTTAATTGAATTATGTGACCAATGGGGACGAGTATGTTTTGGGTCAGCCGGTGAATATTGGCAAATTGGCACATCCAAATGGTGTGGACGCATGGACGAAGCCTTTAATGCCCTTGTAAAAACTTATGGGCGGCAAATTCCTTGGGTGCATGGCATGAGAATGTTGGGTCAATCTGCTGGCCCTTGGCCTTTAGCCAGCGCCGATTCAACAAATGTAGCTGTCAATCATTCCGGGCAATTGCAATGTGCTGGATGTATGGCAAAACGAATTGATTCAACCAACCCACCCCCACTTTGGGAAACAAAACCATTACAGGAAGTTTTAATATGATTTATCCAATTATTTACATTGCCGCCCTTGTTATTGCCAATTTATTGGTGGCATGGCTTGGCCCTTGGTTTAGCCCAATAAACGCCTTTGTGTTGATAGGGTTGGATTTGTCATTGCGGGATAAATTGCATGAACAATGGCAAAACGATAAACTTTTGCCGAAAATGGGTGGATTGATTGTTGTGGCTAGTGTTGTTTCTTATTTGCTAAACCCAGCAGCGGGGTCAATTGCTTTGGCATCATTGGTGGCATTTGCCCTTGCAATGACTGCCGATACCATTGTTTATCATTATTTGCGGAATAAATCGTGGATGATTCGATCAAATGGGTCAAATATTGCTGGCGCTGCGGTTGATTCCATTACATTTCCCACCATAGCATTTGGTGGATTAATGCTTGAGATTGTTGCGTTGCAGTTTGTTGCCAAAATGTTTGGCGGTGGTATTTGGTCATTTCTTTTAACCAAAATTCCACATAGGGCGCACCAATGAGAAAACAGTGCCGCAGAAAGATTTGGTCAAAGGTCAACCCCATAGAACACGCCATAGTTGGTGCGGCGGTTACGCAAGATAACCTGTTGGACAGATTGCGCCTGATTGAGTTAAGTGCCATTGAAAGCCTTGTCAAGGGTAATGGAACGGTTGCTGATTGGCGTTCAATTGTGGACATGATGAACATTGCGGAAACTATGGCATCCAACGGAATTGGCGTGGAAGTGCTGGAAATCTGCGAAATAGTCCAAAAAGAAATGGAAGCCGCCGCCCATCGCTATGAAAAAACCCGCAAAATGGGCTTAACAGGCACTGGCATCAGGTTTGTTAAGGAACTTTACCAACTCCATGACTTACAGCGAACAAGCATCAGTCGGTCAGAATATGAACGAATGCTGCAAAAGACCAGCGATTACATAAGATCAAACAATCATAGGGTTGTGCATTTGACATGAGTTTTCAAAAACATCAATACATCAGAAGCAAAAAGCTATTGAAGCTGGTCGCAGGGCTTGACTGCCAAGCCTGTGGGTCAGGTCACATGGTGCAGGCGGCACACACAAACTGGGGCGGTGGCAAAGGTCGAGGAATCAAGGCTGACGACAATCTAGTGGCGGCATTGTGCTTAAAGTGCCATTTTGAAATCGACCAAGGGAATTCTTTGAGCAAAGAAGAACGACAGGAAAAATGGTTGGCGGCACACATGGGGACGGTTCATGCGTTATCTGGCGCAGGGCTATGGCCTGCTGATGTGCCTTTGCCTATAATTGGGGCTTAGTTGCCTTTATGGGGGGTGTTGCGCCCCCCTTTTTTTTGGTATATTCCAGCCATGAATGAAGAAGTAGCCGAATTCGTAGCGCACTTATTGCACAGCAGTACGGTGACGCATTTCATGCACTGGTCAACTACCAGCTATGCAAAGCACGTTGCATTAGGGGAATACTATGTTCAAATTATTGACTTGGTTGACGAATTTGCCGAAGCGTACATGGGCAAATATGATCAGCTTGAAAAATTTCCTGATGAATTTCATACAGAAAAAGACCCTGTGAAATATCTGGAAAACATGAAAGATTTTGTGGAAGAATCCCGCAAGGAACTACCGCAAGACTCTGAATTGCAAAATTTGGTGGATGAAATCGCCGACTTGATCAATTCAACCCTGTACAAACTGCGTTTTCTTAAATAAGGAAAAATCATGGCTCAAATTATGAAAAACCAACCCAAGGGTTACGGCACACACGCCACAATGTCTGGCAACCCAGCCGCATCTGACAAAACAGGTGAGCATGGAAGCGCCAAAAAGGGCATTCCAGCCGCCAAAACCAATGCCACAGGTGCTGACAAAGCATTTGACGGTGGACGTTCTAGCGGCGTTTGCTACACTTACGACCGCAAATGTAGTCAGTGATGGCAAGCTGCGCCAACTGTAAATTCTTTTTGAATGCCCAGATCATGGGCAGTTGCCGCCGCTATCCTCAGACGATAAACAGGCACATGAATGATTGGTGCGGAGAGCATATTGCACCGCAACAAACAAAGTCAGAAGAACCAGAAATGGTGAAATTGCCTGTTTACGACATTTTGACCGACACGGTGGTTGAACCGCCGTTGAGAAAAAAGCCCGGAAGAAAGCCAAAATATGATCAAACCCCTGCGTGACCGTGTAGTAGTTCGCCCCAATGTTCGCAAGTTGTCCGACATTATTTATGTCAACAACAAAGAATCATTCAACGAGGGAACTGTCGTGGCGGTCGGCCCATCGGTGGATCAGACCCAAGTGGGCGATTTCATCAAGTACGGCAACGGGGATTATCTGAATTGGCCTGTCCACAACATTGATGGGCAGGATTACCAGATCATCCAAGAAGCTGATATTTGTGCCGTAGTAGAAGCATAATCAACACATTTCATAAGGAAAAATCATGTCAAATTCAATAGCAACAGGCGTAGCCTACCAAGACCCAGAATTTACAACTTGCTATGCCAGCTCACAGCTTGGCTACACAAACGCAGCCAATGGAACTGTGACCCAAGCCACCAGCAAAACAACTGGCGTGACTTTAAACACTTCCACTGGTCAAATCACCACTCACAACGCTGCTTTGGGCGCTGGTGCAACCGCACAATTTGTTTTGACTAATAGCATTATTTCCGCAAAAGATACTTTGATTGTCAATATTGGCTCAGGCGGCACTGCTGGCGCTTATTGGCCTTATGTTGCCAACTTAGCCGCAGGCACAGCAACAATTGGTTTGTATAACAACACTGCTGGTTCATTAAGTGAAGCCGTGACAATCAACTATTCAATCATTCACGCTGGCGCATGAACGCTGAATCATTGAAAAGCAGAATTGAGTTTCTGACCGCCCAAGCCAAACAAATGGAAATGAACATCCACGCGATTGGCGGGGCGATTCAAGATTGTCAGTATTGGTTAACCCAACTGGAAAGCAAAGATGCCACTGATCAAGTCAATGACCCCCAAGGCGCTGAAAGCTAACATCAAGGCAGAAATTGAAGCTGGTAAGCCTGTTAAGCAGGCTGTTGCCATTGGCTATTCGGTCAAACGTGAAGCTGAAAAGGCTAAAAAAGCCGCGCCCAAAAAGAAATGACAGACACTGTTCCCGCTGTTGAAAAGCGCCCAGTAGGTCGTCCAACTCTATATGACCCAGCATATTGCGAAAAGGTCATTGAACTGGGGCGCATTGGCAAATCTGTCGAGCAAATTGCGGCGCTGTTGAATGTGTCATTAAGAACAATGTACTCATGGCGTGATGCACATGAAGAATTTTTGCACGCCTTGGACGATGCCAAGACTTACGAGCAGGCATGGTGGGAAGAACAAGCCGCCGCTTATATGGTTGAGAACAAAGAAAGTGACCGATTGAATGCCAGCCTATGGTCAAGATCAATGGCGGCAAGGTTTCCAAAGAAGTACAGGGAAAGCACAAAGCAAGAAATCACGGGTGCAGATGGTGCGCCTTTGCTTACTGGGATTCAAGTGACATTTGTGAAGCCTGAGTAGCGCCAAGACGCATGGGAATTGCTCATTTTTAAGCTGATGAGGCCAACCAGTTCCCAGTCGTGTTGGTGAAAGCGGATGCTGTGGAATCTATCGGTCGTGTGGACGCAGACGTAGCGATTAGCCAACAACCTATAAGGAAACGATTTGTCTGAAGTAGCCAGCGCCATTGCCAATGCTGAATTCCCGATCAAGCTGCAAGGCTTGTTTAAGCCATCACGCTACAAGGTAGCCTATGGCGGCAGGGGTGGCGCTAAGTCATGGGGCATCGCTAGGGCATTGCTTATCCTTGGCGCAAAAAATACCCTGCGAATCCTTTGTGCGCGGGAATTCCAGACCAGTATTAAGGATTCTGTCCACAAGTTACTGTGCGACCAGATCGAATCCCTTGGCTTGCTGGGTTTCTATGAAATCACCCAAAACAGCATCAGGGGCAAGAACGGCACAGAATTCGCCTTTGCTGGCTTAAAGAACAACATTGCCAACATCAAATCTTATGAGGGCGTAGATATTTGCTGGGTGGAAGAAGCCCAGACCACAAGCCGCCTTAGTTGGAATGTGCTGATACCTACCATTCGAAAGCAGGGCAGCGAAATATGGATTTCGTTCAATCCTGAGTTGGAAACTGACGAAACCTATCAGCGGTTTGTGTTGAATCCACCTGATGACTGCATCCAGATCAATATTAACTGGTCAGATAACCCGTGGTTTCCAGAAACCCTAAAGCTAGAAAAAGATGCACTGAAGAACCGCGACATTGAAGCCTATAACCAAGTCTGGGAGGGCTTATGCCGCCAATCAGTCGATGGCGCTATCTTTGCCAAGGAACTTCAGCAGGCAGAACTTGAGGGCAGGCTAACCCGTGTGGCATATGACGCAACAAAGCCCGTCCACGCGGTGTTTGACCTTGGCTGGTCTGACAGCACATCTATCTGGTTCTTGCAGTTTGTGGGCATGGAAACCCGCTTAATTCGGTACATTGAGGATAGCCAGAAAACCATGACGCATTACTTAGCGACCATGCAGACATTTGGCTATGTGTACGACACGGTTTGGCTACCCCATGACGCTGAAAACCAGACACTGGCAGCGGCAGGGCGGTCAATCAACGACATTGTGAGGGCAGCAGGGTACAAGACGCAGATTCTGCCCAGAGTGCCAATTCTGGACTCGATTAACGCGGCAAGAACGATATTCCCGAACTGCTGGTTTGACCGTGAACACGCGGCAGAGGGCATTAATTGCCTGCGCCACTACCGATATGAGGTTGACCCAGACACAGGGCAATTCAGTCGCAACCCATTACATGATCACTATTCGCACGGGGCTGACGCATTCCGCTACATTGCCCTGATGATTAAAGACACACCAAAGCGCAAACCCAAGGCACAGGTTGCAATGGCTGGCGGTTGGATGGGATAATTTCCAAAAGGGGCAAATATGGCATACCAAGACGCATCAGGAAAAGATACCAGAATCAACAAAGCCATTGAGTTTTGGCGGTTGGTCAATGACGCAGATTCAACGAACCGCGCTGAAGCATTGCAGGACATTAAGTTTGCCGCTGGCGACCAATGGCCTGTCGAGATTCAGAATAGCAGGAACGTGGAAGCCAGACCCTGCCTAACCATCAACAAGATTGATGCCTATGTGCGTCAGGTGACCAACCAACAGCGGATGCAGCGCCCACGCATCAAGGTTCACCCTGTGAATAACTTGGCTGATTACAAGATTGCCCAAGTGATTGAGGGCATGACACGCCACATTGAGGTCAATTCAAACGCTGACACTGCCTATGACACTGCCTTTGATTACGCCGTGCGTATGGGTTGGGGCTACTGGCGTATTAATACTCGCTATGTGAGTGAAGATTCATTCGACCAAGAAATCTACATTGACACGATTGACAACCCGTTCACCGTGTATTTTGACCCCAATTCAATCCTGCCTGATGGGTCAGACGCTGAACGCTGTTTGATTACCACAGTGCTGGATAAAAAGGTTTTCAAGGATTACTACCCTGACGCTGATGATGGTGCAAATTTTACCCAGCGGTCAACAGGTGACGACACTGCAAGCTGGATCACCAAGGAAGATATTCGCATTGCTGAATACTTTTGGATTGAACGTGAACGAGCCAAGCTGTATTTGCTTAGTGACGGAAGCCGCCATTTTGCTGATTCTGACCGATTCTTTGAGCGTGTCGAAGCATCAGGCTTAACCGTGGTTGATGAACGCGACAGCTTCCGCAAGGCGGTGAAATGGTGCAAGATGACAGCCTTGGAAGTCTTGGAAGAAAAGACATGGGCAGGCAAATATATCCCTGTCGTTCCTTGCTATGGCGCACAGGTTATCGTTGACGACAAGCGCAAGAAATACGGCTTGGTCAGGTTTGCAAAAGACCCCCAGCGTATGTATAACTTCTGGCGCACCAGCATGACCGAATCGGTTGCCCTTGCACCAAAGGCAAAGTGGCTGCTGGCAGAGGGTCAAGACGAGGGACACGAAAACGAATGGGCATTGGCAAACATCAAGTCAAGCCCTGTTTTGCGTTACAAGCAAAAAGACATTGAGGGAACACCAGCCCCAGTGCCAACCAGACTGCAACCAGAACCACCGCCCCAAGGCATCATGGAAGCCGCTGGCGCTATTTCCGCAGACTTGCAGATGGTGCTAGGCATTCTTGACCCCAATCAATTGCCAACTGGAAACATCTCAGGCAAAGCCTTGGCTGGTCAACAAAATCAGGTGGATTTGAGCAATTTCCATTTCTACGACAACATGACTCGATCAATCAGGCATACAGGCAAAATCCTGTTGGACTTGATACCGCACATCTACGACACAGAACGAGTGATGCGGATTATTGGTTCAGACGGTCAGCCAGACATGACCAAAATCAACGAAAAGAATGAAGTTGGTGAGGTTTTGAATGACGTGACGGTGGGTGAATATGACGTGGTGATGGACACAGGCCCCGGCTTCCAGACCAAGCGCCAGCAAGCCGTTGAAGCCATGATGCCGCTGTTAACTGGCAATGAGCAGTTGTTCAATATTGCGGGTGATTTGGTGTTTAGAAACATGGATTTTCCCGGCGCAGATGTGATTGCCGACCGCCTTGCCGCCATGAATCCGATGGCAAACATTGACGAAAAGTCAGACATACCGCCAGAAGTTCAGATGCGTTTGGCACAAGCACAAAAACAAGTGCAAGATATGCAACAGCAATTGCAAGCCGCCCAGTTGGAGATTAACAACCGTGGTCAGGTCGCCCAAATCAAGGAGGAGGGCGCTACCAAACGCAAACTTATGGAAGTCACTGCCAAGGCGCACAACACTGAAACAATGGCTGAAGTTAAGGTCAATGACCAGAATACCCGCGCCATTACTAGCCAGAACAAAACCGAAATTGATGCGTTGGTCAAAATGCTTATTGCAAGAATGTCGCCTAATCAATTGTTGATGGAAATTGAACGCCTTAACGCTGAACAGCAACAATATGCAATGATTGCCGCCCAAGACATTTCACATGGGGCAAATCCATTGGTTAACCCGCAACAACAAATGCAACCCCAACCGATGCAGGAAGAAATGCAGCCGCCAATGCAACAAACATTTGAGCAGCCCATGCAGTAATTGACAGTAAAATGATTTCGTGGTAAAAACCGCAAAACCTTACCAGTTGGGTCAACTGGGTGAATTCTTTGAGGAAACTCAATGTCAGAAGTAGCAGAAAGACTTGCCGCCAATGTGGTGACAAGTGAAAATTTAGCTGAATTTAATGCCAAGAGAATGGGTTTAGCTGATCCAACGCCAAGCGAGGCTGTCGAACCGACAGAGCCGCAAGAGGTTGATTTAGGACAGAGTGAACCAACTGAGGTAGAGAACGAAGCGACAGCAACAGAGGATCGAAAACAAAATCCGAAGCTAGAAAGACGGTTTTCAGAGATAACTAAGCAACGCGAAGCAGCACGGGAAGAAGCCCGTAGGGAACGCGAGCAAAGGGAAAGTCTGGAAGCAAAGGTTAGGGAACTGGAGGCGAAAACACAGCCCAAAGCTGACCCAGTAGTCGAATCAGAACCTTTGCCAGAGCAGTTCAGCGATATGTACGAATACGCCAAGGCGTTGACAGACTATCGTGTAGAACAGCGATTGCAGGAAGAAAAGCAAAAGGAAGTGCAGGCTAAAGCCGCCGCCGAACATTCCAAGCTAATAGACGCATGGGGTCAACGGGTAAAGGCAGCCAAAGCTGAAATGCCAGACTTTGACGATATGGTCAATTCCACAGACGTTACGGTTAGTAACGAAGTGCGGGACGCGATCTTTGAATCAGATGTTGGCCCACGCATTCTGTACCACCTTGCTGAAAACCCTGACTTTGCTGTGAAACTGCAAGGCATGACCGTGACAGCCGCCTTGAGAGCAATTGGGAGATTGGAAGCTCAGTACGATAAGGCTGAGAATCAGACAAAGCCTGTTGTTGGGAAAAGTAAAGCACCCGCGCCGATCAATCCAATCCGATCAGCAGCTAACGGGCGTGATGTAAACCTGACCAGTGATGGTCAATTTCATGGTTCATATCAGGCTTGGAGAGCAGCACGATTGGCTGGAAAGATTCGCTAAACCCATTCTTTTAAGGAAACAAAATGAGCAATAATCTGCTTACCATCAGCATGATCACCAACGAAGCGTTGATGGTCTTAGAAAACGAATTGACTTTCTCAAGCGAAGTCGAAAGAAACTATGACGATCAATTCGCCGTTACTGGCGCAAAGATCGGTGCAACTTTGAACGTCCGTAAACCCGGTCGTTTCATTGGCACAACTGGCCCTGCTTTGAACGTTGAAGATTTCAACGAAACATCAGTGCCTGTCACTTTGTCCACACAGTTCCACGTTGATACCCAATTTACCAGCCAAGACTTGGCTTTGTCTTTGGATATGTTCAGCGATCGCGTGTTGAAGCCTGCTGTTGCAGCTATTGCCAACAAGATTGACTTTGACGGTCTGACAATGGCTAAAAACAACACCGCTAACATTGTTGGTACTGCTGGCACACCACCCACAGGTTTGATCACTTACCTGACCGCTGGTGCATATCTGGACAGCGAGGGCGCACCCCGTGACGGTCGCCGTTCATGTATCGTTGAGCCGTTCACAGGCGCAACCATTGTTGACAGCTTGAAAGGTTTGTTTGTTCCCTCAGACAAAATCGCAAGCCAGTACACCAAAGGCATGATGGGTCGTGACTCAGCAGGCATGAACTGGAAGATGGATCAAAACGTTGTGGCGCAAACATTCGGTTCTTACAGCACCGCTACTTTGTCTTGCGCCACCACCACAGCAACTGGTTTCTTGACCAGCGGATGGGCATCAACTTCTACCATTGCACTGACCGCCGCCACAGCTACTGCTGGCTTGAAACAAGGTGACGTGATTACGATTGCTGGCATTTACGCAGTCAACCCACAAAACCGTCAAGCCTACGGCAGCAACCGCCTGCGTAACTTTGTGGTGACCGCCCCTGTGACCGTTTCAACTTCTGGCACAACTTCTGTGACCGTTAGCCCTGCCGTGATTACTGCTGGTCAGTTCCAGAACGTTAACTTGGCTTCCACCAGCGCATCTGCTGTTGTGACTCCATTCAACAACACAGGCACTGTTTCTCCACAAAATATCGTGATGCACAAAAATGCTTTCACTTTGGCTTGTGCTGATTTGGAATTGCCTGATGGCGTTCACTTTGCTGGTCGTGCAAGCGACAAGGAATTGGGTCTGTCAATGCGTGTGGTTCGTCAATACACTATCAACAACGACTCAATTCCGACTCGCGTTGATGTGCTGTATGGCTGGGCGCCGCTGTACCCAGAACTTGCCTGCCGCGTAGCAGCCTAAAGGTTAATGGGGGCTTAAAACACCCCCGTTTCATCAAACATTTTTAAGGAAAATATCATGGCAAATCCCGGCCCAGCATCAAGTCAAACAATTCACCCCAGCAATTTGGCAACCAACCAAGCAGTTCGCCTTTTGGCTTACGCTAACAATGTGCCAATTTCTGCAACAGGTGATTCAATTGTTACCCTCCCAGTGTTTAACACTTCATCCTACAACGTGCAGTTTGTAGCTATCACCAACGCAAACACAGACGTTAGCGGCGGTGCATTGGCTATTTGGACAGCACCAGCAGGAACAGGCACTGAGATCGTTACAAACGCATCTTTGACCAGCAACACTTCTTCAACTTATGTCACCAACGCAACCGTGGTTGCTGGTACTAAGGCAACTCGACTGACAGCGCAAACTCTGTATGTCAAAGTTGGCACAGCAGTCACTAGCGGCACTGTGGACATTTTTGTTTACGGTTACGATTTCTCCGAGTTTTAATCGAAAATGAGTTAGGAGAAGCCATCCTCAAAAGGGGTGGCTTTTTCTATTTGTACGCCTATAATTCAACAAACTTTTGAGGAACTGAAAATGGTCAATGTCCAAGTTATGCGCCTATCAGGTCGCACTTATGCCCTTAATTTGACAACTTCAGCCAGTTCTGCGTTGCAAATCGAAGCCACTACCAATGATCAAGCCACTTATGTTGCATTGTTAAACACTGGTTCTGGTGTGGCAGCGGTTGAATTGTCTAATTCCAGCACAGTAACAACCCCCACAGTGGCATCCACTGGCAATAGCGGTTCTTTTGTGTTGCCAGCCGCAATGAATTACCCTTTGATTATTGCCGCCCCTAAAGCGCCTTTTTACATCAAAGCAATCAGTTCAAGCACAAACACGCTGTACATCACTGCTGCACAAGCGGGTTAAGGTTTTGATATGGCAAATGAAGCCGCCAAAACCCAAACCATAAACATTGTCCCAGTTCAAGGCATTTTTCAGCCTGAGCCGACATTTGATTTAATTACGCTGATTGGGCCAGCGGGAACGCCGTTTTATGCCAAGATTGACCCAAATCAGTCTGGTTTAAATATAACCAACAGCACGATAAACAGCACCACAATTGGCGCAACTACCCCATCTACTGGGGTTTTTACTAATATTGCTACAACCACAGGCACAATTTCAAGCGCCCCAAGTTCGCCTGATTCGATTGTCAATCAAGCCTATGTGGATGCAATTGCCCAAGGTTTGGCGTTTAAAGCGCCAGCAAACTACACAACCACAAGCAATATCACATTGTCTGGATTGGCGGTGCAAGGTGGTGGCGATTGGAATGTGACTTTGACGGCGGGAAACCGCATCTTGGTGAAAGATCAAACCACAGGTGCAAATAACGGCATTTATGTGGCGGCGGCTGGCGCATGGACTCGATCCCTTGATGCCAACACCTATGACGAATTGCTGTCTGCCTACTTGTTTGTTTTGGATGGCGTGACATTGGCAGGGTCTGCGTGGGTGGATACCAATTTGCCGGGTGGCACTTTGGGCGTAACCCCCATCACCTTTGTGCGATTCTCAAATACAGCGGTTTACACCGCCGGCACAGGGCTAACCCTGTCGTCATATCAGTTCAGCATCACCCCTGTGGGTACTGCTGGAACGTATGGATCAGCGTCTGCTGTACCTGTATTTGTAACCAACGCATCAGGTCAGGTTACATCTGTCACCAACACTGCTATTGCTATTGCTAACACGCAAGTTTCTGGGCTTGGCACAATGTCCACCCAAAACGCAAATGCGGTGGCAATTACAGGCGGGTCAATCAATGGCACAACTGTTGGCGCTACCACGGCGGCGGCGGTTACTGGAACAATAGTCACTGCGAACACTTATTTCAGCGGTGCAGGAACGAATTTAACAGGCACTGCAAGCGGCTTATCCATTGGCGGCAATGCAGCTACGGCGACCACCGCAGGAAGCGTTACAAACAGCCTAACAATCAATTCTGGTGGGTCTGGCGGCACATCGCCACAAACCTACAACGGCGGCACTGCGGTCACCATCAGCTACAACACTGTCGGCGCACCATCCACCACAGGCACAAATGCTTCTGGTACATGGGGCATCAGCATTACGGGCAATGCAGACACGGTTACAAACGGGCTTTATTCCACAGGTTCTTACTCAAATCCCACATGGTTGACTTCAATTTTGGGGTCGATTGTGTCTGGTGCGGTGGCTACGGCTACCACAGCAACAAACGTGGCAGGCGGTGCGGCTGGTTCGCTGGTGTATCAATCTGGGGCATCAACCACCACCACATTGGCGTTGGGAACGACAAACTATGTTCTGACCGCTGGCGCATCTGCCCCGCAATATGTGGCGCAATCCACTTTGTCGGTTGGGTCAGCAACTACCGCAACGACAGCAACCAATCTGGCAGGCGGTGGCGCTGGATATATCCCTTATCAGTCTGGGGCTGGCGCAACTGCGTTTTTGGCATCAGGCACAATTGGTCAGGTTTTGACTTCTAATGGCACATCAGCGCCCACATGGTCAACGCCAAGCAGTTACGCCACCGTCACTGACGACACATCCACAGCGGCGACTCGATACCCGCTTTTTGCAAATCAAACCACGGGCAACCTGACAACTGAGTATGTCAGTTCCACCAAACTGCAATACAACCCCTCTACTGGCGTGTTTACATCCACATCATTCACTGGTGCGGGTACAGGTTTAACAGGAACAGCGTCTGGGTTGTCGATTGGCGGTAATGCAGCCACAGCGACAAGTGCAACAAGTGCAACCACGGCAACAAACATTGCTGGCGGTGTAGCCAATCAGATTCCTTATCAAACAGGCGCAGGCGCGACTTCATTTGTTGTTGCGCCAACCGTGGCAAGCACAGCATTAACATGGAGTGGATCAGCGTTTACATGGGCAACAGCAGGCACGGCGGTCACCATATCGGACGATACGACCACCAATGCCACACGTTATCCATTGTTTGCCAACGCCACATCAGGAACGGTTAGCACAGAATATGTGTCATCTACTAAGCTGAAATACAACCCAAGCACGGGCGAATTAACCGCGCCAGAACACATTAGTAGCAACGGCATCACCATTAACGCTGATTCAGTTTCATCAAGCTACACCATAGCAACGGGAACAAATGGCTTTTCTGTTGGTCCGCTGACCATTAATAGCGGTGTTGTTTTAACTGTGGCATCTGGACAAAGGCATATTGTTATATGAGTACGATCAGCGCATCAACCACAAGCACTACCGCATACACAGTTACTGCGGACACAACAGGCGCACTTGTTCTTCAAACAGGTGCTACTCCTACGACTGCGGTGACAATTAGCTCTGCTCAAGTTGTTACTTTGGCAAATGCTTTGCCTATTGCGTCTGGTGGAACTGGCACTACATCAACCACTTTTGCAAATTTAACAACCAATGTCACTGGAACACTTCCTGTTGCTAATGGTGGTACTGGTGTAACAACTTCTACTGGTTCTGGTGCAAATGTTTTAGGTACTTCACCAACACTAACAACACCAACGATTAATTCAGCACAAGTTGCAACTGTGTCAGGCTCTGCACCTCTTTATATGGCTAGAGCTTGGGTTAACTTTAACGGCACAGGTACTGTGGCAATTCGCTCAAGTGGCAATGTAACAAGCATTACTGATAATGGTACAGGTGATTACACAGTCAACTTTACAACCGCAATGTCTGATACATCTTATTCTCCTGTTGGGGTTGGAACAAATGGAACAGGTGATGGAACTTCTATGGTTAATTCTTCAACTGCGCCAACAACATCTGCATGGAGAACTAATTGTAAAGTTTTTGGTTCAACCCAGTTTGATCCAACATACGCCTACATAGCAGTTTTTAGATAAGGACAACCATGACTGTAATCATCAACGGCACAACAGGAATTTCAGGGGTAGACGGCTCTGCTGGAACTCCTGCTGTTCAAGGAAGCGATACCAACACTGGAGTGTTTTACCCAGCCGCTGATACTGTTGGCGTGTCCACAGGTGGCAGTGAAAGGATGCGTGTTGATAGCTCTGGTAATGTGGGGATTGGTACTGCTTCTCCAAGTTACAAATTGTCAGTAAATGGCTCTTTGTCATACTCAGATGCCCGTGGCACTAATTCATACCTTTTTAATTCCGCAGGAAATTACTGCGGCCTTGGATTTTATTCAGACCTTAGTTTAGCCACAAGATATGCTGTTCTTGAAACTCAAATTGGAACATCTACAACCTTAAAAACAGACACAGCCACTCCACTTATTTTTGGAACAAATGCTACAGAAGTGGGTCGTTTTGATTCGGCTGGCCTGTTTAAATTCAACTCAGGTTACGGCTCTGTTGCTACAGCATATGGCTGTCGTGCTTGGATTAACTTCAACGGCACAGGTACTCCAGCTATTCGTGCCAGCGGAAATGTTTCTAGTATTACGGACAATGGTGTTGGTGATTACACACTAAACTTTTCGACTGCAATGCCTGATACAAATTATTCTTTTTCTGGAGGAACTAATGGTTTTGCTAGTACAGACTCAGGTTCACAGGTAATTGTTGTTAAAACAGATGCGATTGGTGGAACAGCAACCACTTACACAACTTCTGCATTTAGGTTTTTAGTTGGTCGTTATGGTGGAACTGTTACAGATAGCACTTATAACAATGTAATGATTTTCAGATAAGGAGTAACCATGACAAAACGAATCATTTACCCAACAGACGATGGCGGTGTTGCAGTCATCATTCCAGCCGCTGAGTGCGGTTTAACAATTGAAGAAATTGCCGCCAAGGATGTCCCTGCTAGCAAGCCATTCAAAATCATTGACACAGCAGATGTGCCAACAGACCGCACATTCCGCAACGCATGGGAGTATTCAGAATGATTGTCATCAATATTGATAAAGCTAAAAATGTTGCTCACAACTTGCGCCGTGCGGCTAGGGCTGTTGAGTTTGAGCCATACGACAATGCAATTGCCAAACAAATCCCCGGTCAGGCGGAAGGCGCAGAAGTTGCAAGAGCGTCTATCAGAACCAAGTATGCAACCATGCAAACACAGATTGACGCGGCTTCAACAGTTGATGAAATCAAGGCGGCACTGGAGAACAAATAATGGCAGTCACGATCAATGCTGACAACGGCGTATCTTCTGGAAGTGCGGGGTTAAAACAAACCGCAGATTCCACTGGCGTACTTGCGTTTCAAACAAACGGCACGACTGCTTTGACATTGGACACCAGTCAAAATGCAACATTTGCGGGTACAACCAAAACAATTGGTTATTTGGTCGCAAATTTACCAGCGGCAGGAACTGCGGGGCGCAGAGCTTATGTAACCAATGCTTTGACACCAGTTGCATTGTCAACTGTGGTTGGTGGAGGACTTGTTACAGTGCCTGTTTTTGATAATGGTACAAATTGGATTGTGGGTTAATATGACAACATTTAACTGGAAAATTTTAGAAATTTCTGCTGATGGTGATTTAATTACCCACGCCAAATATTTTGTGACCGCAGAAGCTGACACAGGCGAAAAAGTGGAAACTGAGGGAAATTGGTGGTTTAGTGACAAAATCCTCAAAAAACCATTCCATGAAGTGACTGAAGCTGATGTGGCATCATGGATTGAAAATGAGACTACCAAAGACGGAATAAATCTTATAAAATCCCGTTTAGAGGAACAACTAGCGTCCCTGCAAGGGAATGGAGTTGTTGTTGCCCCTTGGTTACCACAGAAATTTGTGCCAAAGGTGTAATAAATGACGACTCCTTACGACATTATTAGCAGGGCGCTGAAAGACATAGGTGCATTGGCATCTGGCGAATCGCCGACAGCAGATGATGCCCAAGACGCATTCGACATGCTGAACGATATGTGCGCCCAGTGGTCAAACGAAAACATGATGGTTTTCTATAAGACCGAAATTATTTTCCAGACTGTTCAAAATACCGTGCAATACACACTTGGCCCATCTGGGTCAGTCGGTGCGTCTTTTACGGGTTCAATTTCTGGCACAACCTTAACCGTTCCTGTGGATGGCGTAATTTCTGGCGCTATCACAATGGGCATGACCATCAGCGGCACAGGGGTCACCGCAGGCACAACCATTGTGGGATTTGGTACTGGCGCAGGCGGTAACGTCAATGAGGGCGGCACATACACTGTCAGCCAATCCCAGACCGTGGCAAGCACCACAATTTCTGCCTACTATGAACGCCCCCTGACTATTGAATCAGCGTTTGTTCGTGTTGCAACCCAGCAAGGTGGATCAAGTGTGGCAGGCGGCTATTTGGATTACCCTGTGGCAATCCTAAGTCTTGAAGAATACGAATCCCTTGGCATCAAGCAATTAAACGGCCCGTGGGCAAAAATGGTTTACTACCAACCTAGCGAGACTTTGGGAACGCTGTATGTGTTTCCAAATCCGTCATCTGGTGAATTGCACTTGTTTGCAAATACCATTTTCCGCACATTTGGTTCACTGTACGACACGATCACGCTGCCACAAGGCTACAACATGGCATTGCGGTGGTGCTTGGCTGAACGCCTGATGCCTATGTTTGGCAAAGTTTCACCCACCCAGATTCAGATGATTAACGCATTTGCTGGTCAAGCCAAGGCAACAATCAAACGCACCAATATGCGCCCCGCACAGGTGGCTAGATACCCTGATGCCCTGATGGTTGGAAAAGCCAAAGACGCTGGATTTATCATGGATGGAGGGTTTAGATAATGCCTGATTTTGGCTTTGTCGGCCCATCTTACGAAGCGCCCAGCATTTACCAAGATGCCCAAGAGTGCATTAATTTCCGCCCAGAAGTTGATCCATTAAAACAGCAGGGTGAACGCGGGGTAGTGGCGCTGTACCCAACGCCGGGTCTCACTTCTTTGGTGCTTTTTCAGAATCAGCAAGAAATCAGGGGAATGCGTACCTTGTCAGGTGGCGACATTTTGGTAGCGGTTTGTGGCCCGTATGTATATGCGTTGACTTCCACCTATACAACCACAATGGTTGGTCAATTAAACACATCATCTGGAATTGTTGGAATTACTGACAACGGCGTGAATGTGTACATTGTGGACGGTCAAAATCGCTACACATGGCGCATTTCAAGCCCATCTGCTGCGGTTTTTACTGGCGTAATTAGTGGCACAACCTTGACGGTCACCGCAATCACCAATGGAACAATTGCAATCAATCAGGCTTTATTTGGTGTGAATGTAAACCAAGAAACCGTGATAACCGCACTGGGTACAGGTACGGGCGGGATCGGAACTTATACCGTTAATTTAACTCAAACCGTAGCATCAACATTGATGAACAGCGCGACGGCTGGCGCAGTGGTTACAGGTTCAATTGCAGGAACAACTCTGACAGTTACAGCGGTGACTAGCGGAACTTTGTACGTTGGGCAGACTATCCAAGGGTCAACCGTTACCGCGCAAACCATCATTACAGCCCTTGGAACAGGCACAGGCGGCGCTGGAACATACACGGTCAACAATTCCCAAACAGTGACTTCAAGAACGCTGTATGGCTTGAATTGGTCGGTTTTGCCCAGCACTGATGGCGCATTCACCAGCGGCAGTTCAGTGGACATTGTGGACAACTATTTTGTTTACAACCGCCCAGATACCCAGCAATTTGGTGCATCTGCGGCTTTGTCGCCAATTTCAGCGGCTTTGAGTTTTGGCAGCAAAGACGGTGCGCCTGATGATTTGGTTTCCCTGATTGTTGACCACCGTGAAATCTATTTGTTGGGCGAAGTTTCCAGCGAGGTTTGGATTGATGCGGGGACAAGCCCATTTCCTTTCCAACGCATCCCCGGCACATCAACCCAGCACGGCATTGCCGCCAAATTCAGCGTGGCGCGACTTGGCAATTCATTTGCATATTTAAGCCGCAACATTCGTGGTCAAGCCCAAATTGTGCAAATGAATGGCTATGTACCCACAAGGATTTCTACCCATGCGGTTGAAAATTCTTTGACAAATCAGGTGGTAAGTGATGCGATTGGCTGGACTTACCAGCTTGAGGGACACGAAGTTTATGTGATCAACTTTCCCACAATTAACCTAACTTGGTGTTATGACGTTGCATCAGGAATGTGGCATAAGTGGTTATATACAAACAATTTAGGTCAATATGAACGCGCAAGGGGTAATTGTTGCGTTCAATTTCAAGGTTTGGTCATGGTTGGGGATTATTCCAACGGCAAAATATACAAACTTGATCCAATGAATTACACAGATGATGGTCAGCAAGTCAGGCGTTTGCGCCGTGCGCCGCATCTAGTGGCAGACTTCCAGCGGGAATATTTTGACGAATTGCAGATTCAGTTCCAGCCCGGCGTTGGTAACTCCACAGGGCAAGGCGAAAACCCACAAGCCATGCTGAGATGGTCAGATGATGGCGGTTCAACTTGGTCAACCGAACATTGGACTTCCATCGGTTTGATTGGCAGATATAAAAACCGTGCAATCTGGCGGCGTTTGGGGACAGCGCGGGACAGGGTATTTGAAATTTCTTTGACCGATCCTGTCAAGGCGGTTATTGTTTCAGCAAACTTAAAAACTTCTGTTGGAGAAAACTGATGGCATTACCTACACCACAAAGTCAACCATATCCGCAATCGGAATTTTTGGACGCAAACACCAAAAGACCGACACGCACATGGCAACAGTTCTTCATTAATTTGTTGAACTTCACCAGCGCCACAACTGCCACAGCAGGGTCAGCAACCTTGCCAGCAAACCCTGTGGGCTTTATGAACGTGACCGTCAACGGCGTGGCTTACAAAGTGCCATATTACAACCAATGAATGATTTAATTCCAACTGGTGTGCCAACCCGTGAGCAGATTGAAAGATTGCAAACGGAAGTGGCAAAGATGCCGCAGGCTGAGTTGGAGACAGAACACTATTTCCATGCTGGGATGTATGCCAGAAAGGTTTACAGACCCGCTGGGGCGCTGATTGTTGGCAAGGTACATAAGAAAGACCACTTCTTTTTATGCGCCAAAGGTGAAATAATCGCATGGACTGAGGGCGGCATGAAACACCTGTATGCGGGGGATATTGTGCAGAGCAAGCCCGGCACAAAGCGGGTGACGCTGGCGGTAACTGATGCCATTGGTATCACGTTCCACAACAGCAGTGAAACCGACTTGGACAAATTGGAAAAAGAATTGATTGAACCAGATGAACTTGCGTTGTTTGATTCTTCAAATAAATTGAAAACGCTGGAAATTAAAGGGGAATAATATGACTTGGATTGCAGCATCAGCAATTATGGCTGGCGGCAGTATTCTTGGCGGTGTTATGGGCGCAAATGCCGCCAAAAGCGCCGCAAACACACAAGCCGCATCCGCAAGAGAAGCTATTGCCCAGCAGCAAAGAATGTTTGACATTCAAAATGCACAACAAGCACCATATCGAGAAGCTGGTTACAGTGCGTTAAGCGACATTTCCAAAATGCAACCTTATTTGACCAAACAATTTGGTCAGGAAGATTTTCAAGCAAACATTGATCCTAGTTACAACTTCAGACTTGCCCAAGGTAATCTAGCAACCACAAATCTGGCGAATCAGTCTGGTGGATTGATTGGCGGTAATGCTTTGCAAGGTTTAATAAATTATGGTCAGGGTGCAGCAAGCCAAGAATTTGGAAATGCTTTTAGTCGCGACCAATCTCAAAAAACACGTATCTACAACACATTGGCAGGCATTGCTGGCATTGGTCAAACTGCCCAAGGACAAGTTTCAAATCTTGCACAAAACACTGCTGGCAACATTGGTCAAGCAACAATTGGTGCAGGAAATGCAATGGCAGGCGGTCAAATTGGTGCGGCAAATGCTTTGTCTGGCGGTTTTCAAGGCGCTGGTAACGCATATATGATGAGTAATTTATTACGCCCACAAACTGGAATGCAAACCCCTGCGGGATATGGAACACCTGTGCCAATGGGTAATATTCCTTACAACGTGGCATAAGGAAAAAAAATGGCAGATTTCTCAGTCACCCCTGTTGCACAAAACATAAAGCCGCCACAAGCTATGTCACTTGGTGACATGGTTAACCTTGCAAATAGCGCACAAGCATATCAGCAAGCACAACAAATCAATCCTTTGCAAGTTCAACAGTACCAACAAGCTGTTGAACAAGCACGGCAGATGAATCCTGTGTTGTTGCAAAAAGCAGGGCAAGAAGCGCGAACAGGTCAAATTGCTTTAGGCGTTGATGAACAAAAAGACATTGAACGTAAAAATATGCAAACGTTCTTTGCTGATCCAAACAACTTTCAAACCAATGGTCGAATTGATTTAGACAAGATTAATGCCCAAGTTCCGAAAATTGCGCCTTTAACTGGTTCTGAATATATAAACAAATACACCACATTAGGACAAGCACAAACGCAAGCTATTGATGCCAAACAAAACCTGACTAGAGATCAACGAGCAATGATCGGGCAAAGATTTGCTGTTTTGGGAAGATTGGGCGTTCAAGACAAAAATGCTTACATTGCTGAAATGGATTTGATGAAGCAAGAAAATCCAGAAAATTCTGATTTACATAGACTTCTTGATGCTTACAAAACCACTTGGACTAACTCAATGCAGTCAGGCCCTGACTTGCCTAAACAGGCAATTGCAGGCGCGGCAACTTTGATGACCCCAGAGCAACAACAAACTCAATTTGGCACTAAAGCTGCATTGGATGCCCAAGGGCGCGTCATAACAACTACGCCTAGTGTTACTGGTGGAAAACCAATTGTTGAGGTTGGTGTGCCACAAGGTTTGCAACCACAAACCCCAGCCGTTGGCACTACAACTGGAGGGGCAGGGTCGGAGGTCGCGCCCGGTGTGCGTTTGCCCTATCCCACCAGACGAGCAGACCAACCCTACACACCACAACCTACTGAAGAAAAAGACCAAAATTCTGGTTTTGAATACAGAAACAATTTGGTTAATGCCCAAGCTAACTTAGCCCAAGGTCGCCGAAATGTTGATGAAGTTATCAACCAAGCCAACAAAATTGGCGATCAGTTATATTTTGAAAAGGGTGGCGTTGCTGGCAAAGTTGAACAAAAAATTCGCATGGCAATTGGAAGCGATCAATACGATATGCTTGCCAAAGACTTGGCAAATATGGCTATTACAAATTCCAAAGCAATGGGTTCTGTTGGCGGTACTGTTGCAGGCTTGGATATGGCTGCGGTGGCAAATGGCACAATTAAAGTGCCGCCTGATGTGTTGGTCAAAATTGCTCGTAGAGTGCAAGCAGATCAAAGAAACCTTGATATGCAAGCCAGCGGCGCACAAAAGTTTGGTCAACAATATGGCGACAACAACATGAAAGCATTCCAGCAAGCATGGAACGCAAACGCCAGAGATACCAAAATTTTTGAAGCCATGAACATTTTGGAAACAGAATCTGATCCAACCAAAATGCAAAACAAATTTAAAGAACTTTTTCCATCAGAAAAGAAACGCAAGACTATTCTTAAACAATACAAAAATTTGAAAAGCATGGCGGCAACAGGTGTGCCAGCAGAACCACTTACTTCCGAGGATTTCTAAATGGATGCCTTAGAACAATTTTTGGGTGGCAGTGCGGTTGCATCTCCACCGCAACCAAAGAATGTGTCAGTGGTCACTGATGAATTGTTGGACAGTCTGCGTAAGGTCGAAAGCGGCAAAGATAAGTTTGCACTGAACAAAGATACCAAGGCTATGGGGCCGTATCAATTCATGCCAGAGACTGTGCAAATGCTGCATAAGCAAGGTATTGAATTTAATCCGTTCAATGAAAAACAAGCCCGTGAAGCGGCTAGAACATACCTTGGTCAATTGGTTGATCGCAATAAAGGCGATGTAAATAAAGCGTTGGCGCAATATGGTGGGTTTGTTACTAAAGACCCATCAGGCTATATAAACAAAGTCAAACAAGGTCAAGCGTCTGTTGCCGCACCAACTACGCAACCAGCTACGCCAACAGCGCCTGTTGAAACTGCTGCTGATCCTTTGGAAGCATTCTTGTCTGGCAAACCAGCGCCAAGTCAAACTGTAAGCCAAGCACCAGCCGAAGCGCCACAAGTTGAAAGCACCACAAGCACCCAAGAGGGAACAATGGGGGCTTATGTTCCTAGACGACAACCTGTTAGCAAAGTGCGCCAGATTGTTGGTAATGTATTGAAACAAGGTTTTGAAGCCCGTAAAGAATTGGGCGAAAGGGCTGCTGGCGCTGTTGATACTCTTTATGGTGTTGTGCCTGCAACCTATGGCGCAGTGACGCAAGCATTTGCAAGAACCGCCCAAACCCCAGAACAAGCAGAACAAACAGGACAAACTGCCGCCGCCGCAGTTAGTCAACCTGTTGGCAAAGCCGCAGGCATTACTCAAAAAGAAACATATAAACAACCATTGGGGGGCATTACTCAACCTATTGCCGAACAGATCAACAAAATGTTTAATGTGTTGGGCATGACCCCAGAGCAGATTTCAGAAAAAACTGGAATTCCTGCGCCTGACATTAGAAACATGGTTGTCATTGGTTCTGCTGCCTTACCGCAAGCTGTCAAAGAAGTTGCGCCTGTTGTTTCGAAAGTTACTCAACCTTTGCGCGAAATGGCAAAAGAATTAGAAATTGTGCGCCCCGGCGAACTGAGCAAAGCCCAAGCCCAAGCCCAGTTTGAAGCCCGTCAAGCGCCAGCAGGCAGTGCAGGCGCTGCCGCCGTTGAACAAAATCCATTTGCTGGAAAGATTACTGGCGAAGAAACAGCAAGAGGAAATGGAATTGGTGCAGTTTTTCCACAAGTCAAACTTACAAAAATTCCAAAAGATGTGCCAATTGAAGAACAAAAATTACGGTCACAGCTTTTTCAAGAAGTTTTACCTGATTTAAAACCAAGACCTGGCGTTGTGACGGGTAATGATAATTTATTGCGTAATGAACATGGTTTGGCAAATATGGCTGAACCATCGCCATTAGGTCTAAAACTTAAAGAACAAATTGCCAATGAGCAAGTTGGATTTTCCAATTATGCTCAAGAACGCGTAAACGCTACTGGCGCAAGAAAAACTTTTACCAATGACGAACAACGTGGTAATTTTTTAAATGATGTAGCGTATGGAAAAAATCCTGATGATTTGGCATCATCAAGTTTGACGGGATATTTGAATCAAGTTAAACAAGATACATATAATTCTGCTTTTAAAAATGCGGGAAATAACAAAATTAATACAGCCCACATTGATGATTTATTTGTAAATCCTCAAGAAGTTGCAACATTTAAAGCTGCTGGAACATCACAACTTTTAGATGCGGCTAAAGATTTAATTAATGAAGCAAAAACTGCTGGTTTTAAATTACCTAATGGCGAAGTTGCCGCGCCGGGTTCTGTTGCCGCTTACGATAGAGTGCGTAAAATTTTTAATAGCCCAAGAGTTTGGACACCCGAAAAAGCAGAATCAATTCGTACAATTAATCAAGCAATTGATAAAGACATTGCTGCGGTGGCTGATCCTGCAATGTATAAACTTGGCGACAAAATACATCAAGTTGAAAAAACCATTTTGGGTTCAACTGGATTTAAAAGATTGTTTGGCGAAGTGGATGCAAATGGCAATGTCACATCAAAAGTTGCCCCAGAAAAAATGTTGTCATCATTAAATAATTTGCGTAAAGATGAATGGCGACACATTCGAGATACATTTAGTGAATTAGCAAATGGTCGGGTTAGAGGTGCGCCAGAGGGTTTGCCACCAGTACCACCTGAGTTACGTCAAGCCGCTGCCGCTGCTGTTGCTGAAATGGATGGCGCATTAGCCCGTGAAGTTTATAAAGCAGGCGCTAAAAATGTGGGTGAATGGAATTCAAATGCTGTCAACAATATGTTGACTTCTGTTGTTGGAGAAAAGATTTTAGAAACATTCCCGCCCAGCGAAATTCGCAAATTTAATGCTTTAAATTATGTGGGGCAATTCACACCCGGTTTGAAATACGAGGGCGCTGGTCAACAAGCAAGACGTATCAGCTTGCTAGAAAAAAATTATCCTGCTGTTGGCGCTACTATTGGATCAGGTCTTGGCGCAGTTATTGGTGAAACTCCTTTATCTAAAGAAGCTGCATTAGGTGGATTTTTAGGTAGAGAAGCTGGCGCATATTTGCAAACTAAAAAAGCCGCAAAAGAAGAAGCCAAAGCCGTGAAAAAAATGGAAAAAGAAATGGAAAAAGCCAAGGCGCTTGGTAAACAATCAGGGCAAAATAAACTCAACGATTTGAACAAATAAGGACGCATCATGGCAGTTAATCTTTCACCTGTTGGCAATGCCCAGCAATTCTTTGACAATAATGGTTTGCCATTAAATGGCGGCTTGATTTACACATACCAAGCTGGTTCAAGCACCGCGCTGGCAACCTATACAGACATTAATGCCACAGTAGCAAATGCAAATCCTATTGTTTTGGATTCATCTGGTCGTTTGCCCAATGAAGTCTGGTTGACCTATGGCTATAACTATAAGTTTGTGGTCAAAACATCTACTGGCACAACCCTTGGCACATATGACAATCTTTATGGAATCATTGGTGTTGCTGGTACAAGCACAGGCACGACCATTCCCACAGGCATGATTTCGCTGTGGTATGGCTCAATTGGTAGCGTTCCAACAGGCTGGTATTTGTGCGATGGTACAAATGGCACACCTGATTTGCGTGACAGATTTGTGGTTGGCGCAGGATCGACTTATTCTGTGGCGGCTACTGGTGGATCAAAAGATGCGGTGTTAGTAAGCCACACGCACACGGCAACGGTTACTGACCCCGGTCACAAACACACATATTTAAAAGCAACAGCTACATCCCCGCAGGCAGGGAGTACCACCCAGTGTTTTGTTAATAACACTACAACAGATACCAGCACAGCAACTACTGGCATCACAGTGGCTAACACCACTGAGGGCGTGTCAGCTACAAATGCAAATCTGCCACCATATTACGCATTGGCGTATGTCATGAAGTCTTGATCATGGAAATTGATCCAGTTAAATACGGGGTACTTTGGCAAAAGGTTCAAGACTATGAACGCCGATTTGACCAGATGGAAACCAAGATTGACAAGATGGAAGCATCTATTGAAAAGTTGGTGGCACTGGCAAATCAGGGGCGTGGCGGGTTTTGGGTAGGTATGGCATTGGTATCAGCTTTGTCGTCTGCTGTGGGCTATATAAGCCACTGGATGGGTAAGAATTGAACCTATCACATTGGCACTGGCTGCAATTGCTGGAATTAAGCAAGGTGTAGCTTTATATAAAGATGCAAAAGCCGCAGGCACAGACGTTTACAAGATAACCAAGGAAATCACAGGGTTCATTGGTCAATTATTTGACTCGCACGAAGAAATCAAAAAAGAAGTCAAGCGGCAAGAACTTGACCCTCCCAAAACCAAATCACTGAAAGCACAGGCGCTTGAGAATGTGTTTCACCAGATTGAATTAGAAAGGCAATCAGTAGAATTGCGTGAGTTTTTGATTTACCACACAGACCCAGCACTTGGTGCGGTTTGGTCAAGGTTTGAAGAAGAATATAAAAAGCTGAATGAGGAAAACGAAAAGCAGATTGAAATGGAACGCCAACTGGAGATTCAACGCAAATGGCTACGCAGAAAAAAAATCAACAATCTGCAAGACAAGGCGCTAATAATCGGGGCGGTTCTGACAGTTTTTATATACCTCCACCTCCTGTTATGGTCGATAAAACAGATGACCACGGGCAGATAGTTTTTCTGCTTTGCCTGATTGTGGTGATTTTAATTTTGCCGCTGTTCCTGTATTTGATGGCTTCAATGTATTTTGATATGCTTGTATTGCAGCAAGAAAACAAACAACAGCAGGCAATTATTCGCCGCCTTATTACCCAACTTGAGGAAAAAAAATGATCCCCATAGTCGCATCATTACTTGGCACACTTGCCCAAAACGGCCTTGGCTTGCTATCTAGCGCCATCCAAGCCAAAGGCAAAGAAGTGGTCGAAAACACGTTGGGCGTAAAGATTCCTGACAACCCTACACCAGAGGACGTTAGCAAGCTAAGAGAGCTGCAATACGCACATGAGGAACGATTGCTCGAGCTGGGCATTGAAAAAGCCAAGATGGAACTAGCCGAGCTTGACCTGTTGGCAAAGGCCGCGCAAAGTGACGCAGACAACGTAACCGACCGCTGGCAAGCAGATATGTCTAGCGATTCATGGCTGTCCAAAAACATACGCCCTATGAGCCTTATAGCCATCTTCTTGGGTTACTTTTTGTTTGCCATGATGTCAGCGTATGGCTACAACGCAAATGAAAGCTATGTGACTTTGTTGGGTAACTGGGGAATGCTGATCATGGGCGCTTACTTTGGCGGCAGGACTGTGGAAAAACTTGCAGAAATGAGGAAGAAATGAAAGCAAAGCTAACCTTTTTTGTGACATTGATGGTCAGCTTCACTCTATGCGTTGTGATTATTGGCATGGTAGCCGTACTGATGGCTGGTTTGTTTGACCCTATTGTTGACAACGCTGAAATCTTTAAACTCATATCACCGGCGTTTCAAACCATTGTTGGTGGCTTTATTGGCTTACTGGCTGGTGTGAAACTGTCGCACGGCGAAAAAGATACGGAGGAAAAATGAGTTTAAACACCGAACAAGCCGCATTCTTACTTGATGCCTGCAAACTGGTTCAATACGCCACAGAACAGGGTTTTATGGTCACTGGTGGGGAATTGGCTAGAACACCAGAACAGCAGGCTATTTACTTAAAAACAGGTCGATCCAAGACCATGAACAGCATTCACCTAAAACGGTGCGCCATTGATTTGAACTTTTTCAAAGATGGAAAGATCATCTGGGACAAAGCCACCATTGCGCCTTTGGGTGCTTATTGGGAAAGCCTGCATCCTAAGAATCGCTGGGGCGGTAATTTTTCCAATCTGGTGGATTGCCCACATTTTGAACGCAACGTTTAATCTGCAAAAAAGTGCAGTAAGGCAACAACAACAACAATGCCAATGATTGCGCCAATGAACATAACAGAAATAGTGACGATTATTTCTCCCATTTTTTGCATAACTCCTTGACTGCTTTGGTTTTGCGGGGTTTGTCGCAGACTTTGCTGACAGACTTTTGTTTTGCCAATTGTCGCAATTGACTACTGGTTAATGGTTCTGGTGGCAGTAAACCATACCAGCCCGTGACACTTAATATTAATGCCAAAATCAATCTATCAAAAATCATTTTGTTTTCTTTGATAGGGCTTTTGAATAAATAAACACTTGGTTTTTTTCGTGGATACCGTGCTTATCTTGTTTGCGTTTGGCGTATTCTTCACCCTGTTTAAAGCGTTTCATCTTTTCATCGCGTAGCCAAATGCTTGCGCCTTTGTAGTCAAATGCTGTTGTCATTGCGTTCCTTGAGTTTGGCTTCAATGGCTCGGGCATGGTCACGCTCAGATTGACCCCAATCACATTCGTCTATTTGGTCATCCGTCAGCCCTACCCATGTGCGCTGTGGTGCTGAATGAACTGTCACAACACTAAGCGCCCAATCAAGCCATTGATTTGCGGTCATGTCGTAATAGCCAATAGGCCCAACAGAACATAAATCTTCACCAACACGAATCGCCGCATTGCGCCACGTTACAGGCTCTTGGCTTTCC
>Ga0209296_1000436_pt1 | contig 36007 bp, 52 predicted proteins | sample S_130206_EF_Meta_FD_187319 | JGI IMG/M metagenome (GOLD analysis project Ga0209296, IMG submission 187319) | Freshwater microbial communities from Lake Simoncouche, Canada to study carbon cycling - S_130206_EF_MetaG (SPAdes) (version 2) | ecosystem: Environmental > Aquatic > Freshwater > Lake ... | reverse complement strand
AACCCCATTGGGGGCAATGTTTCCTTCAATTCCAATTTTTGCAATCTTCTGAATTTTTGATGGATCTAAATGCACAAATAACAAATGCTCTATATCAATGTATCCACCGCCAGTCAAAACCATATTCATGTCTTTAAACATTCTGCCATATGCTTCTGCAATGTTAGGAAGCATTTCAGAATCAAAACTCCACAGTCTACTCATGTACTGAAATATGACTCCGCCAGTTTGTGATGATGTGAATTGACTAGTGAAAGGACCACGAATGATAATCTTATCCTTTGCATCTATGTGTGTTTGATAGTTGAAGTTATCGTTCAACACATATCTTCCACTCATCTTAAAGATTCGTTTATATTTTTTGTAGTCACCAGAGACACCAATGTCTTGAAACGTTGAACCAAACATAACAATCTCTGCCATGTTCTTTACAATGTCTTGACTTGGAATAGCTAAAATATCTTTGACAGAAGGTGCGTCAGAAAAACTAACAATACCTTTTGTATATTCTTCTAGAACTTTTCGCTCTTCGTCAGTCGGTGCTTTTAAACCACCATCAAGCAGAACGATATCCGCATCGCATCGTTCTTTAATTGACTTTAGTGTGTTTATTGTTTGCTCTAGTCGTTGTTCAGGACTGTACACTCCATGATTTGTGTGTATAGCTGAAGATACTAGAAATAGTCCATCAGGACTCTTTTGGTTTTCTGACATTTGTTTTTCTCACAGGTTTAGCAACAACTTTTTTTGCTCTAGGTTTTCTAGTAGCTTTTTCGGCTGCCGCAATCATTAATTCTTCTTTCTTATTCAAACGCTTAAAGACTTCTTCTGGTTCCATCCAAATGTCTTTATTGTCTAGTATAGACTTAATCTCTTCACTTGTCAAGAAATCTACGTATATACCTCGCATGAATTTATCTGACCACTTACGTTCATACATGATATTGTCATACATCTCACCACCTTTGCCTATTGTACCACCCGAATAGTTGTGGAACATAAACATAGAATGTTCTGAGATTTCAAATCCATCTGCCGATAAGAATACCATCGTAGCCGCAGACATACATGCACCTTCTACTGATGCAATAATTTTAGCTTGAGATTCACCCATGACACGCATAAACTGTACTGCGGTAAATAGATTGCCGCCTGGAGAATTGATGTGAATTTTGATAACATCATTCTCGTTTGCGTTTCTAATAATTTCATACCATTCAACGTAATCTTCTGGACTTGTTATTTCACCAACCAAATAGAATGAATATAATTGTCCTAGTATTTTTGGTTGTCTAGGTTTTTTAGCATCATCTAAACCAAACAACGAACTAAGTTTTTCTTCTTCCATAATTATCACTTTCTATTGTATAATGTAGAGTATACTCTATTTTGTTTCGGATGTCAACTTGTCAAATCCATATTTGCAAAGCCAATACGCATCAATCAAGTCGGAAGAAGGATTCCATTGCTTCTCAGTCATATGTAGTTCTTCTTTTAAACGAATGTCGTTGAATTCTTCAAAGACTTCTTGCATTCGTTCTTTGTTTGCATTGCCTTTACCAGTAGCATATTTCTTAAGTACTGTTGGTGGTATCTCTGTACACTCTACGGCAAACAACCATAGTCTGTATTTTAGAATGCCAGCGTTCTCTGCAATGTTAAACACTCTGCCTTTTGATCCCATAGAATATCCTTCTAGGAATACATGACAGTCTTTGTCTGTCTCTAACAGTCTGTCGATGAAGAAATTTGATATACCATCGTATCGCAATACATCAGTCATTCCTTCGTGGTCGAAAAACTTACCTCTTATGTTTTTGAATTGCACATCGTATTTTCTAGATTGGGTCAGAAAATAAAAATTACATTTTTCAAAACTAAACTCACCATTCTCATCATCAAATACACACATTGCAGGACATGTTAGAGAATAATCTACTCCTGCTATAATCATCTATCGTCTTCCGAGGACCATTCATCATGTTCTATTAGTTTGTCCCAATCCTCATCTGCCCACTCTTCGTCTTTTTCTGATATTGCTTCTTCGGTTATTGTTGAACCGCAGTAAGCGCAATTCGTTGGTATTGTGTCTACACCCACTAATGGAGTTACTGAATACTCAGCCTCGCATGTGTCGCAGAATACGTTATATGTTGTCATTTAATCTCCTTATTCGTACATTACTGTACTTGTGTCTCCGAGTGCCCATTTTGCTTCGGTCTCTACAGACCAACGCTTTGTTGCTACTTTGAAATCGGGAATCTTAAGTTCCTTTGGGTTACTACTAGGTTCTAGAATCAGCATTCTATTGTTCGGCTGTGCCGCAAACTGACCATTGTCACATTTAATAAAATTATAAGATTTATGGTCTTCAACATCTTCGCTGAATCCTGTATCTAGTACATTGAAATCTGGATGTGCAGAATCGACAGTAAACATGTACTCTCCAAACTGCCAGTCACCAGCCTTAGTTTTAAATTTACATTTCTGAGATTGCAACTGTGCTTTTTTAATTACAGTAATATCGTATGACAAACAATCCCACAATTGTAATTGGTCAAGAGGCATTTCATCTTCTACTGCTTTCCAACAGAATGCATGTAAAGGCAACTTGTCATATAGTGCGCCATATTCATTTAGATATGCTTCTATACGAAATGCTTGTCCCCTCAAACTCTTTATACTTATCCACCAGCAAGGAACTAATTCTCCATGACCCTTTTCAAAATCATAGAGAAATTCTTTTCTTACGAAACATTTAACTGGAGGAAGATTCGCTACTATGTGTGCCATTTACCAATGCCTTATTACACCTGCTACAATAAACAGATTCGTTATTATATAGCAAAGCACAATAGCTGTTCTGATGATTGCAACTTTATCTGATTCGTTATCACACTCACTAGATTTGTGTCCTAGTGCTTTTGCCCACAGTCGCCACATGGTTATTGAGTGCAAGTTCTTTCACGATAGATTCTTCCATCGGAATATTGAATTTCTTTCCAATCAGTACACACTTGCGGCGACTGTTGAATTATAACAGGTTGCTGTTGAACAAATACGGGTTGTTGCTGAACAATTATAGGTTGTTGTCGTGCAATTTCATATCCAATAACACCGCCTATAATTGTGGGTCCAATCCAACTGTATGGTCTAAGCCCATGACCATGATGATGACCATGATGATGTTGTGCAAATGCTGAAGCAGACACCATCAACAAAAATATAGTTAATAGTTTTTTCATTTAGTTACACCAAGAAGTTTTAGCTTCTCCGTAGTATTCTCTAGCGTAGCCTTTAGAGATTAACATACCACGTAAACTTTGTCCATTTAGAATAACGTCACCGAGTACACGACCACCATACTTATCCCAATCCATTAGAACAACTTGACGCTTTTGACTTGCGGCAACCATTTCTTTTGTGAATTTAGTTGCGGCTTCTCCTCTTTGTGCTTCGCTAGGGCATTGCGCTCTGAATCCTTTTTCTGGTGTATCAACACCAAAGACACGAATGCTTAATTCTTTTTTGAGTGGGTCTGGTAACCAAGCCGCTTCAAACGCAACAGTATCCCCATCAATAACCCTAGTAATATTAGCGTCATAGATAACTCCTGGTTTTTGTTTTCCTGTTTGTGCGTGTGCATTATTCCATGCAGAAAATGCGAATCCCACAGCTATCATTGTGAGCCAAAATGTATATTTTAAATAATTCATAAATGTTCCTTAAATTTCTTCTATAGTGTGCTTTAGTGTTTCTTCACTAAAGGGCGTAATAATATATTTATGAACACTAGAATTGATGATATTCAATTTATATTCCGACTCCATGATTGTCAGAATGCATGGTGTGTCTAATGTACTTTCAAATAATACTGCATTGTCTGAAATAATCAAACCATATGTTTGATACTTGAGTTTAACTAACGCATCAGCATTATTTGTTGCAGTATCTACAACTTTATAACCAATTCTTCTCGCAAAGTTTGCAGTCTCTTGTAAATGTTTTGGTGTATCATCTACAACAAGAACTCTCGTATCTGGATTGACTATCATGCCGCTTTACCCCATACGTCTGCCCAATCACCTTTGGTTGCGCCTTTAGCATAATCTGTAGCACGATTCTCAAAGAAGTTTGTATGTGTCGGTGCATTAATCATTTCTTCAACCCAAGGTAATGGATTTTTCTTAACTTTAAAAATACCTTTGAGTCCAAGACTGATAAGGCGCCTGTCTGCAATGTAGCGAATGTACTTCTTAACTTCTTCTGAAGTAAGACCTTCCATTGTACTAATGCCGAAAGCTAAGTCAATAAATTTATCTTCTAACTCAACCATTCGTTCTGCGATAGTATATATCTTAGATTTCAATTCGTCATTCCAAATCTCATTGTTTTCTTGAATGAATGTTCTGAATAGTTTAATCATAGATTCAGCATGTTGAGTTTCATCAACAATTGACCAAGTAATAATCTGACCCATGCCTCTCATCTTACCCATGCGTGGAAAGTTCAATAGCATGATGAATGAAGAAAACAACTGCATACCTTCTGTGAATGCTGAGAATACTGCAATATGTGTAGCAGTAGATTGCAAGTCACCATTCTTATCTGAAATGTCTAACACATAATCGTGCTTGTCTTTCATTTCTTGATATGCTAAGAATTCGTTATATGTTGTATCTGGTAGACCCAACGTTTCAATCAAGTGTGAGTATGCGGCAACGTGTAATGCTTCTCTAGCGGCAAAGCCAAGCAACATCATACGTACTTCTGGTTGCTTGAAGTATGGTAGATAGTTCTTTACGTAACCACCAGCAACGTCAATGTCACCTTGTGTAAAGAATCTAAAAATGTTTGTGAGAAAATGTTTCTCATCTGCTGTTAATTTTTTCTTCCAATCTTTTACGTCTTCAGCCATTGGGACTTCTGTGTGTAACCAATGACTCTGTTCGTGCTTTAACCACGCATCATATGCCCACGGATAATTAAATGGCTTGAATGCATCTCTGCTATCCATTAAATTACTTTTTGTTTTTGTTGCACTCATTTATTATTCTTCTCCGAAATGTATTCTTCTGCCAGGATAGTTATCTATGAAGTACTTGAATGTACTCTCAATAGTTGATTGTTGTGTGATGAACATATTTGTTTTTCTGTTGTAAATAAAAATTTGATTATCATGCACTTCAGTTCTACAAATTAATATATCCATGCTTTTAAATTTAACTTGTTCAGCTTCTTTTAATACTCTGTCAATTTCATTTTCTTTTCTCTGTATTTTGCCTCTAAAAAAAATGATGATACAACTGACAAGAAAAATTAATTCCATTACACCAAAATTCCAATCCATTTAAGCCCCCAACCATTCAGTCAATTGATTTTTCATCAGCATACCAGAAACTCGTTTAACTTCAATGTCACCATCTATCATTACTAAAGTTGGAACACCACGAATTCCGTAGTCTACTGCGAGTTGTTGATTCTCGTCAATGTCAATAACTTCAATTGGAATTTGAGTCTCAACATCTTCTAATGTTTTTGCTAACATCTTACATGGCTGACACCATGATGCTGTAAATCTAAGTACTTTCATTTTTATCCTTAAGTTATTTCCAATATTTTGAATAATCAATATTATTCCAATACTTTTCGTTATTACGATTCCAAAAATTCTTAATAAGATACCAAGTCATACCTGTATATCCCATTATTTTAAATCTTCTACTATCTTGACCAAAATGATGATTCATCAATTTAAATTTTTTCGGATCATATTTTTTTGATAGAAAAAAATCTTCGCTTACTTTATATTTTTCAGAAAACCCATCAAATTCTCTAAATTTATCTGTTCTAGTTAACATGAAAGCACCAACAGCAAAAGGAACTTTATATTTCATAATACTGTTGATTGTGTTGAACAGTGTAAATCCAATTTGTGTTCTAACATTTCTATCATAGCATTTAATTTTTAGTCCTATAAGATCCAAGTTTTTCGATTCAATTGTATCGACAGCATCACGTATCGCATTATTCTTAAAGAAACGAACATCTGCATCAAGAAATAATATATATGGTGTCGTAACTAACTTGGCACCACTATTCTTAGCAAATGAAACTGAACCACCGTCAATAATTTCTACATTTAGTTCGCCCTTCATTATTTGAATAACTTCTCGGGTATTGTCGGTTGAGCAATCAGCAATAATGATTCTAGTGTTACCTATTGACTGCTGATGCAAATGCATTAGTAAATGTACAATGTAGTTTTCTTCATTTTTACAAGGAACAACTATTGTAATTTTTTCTTCTACGATATTTCTTGACATTTTGTTTGAGCGTCCACAGTTACTATTTTTTCCCAATGAATAATTTCCCACGTACCATTCATGTTTTCAACTAATGCTGTACAAGATTCTACCCAATCACCATCATTCATATAAATGATGCCGTCTATTTCTTTTATTTCTGCATGATGTATGTGTCCGCATATAACACCATCATAACCACGCTTCTTACAGTAGCCTGCTAGATTCTTTTCAAACTGAAATATAAAATCTACTGCTTTTTTGACTTTGTGCTTAAGGAATTTACTAAGACTAAAGTACCCAAAACCAAAACGATGACGTATCCAATTGAACTTACTATTGAGCGATAAAATGAAATCATATGCTTTGTCTCCTAAAAATGCTAGCCATGGTGCCAATCTTGTTATACCATCAAACAAGTCACCATGTGTGACTAGATAATGTTTACCATCAACACCAATGTGTTCTATTTGATTATGTATTTCTACTAAACCAAAACTGAAACCATATGGTATCATCGGTCTAAGGAATTCATCATGGTTACCCGCAACGTAAACGACACGGGTACCACGTTTAGCATGACCTAATACTCTACGAACAACATTGGTATGGCTTTGTTTCCATCGCCATCTGTTCTGTTGAATTCGCCACGCATCTATTATATCACCCACTAGATATAGTGTATCACACTTATTGTGTTTCAAAAAATTATTTAACAAATCCGCTTTACAATCATTCGTACCCAAATGCACATCACTAATGAATATGCTTTTGTATTCCATTGTTAGCCTTCACATGCGAGACATGCATCACCATCAATAAGTGCTTTCATATCTAGTTCTTTAATTACTTCACGTTCAATGCGTTTTGAAACTTTATCTGCTTTACCAATCTTCTCTGAACGGCAGTAGTACAATGTTTTGAGTCCTTGCTTCCATGCTTGAAAGTGTACTGCATGTAAATATTTAATGTTTACGTCAGGACGGAAGAACAGATTCAACGATTGTGCTTGGTCGATATATTCTTGTCTATCTGCGGCATGATTGACTAACCAACGCTGGTCAATCTCCATAGATGTTTTGAATACATCTTTCTGCCAATCATCAAGAATATCCAAGTGCTGTACACTACCATCATTCGCAATGATACTAGACCAAACTGTTTGATATTCATCTTCTGATTTTACTACATCTTTAATGATTCTGTCAAGCCATTTGTTTTTGGCTAATGATGAGCCAGATAAAGTGTCCTGGCGATAAGCATTGGCACGATAAGGTTCTATTGAAGGACTGGTATTGCCCATAATAATAGAACTAGAAGCATTGGGAGCAATAGCCATAAGATGACTAAACCTATTCCCAGTACCAACAGCATCAAGAGCCTCACCTCGCTCTTTACCCAATTTAAGATTCGCATCATTGAGTTGTTCCCTTATATGTTTGAAGATTTGTTTGTTTCTTCCGACTGCAAGTGCGGATTCGAACGGCACGTTATTTCGTTGTAGATAAGCATGAAAGCCCAAAGCACCGATACCAATACTGCGCTCACGTATGGCAGAGAACCTTGCACGTTCAACGGCGGCAGGAGCATTATCAATAAAATACTGAAGAACATTGTCAAGCATTTCAGCAATATCAGCAAGGAATAGAGGATCAGTTTTCCATTCATCAAAGTACTCCAAGTTAACTGAAGACAAACAACATACTGCTGTTCTATCTTTATCTGTAGGTAAAATAATTTCAGAGCAAAGATTACTTTGCTTAATACTTAGTCCCAAATCTTTTTGAAACTGTGGCATAGCACGATTGCTTGCGTCAATGAAATGTAAATATGGTTCACCAGTCTGCATACGAATGTCAAGCACACGTTGCCACAAGTCTTTAGCAGAAACTACTTCACGCACTTCATTACTGTGTGGGTCTTTTAATTCCCAAGAATCATCCGCATCTTTGTCTTGCATACATCGTTCGATGATTTGCATGAATGCATCTGGAATATTAATGCCGTGATGTAGATTTAATGTACGTAAATTGGGATCGCCCGTAGGCTTCCTCATTTCAAGAAATAAGAGAATGTCAGGATGAGAGATATCAAGATAAGTAGCGTAGGAACCACGGCGAGTCCTACCTTGTCTATAAGCGAGAGATGATGCGTCATATGTGCGAAGGTGGGGCATGACTCCAACCGACTTATCATCCGAACTGCGAATGCCGACACCGATGCCGACACCACCACCCAACATCGATAACCAATTGACTTCAGCGAGACAATTGACAAGCCCCTCTGCACTATCATGTAAGTATGGTAGAAAGCATGATATAGGAAGCCCACGACTACTGCGACCAAAAGAAAGAATGGGAGTAGAATAAGACAACCAATGTTTACTACTGTATTCGTATAATCGCTGTGCGTGTTCTGGATTGGAACCAAACGCTTTTGAGACATGTGCAAACCTTTCCTGTGGAGAATTTTCATCCTCCTTCATATAACTTTCTTTCAATCTCTTAATACCTAATTCATCGAATAGTGAATCTCTACTATAGTCGATTACAATTTCAGTTGTCATTCAAGTTCCTTCTCGTATACTTTTAATTATTGGAAATACTTTTGCAATTACTTCTGCACATGCTCTTGCAATTTCTGCGTGTTCTTTTTGTGTTCCATTACCATCTCTCAAATCAATGTAGTGAATCCATGACCTCAAGGTTCCGTTCACATACAATCTTGATACAGTAAGTCCTTCTGGCAATACTGCTCTTGCTTGTTCTTTTGCAATACCATTCTTAATCGCCCACTCATATTCTTTTTTAACTGCATATAACACTCGGTTCTGAGAACGTTCCCATTCGTATGCTAACAGTCTTTGCTTTTCATCCGACATATCAAGTTCTACAGAATTCTGACGATTCTTTGTATCTTGCATTCTCGCTTCACGTAAAACAAATGCGTCATCTAACTCCGCTGTTGGGTCTGCGTATCTCTGACTAAATTCTTGAAACGAAAAACTTCTATGTCTTAAGAGTTGTCTTGCGATATCTCTTGTTGTCTCAACTTCAATACATGCGGAGACCATTTCAAGAGGACTCCAATGCTTGTGTTTGATGAGGTATTTGATGAGTCTTTCTGAAGTCTCGGAATTGGCTTGATTGGAGGGATTAGATACTCTCGCACAGTATGCGACAAGGTCTTGCAGGTTGGGTAAATCGAATTCGAATTCATCTTGTTTCTCTGCCTCAATCGCTTGTTGTGAATAACTTATTAATTTTATGTTCATCTCATCTTCCATATGTTGTATTCAAGTAGTGCTTTAGGACCACGAAAAGTAAATTTATTTATAGTATTGAGGATTTCATCCTGCGTCTTTCCAGCTAGTATCATATCATTTATATCTTTTTCTTCATATGATTTGGGCCATATCACCAAATTTGCATCTGCTGAAATTGCATCACCAATCTCTCTTACGATTTCTTTGTTGCGTGGTTCATTATCATAAATCAACACCAACTTATCTTTCGGTAAGTGATTGAGTACATACTTCAAATTGGAGTTTCCAACTGCGACTGCATTGGGTAAGAATAGACTATCGATTGGTCCTTCTGTCACAAAAATAGTCTGTGTTATATCTATCCCGTTCATATTGTAAATCATGGGCGAATCATCTTTTATTTTCATCACAAGATATCTTTGCTTCTCACCACGAATACCACGTGCCGTTAAACCTACTAGTTCATCGTCTTTATCATAGAAAGGCAATACGATTCTAGGCTCTTCAGTTACAATCTTTTCTTCATACTCTGGTGAAAAAACTTTTAACTTCTGAACATTGTCAACGTAATAGAGTGTCTTTAATTTAGCTTCCGGAATCTTTCTAGAACGTGCATATACGATAGCTTCATGTGTGTCGCTAAGTTTAGAGAGTGAAGTCAAAACACCTTTTAGATTGTCTGTTTTGTTACTGCCAAACGTGACAGGCTTAAAAACGAATCCGTGTTCTTTGTGTGCCTTACGACCAGTCTCACCTTCTTTGTATCGCTCTAAGCAATATTCTTTATAAAGGTTTGGGTCAACTACTTTGATTAGATTGCCTAGCGAAATGCTGACAGCACAATTGTGGCACTTGTAGAATAGCCCACCTTTTTGTGCGTAGATGTATCCTCGTGCTTTGTTTCGATTTGTTTGGGAATCACCGCAGATAGGGCATCTGAAGTTATAGTTGTAGTCGCCTTTACGAACAAATTTGTCCAAGCGAACTGAGAGTGTACCAATGTACTTTTGGTCAATCCAAATACTCATAAATGTTTCTCATAATATACAATGTCAATCGAATGTCTATTATAACAGACACTCAATCGGAAGTCAATTAGTTAAATAGCTTTGATACCGCTTCTATCTTGATATTAGACATTATCCATGCGAGGACAACAATCGCACCAGCGGCCATCCATTTCCATTCCATGATTTTACGCAATTCATTATCTTCTTTACGATTGTGTTCTTGGATTTCTTCACGGAGTGCTTTAATCTCATCCATGATTCTACGTTCTGTTAATTCAACTTTATCCGATACCTCACGACTAATTGTCGTGATTCTGGAATGCAATTCCTTAACATCGGTATTAGTATCGTTTTTTCTTTTTTCCATGTCGTTATAGATTTGATTGACCATCCGGTCGTGGTTGTCCACCAGCTTCTCAATAACTGAGTCCATTTTACCACAAAGCTGTGCAATAGTCAATACTTGATTCTTAAGAACTTCTACATCAACCTTTAATTCTACTACATCGGCAGCCATTATAGTCCCAACCAATTCTTCTTAGGAGGCTCAATGACAACAGGTTTACTGCCTTGTTGCAATTGTTGCAATAACATAATACCCGTAGCACGTACAGACGGATCATTACTCTTTGACATTTCAGCCAAAGCAGAGAGTCTTGCAGTTTCTGTCAATGTTGCATCTTTGGACATAGACTTTTGTGCGTCAACGTAAACTGCATAATCTTTAGATGCACAACCGACTAATAAAAGTCCAGCAATCAATATAACAATACTTTTCATTTAACAGCCTCGTATATCTTCTTCTGTTGTTGATACCATTCATTCCATCCATCTACCTTAGCAGAACATTGATAGTACAATGAATAGTTTTCAACAATCGTTTTTAACATGTCAGTAATAGCAACTTTATTACCTTCAATCTTTCTTAAGTCTTCGCACTTCTCAGTCAATGCAGGCGTTGCGGCAGGAAACTTCTGTGTCACCGGAACGACAGTTGTACAGCCCACTAGTAATATAAGCAATAAAGGTGCTAGAATTTTCATTTCTTAACCTCTGTCGCTTTATTTAAAGTGGCGGCAGCATTGTGAGCATCTATAATATCTTTGGGTATTGGGCAATTCTCTATAAACTTAACTACTTCTTCCTTCTTCACTACTTCTCTGTCGATGTATTGTATAATGTCTCTTCCCTTTTCTTTAACTACTTTAGTTTGGGTAACGACTTTCTCTTGTATCTCGACATTCTTCTCTGTAGATTTTTCTTCTGCTATCTTAACTTTCTCTTCTAACTCTCTTACCCTTGCTTCCCACTTAGCTTCGTTCACAATGCCGCCTTCCATCCATATTCCGAATAGTAATAGCAACGCACCAAAAACTTGAATAGGCAATCTATATGGTATGAACTTAAATACAGTCGCAACAATTAGTCCTAATAACGAAAGGATAACAATCAGATGGTAGAACCAATCTGGCATCAAATTAAGTAACCACATAATCTGCCACATGACAATTACTCTTTAGGTGCGAATAGTGAACGTGCTTTAGTTTCTAAAGTCTTAGCCCATGCAGGTTGAGGAAAGTGCCATCCAACAAATGCACCGATTAAAATCCAAAAAATTGTTTCTAACATATCGTTTCCTTATACTGTGAATTTTTGATTATGCGTCATAAAGTTTTTCTTACGCATAACCGTCTTTGCTACTAAATCTAATTCTTCAGAATCTCTGTCCCACTTTAAAACAAATGGTAAGTTAATCTGTGTTTGCATATCATTCAATACCGCTTCAGCGTCAGGTCCCAATGCAGGAATCTTCTTGCCATACTTTTGAATTGTCTTCTTAAATAACAATTGTAATTCATCTACTGTGATAGGTTTACCATTACGTGAATCGTTAACTCTATCTAAAAAATGTTTAGTGAAAGACACATCAACATTTAATATTTTGAACAATTGGTCTAAATATTTCTCTAACTCTTTTAATTGAGATTGGGATACTTCTTCAACCAATTGTTCTTTTTCGAATTGCTCTGTGAACATACCGCTACGTCCATAGCGCAAGAAAATCATTGAGCCAGTTTTATCGTCCTGTAGAATGATTGGCTTCTTAGGATACTTTCTACCATAGTCACGAATTGCATTTCCAACTTCATCACTACCAACATACTTCTCATATTTAAGATATTTCTTTTTACCAGTACGTGCTTTATTGAAACGTTCTGTGTCAACAACAAACACATCATTCTTTGCGAATCTACGTAAGAATGTTCTACTTGCTGGAGGGTTACCATCTAAGCCTGCGATACCACTAGTGCCATTTGCAACATCTTCTTCTACGCCTTCAGACAAATATGTTTTGCCATTGTAGTAGTCTAAGAATTGTTCTTCTATCGTTTCTTCTTTAATGTTCTTTTCTTCTTTGAGAAGGAACAATGCGGCCGCATAAGATGCAAGTTTATTTTTACCGAATGGCAATTTTTCCAAAACTCGTTTAAGTTTTAGAATCAATAAGTCGAACTTAGTGAATGAATCGTCTTGTACTTGTGTTCTTTTATCCTGAGGAACAACAATGTTTCCTTCGTCATCAATAACACCAGTCTTGTTTGCTTCCCACTCTGCGAACGGAGTGGTAAACAATCTTAAAATTCTATACACTAAGTATAAGTCTACTAAATTCGCCATTAAATGACCTTCTTTAATTTATTATACAATGCTAAATCTAAAATATCCACATCTTCTAATTTAACATAATCAAGATAGATTAAAAATGCATTCAACACATCGTGATGATTTGCATCTATCTTGAACCTTAACATATTGACAGCCGCTTCGACACCAAACACATTTGAAAGAGAAATTATATGATTCAAAATCAATCTCTCTTTCAATTCATCCTTATCCACATATTTGTTTATAAGTCTTTTGATATACTTGATGATTTTCAAATCATCCAAAAACTCTAAAACTGATATGCAATTAGGATTAAAGTATTTGCTTACTGCGTACTCATCAAAGTTATCATTATTTAATGTAGACATTAGAACGTGCTTAACGTTGCTCGCTTAATAACACCTGCGCTTGTACAAATGTAGATGTAGTTAGCATCCCATGTAATTGTACCGACTTGCCACGGTGTTGCTGAACTTGCTGGTGTGTTTGCAGTACGCAATCTCATAGAGTCTGCATTAATATCTACTGCTGATGTTGGTGTGCTAGTCATAACACCAATCTTGTCTGCTGACGCATCAACATAGAACATGTTCGCTTGATTATCAGATGCAATTCTTGTGTCGGAGTCTGCACCAGCACTATTGATAGTGATACCGGTGTTGACTGTAAGCCCGTTTACTGAATTGATTGCAAATGTATTAGCGGATAATGTGCTTGTGCCTGATGCGCTAATGCTAATTGCGTTGACGCTTACTGTTGAAGTTGCGCCAAAGAAATTGTCTACAGTAATTTTCTTACTTATTGGTGAACCCAATGGATCATCAATAACTAATAATAAATCTTCTTTTGTCGGTACAGTTAATGCTGTTAACTGCGTTACTTTTTTATCTGCCATTTTTCTTCCTTAATGTAAACCCAATTGAATGGGAATGCTACTTCCGGGACTCGGACCAAAAGGGGGCTTGAAAGCCCCCATGTATTCTATTAAGCAATCGTCAATACTGCGTTTGCAGATACTGTGTTTGCTGATGTGCCTGGACCAGACAACTGAACACGATAGATAGAACCGCTTACTGCAACTGTGTTGTTTGCAATAGTCAACGTTGCTGTATTTGAAGTGCTGTATGTACCAGTGTTTGTCAAGTCCACGAATGCTACGTTAGCATTAGCGGCACGTTGCCAGCGATAGTTGATTGTATTTCCGGTTGGACGAATAGATGCAAGAACCGTGAAGGTAGCTGGAGCGTTTGCGGCGCCAGTATTACCAGATGGCTGTGTATTGATTGTGATAACACTATCAGCAAAGATTGCATCTTCTGCGTCACCAGTAATAGTTGCCATTGCAACTAAAGTTTCAGTTTTTCTACGGCTGTTACCATGCATGTCAGTATATGTGTTTGTAAACTTCCAACCTGGCATTTCGTTGTAAGCTGTTGCTTCGTTTGTGTCAACACCAAATGTGTATGTCGTATTTGAAACTTGTGAACTTTGAACAGTTGCACTATTAGCGGCCAAAAACTTTGGTGTGTCTTGACCAGTAACTGTGCCTGCAACGTTAGCCGCAGTCCATGCTGGTTCAAAAGTCAATACTGTATTGCTTGTGATTCCAACAATTTTGCGTCTTGTTCCAGCAAGAACAAATGTGTCACCAACTTCTAGTTCTGTTGTGAACACGGTTGATGTGCCTGTTAATATTGTAGTGTTAACAGTACTGTTTGCAAATGCAGTTCCTGTTAGTGTGAATGTATCTCTGCTTCCCCATAGTGCCATGGTGTTCTCCTTTTATTAATATCCGATTTTTCGTAATTGTGAAATAGTGTTAATACTATTTATATGTCTTATTCCTATTCCGCCCTTTGCAACCCATTCTTTTATGTTTTTTTCATAGTCATCTATTAAAAGATTTGGGGTTCCATCGCTATTTACTGCGAATTTTTGCTTGTTTTCTCTCGGAACAAGATGAATTTGCTCTACTGCACCTAAATGCTTTCGAACCCATTCAGTTTTTTCTGGTTTACATGTAGCCATGTGCTTAGATGGTGTTGACAATATGTAAGGCTGATGAGGCTTAATATATCTCCACAACATCATTGCGTCAGACATAGGCTCTAAGTTAGCCCAAAACTTTGGTACTTTACTTAGTGCTTCCCATTTAACATTCTTTTCTATAGTCTGAAAAGTTCCTAAACCCTGTGCCGCTAGTGCTTTATTTGCACCGCCCATAAAGTTGACTAACACTTGGTCCATGTCACAATAGATTTGTGGCAATTCGTTTGTCATGTTATTTCGCCGCATCTTTCAATTCAGGATTGATTTCGATTGGTTCTTTTTTACCAGTCAACGCATCACCCTTTTCAACTGTAGACTTGTCAGGCACTTCTTCATTCTTTGCCTTTTTTCTCATGTCTTTCCATGACTTCTTTTTAGCTTCAGTTACTATTTCAGTTTCTTCTTTGTTTAAAAGATTGTGATAGCGAACTGCTTTCTTCAAATCCTTTTTTGCTTCTGGATTCTTTGGGTCGCCTGCTTTGTCCCAATGGTCATCTGCTTTATCTTTAGCTTGCATACCACGCTTGATAGCTTTAATCTTATCCATTAGACCTTCAGTCATTTTCTTTCTAGCGGCCAGTGCGGCCAGCTTTGCACGTTTGGCGGCCACATCTTTATCGTGTGGCTTGTCGCTAGGCTTAACGTTCTTGTCGTATGCGTCACTCTCTTCCATATCTTTTGGTTTCTTACCAGCCTTTTTCATTGCGATAGCGATGGCCGCTTGCTGTGCAGGCGATGCCGCTTCTTTAGCTAAACGCTTCTCCGCTCTGTTCTGTCCAATGCTTCTCATTGAGAATTTGTGACCAGCTTTGTTTGCAGACTTTGGATCATTGTCTCTGATTCCTTTGCCAATCTTATTGTATTGGTCATCTTGATCCTTTTCAGATTTCTTAGCATAAGAGTGCAATGTGTCTTTGTTCAATTCATCTAACTGAATCTCTTCGATGTACATGTTCAATTCATACTTGTGATTGTCCATGTTGTACACTTGAAGGTGCAATTTCTTTTTAGATTCTTTGCCGTCTTTCATTAGATTGACAGAGAATGAATTTGTTTTACCAGCAGATGGTTTCTTAGGACCAGTAGCAACTTTATCGTGCCAATCGTCCATGTCTACTTCAAAGCCACGCTTCTCTGCTTGTTTGATTGCTGTCTGTACTGCTGTGGAATAATCTTTATGATAAACTTCGTAGTCAGATTTTGCTTCATCCATACGCCCATTAGATGCAAGTCTTTCTTTGCGTCTTTGTGCGGCAAAGTCAGCACCTTGTGGTTTCTTTTTATTGCGAATTGCGGCCAAGTCAAAGCCATCAATCTTGCCGTTCTTGTTCTTGTCAAGTGCTTTTTGTTTTGGTGATAATTCTTCACCACGCAACTTTGCTAAATCAGAACCATCAATCTTGCCGTTCTTATTTTTATCCATCGCTTTTTGTTTTGGCGACAACTCTTCAGTTTTTGGTTTTACGTCATTGTCAAATTGTTTTCTAGTAGCTTTGATAATGCCAGAGAAACGCTTGTTACCTTTTTTGATATCGCCTGCTTTATCGGCAGCCGATGCATCTGCGCCAGCTTTCTTTTTGTAGTCTGCTAGTTTATCGTTTGACAATTCATCAAGTTGAACGTCTTCTTTCTTCATGCTCTTTCTCATAACACGATTCTGTGCAAGTTTAGATACAAATTTTACATTTGCATCAGCAAGAGATTTTAAAGATTTTAAATCTAATTTATCAAGCATAGCAATCAACTTCTTGTATGTGTCGCTATCTGGATCAATTGTATTAATCTTAGAGTACTCTGCTTTCAAAGCGGCAATCTGAGATGCGCTAAATGATTCTGTCATAGTTTCCTCTTTAACACGTAGAGATTTCTTTTGTTGTTGAAGTGCGGCACGTTCTTTTTCTTGTTTCAAACGTAGCTGAATTGACTTCAATGTCAATTGGGCACGTTTTTCAGATTGTTTTGTATCTGCAACTTTTGTTCCAGAACCAACTTCTGCTTCTTGTATATTATCTGTCATTTCTATCTCCACTTTAATCTAAATCGCTTACGCTTTTGTCTGAACGCCACATTTGGCAAGACCAGTAGTTTGCTTTCCACTTTGGTCCAGGATTGTCGCAACCGTGTCTTGCACGATAACTTTTTAATCTCTCAGGATCGTCACGTTTGATTTCCATATTGGGATCACCAAAACGAACGACAACAACTTTACCATTTGGTCCCATAGTGTAGACACCAAACTTCTTTGGACCATCAGATGTTCTGAATGGATCATTTAACTTAACCGACTTACCCTGATAGTCTGCTTCGTTGACAACTTGTTCCCAATCAACTTCTTCTCCAATAGAATCTTTTTCACAGTCGCCGCAACAACTTTCTTGATGGGCTGCCGTCTGAATGTCTGTTGGTTGACCAGGAGTATCTGCGGCATACTTTTGACGCATCGCATCTGTACCCCACTCTAATGCTTCAGCAAATTTAGAAAACTCTTCATTCTTGCTTACTTTAGATGCTAAATCTTTATCTGCTTTACCCCAAGTACCAGGACCTTTTGTAATGAACGAATTCACTCTAGCAAATGCCCATTGTTGTGGTGTTGTTCCAGGACGATGGCCACCTTGCCAAGCCGCCATACCTCTGTCGTAAACTGCTTTGAGAATGCTATAAGCAATGCCAGACTTTTCTGCTTTCTTTTTCAAGCCTTCGATTTCTTCTAAGATTGGCTTGAACTCTTCGTATGCATCACCAAACTCATCTGGTCCCATTTCACTTGCATACATGTCCAATTCTGCACCAGTGAACTCACCATCATCATCTTCGCCATTACCTTCTTCGTCATCGTCTTGGTAATCAAAGTCACCTTCGAATTCTAAGTAATCACGTACTGTTGAAATGTAATCGGCAGCCTTAGTAATCTTAGAGAGAACCCAAGCATCTGGCTCTTCATCCATTTCATCCATCATGTCAAGCAATTCTTCTGCGTCTTGAATCATGTTAGACACTTCGATTTGTGCCATTGAAAGACCATCAGTCTCGTCATAATCGTTATCGTCATACTCATCTTCTTCGCCCATGAGTTTCATGCCAGTAACGTCTTGAATCATTTTCCAAGCGGCAGATTGATTCTTATCTGCAATAAGTTTTTTGAGTTTTTCTTTTTCTTGTGGTGTCGCAACTTGGAAGAACTTCATCATTTCCATTGCGCCAATGTTGCCTTTGTATGCGGCTTCAGACATTGAGCAATCTTTCATGCCATGCTGTTCACACATTGTACCTTCTACGGTGTGATTACATTTTAAATATGCTTCTTTTTGTAGCTGTGTCTTTGTCATTCTAAACAATGCATCGCTTGAAGTTACCATATCAAGTAATGTAGTCAACAAATCGTTTGTGACATTGCGTTCTGACGGATTTAACATATCGCCAGATTTTAACTTCTCAACAGAACGTTTGATGACTGCAAGAGATTTTGTATCTGCTAATCCCAAACGAACTAATTGGTCCAGTCTAGAAATTTCTTTTCTGTCTTCTGGTGTCTTTACTGCTTCACCATACATCTGTTTGAATTTGAGTGTATGCTTTGATTGTTGCATACCTTTTTCTCTTGCTTCTTTGTCACCAGGCGCATCTTTGTATGCACTCTTATCTGAATCCGATTTGGGTCCAGTTGTTGCAAAGTGTGATGCTCTAGCGTCTTTTGTATCTTTATCTAAACCAACATAATACTTTTTAGGTTGTGTTCCGTCTTTCTTCGCAACATCTTTGTCTTGCGGTAAAGTTGGCTTCTCAACAATAAATTCCTCAAACATATGATTCAAATCTTCTTTTCGCATCATCATGTTTTGTTTACGTGCAACTTCTTTACTTCTAGCGGCTGGTACTAAACGTACTGCAAACTTTTTAATTGCAGGCAACATTTTTTGCAATCTCGTATCAATTGCAATTTTTTCTCCAGTACCCAAGTTTGCATAGTTCTTACCACCAGCAAGGCGCCCTCTGAAGAATTGATATGCCATCTTTGCGGCTCGTCTTTTTAATCTCTTAGGATCAGCAAAACGTCTTGCTTGTAATGCTCTTGCTCTCACTAAACGTTTTTGAATTCGTTTAAATTGTTGCGCTCTTTGTCTACGTTGTGCATAGCCAAGAACCGCTTCGTCTTGTTGTTCTATTTCTTCGTTCATGCCACCACCTATGTGTTTGTCTAAAAGTTTTTTCACCTTAGCTTTGTTTTTTGCTTTTGGATATAAATCGCTGATGATTTTATCCCTGCCTTCTGAGTCTGCGTCTGAATACATTTTTCTAACCTGACTACCAGAGAATGCTTCTTTGCCATTAACTTTAAAGTCGTGTTTCTTAGTCACAAAAATATATGCGTGTGTCTCAAACGATTCACATTTATCAATGCTGACAAATGGCTGATAGTAAGCTGGTGAACCATCTTTCTTTGTATACTTCATTGGGTCACGTTCAGAACGAATAAGAATAAGAACATCTTTCTTTTCGTCATACTTCTTCATAATCTCTTCTGGATTAATCGGTGAAATTGTTTGAACGAAATCGTCTGTAACTCCTGCTTGCTGTGCTAGGAATTCTTTGTCTTTGAATGGGATTGGGCGGACTTTTGTGTCGTTGCTAGATGCAACATAAAAGTCTGGAGTTTTGAATTTTGCTTTGGCTTGAGTGTAACTACTCAAATGGCCAGCGTGAAATGGCTGAAAGCCACCACCGTATACGACAATTACTTTGCCTTTTGCTTTTGCTTCATCAAGCAATACTGATTCTTTAAACGATTTCATATGTAATAGAGTTTTCCGTGGACTTATCTGTTCAGGTTTGCCGTAGCCTAACTGTGTTATACTTTATTTATAATTACCTGATTTTAGTGCATTTGTACCATTAAATATAGTTACCCGATGTATACATAAAGGTGTCCGGTTTCAGATTAAACCTTATTACCTCTGCCAACCTTTAATAACATCAGGTGAGAAGTTTGCATAACTGAATTGCATTCTGTCAACTAACTTGACTGCATTGCCTTTAATCTTATCGATAGCAACATAGCCCTCAACACCAGTCACTTCGTAACCTTTCTTCGTCAACAAGAAAGTATTCAACGTTTTGACTTCATCCATCTTCTTAATTAGAATCAACTTCGCTTCTGCTAATAGATTCATCATTGTGAAAATGTCTTCTAGGTGTGCTTTGTTTTTTGGTGAGAAAAATCTAAGTACTTTGCTCTTCTTTAACATCTGAGTAGCACGGCCACGTTCACCTTTTCCTTCGGCTTGTTTCTCGTAATAGTCTTCAATGTATGTAATCAATTCTTTAACGTGCGCTTTGACGTTAGTGATTTTTAACTGTTGACGTACTTTTGAATTGTTGAATGTCTTAATGCGTTCAATCAAGTCTTCGTCTGTATTGATGTAGTTTAGAGTAGCGGCATCTAGCTTTTGAAATATCTTTCCAGCGTCAGATAGAATTGCAGTCACTTGGTCATTTTCTATTTGCGTCAACGTAGCCTTACCCGACACATCGTGATAGACTGCACTTGTCATCCAAACGTTTGGTGTCTTTGTGAGTGTGCTTAGAATGTCTTTACCAAAGACTGCTGACATTGTTTCGAATGTATCGCCTTCGTAAATTGTATGCCAGACAATGCCAATCTTTGCTTTTTGTATCTCTTTAGCAAGTTCAGTTCCTGTTGGTACTGCATACACTAACGTGTTTGGGTGAAACGTGACGTATGATTCACCTTCGATTGTTTCTGTTTTCAAGTCTGATTGTGTGAATAGCAAGTCGCCTTGAATGACGCCTTTGATATTAATCTTAGGCAAATACATCAAACATGCTTTGAGTTTGTCTGCTAAGTCACCAGAAGTGTCTGCATCGATATCTTTTGCAGTCTTATATACTTTGGGATTTTTATTGAAGACGCCCTTCTTCGCAACAAAGAATTTGCCGTCTGTTGGGTCTTGTCCTGCAAAGACTGCTGGCGCACCATCCCATTTGACTGAAATGTCAACTTTGTTTTTAGAATGACCAGCAAGCATATCACGCACCGCTCTGAGTGCGTTTATGCTATCTCTAGTTCCTTCAACACCACCATTGAGAACATCATCTTCCGCATGTTCCATGTGAGTGTTTTTCTTTTCAATAAGATATTCTTTAAATTTAAACATGATAGGTCTGTCGTTGCAATAGACCTATTTATAATTACCTTCGCATCAATGCTTGGTCTTTTGCATCATCATCAGAAAAAATAGGTACTGCATTGCTTTTGTGTAGTGTGCCGATGCCAATCATCTTGTCACCAGTATATACTTTGCCATGAATTGGCTTAGTGCAACTGTCGCCAACTGTAGCTAAACTGGGATGACGTACAGTTTCACGTATTTGTGCTTTTGGGGGTTTGTATGCTTCAACGTCTTTAGGCTTTTTGAAACCTTTAGAGAATGAAGTAGTTGGCAAGTTATCTAGCCATTGTTGATACTCTGCTACTTTTTTAGCAGGAGTTTTTTTCTTCTTTGATTTCTGATATGTGTAAATTAACATGATGTAAGTTCGTCAACAAAGTTTAACAACAATTTATGGTTTCGTTCTTCGTGCCAGTATTCTGATATGTATGCTCTAGGCTTTTCATACCAATACTTCTGACTCTCAGGATGACAACCAATCACTCCTACTCTATTTTGAATGATTGCCATAGCGTCACCATTCGCATAAGTAGAGACTATTTTAGCACGTTTTAGATTACCTGTCAATGCACATCCATCGTAGAAGAACATTGTTTCGGGTTTGCCATTCCAAGTAACATTTGCTATGGTAGAATAAGACCTGCGAATGTCTGCGGTATCTTGTTTAATATATTGAACAGGTTCAATATCATCTAGTATATCAAAATAATGACTACCAGCCCAATATGCACCCATACATATTCCAAGATAATATCCTTTAGACTCAACGAAATCTGCTATCATATTAGCACGTTTGCGTCTAAAGAATTTATCATAAGAATCTGCATCGCCGATACCTCCAGGAAATGCAACAATGTCAGTATCATTTAAAACTGTTAGTAAATCACTATCTGTATTGAACAAATTAACTTTGTAATTTGGCGATAACGCTTTAATCATCCCATCACAACAATCTGTAGAACACTCTGGATGATTAACAAACAATGCAATTGATTTCACACTATGCCATTCTGTCTACATTCTGTCCTGGACGATTCATTCTACGATTCATTTCAATTCGTGCTTCTTCTGTCACTTCACGTAATTGTTTAACTCTACGTTCTTCTAGTCGCAGTTCTTCAATGCGTCTATCAGTTCTATTGAGTATGAGTTGGTCATACATCTTATCGTTGTATGCTCTAATACTATCTACGCTCATTTTAACACCAAGAATGCTAACATAATACTTTGTAAGAAAAAGCCGATGCCGTTTGATAACATATAGAGTTTATCTTTCATAATTGCTGAACGAATAAAGAATAGTAACAAACCACTCCAAATTAGAATCACCATACTTAATGGAGGCAATACTGTTGGTTCACCTTTAATTGCTAAGTAAGTCACAGGTACTGTAGAACCGTGAATTAAAATCAATCCAATCCAACCACAAATCTCACCAAACTGACGTACAATCCAGCTGTACCATTCTGTAACTTTAATCATTTCAAATTTCTTTTCTAAGTAGTTTAAGAGTAGGCTTAAATTTTTGATAGAGTCCGACTTCACGTCCATATGCTTCAATCTCCCATAATGATTCCCAATATTCATCACCCTGATATTGTTCACGCTGAAACGTTACCAGGTTCCCTCTTTCATGGAATTTTAATTCACCTTTAGCATATTGCTTTACGTGAACCATTTCATGTGCAAGGCATTGTAAAACACGCTTGCCCAATTTATTCCATTCTAGATTTATTACAAATTGCTTTTTGTTTCCCAATTCATCGTCTTTGGGGAATGCTTCACCGAGTATTCGGTTTTTTGTGTAAAAATCTTTTATGATGTTTACGTTGATTTCTAATGTATTTGACAACCTATCACTCATCAAACGGCTTGCATAAAAATGCGTAGCCATCTTTAAAATCTTTCTCTCTTTAGGTGTCAAGGTTACCCCTTTTGCCCTGAGAATGAGTTTCATGTTGAGTCCCTTTCTTAACAATATCTATTATAGTACAGTTATGGTATCTTGTCAAGGGATATTTAGGGAAAGGGGTATGTTTCGCATTATGAAATTAAACCTTTAGATTGCCAAAATCTCGGTTTTTCTGCATTCGTTTGCCGAAACCAGACTTATCGAATACGGGTTTATCCTCTTCAATCTGTCCACTATCGGAAATGTTAGTTTGCGCTGACTCTTCTGCATCATATAGTTTCATTTTCGCTCTGTCAACACCAATCACAAAACGCTTGTTTGTCGTTGGGTCGCTATATCGATTTTTTAACTGCTTGACCATAATCTGATTCAAGTCTGCAAGTTCTTCGGTTGAAATCAAAGCAAACATCAAGTCTGCTGTAGCTGGCAGACCAAACGATTCTGAAGTATCTTCAAGTCCAACGTCAGAGTTTGTGTAGCCACTTCTTGTTGTTTGTGTAGCTGATACGACAGGCACTTTATGTTCAACTGCAAGCCCACGCAATTCTTCTGCAATTGCTTTAATGTATGTGTAAGAGTTAATAGAAGAACCCATCTTCATACGTGCGGAAGAACAAATGTTCAGATAGTCAATGTAAATGATATCAGGAATGAATTGACGTTTCAATTTCAATTCATTCAACAAATGTGCAAAGTGATTTACGTTTGCACTAGCGGTTGGATATTCTTTAATGATTAGCTTGCCTTTAGTCTTCTCACGTAGAGTTTCAACTTTCTTTAAGTATACATCTTTAGGCATACCAATCAGTCTGTCAAGTTCAACATTCATCAAGTTAGCATCAATACGTTCAGCAATACGTTCTTCAGCCATTTCCATTGTAATGTATAGAACGTTCTTACCCATCGTTAGATTGGCTGCCGCACAATGACACATGAACAAAGATTTACCAACACCAGTACCAGCAAGAACAATGTTCAAAGATTTTTCAGCAAGCCCACCCTTAGTGATTCTATTCAGATAGTCGAGGTCGAATGGGATTCGTCTTTCAACTTTATGATAGAAGTCATATCGTGTTTCTGCGTCATCAATAAAATCGTGCCCAATGTGATTATCAAAAGAAACTGAAAGCGCATCTGCTAGAATTTTAGGGATTGAACCTTTATCAAGTTTTTCTGAGTTGTTCTTATTCTTGTCATCAAGAATCTGAATGCTTTGCATGATGCCATTGTAGATTGCTTTCTCTTGGCAAAAATCTTCTGTCGCATCAATCAACCATTTAGTGTCAGACACCTCAGGATCGATTGTGATTTCTTTGACAAGTGCAATTGTTTTCTTGTGCTGGTCATCAGTTAAGTTTACTCTCTTATCAATCTCAATGACCAACGCTTCTTTCGTTGGCATTGTATTGTACTTGTTCACATAGTTTTGAATCTCATCAAACAATAGTTTTTCTGAAGACTCTTGAAAATATTCGCCTTTGATGAATGGTAAAGTTTTTCGTGTGTACTCTTCATCCAGTAATAGGTGTTTGAGTATTTTCTGTTGCAAGTTCATTCTTATACCTTTTCTCTGCTTCGTCTAGCGCATGTTTTAGCAAGTCATTTAAAATTTCACCAAGCTGTTTTTCAAAGGCATCATTGCCTTGAAGTGCTTTGTGTTCTTCACTTATTATATCATAGTTGAAGCCAATTGAATAGGTCCCATCAGGATTTTCTTCTTCCGCAAAGTTAATTTCACCAAAATGAAATACTGTATCTTTAAAGTCGCCAGCAGTAATCTTAATGGTAGCGACAACATCTTTATCTTTGTATTTGATATCGCTTTCGGCAATTTCATAAGTTTCTTCAATCTTCATTGACTAACTCCACTTCTGCTTCTTCGACTACGCTACCCTCGTTCTCTTGCCCATACAAGAATTCTTTTTTACATGCTTCATCGATTTGGTCTAAGATATCTTTAGTAAAATACTTTTCTGGCTCTTCGTTGATGTTCTTACCGAACACTTTAACGCCATTAGACAATTCGTAGCGAGTAGAGACTTTCTTGATGATGCCATACTTCTCTGCGATATCAAGCAAACCATAATAACGATCCAAGCCAGTGCTGTACGTAATCTTAATCTCAACTTGAGAGTTCTCTTTAGTCAAACGTGATTTCTGCAACTTACAACGAACGATGTTACCAACAACTTCAGTTCCGTCTTTGTCTTTACGCTTAGATAAGAAAACGATTGTTGATGCTGTGTACTTCAAGCCAGAACCACCAGACATTTCTTTCATTGGGATGTATGCACCAACCACATCATAAACGTGATTCGTTACAATCAAAGGCACACCAATCTTAGCAAGTTTCAAATTCAACACACGAAATGTTGCTTTGAGAATTGCACTCTTAGTCATGTCTTTTGTTTCTTTACCTTCAGCAGTATCTTCCATCTCTTTAGTAGAAGACAACTGACCAAGTGAATCAAGAACCATCATCATTGGCTTGCGCTTTGCTTGTGGCTGTGCAGAATACTTTTCAATAATTTGCAATGCAGTATGACGAAACTTTTGAATCGTATCTGGTTCAGAGATAACGACACGATTAGTATCTACGCCTCTTGTTTCCATCATAGACTTTGTAACTGCGGCTTCAGTATCAAAGTAGATAACACCACCATCAGGATTTGCATCAAGGAATTGTTTGACAATACCAAGAACAAAGAAAGTCTTACCCGTTGAAGACTCACCAGCAAACGCTGTTACTTTATTGTTTGGTACGCCACCATAGATGCTACCGCTAAGTAACGCATTAAGCGCATAAGAACCAGTATCAATGCTACCACTAAACTCTGCTGACGCATCACCGTCTGCAAGAATTTTTGTGTCTTCATCTTTTAATTGGTCAACTAAATCCGTAAAAAAATTGCTCATATATTTTCTCCATACTTTTTCAATAACTCGGGTGAATATTGTCCCAACGGTTCTTTCGTCAATTTTTCGTTACGCTTTGCTAATTCATATTCAAAGGTACGATTGCGAATCTCCGTAGAACTATATTTGTGCTGTCTTACATGATAATACAATTCTATCTCATTGTCAAGACAAAACTGCTTTCCTGTGAAATCTTTACCCATATATTCTTCACTTAGGAAACGAATGTGCATCGTTTGCGTCTTAATGAGGTTGAGTAAGTCTTCTTCACTTTCGTATACCAAGATTTCATCGATATACTTTACCGCTTGCAATTGTACATAACGTTCATATACAGATTGCACAGGTTTGTTTTTGATTCCCGGTCTGTCGATTGTCGGATCAACTTGAAGTGCGACTTTTAGATAGTCACACAATTCTTTCTCTTGCTTCAACATCGTTATGTGACCTGCATGTAACATGTCAAACGATGAACATTGAAATCCAATTTTCATTTATACTTCTACTCCTACGATATCATCGTAAGAGAGCATAATATTCAATACAAACCTCTTTTTATCGTTTGTTGGACCTACTCCGTAATGCATATCTTTACTATCAAATAACACACAACTTCCTGATTTTGATTCGTATTTTTTATCACCAATCATGGTATAACCATCACAAGTATTCAAATAATATATTATACTGCAATAATTATCAGTCGCAAAAATGTCCATATCAGAGTGTGCAATTCCAGTAGACGATTTATTATAGTAATTCCATAAAAATCTATTCAACTTAAAATTAGTAAATTTGATTGGTTCAATTTTCATTAAAATTTTATCCAGTATCAATCTACCCAATGTATTAATATTTACATTGTGTTGATTCATATATTGAGATTGTTGACTCGAATACGATAGTAATAACATACCCGTATCAGAATGATTTCCAATATCATAATTTAAATTTTCATTATAAAAATCTGCGTCCAAGCGCCAACCTTGTTGTTTTTCTAAATATTTGATGATAATTTTATTAGTATCATCATCGAAAATATTGTCAAGCATAATAGCATTCATAATTTATCCTTTTAATTTATTCTCTTGTCAGAGTAAGCACCTTGTCAATTTGTTCTTGAATTTTTGCGGTACGATTAGGCCAGTAGATATATTCTTTTTCTGGATTCTTCATCAAGTTAACCAGCAATGGCATAATTAACTGTTCTAATGTTTTAAGATTTGCTTTTACTTCAGCTTCCATTGCATCACGGTCTGCTTCTAGCCCTAGCTTACCATCATTGTATAGTGAAAGCATTTGGTCTAGTTTGTCTTCTACTCTCTGTAAAGATTCTGAAGATTGTGTGATAGTCTCACGTACAATGATTGTTTCTTCTAGTGTGGTTGGGTCAACTGTTCTATTGACTTCTGATTCATCAATTGCACTAAAGCCAAAATCATCTTCTTGTCTAAATGCAAGATACTCTTGCGGTATTTTTCTTGTTGTCATGCGAAAAAACTCTCCAATGAGGAAGCACGTTCGGTTCTCCAACCGATTGTGTTTACGATTGTTTTTAATGGCTCAAGATATGCTTTATCAAACTGCGTATCGTAGTCGATATATTTTTCTACGCCAAACTCTTTTGGTAAGACTGTCAGAATAGAAAATACATTCTCTTGAACGGGATTTGGAACTTTCATGTAACAGAATTTAGTCTTGTCACCATCTTGAATAAGTTGATACTTCTTAGTCAGCTTATACTTTTTCAGAAACGAATTAAACATTATCGCACCACGCACATGCATAGGTGTGCCTTTTGAATATAGTTCCGAACTACTCATGTATTTAGATAAGTCGCTAACGCCACGTGGGAATGCAATGTCTTCAAACGGAAGAGTTTTGAATTCTTGTTTGAATGCTTCCACGAAAGATTGAAAGTCTGTTTCATTACCATTCATTACAATCTTCAGAGACTCTTTAATTTTATCACGACAAGACATTGGTGTGGAAGACTTGACGGCTTCAATGCCCATCATCTTTAGTTTTGGCTCTGCGAATCGAACGCCCTCAGAGTCATACACGTTTAGAATGTAACGCTTCTTTGCAGTCCAGATACCTTTGTTGGCAATCACTTCACGTTTCATCTGCATCTTCTGGTCGAATGCATTCATGTAGTCTGCTAGTTCTTGGTAAGACTTGTCGATGAATGGTTCGAATTTTTCGATACATGCTTTGTTGACAAAATCAACAATTGTCTCAACTTGCGTTTCACTCTTCGATCCGTAGACCATATTAACAAGCGGACCAAGATTGACGTACACCGAGTCTGTATCTGACGCAATAACATAATCAATATCCTTAGTTTTCAATAGTTTGTTTAGATAACCATTCAACTTCATTTCGATCCATCGAATGGCTAGTTGACCAGACAGAGTAATTGCCTCTGCTTGTCGAATGTCAAAGAACCTAAAGTATTGATTACCAAGTGCGCCATAAGCGGAGTTCAATTGTACTTTCTTCGCAAGTTGCAAATTCTTGTACTTTGAAATTTGATTTGTTATTTCACGTTTACGTTCTTTATCAGTTTCTTTTTCGTAAGCCTTTTGAGCCTCAATCATTTTCTTTTTGTATAATGACCTGTCATCATACATGCGTTGCATCATAGCAGGCAAGAAGCCTTGCTTATCACGCTTGAAGTAATGCCCATTGGCTGCCATGCAATATTCGCCCTGTGCTTGATATTCGTTGTTCAGCAAATTATCAATAGAGATACTTGTGTGGCGACCTTCAACAATTGTTTCAGGTGAAACATTGTACTGCATAATCAAGTGTGGATACAATGAGTTCAAGTCGAATGACACAACCCATTCATGCATACCGATGATAGGATCCTTTACATAAGCGCCAGCATACTGTTCATCTTTTGGTGTACGAACATTCTGTGGAACAATGATGTTTTGTTCAATCAATTCATTGTGTATCAAAGTATCCCACATGCGTACTTGCGTGAACACATCGGTGTAATTAACTTTAGCATCATATGCAAGTGCAAGTGCCATGTCAATCAACTGCATCTTAGCATCAATACGATCCACAAGTTCAACGTCATGGATGTTATACTCAATAAACTTTTGAAAGTTTGTTCGATACAACTGATGCAGACTTTCAACTTCAGAGTAATCAAGTTTCTTCTCACCAAGTTCTAGATATGAAATGTGATTGAGGCTGAAACTCTCTTGCTGTGAATATGTAAACTTCTTGTACAGTTCAATATAATCAAGAATAGCAATACCAACCAAGTCGAATGCTACTTGTTGTTTGTTGTGAATCGTAGTTGTACGTTCACCGATTCTACGAAATGGTGATAGACGCTTTGCAGTATTGTCGCCCATGAGTTTTGTGATACGATTGTTCAGATATGGAATATCAAAGAATTGAATGTTCCAACCAGTCACAATGTCTGGTGATGTTTCTTCCCACATGTCGAGAAAGCGCATGATAAGATTATTCTCATCACGGCACTTGAGATATGTTACGTCATCACGATTGTTATCATAGTCACCACAGCCAAACACATAGAAGTGTCCGGCTATCTTAAACGTGATGGCAGTAATTGGCTCAGACGCAGATGCAGGTTCGGGAAAGCCATTTTCAGAACCAACCTCAATGTCAATATTTGCAATCTTAATTTGTGACGGATCATAATCTACCTTACCTGGATATGCTTCATTGATATAAACGTATGGAAAGTTTGTTGAGCCATAAACTTTGAAGTTGTCAACGTCTTCATATCGTTTCATAAACTCAGTAGCATCACGCATTGTTCCCTGTGATACTGCCGCAAGCGATTGGCCATCCAATGTTCGATACTCACCATCTTTAGATTGTAAATATAACGTTGGATTGTATTCGACCTTATCGCTGAATCTCTTGCCGTTGTTGTATCCACGAACAAGAATATTGTTTCCGAGTTTAGAAAAATGCGTATAAAATTTCATTAAAGAATGATGCCTTGTTTTTTCGGTAGGACAATTCCTGAACCGTATATCTCATTATACTTGTTTTCAATCTCAGGCGCAACTGTTACGTCATACATTATGTTGGCACGATTGATATCTACCTTCTTCTGCTCTGAGAAAATAAGCATTGGTTGCATTTGGAGATTTGCTTTGCCGTTTGGTCCCATTGCGATTCCAAGTAAACATGGATTCTCAATAGAAATTGCAATGCCTGTACGTTCTGTAATATTACCAACGATTTCCTCGCCAGTACTCAATTTTAAAATTCTAAGTTCACCTTGCATAATATCTCCATAATTAAAAATGGGGACATTGCGTCCCCATTGGTGTTATTTAAAACGTTTTGCTTTGTGCATCTTTGCATCTTGAATTGCTTCAAGTAATGCCATGAAGAAGTTCTTTACAGATTTCATAGCATGTCATCCTCAGTCAAAAATTGCTTAGTGGATTTTTTAGTTTTGGATTCAGCATCCTTAACTTCAATCTTCTTAGGCTTCTTATGTTCTGGAATGATTCGTTCCAAAGCAATCTTCAACATGCCATTAATCAAAGCGGCATCTTGAATTTCGATTTGGTCATCAAGTGCAAATGTGCGAGTGAATGCACGATTAGCAATACCTCTGAACAAGAAATTGTCTCCATCATCTTTTGTGTTACCAGCAACAATTAATTTGTTGTCTTCAAATGTAATATCAATTTCTTGCCTACCGAAACCAGCAACCGCAATTTCAATGACATAGGTATTGTCACCAGTCTTGCGGATGTTGTAAGGTGGGTAGTTAGGAATATTCTTAGTCACATCATCATGTATTTTTGCTAGTCGATTAAATTGGTCATCGAAGCCAACAAAGAATTTATCAAAGTCTTTGAATCCTGCACCGCCAAAGATAGCGGGAATTGGTGTGTGTCCCATATTGTATCTCCTCTTACTTAGTTTTTGAAAACGCTTTTTTAGCGTCAAAAGTGTATGCAGAAAGCCCAAGAGTTGTAAAAAACTTATTGACTTCTACTGCAACAGCTTTTGCGTAAAGTGTTTGCGCTTCAATGAAAGTATTGAGGGGTTTTGCAAGTTCTTCATTCGTAACGAATGTTTTGACGAATTGCGTTTTTGTGCCTTGAAAAGTATCGATAGCACTATTGATGTTTTGTAACATAGTTTCTCCTATTAAGCGAGTTAAAAAATTTAATACCCCGAAGGCGTATCATTAATCCTGCTTACTGAATACAGGGGTACCATAACGTTGTACCAGCCTTAGACGCTCCTAAGGTAGAAGAGCCATTTACGTTCCCATCCCTGAGATACGTTTATTTATAAGGCTTACGCCTGTCCAACCATTCTGCGTGAAACAAAATATGTTGTGTTACCTTCTGTGTTTGTTGCTGTACGAACCTTGTAGCCAAACTGGCGCAAGTCGCTCATACGGGCACGAAGGTTTTTAACGCCAAACAAAGACCTTGCTTGCGGTGCGGAGATTCCACGACCTGTACCACGCAAGTATGATACCAAGAGTTCTGTCTGTGTTTTGCTAGAATTTACAAATGCCATTTTATATACCTCATCAAATAATGATAAAAAATTGAACTAAGAATTATTTCTTAGCTTCTGGTTTAGCTTCCGCTTTATTAGCTTCTGCTTTTTTAGCCTCTGCTTTTGCGGCTTTCTCTTTTGGAGTAATCACTTTAGGATGTGGTTTCTCTTTAGAGTCTGCTTTAGCGGCAGGTGCTGGTGCTGTTGTTGCAAGTTTGTCAGCAGGTTTTGTTTCTGCTGGTTTGTCTGCCGCAACGGCAACTAGGGAGAGAGTAGTTAGTGCTACTGCTGTCAATACTTTCATGGATTTCATAGAATCTCCTAATTTGTTTTGAGATAACATTATCTCATAATATACAACGTTTGTCAAGCCTTAATGGTTGACCTAATCATCCATGCATGTTTGTTAAATGCATCTTGTCTGTCTGCCATGAAGTTGCTTATGTTATGGCACATCTCTTGTTCTGCCAAATGATAAACTCTCATGTTGCTAGTATTCATAATTTGAATATCATCCAACAGTCTCTGCATCATCACTTCTGCTGGCGGCACAGTTTCGTCACCTTGAATTTGTGATAGCTGAATAAAACGATTAAAACTTCCTGGTGCATATGAATCCAATGTTCGAATCTCTTCTGCAATTTTATCCACAACACCATACACTTCAGTATAAATGTTTTCTAAGAATTCGTGATACTGAGGAAAGTTAGGACCAGTTATGTTCCAATGGTAGTAATGTGCCTTCAAATAAAATGCATAATGATTCGCCAAAGACACTTTTAGTGATTGTACTAATTCTTCCATTTAATTTTCTTCCCTCTTTTTATTTCCGATATTATATTTAGCAGTCAAGAGCCATTCATTTTTTTCTTTATAAGATATGATTTTGATTTGAGACAATGGTGCTATAGGTTCTTCAACATTTGTTGCTTTAGGAACAATTTCAATTAATCCCCATTCGGCCAATAGCTTTGCAATTGTGTTTCTTCTCGCTAAATCGTTCTCTTCAAAGTCAGTTGGTTTGCCATCTAGTGCAAATAACTCTTTAAAATGTACAATATAATATTTACCTTTTTTATGTAAAATGTGACATGACTGGTATAGGGTTTTATCTTTACGTGATGCAACGCCAATACGGGTTAGTGTCTCTTTTACTTTTAAGAAATCGTCTTCTTGTTTTAATCTTACTTCAAGTAAGTCTTCAATGTTCACCGCCATTCTTTTTCTCCTTGGACTTCACGCCACCTTTTTGTATTTTTTGTTTCATCATCTGGAGTTGGTCGGACGTTATAAGATTCTGCACTTGTTTAGCCTTAGCATAACTATAGCCAAAATATTCAGAAATCACATTAATGTCTTCAACTACTTCATTCTTAAACCACTTGCTAAAGCGTTTTCGTGGCCTGATGGTATTTAGTAAATAGAGAAATTGAGGTTTGTTGTCTAGAAGATGACGGCTATTCATCTCATTTGCATAGAGTACGGTGTCGGAAAAGTAAGATAGTCCTTTATTAACGATGTACGCATTGTACGTTTTTTCGGCTAGTTCATCATTGTCAGTACCAACCATCATGTTTTCTTTTGACTGGTTGATAGCATTTAGATAATCAAATGGTGTCATAATAGAAATTTTCAAAAACGTGTTCTGTCCCAACAAGATTTTTGGGACATTTTTTAATTAATTCATCAAATGTGAATACGGTTGCATAGTAATTTTCTTTACCATTGTCTATTGATTTCCAATCATCTTCTTTTAAATTACAAGTGCTGATGTAGAAAGATATTCCTGATTGTCCATATATTGTTCTAGTCAATTCTTCCCATACAACAAGAACGTATTGTGCAGGACGTTTGGAATACTTACCACCCATCCACTTAATAGACTTTTGATTCTTAGTCACTTTAATTTCAACTGAATGGTCGTTATCATAAAAATATAAATCTGGCTGATGGTCGTGTGAATCTTTTCGGACTTTAATACCATTGCTGAGAAAATGTTTCTCTGATTCAGAAACAAATAAACTAGATACAATTTCAGATTTTAATTTTGTTCTGAAATCATATTGGAAAATTTTATTTGTTGCTACCGAAACATTTTTTGCAATTGTCTGCCAATCAGAATCGGAAAAGTCAAATGTGTAATCACTTGAATTCACAGTCAACCATCACTTCAGTTAAGAAAGCAACAAAGTTAATTTCTTGGTCAACGACAAATGCAGACTTGTATTGATAGTCAGCAAGCAATAAAACCATACGTGGAACAGAATCGGGCTTCAAACATTCATTGCTGTTATCAAAGATTCGTTTGAATAGTACTGATGGTTCATTGTCTAGATTCTCTGCAACCCACTTACGCATACCTGTGAAGTCTTTTGCTTTCAGTCTTTCGACTAATGACTTGAAATTGTCACTTGAGATATTTGCGAGAATACCTGTATCAATCTTACCTGTAGCGGAGTAGCGTTGCAGTTCATTAAGAACACGCCTCCAATCAGGAAAGTGTTTCATAATAAGTTCAGCAACAACCTTCTCTTCAAACTCTACGTTTTCTTTTTGTAGAATGCCAGTCATACGTTTCATAAAACGACCAGCAAGTTTTGGCTTGTCTGATGCGTTTATCTTAAACTGTACAACAGAGCATCGGCTGTGAAGAGGTGCGATGATACGATTGAGAAAGTTGCAAGTAAGGATAAAACCACAATTAGCAGAAAACTCTTCCATGAAGTTCCTGAGTGCGGGTTGAGTAGATTGAGGATTAAGGTAATCAGCCTCGTCAAGTATGACATATTTTCTTCCGCCAGAAAAAGAAACGGTCGATGCAAAGTTTTTAATCTCATTGCGTAGGGTATCAATATTACCATTCATCGAACCGTTAATAACAATATAAGTACATCCAAGTTCTTCAAGCATAGCCTTGGCGATAGTAGTTTTACCAACGCCAGGACCGCCTGTAAGAATTAGATTGGGAACGTTCTTTTGCTCAACGAATTGTTGAAACGTAGCCTTTAAGTCTGCCGGAAGAATTGTGTCTTCAACAGTTTTTGGTCGATACTTTTCGACCCACAAGAAATCTTGTAGCATGTATTCACCTTATCATAACATAAAAATATATTCTAACACATTGCACGTTAGAATGCAAACTGAGTGTTACTTAGCCACACTCTCATAAAGGGTTTCAACATCGTCTTGCTCTTGTTGTACCTCGGTGAAGTTTTGTTTGTGATAAATCTTTGCAAGTTTGCGAGTATACTTTTTAGGCAACTCAAATTTATCTTCTACTGTAGTGAGAATGTCTTTAATCAAATCACGTTCCGCTTCAATGCGAGTGAGTGAGTTTGAAATTTCGACAAGTGCATCCAGAATCTTTTTACGGTCCTCTGGAGAAGACGGAACAATCACGTTACTCATAATATTAACCTTCGTACTTAGAACCAGCTTCAGTAGCAATCCAATATTCAATTTGGTCGGTCGCATGTTTGAAATGCGAGATACCTTTAGATGAAATTGCAACATCATATGTACCAGCAACCATCTTAAGATTTTCTGTATTGAAAATCAATTTGAAGTTTGATGTAGTCTCGCCAACTTTGATTGAGAAATTATCGGAATCTGCATTCTTAACGTCAAGTGCAGAGATAGAGATTTCACTACCATCACCAACAACTGCAATGTTTGGAAGACCCAAGATGCCAGACAACTTTAATACTTGATTCATATCGTCTTTTGTAAGACGAAAATTCACTTCGGCATTTTCAATCTTAATTTCTTTTGCTGGTGGTGCAACAATCATAGATTCATCTGCAAGACCATAAGTTGTCTTGGATGTTCCAGATTTGATTGTGATGTTATTGTTATCACTATTGATAGCAATCTCAGGGTCTGTCAAAGAACCACAGAGAGACAAGAAACGATTCAAGTCATAGATGACAAAATCTTTTTCAAAGTTTTCTGTTACTGTAGCTTTGCCCAATACGTTCTGTCCTTTGGAGATAGTTCGTACCACAGAGCCTTCTTTAAATTGCATACCAGCATTAATGGTTGCAAAGTTTTTCAGAACGTTAATTGTTGATTCACTTAATTTCATTTTGTTTTCCTTCATTCAAGTCATGTACGTGTAGCATGATTATAGCATAGTGTAAAATTTTTAGCAAGTCTTTACGATT
>Ga0209296_1000435_pt1 | contig 36011 bp, 51 predicted proteins | sample S_130206_EF_Meta_FD_187319 | JGI IMG/M metagenome (GOLD analysis project Ga0209296, IMG submission 187319) | Freshwater microbial communities from Lake Simoncouche, Canada to study carbon cycling - S_130206_EF_MetaG (SPAdes) (version 2) | ecosystem: Environmental > Aquatic > Freshwater > Lake ... | reverse complement strand
GCCAGTCTCCAAGGTATCCGACAACGAACACACGTTTGCGTCGCTGTGCCACTCCGAAATATTGAGCGTCAAGCACCCGATATGCGAACCCTCCGAGGAGGGAACCAAAGTCCCGTCCGTCAGCGGAGGACAGAACGCCGGGGACGTTTTCCCAGACCAGCCAGTTGGGGCGATATTGTTTAGCAATGGCAAGATAGGTAAGCATGAGGTTGCCACGCGGGTCATCCAATCCCTTTCTGAGTCCTGCGACTGAGAATGATTGGCATGGTGTTCCTCCAACGAAAACATCGACATCTGCATCAGGCCACTCCTTAAATTTAGTCATATCGCCCAAGTTGGGAACGTCTGGGTAATGGTGCTGCAACACCTTGCAAGGGAACGGCTCAATCTCGGAATACGCCACCGATTCCCATCCCAATGGATGCCAGGCGACGCTTGCCGCCTCAATCCCACTGCAAACTGATAGAAATTTCATACTTGTACTTTTTTAGAGGAAAAAAAAGCCGGTGGAGATCAACCCACCGGCCACCAGACTACTGGTTAAAAGAACTCTTCGTCATCCATCACAGGCGCAGGCGCTGGCTTGGCCTTGCGTACTGGCGCTGGTGCTGGCTCCGGCTCGGCCCAATGCTCCAGGCCATCTTCAGCGTTCATGCCAGCAGGCCGCGCAACCCAACTGACTAACTTAAAGTTCGGTACTCGCGTGTTGCCCTTACCAACCTTCTCGGCGGTGCTGTTGACGTACTCAATTACCGGCAGCTTGCCGCCGTTATCGCCTGCAGCTTTGTCGCACTCGTTGTAGATTTTCTCGAAACCCTTACATGGACCATAGGCGTTGGCGCTCCAATCCACCAGGCCGAGTTCCTTTGAGTACAGCGTCACCACAAACCCGCGCTTGTATCCCTCTCCAGGTGATTGGCTCTTAGCGCCCAGCACCTCATCTGGCTGCCAGTCACGTACGCCAGCACCAATCATCAACCAGCCGGTCTGCACCGAGTCCAGATCCATGACCACCTTCTTGAGTTGGATTTCCTCACCGTCGCGGTTCGTCCAAGCGTTAGCCTGGGGTGCATAGCGGATGTAGCTGTTTCCACTACCGTTGTTGTTTGAAAGATTTAGCATTTTCAGTTCCTAAGTAACGGGCTTGCGCCCAAAGTTAGATGTCGGAGGATTCCAACATCTTTGCCAGAGTCAGTCCGCTTGAGACCTTCTCTGTCAAATCGTCGAGCAGATGCCGGTCATCTTTGCTCAGTAATTTCTCAGCTTGCGCTGGCGTTATCGGTTCGCTCTTGTACAGCTTGGCAGTCTCAATCGGCAATTTGCTGATGTCAATGTCTGCCTTCCACTTACGAATGGCGCGTTTCGGAACTAAGTTCCATCCTGGCACTGCAGCGCCATCCTCCAAGCGCTTAGTCGCCACCTTCTTGAGTTCTTCATAGAATGCCTCCACTAGTTCCCCTTGTTCCAACCAGGTGGAGATCTCCAGATCGCTGAGTTCCTTGGTAGGCGCTAGGGGCAACTCGTAAGCCTTCTCCCGCAAGGCTGGGCAGTGTAGCTTGGCAGGGCAATACTTGCAGGCATCGCGTGACGGGGTTGGGTAGGCGTTGCCATAGCTGATAGATTCAATTGCCTTCATCAAATCCTTGCTGCGCCACTCGTTCAGTTCGGCCAGCGTCATCTCGTGAGTGCGGTTAGCGCCGATCTGGGGCTGAACAATGGTCAGCCTGATGGTCTGGAAGTCTCCCAGTTCACGCATCATGGCAAGGGCATATATTTTTAACTGTGCGGAGTCAGCGTCAACGTAGTTGCGTCCGGTCTTCAGATCCACGATCTCAATGATGCTGTCCTTAACGCTGTACCCAACAACGTCGCACGTCCCAGCCAAAAAGATCTGCATCGTGTTTAGCAGCGTACCATGTTGCTCCACCAGGACACGGCCTAGATCAGTCTCTAGGCGCTTGATGGTGTCCAGGTGTAGCTGCGCAAACTCAGCGTTCTGCTCGGTTATGACAATTTGCTCAACCATCTTGTTGATGTAGTTCTTTGGGTCATCCTCTGTCTGCCAGCACGTCTCGGCCAACGCGTGGATGGCAGTGCCTATCTGCGCGGCTTCGCCACTAGGCGACTCAGGAATGCCGACTGATAGGTGGACACTGGCAGGACAAGCCATCCAGCGTGATGCGGCGCTCGGCCTTAGTTTGATCCGTTCCATTTTTCTCTCTCTCTTTCGTGTTCGTTTGAAATGATTGCGTAGGCTTGTTTCCTGACTTCGTTGGTGACCGCGTGCCCCAGGTCATCGGGGTCCAGCAGGCGCTTGAGCAGGACAGTCTTATCGCGTGATGATTCGCGCTCCTGCTCCAACTGAGTCCCCAGCCAGATAATGTGTTCGCGCATGGTGCGTAGTTGGTCAAGCATTTTTTGTGATGTACCAGTAAGCAATAAGAGCAGCGTCTGCGCGACCATCGTCCTTCGCACGCTTGAACAGGTCAGCTTTGGCAGGGAACAGTTCCATTGCACGCATACGGCTGGCATCCTTACCCGCTGCGCGGCCCATAGCCTTCGTCCAGGTCTGCGGAGTGACGTAGGTGTGCGGAATCTTCAAGCCAACCACAACTCCCTCAATGATGCCTGCACTGCGGCCAAAGTTAAACATACTGGTCACGCCTTGGCCTGGCATAGCGCCAACCTTCTCAATCACGACGTGCGAGTCGGGGTAGCCCTCCAATATGTTGCGTAACCCTGCCGCGCTGATATGCCGTTTTTTCGTCTTGCCAGAGTCCACCTCCAAGGTGGGCATATCAATGACTTCTTTTAAGGTGTATGAGTACCAATCAAACACAGCAATGGCTCCGCTGATGCCTGGGTCGATGCCGATAACGAAACTCATTTGAGTTTCCCAAGCAACACAGACCAAACATATCCACCAGCCACTTTGGCGGAAAATTGCAGGGCAATGATTTCCGGCATCAGCACACCGAAAGCAATTGTCGGAAACGCCACAGAGTCAACTGCTGCACCCGCAACATTGGATGCATTAGCACGCTTGAACCAAGACCCTGTTACCTTATAAAATACCGCCCAATCCGCAAGTGCTGCCAACGTAAAAGATGCAGCAGATGCCACAGAAATCATGCCAGCATCCTGGTTCAAGGCGTAGGTCAGGACGCCGCTAACTGCAATCAAGAGCGCCATCTGCCAGGCCTTAATATGCATCTGCAACCAATCCCGCAATGCCAGGTCGAGTCCAATGAACAAAAACGCATTGATAGGACTGACCCAAACGCCAAAGGTGGCAATGGATAGGTTTGCCAATGTCATGGCAATGGCGTAACAAACAATGGCAGCAATCAACATAAAACCTCTTGTAGTGGTTGAATATTCCACTTTGTCGGTGGATTGGTTGAATCAATGCGCTTTGCCATGCAACCAGCGCACTCTAAATGCTCTGCGTGATGCAGCGCAACATTAGTCGAATCGGCACTCGCCAAAGGCCAAGGTCCGCTTGCCTGCCCAAGCATACGCATTCCATGCACCCAAGGGATTTGTCTGCCGTAAGTGTTTACCAAAGCGTTGAATGCCTCATCCATACGGTGACACCATTTTGATGTGCCAATCTGCCAAAACTCACCGGCTGACCCAAAGCATACCCGTCCCCATGCATCGCACAATTCAATTAGGTAAGAAATTGGCAAGCCAAGATGCCACACCGGAATGCCCATATCTTTACGAAAAGGCCAAGATTTAACCATTTCCCGCTGTTCATCTATCGACCCATCAATCACATCAGGCACAACCGCCCAATGTGGATGTGCCAAAAAAGGCTCAACCCAAGCATAAAACCCATCACGGTCAAAAGGAAATCCCCTTGTTTTTGCGCTAAATGCTCCGTTGTCCAACATGAGTGATTGCCCAATTCGCAAACAGCGTTTTAAGTCTTGAGGTTGGGCATAAGAAACGCAAAAGTGTTTGCCGCCCATTGTCTCTATGGCCTTCATGGGACTAATAGGCGTCCCGTGATAGTGAATCACTGCTGCCTCTCCTTCTGTAGCGCCAGCAATCTGGCCTCTACCAGGGCATCGCAAGCCTCTTGCAGATTGATGACTGCCGAGTACAGTGGAACGACCTTGCCGGTGGACCAGCGCGAGACCTGGGCCTTATCAATGCCTGCGGCGTATGCGACATCGCTTAGAGTGAAACCGGATCGTTCCGCTTTCTCGCGGATGGCTCTGATTGCTTGTTGTGTAGTGGATTCCATGATGGTATTGTCAACTCCTAAGTGACGCATTATGCATTCTTTTTACTAAGGGTTATCCCTAATCAATTAGCAACTGCTGTTGGTATCATTTATGAGATGATCACTTCATCAACAACCGGAGAAACCAAATGACTAAAGACTACTCAATCACCGTACAAGACCCAACTGGCCGCGTTGCTGTTATCAGCATCAATGGCACAAGCATCGACGAAATGGTTGCCACTGGTGAAACACTTGATTACGCTAAAGAGTGCGTTGAGGGCAACGCTTATGAAGTTGCTATCCGTTGGGGCGAAATCGGCGCAGACGCTTTTCTTATCACAACCACCGCTTAACCACTAGGAGACACCACAATGAAACTCACAGACTACCAGCGCAGCCAGCTTAAAGCTGCCGCTTGCTTTGGAGGCGATCAGATCGACAAGGTCGCCGCCAGCTTGCAGCGCGAGAACCCAGAAGCCTTTTTGCGCGATTCGGAATTGCACCAACGCAACTTCTTCCATGAGCCTATGTCCTACGGGTTCGTGATCCCGCACCGGTCTTACGTTGAGCGTTTCATCCCGCGCCGCCGTGAGCAGGACAATGAGCGCGACCAGGTGATGGCGCAGAACCACTACCTTCAGCAAACCTTTCAGATCGGAATCGGAGCATGAAAAAACTTATCCTTGACGCGGCACTCTCTGCCGCAATCCTCGCCGCACTTTCCTACGTCCTAACTCAATGGTGGTTCGCATGATGAATCCACTAGAGATCGAGATCAAGCGCACAGTGTTCGCGCACTTACCCGCTGTTGGTGACTTTGGCATCTTGAGTCGCGGTGACCTGGCTACGGTCCTGCATACCGCCTGCACCGAGGCTGCCCTGGCAGGCTGGGCGCGTGGTGCTGAGACCGCACAGAAACGATTGGACCAGGAACTGGAGACGTTGCGCCAGGAGTTGAAGTCGATCCAGACCGAGTTGGCGTATGCCAAAGCCAATTAGCCTAGTCGTGCTGGCGCTGTGCGTCATGCTGTTTGTGTTTGATTCACCGGAGTACGCATCATGGATACAGACGATGAAATTGAGTCCTGGGCCAGCATTGTCCTGGGCCTGATAGCGACAGTGTTCTTCTTCATTGGCGTTGTCGCCGTCATAGTCTCGGCTTGCATGGCTTGGGGCTACTACACGTATGAGCCTATCTGCGGCAGCATCGCCGCCTTATTTACCCAGGAGTGCAAGTGATGACCGGATTTGATTCAAAGCAAAAGATGGCTGCGGACAAGTTGCAGGAGCCGTGGAACGAAGACACATGGCGCAGAAACAACTGGCGGTGTGGTCATGGCTGGTTACGCGGAGAGCAATGCGAAATCTGCAATGCAGCGCAGGAGCCACCATCAGAATGGGCGGGCATCAAAGCAATACTGGATGAGTACGGCTTGCAAGCGATTGACTTTGTGGCTGACTTCAAAGCAGCATTGGCACAGCCAGCACAGGAGCCTGTAGCGTGGGAGTGGAACTTCTGCGAACGCTGCGGCAAGCGCACAGCCGACAAGACCGTCATCCACACTTGCACACCACCACAGGAGGGCACATGATCTGCCCACAACCGCAGTGCAAAGCCTGGACCCGCGTGCTTGAGACGCGGCACAAATACGACAATGAAGTCTACCGCCGCTATGAATGCGCTAACGGCCACCGGTTCTCGACGATGGAGAAAGTGAAAGTAGATCGTGCAGCCAACCCGCCTAAAGCAGATTGAGAGCGCCCTCAGAAAGCGCCCCATGACGCGCAAGGAGTTGGCGGCTACGGTGTTCCTGTCCGAGCGTGCGGTTGAGTACAACATGAAGAAGATGCATGAGCGCGGCCAGGTCTACGTTGCAGGCTGGTCCCGCACCAGGGGGACGATTGCCAGGGTCTACGCCTGGGGGATAGGCACTGACGCTCCACGTCCACCGGCCTACTCGGGGTATGAGCGCGTGCAGCGGGTGCGTGATCGTGAGTCCCAAGAGGACAAGGACTTTCGCTTGGCGCGTGATCGTGGCAAGCGCAGGAAGATCAAGGTTGATCCGCTGATGGCGGCTTTTTATGGAGTGAAGTGATGAAGAAACTAGAAACTATGACGCAAGAAGAAAAGCTGGATGCGTTTAACACTCTCCAGATTTACATTGAATCTGCTGTGGAATCAGAACAATCTGAACCAGCAGAATTCAAGATTGAGACCCAACACAGGGTTGACTTGATCCTGGTTAATCTAAGAGAGATTTTTGGGTTCCCATGTAATTCATAAGGTTGTCCAGCCACTCTTGATTCGTTGGCTGTATAGGCTTTGCAAATTGGAATGATCTGACATCACCACTTGTTGGAGCGCCAATTTGACGACGCATCTTGTACCAATCAGGGAACAGAACTTCTTTAGGAACAGACTGTTCAAAGCCACCAAAGTATTCACCAGCCAATTGCGTGTCGTATGTTTTGTGTGGTGATATTGGATTGGTGATTAAAGCAGCCTCAGGTTTCATCTTCCCAATTGCAAGTCCACCAGAGTACATTGGCTCGTTCAGCAGCAATGGGTCAGTGATGGCATATCGCGTGTACGCAATGTTTGGGAATCCTGCATTTTGGAACTCATCAAGTTGCATCCTATTAACAAAAGCATGACGTAACGCGCCATTAGTTTCAAGTTGTGATCGAGACTCGGGTGACATAACTCCGGCCCACTCTGGACGCAATGTTCTAACTTCACGGTCAAAAGCAGCAATATTTTTCTTTGAAATCTTTCCAGCTTTCATCTGTTCAAGCAGGGCATCAGACATCATGGTGTTGAAATTCATTGATTCAGGACCCATAGCCGTATATACGCCGTATACATCTCCGCTGTTTCCTTTCGCAGCCTCGTTGATTCTGTTTTGCAATGACTGAGCAGCACCTTGTTCTGACGCCCAAACAGAACCAGTTGGCGACTGCATTCGCATAAAGTCATAGCCACCTTGTAGTTCTACAGGTGTCTGGAATCGTGTGTCACCAATGCCAAGAAGATTTTGTCCAGCCGCAGACCTATCACCACTGAATGGAGTGATAGCACCACCTTGCATTTTTTCTGGTGACGCAATGATTTTTGGTGGTAGATTGCCAATTGGCTGCAATTCCATCTTCATCTCTGAAACTGGAATGGGCAACTTCTTACCTGCTCCAATAGGATGCCAATAACCTTGCGCTTCAGCTTCAGCAGCACTCATGCGAGGCGCTTTAGCCAGCTTGGTTACACCAGCGCTTGCCATACCCATAGGGCCACCCATTGTCATGCTGGTGAGTTCTGCTAATGCATCAGGATCTGTGACCCGCATAGGGTTTTTCTTGTCAGCAAATGCCTTCTGGTAAAGCACCTGGTAACGCTTGTCTGACTCATCCAGACTCGATAGAGAAGAAGATAGCAAGCCTCCCAGCATCCGCATCTGCGGAGTGCGGACAGGGTCCTGCATATACCCAAGTGCGTCACCAAGCAATCCAGTAAATTCAGCCATCGTCTAGTCTCCAAGTAGTCCAGGTACAAGTTGTCCGGCGGTTGCTGATCCACCGGCCTGCCTAACTTGTTGCTGCAACGCTCTGCGACGCAACTCATCCATGATAGGCGCAACATTCAGCAGTGCCTGCTGCTGCACGTTAAAACTGGGGTTCAGCAGAATGTCAGATAACTCCTGGGCCACGTTCTCGTTTATGCCTTGCAGTCTCGGAGCCAGTTGACGCGCCATGCTCATGCCGCCACCCAGCAAGTCACCACGCGCCATCTGAGCGCCGGAGGCTATGATCTCAGTCGCTGACGGTCCTTGCAGTTCGGCAATGTCCTGCTGGATAGGAGCAGTCGGAGAACCACCCTCAATTCTTGCCCTGGTTATACCCATCTGGCGCTCACGCTCCAGGTTCTTTATGAAAGTCTCGTACTCACCAGTTGAGTTAAAGATGGTGCGCATACGGTCACGCATCTCACGCGAGTTCAAGAACTTATCCGCAATATTCCCTGTTTCGCGCATACCGTAAATTTCATCGCGCAAAGACTGAACCGCACCCAGACGGTACATCTGCTGCTCGGCTTCACCCGAAAACTTTTTAAGTTCTCGGTTGATCTCTGACGGTGACTTCTTCAAGAAGTTTTTAGAGCCAATTTCAAGCGCATCTTTAAGTAATGATTCATCAGAAAATGCACTAAGCGCCTTGCCATAAACAGGAACTTTTTCTGTGATAGCGTCGCGCAAAGATATACGCAAAGCGTCTAAATCATTTGCCTGAGATGACTTGCCAGAAATTTTCGCATTGTTTGCAAGGCCGCCAATGTACTTGTATGCCTTGTCCAGCATAAGCATCGAGTTGTCAGGCAAATCAGCATAATCAGGCAATCTGCGAGCCTCGCTGATAGCAAACTGAATGTCTTTAGACTTCTTCAATAAATTGTCAATGGCAAATGAGTTGATCTCACCAGCGGCATATGCTTCTTTATAAAGTGGAGATGCCAGCATGGATCTGCGCTGGATGATCTCATCAGCCACCTCGTAGATGTCACGCTCACCAATGGCCGTCAGGTCAGTGATGTCCTTCGTAATCCTTGGACCAGCCGCCACCGCACGCTCTGTAAGCATCTGACGCACGTCAGTCTGACTGGCACTAGGGATAGCCATCGCTCCACGCGCCAGACGCCGCATAGACTCGCCGCCGTAGTCCGCAAGCGTCTCATCTCGCGGTCCATAAGTTTTGATGATCTGCGCTTGGCGCTGGGCTAGTTCTGCTGGGGCTACGCCCTCCTGGGCCAACTTCTTCGCCAGCAACTCCTGCGCTCTCTGAGTAGCTGTTTGCGGAGTGATAAGGCCAGCAGCTTCACCAGCGGCTCTGCCACCTCCAACTACCGCCTTGCTTACAACTGGCGACCCTGCGCCCAGCACTGTGCCTACAGTGCCTCCAACAAGTGCGCCCGTTACTCGGTTGCCTAGTCCACCCTCAGACGCACCAGCACCAGACAATGCGCCAGTCGTTGCACCGACCTTTGCTCCGGTCACGATCTGACGGCCAAGACCTGGTATCGCTGCCACCGTTCTGGCGACGTTGGATGCAGCGACTGGCGCTGTGGCTCCACCAGTGAACGGGGCAGCAGCAATCGCGGCCACCGTAGGAATCAGTCCACCCACCAACTCACCAGTGAATGCCCGTCCAGGGTACTGCTCTTCGTAGGATTTAATGCCAGCGCGAACCCTTGCAAGTTCCTGCTCATACGCTGACTTAGGCTTCGCGCCAGGGGTCTGCTGCGCGTCAAATGCGCTCATGCCAGAACTCATCATGGCCTTCGCTGCAGCCTCAATCTCGTCTGCCGTGTTGAACGTCAAGCCTTGCAGCAGGGAGCGACCAAATCCCGCGTTGACAGCAGGACCGCCCAGTTCTTTCATCTTCCTAGACGCCTCTTCGTACCTGGTCGGGGTGTAACCCTCAGTCTTCAAATACTCAGCGAGTGATGCGTTATCAACTCCCTGCGCTTGCAGCCTACGCACATTCTCTTGTACCCGTTCAAGGTTTGTCATATCAGCCATTTTTTACCCCTATGGTTTCGGTAGCAAATCAAACTTTTTCCACCAATCATTCGCCTTGATTGGAGTCGCACTCTTGACAACTTCGCCTGGTGCTTTGATTCGCTTGAATGGATCAAAGACAATCTGTTCTGGCTTTAGACCATATGCTTGAGCAAGTTCGCTGTAACGGTCTCTTACATCATTAGCCATTGTCCGTTGAGACTCAACTATGAGCCTTGCCTGATTTAAGAAATCAGCACGCACATTCGGGTCCAACTTATCCCCAGCAATAATTGAGTTGTACTTAGCCCGAATTGCCTCTGGTACGCTTCCAGCATTTTGCGCAGTAGCTTGTTCACCCTGCATAACCGTTGAATTAGGATCAAGAATTTTCATGTAGCCATAAATAAGCGAAATGTCACCAGCGCCTGATGGGTTTAGAGCCGCAACTTGTACCTTCTCAAATGCTTGGGCAAGTTTTACAAATGGTTCCATGTTCCTGATGTACTCACCACGCAACTGCTCATCATTCTTGAACGATGTGCCAGGGATAATTTGAGTCATCCCTGGTGCAGCTTGACGCCCACCAGGTGGAGGTGCTGCACCAGCAGCGCCAGCCGCAGCAGGAGCCGCAGCAGGCGCTCTGCCTCCTATAGTGGTTCCACCGCCTCCACCGCCACCATACACAAAGAAACCTGTATCTGCGCTTCCAACAATTTGCGGGGCAAGTCCTTTGGTGAAAGATGTTCCAGCAGGAATTTTGTCTTTGTCAATAAATTTAATGGACCCGCCTACATCAACTTGCACCATTTCCTTGGCTGGTCCAATGCCTGTAGCTGTTTTGAATGTGCCATCATCCATCTGGTTGACCAGCACTTGTTTCCCAGATACATCGGTCACCTTGATGGGAGCGCCCATAGGTTTAGCTGCTGGCGTTACCGTTCCTCCACTAAATGGCACAGTTCCACCTGATTCGGTCCGCTGATAAAAATTACCATCAGCAGCCCTAAATGGCTCACCCACTGGCTTGTCTGCTGGCGTTACCGTTCCTCCGCTAAACAGCACCGCTTTACCTGATTCGGTACGCTGGTAATATTTCCCATCAGCAGCCCTAAATGGTTCACCAACTGGTTTATCGGCTGCAGGCATCAGCTTCTGCGCCATGTCAAAGAACTTGCTGGCCTGCTCTGGATTAGTTGCAGCGTAAACGTCTGCCAGCTTCATGTACTGCTGCGCCTTGAACGCATTGGCGTCAACGCCTTCCGGCGCTTTCTGAGATAGGAAATTGGAGACGTTAGTCTGCATAGCCTTCGCGGCCTTCGCGTCTTCCATTTTCTGCTTCATCGTCATGCTCGTAAGCAGATTCTGCTGCGCTGCCGTGTAGCCCTTCTGACCAGCGCCATACGCCTCACCAAGCGCCTGACCGAGTCCCACGGGCGTGCGGCTCGGGCCTGATGCCGCAAGCAGTTGCATGGCAGCCGCCATCACGCCCTGGTTCTGCATCTGCGCTCGTTGCTCCGGCGTCATGTACTCGTCAAGTGCTGATGCACCGCCAAACATATCACCCAGCAGGCCGAGTGTGCGCTGTGGTGCTGCTCCAGCTTCTAACTGCATATCTTCTGGTGGAGCCTCACCAGTTGCTGAACGCAAGTATTGATCAGACAACGTCTGATTGATGTACCGCGATCCTGATGGTGCAGAGAGTAAGTCACCATACTGGATGTCGGGTGCAGCAACCGGAGCAATATTCCTATATGCTGGTTCTCCATAAAGTTTTTGAGGGTCCTCATACATATTGGATGGATAAGCCCGACCAGAAAACAAAGCGTTTTTTAGGCTGGTGATTCCAGTGGGCGAGTAGTCATAACCCAAATCTGCAAGTCTTCGTTGATAACCACCGTACAGTGTTGCCATCTTGTTCCCCTTATCCAAAGTATCCAAGCAAGCCACCGAGTGCAGCGCCGTAGCCACCGTAGGCTGCGCCGCCTAGCTGCTGGCCTGCCAATGCACCACCCAAAGCGCCAGCAGTCTGGTTTCGATAGTACGGTTGCGTCTGGGTCATCCCGAGGTTGGGTAGCTGGGTGCTGATGCCTCCAGATGCAATCTGTAACTTCTCTAAGCCAATGTTGCGTAGTGCGTCCAACTGCGCCTGCTCCAACTGCTGACGCGCACCGCCAAGACCCATAACAGCCTGGCCTCCGGAGATGTTCGCGCCTTTGGCGTACTGTGCCAGACCAGCAGCCTGGCCGTAACCCTGTGCGCGTAACTGAGCAGCGGTATCAGCCGCCTGCTTGATGGCAGCAGCGTTTGTGAGTGACTCCTGCACTCCTTGGCGTGATCCACCAAATGCGCGCGCAGCGGTTGCTGCCTGACGATCTCGCAATTGTTGAGTTTGCAATGCTCCACCAACATCAGCCAGTGAACGCTGAACCACCTCGTTCTCGTACGGGTTCATAAACTGCTGGATAGACTCACCCGTGAACGGGGTCAGAGCCTCATTTGTGACTTGCTGCTCGCCGGCCTGGTACAGCGGGTTAAACCCTGCGAACTGTCGTGCTGGTAATGCACCCGCTACGCTCTGAGCCTGGCCGATGTTGCGGAGATAGGCCGCCTTCAGATCAGGGTCAATTGCTGTGGTTGCTGTAGTGCTGCCGCCGCCTTTAGACATATCGTTTCTCCTTACATTTCGAGCAAGCCGCGCAGCTTGCCCTTTGAAATCTTGCCCGAGTTAATGGCATCCATCAACTCAATACCGTATTTTTTTACTGCCTTGTCGTTGATGACGTACTCGCCATCCTTGAGTGCGCCGTAACCGTCATCTGGACCCATTGGGTTCGGGCCTTGCAAGTGTTGCATTGAGACAGGACCGCCTTTGGCTAAGTGCGCTCCACCACCTCCACGGCCTGGGTCTCCAGGGCTGCTGCCTCCAATACCGCCATCACGGTTACCGCCACCACCGCCGCTACCAGCGCCAGGTGCGAGTGATGCTTGAGCAGATGCCTCTCTGCTTGCTTGCGCTTCAGCGGCTCTCTGCGCAGGATCAGAACCCATTGGGTTAGCTACAAAACCGCTTTGCGCATTTGCTGCTGCTATAGCACCTTGCAAAGCCTGAGATTGAGCTTGTGAATCTAATGCCCTTTGCATTGCCTCACCAGCAAGTTGATTCTGAGTGTCAAGACTTATGGTTGGATTTACGCCCATCTTCTCCAGCCTGCTGTCGTACCATCCATCATTACCAAAATATTTAGCCGCCTGTCCCATGAGTGATACGTTACCAAACAGGTCCTGCATACCCAATGCAATCTTTCCTTCAATCGGGTTTTGCGAGTAGTAAGCAGCACGCTCTGCTGGTGTCATCTGAGACCATGCGCTTGGAGCCTCTTGCATACCTCGTCCACCACCGCCCATAGGTGCAGCAGGCTGCGCCATGATGTCGGCGTATCGGTTCGCTGGTGCAGTGTATGGCGTGTACGGCGTCACGTCATACCCGCCGGTGTAGCTTTGTGGATAACCAAAAAACGAATACGGCTGCGACTGCGCGTAATTCGCCATGATCTCAGCGTAACGGTTTCTTGTCGCCATCTACAACTCCTTGCTAAGAATATGCCACTTTGGGGCGTATCCCTCATCTGCTAAAAACGTCCTTGCCCAACCCTTACGGCCAGCCAGGGTAACTCGCGTGCAACCAATCTGCTTACCCCAAGCCTCGATGTGTTGTCGCATCCGCTTGAGTTCATCTAGGTCGCCGCCAGCAAGAAAATAGTGCAGATTCTTGAGTCGCGGATAGACAATGATCTCTGTGATGACTGCGCTATTTATCCCAGGCCATAGCTGGAATCTGTTCTCCTCTACACCCTGCGCAACATCTTGAAGAGTGTGGGTTCCTGCCGAGTATTCTAAGGCGGCTTCGATGTGTTGTGCCAACCGCCAGAAATCCTCCATTACCGTTTCCCTGCCGACGTAGCCTCCAGCCGCATCACGCCGACCCGCCAATCGTCCAAGACATTGCCAGTAACCTTCATCTTGACTGACCGGCCTGAGAACCTGGTATCGGTTGGCGCTTTGGCGCTGAACGGGCCGTAGCTGACCTCTGCCGATGTCGGGTACAGCCTGGCCGTGAATGAGATCAGGACCTCGCCCAGCGTCTGCTCATCAGGAATCACCGACCTGACGGCCATCACGTTGTCGCCATTACCCAGTTCAATCGGACCGGACTGCGCGTAGGGAGCAACCGAGTCGTAGGTGTAGCCTACCTCGTGGTCGTAGATGTACCCGTCGGTGCTGACCATCATTGGATTGACGAATACACCGCGGTCTGTTCCCGCGGTACGCGCCATCAATCCGAAATACCAAGTGCCTTCACGATAGTTGTAGGTGACATAACTATCATTCTCATTGGAGGACAGCGACGGGTAGAACCAGGTCACCTCACCATAGGTAGAGTTGTGGACGGCGTAGACCTTGGACGCCTGGGCGTAGTTGATATTGTTGAAGACGTAGTCCCCGACATCGCACTGCATAGGCTTGACGTACCCATCGTAACTCCAAAAGCCGCTGCTGCTCATCCATAGACATGAGGTATCGATGGCCGCCACCGCCTGCGCTGAGATGACGCCGCACCCACTGCCGACCTTCTCAAAAGAATAGACGTATGGCAGGCCGATGTAGTTGGCGACGTGCGCGTCGGTGTCAGTGAATAGGATGTTGACGCCTCGCACGCGCTTGCCGCACTTCAGAGATCCTGGAGTTGCCAGTTCAAAGTCACCGGCCTGGTTGTTGGCTGCCGCCGTCCAGGTAGTGTTGTTCTCCTGGTCCGACCACTTCACCAGGCGAGGATTACCCGACGCACCCAGGGCAAACATGATGCGCTCGCTGGTGACCAGCACCGCCGCGCAGCTTGTTGGCGCGTTGGTAATTACTGCCGCAATCGTAGGAGTCGTGAAACCTAGCTGCCACTCGTACAGCTTGCCGTCGGTGCTGCTGCACGCCACCAGGTACTCGCCCCAAGTGTCCAGGCTCCAGGTGGTGGCCGGTACTGATCCGGTGTCAGGACGTGCAGTGCCATAAGACAGGCTTCCATATGTCCAGTACCCGTAACCTGTAGTTCCAGTGGCATCAGCAGATCCAGTGGTGAATCCTGATGGCGTAATGTCCTTGACTACGCCCAAAGCATTCATCGCGTACAGCTTGGATTGCGTACCCATTCCAGCCCAGCGGTTGGCGCTGTTATCACGCCAGGAAATGATGCCTCGGCACTTACCCGTCATGGCAGACGTGGACTTCTTTCGCCACCCACCAATGGGACGCAGGGTATTCTCAAACCAGCGCACCAGGTTGGAATCGTACCAGCGGCCCATTGCCTGGTACTCTGTACCATTGCGGTAGACGCCTGGTGGAATTTTTAAGGGGATGAGTGCCATGATTACACCGATAGGTTGGAGACAAACGACAGTGTAACGATGGCCGACGGTACTGCTGGCCTGGTTGGAGAAGTGCCTGCCGGATACTGCTCAATCGACACTCCGACATCAGTAGGCCGCCACATGATCTGCACATAGTCGTTTGCGTTAAGGCTTACAAAATAGTTTATTGCTGCAATTATGTGAAACGGATCGCCAGCGCCTTTTCTGGGTGCAAACCCAAACCTTGAGTTCGACTTGTCAATATTGGTTCCATTCTTTCTGAACCAAACGTCAACGTCTTGGGATGAGTTTGTCGTGTTCGTGAACTGGATGGAGAACTGTATGTTGTATATACCAGACTGCGATACGTTCAGCCTAGATGAGTTTGATAGAGTGACGCCGTTGCTGAAGTCGGTGGTGTCAAACGTGATGGCGTAGGCCGTAGTAGTGTTGGCCGCCACCTGGTCTGTGGAGTCCTGGAACGCGCCATAAGGAGCGTTGAGGTACTTGCCTCCACGCGGTCCGAATAACGCTCCAAGAGCGCTTGTGATGCGGCTGGCGTAGCTTCCAATGTTGCTGAATGTTTGGCTGAAGTACAGGCGGTCATACACCTCGCCAGGGTTGCCGATATTCGGCTGCGCTGGCGTTGTGATCTGGCCGCTGAAGTCACTCATATGTTTCGTTCAAAGTGTGGGCAGTCTAGCAACGATTTGAAATTACCGCCCCAACGGTTTTTCGGGTGTAGCGTCTCCCAATAGGCGCCAACCGGAGCCAGGATAACTTTGTCCCAGATGATTTTTCCATCTTTGAAAAAGTTCAAGTCCACCGCGCACCGCTTGAGGTGAATGCTGTTCATGGTCTTAGACCGACCCGTCTTGACGTAAATGGCCTGCTGCTCCGGTGTACGCGCCAACTCGCCACCAGTGACCATAAACCCCAGATCTGTGGCGTGTTGGATCAGCTTACACATATCCAGTAGGAATGCTGCTTGCTCTTGACTAAGACTCATTTTGCGCTCCTCATTTCGGCCAGTTTCTCTACCGTTCTGCCGCCAAAGTAGGCACCCATAATCAGCATACCCCAGTTACCCAGCAGGGTCACATAGGACTCGTTGGCGTTGAGGCCATAGGCGCTCATCATGGCGAACAGGAAGTACCCCATGAAGATGGCGATCAGGCTCATTGGCCGGATGTTCTTTGAGAGCCAGGAGTCAGAGTTCATATCTGCCTGCCAGCGGTCTGTGATGTTGTCGGCATCGTTCTGTGCGGCCTTGGCAAGCAGTTCCAGTTCAGCCATCTCCAGTTTGGCCTTCTCAATGCCCAACTCAATCAGGCGCTCTTCATGGTGAAACTGCAACTCGCGCAACTTCTCAACATCAGCAGGGGTAGGGTTGTCAGGTATCTTGATGCCCAGCGTGTTCTCGACCACCTCCTTGCCTTTGGCCTGGATAGCAGAGGACAGCAGACCTAGCCCGTTTTCAGCCAGTGTGCCTAGCAATGCACCGATAATTGGAATCATTTATCTTCCTTTTTAAACGTGGTTTTCATTCCGGCTCTGTCTTCCAAGATGGCAATGTGCAGACGGTTGACTTGAATATCATCCCTGTTCTTTTGGATTTCTTTTTCCAAGTCTTGGCGTAACTTTTCCCTCGCCAACTCAGCACCTGTGTTACTTGCTTGCTTGTTGTCAGAGGTCACCACCAAGCTGATTTTGCTGTTAAGAATAGTGACTTCATGGGACAGGTTAGATAGCGCCGACATGAGATAAACCACGCACGAAAACAATAACGGCAACAAAGCAAATGTGATTTTCTCAACCAAGGCGCTTTTGGTTTCCATTGCTTGGATTTTTTCTTCACTCATCAAAAGCCCCTGTTCGTTATAACGTGAAACGTGATGCTGACCAGTGGGACAACGATAGCGGACGCACCTGAGATCCAGAGTGTGTTCATAATGATCGCAACCTTCATCTCTTTGTCCTTCTGCTTTCTTTCTGACTCTTCTCTTTCCAACGTGTTGCGCTCCTTGATCATCCTGGTGCGCTCTGCCATCATCTCTTCCCAGACCGGTGCATTGCCACTATAGAAGAGTATGTCCTTCAATTCCTTCTCATGCTCTCTCAGCGCCTTGGATGCCAGCGCGATCTGGAGAGCCTGGGCGCTGATCTGTGCATCTGTCTTTCCTATGCTTGCAATCCTGGCTTTGCTGCTCGCTAGGTGAACTGTATCCGCTGCTTGATAAAAACCGCTGAATTCTTTGTATAGGCCGTGGATGTCTTTACCAAGAGCAATGGCTTTTTTATGCCAGCGACAGCAGCTTGTGCCATAGCGAATGCAATGAACGGGTCCATTACTTCTTGTTCACAACTACCCAGCGGCAGATGCGTCCATCTTTGTCAGTGAATTCATTTGCGCCCATCTTCTTGTCCTCATCTTTCTTAGGGATACGACAAACCAAAACCGTCTTTGTCTCAGTGTTAGGCCACGGGCTTTCAGCCGAGGCAAGTAGAGAAATCACTTATCAACCTTGCTATCTAACCGGTCAAATAAACGCTCCAGGGTTGCGTCGATCTTGTCGAAACGGCTCTCGATGTCTGTCTTGCTTACATAGTTCTTTGGCAAGTCAATCTCAATCGCCTTGATGTCTTCCTTCAGCGCCTTGACAGAGTCCCATATCTCTTTGCACCACCAGCCAACAGCGACCAGGATCGCGCCGCCGATGAAGTTGAATATTGGCTGGAATTCCATTATTTAGCCTCCAGCGCCGCGATACGGGCTGTCAGGGAAGTGATGAGGGCTTGCTGTTCTTGGATTGCTGCGGTCAGGGTTCCCACTAAAAAGCTGGTGTCGATGCCTTGGTATACGGGATTTCCGTCTGCGTCTACAGCATCTTTTTCGCCTATAACGCATTGAGGTACAACTTCTGCCAGTTCATGGGCAATAAAACCCTGCCCTTCTACACCACCCGCATTCCATTTATATGTGCATGGTTTTAACAAAGACACCTTTGCCAAAGCGCCTGTCATTGGGGCAATACTGTTTTTGAGTCGGTAGTCGGAAGATGTGCTGTAAACAGTTAGTGACCCGCTTGTCAAAATAGAACCAACAGCGCCATTATCATTTGTGAAAACAATGCTTGCAGTAGATGATGTACCTGAGTTAATGTTGTTTTGAACCCATCCGCTTGAGCCTGTGCCTGTAACGCTAAATTTTCCACCACCAGAATTTGCACCCAATAGCAAATCGCCAGCAGATGTAATCCGCATAGCCTCTGCACCTCCTTCGCTAAAGCCGATGGTGTCAGCAGCGGGGAAGAAGATGCCTGTGTTGGTATCGCCGGTAGTTGTGATGGCAGGAGTACCAACTGCACCCGCTGGAAATACAACACCACCAGTTCCTTTTGGCGTAAGTGCAATGCCAATGTTTGTGTCGCCACCTGTAGCAGATAACGCTGGTGCGCCACCAGTAGCTGCATTTGCAAGTGTCACCTCATTCACAGCAGACGCGGTTGCAGATACCTTCAGCAACTCATTGCCATTGGTATCAATGACATCGCCAACCAGCTTTAGGCTCTTACCAGACCCGACATTCAAACCGACGCTGGTTCCGGTTCCAGCCGCAGCGAACACCGCGTCAACAGAATCCAGGTCGGTGTTGATCTTTGTGCCCCAGGTGTCGGTGCTTGCGCCTACCTCTGGTTTGGTAAGGAGTAGGTTGGTGGTGGTGGTATCAGCCATGATTTACCTCATTGGGTTGTCCAATCCTTGGACGTTGCGCCTACTGGTGTCCAGGGGTCGGTGTTGTCAGAAATTATAGTCCAGCTACGTGAATTCGGGGACTGCGTAGTCCATGTTGTGGTAGACGTGCCAGAGTCGGTCCAGGTGTCTGAATTTGCTGGTTCCGGCTCCCACTTCAGCCGCTGCGTGATTAGGTCCAGTGCGTTTGCAGCCTCGGCTATTGACGCAAGGAAATCCAAGCCTGGTAAGTAATCGTCCAGCGCAGATCCTGACTCGGAGATGTTGGCTGCAAAAATACCGATATCTGCATAGGCATCTATCGCTGCCAAAGAGTCGGCAACACCCACTAGGAATGTCGCCGTCATGGTTGACGAATCAGATGCAGTTATAGACTCAGTATTTAATACTTGATATGTGAACGTCGGAACTATTGACTCTGTGGCTGTCAGTGCCTCCGCTACAGCGACAGACATATCCAACGCACCAATGCTGGAATCTGACGCTGTGAGCGTTTCTGATACAGACGCAACGGCTTGCAAAACATTGGTAATCGCATCCGATACGCTCAGTGTCTCTGATACCTGAACAGGTATTGTCAAGATGCAAACTTGTGCGTCTGCTGCGCTTGCACTTTCAGATACAAGCGCCAAGAATACGATGGTGCTGCTGAGTGAGTCGGATGCCGTTACAGACTCGCTGGCAAAGGCGACTGCCACCAGGTTATTGCTGATCGAATCAGACGCAGAGCCTGACTCTGAAATGCTTGCCACCATCGTGGCAATGTTGGTGAGAACATCGGATGCTGACAATGTCTCCGATATGGTCAAGCCAAGCGTTGTAGTTGCTGACTCAGCATCCGCTGCTGATCCTGACTCAGATAAGGATTTATCATATCCAAAGCCGCCAATGAGAGACTCGTAGCCGCCGATTCCATACGGTCCGTACCCGTAGAAGTTGCCGCCATAGCCTCCAGAGAAAGCGTAAACAGAGTACGAATTTCCTGGTGCGCTGAATGGTGTACCGAATGGCGCAAGACCAAACATGGTTAATCAGCCGGTAACGGCGTATTGCCTTCAGCAAGCCATTCTAGATATTGCTGGTAATCTGAATTGGCATTGTCAAATGGGATTTGAGCATTATCAGATAACCGTTGAATTACACAAACTTCATTAGTCATTGGATTTTTAATTAACTTATACATTTTTACAACTCAGAATTAGCCGTCCAATTACCAGTACCAAGATAAGCAGATTTTGTTGTATAGGCACCAGAGCGTGAACCGGTTGCTAAAAATCCAGATGTGTTGCAAGTTGTTGTGGCTATTGAAGTCACACTTGTCCATGCAGAATCATATACTGCCCACACTCCATTAGTTACACCATTTCCTGCTCTGTAGTAAGTTATTGTAGGAGAATTTCTCTTGGATACTTGGAATGTCACTTGGCTAAAAAACCCTTCTTGCGTAGAATAAGCATTAAATAATGTATCCATGCATCCATCAGTAGCATTTTGTCCGACACCATTTGCAACTTCTGTATTTATGGAGAATGATTTTTCAAAATATCTTTGACATAGTTGCAATTCAATACTATATGGCCTGTAATCATATGTCGTTGCTACACTTCCTTTTTCTAGTTGTGCATTTCCAATAACCCAAGTTCCGCTAGTCTGAGCGCCTACAGTGAATAAAATTTCAATTCCGGTAGTAGCTGCCGCTGGTATGCTAATTTTTACAGTGTAATTTTTGAGCGTAGAAGTAACTGTAAATGTTCCAGTAGCAATTTGCGTTTTTGAAGACCATGTATCTGCGCTGGTAGCGTAACTTGCAGTCCAAGTTACCGTAGTCAACAATGAATTAGAAATGTTGACAGATAACGTGGCAGTGCTGCCAGCCATGTCATAGCAGTTCAATTGCTCAATACGCTGTCCTATTCCAACTGCCGTAACAGAAGCCGCTCCTGTGGCCTGTATGTTGTACTGGTTTGCATTAGAGCCAGCTACCCTAGCAACAGTAACCGTTGCGCCTGTAGCATAAGCATACCAGCGGTCTACAGATGGGTATGTAGGAGCAGTAGTTGGAACAGAAGATCCAGATGTTCCAGAAGTTGCTCGTTGAGCAATTTGCATTAAACCGTTAATTAAACGATTTTTAAAACCAAAACTGCTTGGAGTATCTGTATAAACTGCTTTGCTTGCTGGATATGTGCAAAATACGTTTTTGCTTCCAGCAGAAAAATTAACTAGCGATCCGCTATTGGATGAAGATAAAACAGTGTCTCTACTAAGAGTTGTTCCGGAAGAAGTATAGGTTCCAATCCCGACCTCCCAATTTGTTCCGTCTGTGATGTTGTAATACGTTGTGTTACCGTTACCAATTGCAGAAAATGACTGATAACCAGGTGTTGCTCCGGCAAGCGTTAAGGTTCCAGTGCCAGTAGTTGTACTGGTCTCCTGTACGCGATCATCAAGGACTAGAGCCATTGAAGACTCCTATAGGTCAGCTTGCAACAAGTTCGTTTTCTTTGAAGAAACGCTCTTGTGCCTGGTTTGATTGATCGGTGTATTGGACCTTGAACAGCAAGGTGGACTCATCATCCACAACTGCTCCGACCACAATCGTTCCGCTCATGGATGTACCCTTGATGGTCACGCTATCGCCTGTCTTGAACGCCATATCTGACTCCTTAGACCGATGCGGTGTAGGTGACGTTCAGCGTGTCGCCAGACGCGATAGAACGGTTGCCACCGGTAAAGCTACCAGCAGAGTACAAAGTGCCAGCAGTACCTGATTTAGTGCTGCTGGTGGTCAGGAATGCGCCAGCCACTGTAGCCGTGGCGTTGATCGTGAAAGACGTTGCCGTAGACACCTTTGAGCCAGCAGATGCCGAGTTCCATGCAACCGACGGGCGAGTGGAGTTGGAGTAGGGCACTGTCTCGCTCCAGCCAGCGTGCGAGGACATGGTGTCACCAGCGGCATAGGTAGGGGTAGACGCTCCATCAACCAGGGCAACGTACCATGCTGCGGTGTAGGCAGAGCCAGCAAAATACTTGTCCAGCAGGTCGTTCTTGCCAACCGTCACCACTAGGTTTTTGATTGGCTCTGACCACTTCAGATTGCCATCCTTGTCAAAGCAAGTCAACTCGTAAGAGCCGGTAATGCCGATGCTTTCATCCATAGAGGATTGGCGCGAAATTGCTACGCTTGCGGCGTCTTTACTGTTGATGCGTTCAGATTGCATTTTGTTCTCCAAAACTGGGAAAATTTTAACCGAAAGACCTGGCGCGTGACTTCAGCACGCCACCGGTAGTAGCACCGCGCTCATCTGCAATTTGCAGTTCCTCAATACCTCGCTGGTACAGGCCAGCCCACACTTGGATTCGCGCGTCATCCTGTAGGTAGGGCGCGGCCTGGAGCAGTGACCCGTACAGGTACACGTCAGGCGCTTTGGTGAGCAGCCAGTTGGTGGTGTTGGACGTGGACAGCTTGGCAAGTTTGCTGTAGTAGATCAACTCGCCCGTGTAACTGGAATCAGGGATAGGAACAACGCGAATCTGTGACCCGACAATGCCAAAGAACAGAGGCTTACCACTGGAGGTGTACTGGGTCAGCAAGTTGTCCAGGCTGTCGATGGTCTCAAACTGCAATGGCGTGACGGGGTTGGTGTCCATCTTGAACGTCCGCGCCTCCAAGAAGTCGCCTGGCGTTGCGTTGTACTCGGCGTCAATGGTGGCCGTTGCGCGGGTAATCATCTGGGTGGTGCGCAGAGTGCGCTCCATCTGGGATTCCGCGAGAGATACAAAGTCGGTGATGGCAGACGTGAGATCGCTACGGTTGAGCCAGTCGGCCACCGAGGCTTTCAGTTCAGCGTAGGTGCTAAGTGCCATGCTCTGCCTTTTCCTTCTCGATGTCGCGCATCATCCAGGTGTGGTCGTGCTTGAATTCAAACGTCCCGATGTGGCCTATCTCTTTGCTCACGTCGTGGTCTATGTAGATTTTATACCCTGCGTCCTGCGCCTTGCGGCAGAAGAAGATGTCCTCTCCGATGTAGCCGCGCTTATCGGTGCGCCAGGGCGTCTCGAACCAGGGTTCTGTCAGCTTCTCAAAGACGTTGCGCTTGATTAGCATCACGCCCATTCCGATGCTGCCAACTTCCTCAATGCCTGTTGACTCTGGCATCGTGTAGACCAATTCGCGCTCACCGTCCGGACCGTACTTCTGCGCAGTCGGACCGGTAGGGATGCGTCTGCGCGCGCAGTTGGTCGCCACGATGTCCAGGTCGTGCTTTAGCAGGCGCTCAATCATGTCCTGCGGGAACGTCATGTCTGAGTCGATGAACAGGATATGGCTGCAGCCCTCGGCCATCGCATCCAGCGCCAGGTCAGCACGCTGGTTCTGTATCAACGTACCCTGCATGATTTTCAAACTCACTGCATCTGTCGTGTTCAGCGTGTGGTAGCAGACCATATTCACCAAGCAATAGGTGAAGTTGGCGTGAACCATGTCACGGGCTGGGGTGCAGACTGCAATGTAGTTGTTCATACTTGTCCAGGTCTCGTTCTGAAAAATCTGTTGTCCGGGTCATTGAGCCAGCGTTTCATGTACGCCTGATCGTCCAGCTTGCCCTCGGCCTTGAGTTTGTAGTAGACGCCTTCTGGAATGCTGGCGACGTGATGCCACTCGCCTTTCCAGTTTGCGCGCTCATCTACTTTATTGAAATCTGTCTTGTTTGCTTCAACAACTGCTGTGACATCCTGCTGAGTCTGAATTGTTGCTTGACCAGTTTCATCATCGAAATGCCAAAAGCGGGTGATACCCGCTTCCTTGTTCTCGTCAAATATTTGATTTTTCATGCGTTAAAAAAGGGACCAGGTTTCCCTGATCCCTTCAAGTTGATTACGATGTAATCAGGTCAGCAGCCAAACCGTGGGCATTTTCTGCCAATACCTTATGCCCAAATTCGATGAGGAGCATTTTTTTGGTCGCATCGCCTGTGGTCGCCAGATCAAGACTCTGATATGGACGCAGCACAGTCATCTTGGCGTATTCTGGGTCCAACACCCAGGCATCACGCTCACGCTGGAAGCGGTTAGCAATCACGCTAACTTGGCCGAAGTCGCTGACATAGATGTCAACAGCACCAATCAAAGTAGCAGGCTTTTCACCACCATTGATGTTGTAACGACTAGATGCAATACCAGCAAATCCGCTGACGCGCTGCTTATTAACAGGGCCGGTCATCAGAATCTTTGGAGTTCCGCCAGCAGTCCACACTTGTTGAATCACATTCTTGAGAATGGTCTCAGTGAAAGTACGGACGTTACCGTCAGTGCGTGCGCTGGATGGCAGCGTGGTGTATGACGGGTTTGCGCCATTGGTCTGCATATCGACGTTCGTCTTGATGAAAGCGCCAAGGGATGCAGTACCGCGTGCAACGCTGGTGCTACCAGCAGCAGCCACCGCGCCGTTAAGCATGGTGAACTCTTGGTCGCGCTTCAACTCACTTCCGCGCTTGGCGATCTGGTAAGCCAGTTCGCTGCGACGGCCAGCCTTGTTGACCACCTCTTCAGTATTCGACAAGATGATGGTCTTGCGCGAAATCTGAGCGTAGTTTTGCAGGCGAACGGTTGCAGTAACAGCGTCAAAAGAGGCGACATCATCACCCTCGATCTGCTTGTTAGCTGCGGCTGCTGCCAACGTGTCGGTCTGCCACTCAAACAAGGAGTTGCTGATGGACTCTCGGCCAATGTTCGATTGGTACGGTACATCTTCCGGTGCTATGTTAGTAATAATATTCGAGAGGTCTTCCCGAATACCCTTTGCGTCAAAGGTGGTAAATGTGTTGGTTACGATTGCCATAATGTTCTCACTTCAATAAAAGTTCAATTGCCGATGCCGCATCTTGGACGCGGCCACTTTTTGCAAGACGTTGTTTTGCACGCGTTGACTCGCTTGTCGTGGAGACTCGACCCGCTGCACCTGGCTTGGCTGGTCTTGGGCCATTGTTGACTACCGGCTTGATGTTGCCCCGCTTGGACATCATCTGCTCGTAGAGTGCCGCTTTACGCAACACGTTCACGACGCGGTGGTCAAAAATGTTCTTCAGTTCATCAGGCTGAAATCCGGCTTTCTGCCCGAATTCAATGAGTAACGCCTTCTCTGCTTTGGCCTTGGCGGGATCCTTCCACTCGGGTAGGACTTCCATCAATCTTTCCTGCTCTTGAGCAAGAAATGCCTGCATAGACTGCGCCTGTTCTGCGCGTGAGATTTCTGCAAGACGCTGCTGTTCGCTCTGAATAGCCGCGTACTTGGTCTGGTTCTCTCGCACTAACTCTTTTTGTCTCACCCACTCGATGGGGTCTTCTTGATAAAGACGGTCCCAATCAATCTGAGGCTCTGCTGCCTGCTGAACCTGTTGCTCCAATGCTCCTAACAGTTGAGCGTACTGCGCACGCTCGGCGCGGATGGCCTGGCTCTCTTGCTCGACTTGCTTTCGCACCTCGGCAATCTGCTGGGTCTTCCGCGTGTAGTCTTGGGTTCGTGAGTAACCTTGTTGGAGTTCGTCAAGCGTTACAGAAACTTCCTTACCGTCTACTTTGACGGTGAAAGTCTGCGGCTCTTCGCTCTCCTCTGATTCCTCATCTTCCTCTGACTGTTCGGTAGGCGTTTCATCGTCCGATGCGTCTGCATCACCGGACAATTCTTCATCCACCGCCGCCTCAGTTTCCTGAGATAACGCCTCGTCGGTTGACTTTTCTCCCTCGTCGGGAAGTATGGCCGTGAGTGCCTGGACTGCTGCGTCCATGTTGAGTGATTCTGTCATTTATTAACCCGTTCCAGCGCACGCTGCGCCACTTTTGCGTTGTCGATGGTCTTTGTGAGTTCACCTTTGAGGTTATCTATTGCCCTCAACATGGACCAGGCCATCTCGCGTTTTGCGGATTCTTCGGGTTTGCTGCTCTTGAAAATCCAGAGTTGTTCGTTCTCAATCTTGCTTAGTGCAGTATTGAACGTCTCATCCTCCATGAGTTCCTGCGCCTTGCGGCCAGAGCGAATTACTTGATCTGTCATGCCATTCCAGGTTGGTTGATGGTTGCCTCTCGATTCATGCTGGTGACAGCTTGAATCTCAGCGTTGCTGATTTGTGCGTTGTACTTTAACTCAATTTCGTATTTCTTTAGTAGTCCATCCTGCGCCAGCTGGTCGCGCCGAAAATCATCGTCGCGGATCATCTGCTCGCGCTTGAGTTCCAACTCGGCGGCCTTCTTCTGGATGTCGGCCTCAATGGACTTGGCCTGGACCTCTGCCAGCACCTGTTCTGGCGTTGGCTTCTCTGGTGGTGGCGCTGGCGGCTGGTAGTCGGCTGGGATGTCGTTAAAGAACTGGCTGGAGTCCTTGAACCCGCTAAGTTCCACGATCTTGCGCAGGGTGCTGGCGTACATGGACGGGCTTACCAGCGGATTCTGAGCGCCGAGTTGCGTCAGCGCCTCCTGCTGCTTTCCGCTGATCATCATCAGTGCCTGCAGGCGCTCGTTGGTGTCGCCGTTGCCCAGGCCGATGTTGATGCTCACGTCCATGTTGGCGTTCCAAGCACGGGGATCGATCTCCACAAACTGGTCGCGCAGGCGAATCATGCGGGGCTTGTCCTGGTGGGTCACCATCAGGAACAGGATGCCCTTAAACAGCTTCTTCATGCCCTCGGCCATCATCCGCGCCGTGAGTTCAATACGGCCCTGGGACGCGCTGATGGTTGCGGCCACCGCCGCCTTGGTGCTGGACTGCAAGGCGTCAGCGTTCAGACCCATCGCGGCCTTGCTCATGCCGGTGCGGTCTTCCTTGATCTGGTCGATGTAGTCCAGCATGGGGAACGCGGCCTGGCCCACAAACGGGCTGGAGAACGGTTGCACCATGCCAGGCGCACGCATACGGATGATCGCGCCGGTCTCGTTGTTCAGAACGTCGTCCATGTTGACCTGGCCCTCAACCACCGCAGTGCGGGGATGGATGGACTGAGCCAGGGAATCCAGCGTGTTGCGCAGAATCTCGGACTTGATCTCTTGGATGTCGTGGGTGATGTCGAATATGGACATCGCCTCGATGGGGCTGGTGTGTGGCTCGGGGTCGCATGGGAAGTCTACAAATGGGATGTAGGACGCTGGCAGATTACGCACGACCTTGTAACCGGAACCCATGCAACAGATTTTCCGCAACTCGGGGATGCCGTCACCGTCGTAGTCGATGCGCTCGTAGGCTTCGATGTACAGGACGCGGCGCTGCATGGGATTTGCGCTCTCTGTCTGGCCGAGTCCAGATGCCAATGGCTGGCGTGCCAGGTACTCTTCGTTCTCGTCCAGGTCGGAGGACGTGACGTAGTCCATCACTTCGTCCTCGTCATATCCCATCGCCACCAGTTCGGCAACCGTTGCCATCATCCGGTGCGCGATCATGCTGCAATCGTCAAAGGACCGCGCACGGCGGTCAATCAGCAACTCCTCGGGCGGCACTGCCATGATCTTGATGCGCCCGTCCTTGGTGACGCGCTTGATCTGCACGTCGTGCAGCATGGGAGGCGGTGGGGGCGGCAGCATCTGACCCGTCATAGGGTCAATCATTGGCTGCATGGGGGGCGCGTCGGGGTCGGGGTAGCTGACAACAATCTTGACCTCGGCCTGCTCCTGCATCAGTATTTGCAGGGTCTGCTCATCCAGGCCAGAGAAGTCGGTGATCTCCACCTTCTCGGACTCCTCCCACCAGAATTTCGCAATGCCGCACTTCCGGACCAGGCTGTCCTTGAAGATGGAGTAGGTGGTCATGAAACCGTTGTTGTCACGGTTGAATACGAAATTCGCGTAGTCGGTGGCCTGCTTGGCGTACTCCACGTCGGCCGGTGTCTCGGGGACGTACTCGACGGTGTTCTCGCTGGAGAAAAACACCCGCATCAGGCTTGGCATCATTGCGCTGACAGTGTCGCGCACCTCCATCGCCACCACCTGGGAGCGCCCGTCTTCCTCGTTCCCGAATGGGTCGCCACGGTAGTAGGACGTACCCATCGCCCGTACAGGCGATATATCGGAATCGATATAACTGACGGCGTCGGTCAGGTCCTGCCCAATGATCGCCTCCAGTTCGGTGTCATCCATCGGCTCTTGGGCGGCCACGTCGGTGGTCACTGGCATATCGTTCATGTTCATTTTTTGTTCCTCTCGGATATTGCTTTGGCCTTGGCTCGCGCATCAGCCTTAGATGACGCACCCCACGCTTTCAAACTCAGCAGCAAGCGCGTTGGCTCGCCGTCTTTCATCTCAGCGCCTGGCATATTGCCCATTCTCGCAAGGAATGACGCCCTGCGCGGGTTGTCGCCAGACTTGACCGGCGCTTTCAGATTCATGCCCTCGGCTTTGGCGCTGGCGCGTCCCTTGGCGTTCAAGCCGCCGGATGGACTCTTTCCCTCTTTACGCTGCCACGCTGGTGTCTTCATGTCAAACTTTCTTCAGCCTCAAACCACTGCCTTGCATATTGCGGTCTGTTCTCTTTTATCCAAGGCATCGCCGCATTAGTCAATGCGTTACCGTCCACCCCCACAGTCAGGCTTCCAATGTGGTGCACATAAGACCGGCTTAGGTAATGGTGGAAACCCGCTGCACGCAAGTCTTCGCAGTGGACATCGTCCGAGTACCAGTTCAGTGGTGGGAATTTATGCATATCCCAAGCATCGCGCCCAATCCAGGCAAATATTGGGCTGACAACCTCCATTGGCACAATGGCGTCCTCATATGGGTACTTGAAATAGTACAGCTTCTGGTCAAAGGGATTGCTGCGAATGTTTTGCACTGGCCGCGCAGCATCGCAACGCGCAGAAACCCAGCCCACAGGCTTGCCGGTTTCCTTTTTAATTTGCCGTACATCCTCCATCAGGAATCGGCAACTATTTGGAGTCAGCACAATATCGTCACTTGCGCAAATTACTGACTCAAACCCATCGGCAAAGGCGCGGTCCATGATGTCGTTGTAGGACTCGCCAAACGTATTAGATGAACCGAATACTTTCAGGTCAGCGTCAAAGCCACCAATCACTGACTCAGTACCGCGCAAGTAGACAGGCACTTCGGGGCAGTATTCAGCAATACTTGTGAGCATTACCCGCAAACTTTTGCCATGCACTGTCGAAATGCAGATCGGTGAGATCATTTCTTCTTAACTGGCTTGGCCGTCTTAGCCGCCTTGCGAAAGTCGGCTGCGCTAGGTGCTGCCTTTGTCCCGACTTTGTTCATCTTCTCGCCGGAGCCAGCCGCGATACGCTTCTGCTTGGCGTGAATGTTGGCGTACAAACCTGGCTTTTTCATTCTTCCACCCCGCCCTCTAGTTCCGTGTCCATAGACTCTTCACTGTCTCCACTGCCATCGTTAGGGCCGCCCGTAACCCAAGCATCGCACGTTCTACTAGCCGCGCACTTGAAGTCAAAAATCTCGCAATAGCCGAGGTCAGCGAGGCGTATAGTTCCCCAAGGGTCTGCTTCATTTCCAATTCCTTTCGCAATGCACTGCTTGATTGAGTCCTGCACGTTAAACGCCGCGCAGTTACCGCAGACGCTCTTCTTCGCGTCTTCCACGCTCACGTCCCAAGTGTCTGCCTTCTTCTTCCAGTAGGCCGTGTTCGGCAGCTTTGGATTCTCAGGACCGTAGGCTGCAGTGGTGATCGCCTTCGCCCGATTCTTCAGATTCAGCACAACGTCCTGGGTAGGCATAGGGCACTTCGCCACCTCTTTCTCGGAGGTCATCATCTGATTCATCGCAGCCTGGTACTTGGCGGGAACGTCGCGTGTAGCCATTACATTTTCCCCTTCATAGGCTTGGACTTGCCAGCCTCAGACAACGCGATAGCAATTGCTTGCTTGGGATTCTTCACCACGCGCTTGGTCATGCCCGAGTGCAGCTTGCCGGACTTGTACTCGCCCATCACCTTTGCGATCTTCTTCGCGGCCTTGTCAATCTTCATAGATTACCCCTTTGGTTGGATGCGCAATTATGCAACGCGAGGCAGATTTCTGCGCAACGGCTTGCTCCAGGACACCTTCGCACCTCCAAATGCACCTATCACCGCGTCACTCGCAAACGTCAGGCAAAAGGCGTCTGCGCGGTCCGGACTCGGGAACCCGCGCTTCCTGATCTCGTCCTTACCCTCAATCTGAATCTTTCCGGAACTGGTGAACGAATACCGCACGATGGCGAGTTCACTGACCAAAGCCTCATCTTTAGGCATCTTGCAGTCCCGACCCTCCAGCCAGGCTTTAGCCTTGTGCCACAACTCAGCCTTCAGATTCCGGTAGGTCGCGCCCATCGCTGGACTCTCGGAGACGTTGATGCCGCGACAAGGCAGATTCAACTCCCGCAGCCGGTCAACCACTCCCGCGCCCAGGCCGATTGAGTCCACCAGGATCTCGGTAGGTCTCTCTGACGGTGGCAGGGACTCGTACTCGGAGACCACTGCGCCCGTGAGTTGCATCAGGTCCAAGTTCTTCCAGGTCTTAATCGGCTCGGTCACCGCGTTCCCCTTGCGCTTGCAGAGTGCCGACCTGTCCGACCCAAACCTGGCGACGTCCAGACCCCAGACCATTGGCGCTGTAGCGCTAGGCTCAACATCCCTCTGCTGCGCCATCTCCAGCAACTCCATAGGGATGACAGTATCGTCATCTGACCTGGGGAACTCGCCCAGCACCCTGATCCGGTAGGCGTTGCTCTCCTCGCCGTAGCGTGCCGCCATCTCTTCCAGGTACGCCTGGCTGACGCGGGGCGAGTCGGCGCAACTCACCTTCATCGTCACCCAGTCATCCTTCAGCCGGTTGTGGGTGTCGTAGAAGAAACCCGTACTCCGCACAGGATTACCCAGCAGCAGCGTCACCGCCTTGTGACCCGACATCGAACCTGCTGCGGCTTCGAACACCGCCTCTGGGATGCCGGACGCCTCATCTGCCACCAGCATGACGTTGTCAGAGTGGACGCCTTGGAGTGCCTCGGGCTGCTCTGCGCGGCTAGTCCTGGCAGAGATGAACGCCTCGTTGGGAGCCTCTTTGACCTCGACCCTGTCCTGCTTCACGTCCAACTGGTCGGCCAGCATCGGCGGTAGCTGCTTAACCCACCGCTTCAGTTCCGCGAACAGTGCGTCGTAAAGCTGGCTTGACGTTGGCGCTGTAACGACAATCTTTACAGGGAACCGCAGGAACAGATACCAGAGCATCGCCCAGGCGCTGGCGGTTGACTTGCCTACGCCGTGGCCGGAGCGTACGCTAATGCGTCGGTTTCCAGCCGCGATGTGATTCAGAAACTCTACTTGCCAGACATCAGGCTCGGTGTTCAGCACCTCCCTGACAAACAGCACTGGGTTGTTTTTGTACAGCAGGGCGAACTCGATGAACGGGTTTGCGGGAACTTCCAAATTTTTTTTTGTAACCATAGTGCGCAATCAGGTAGGGGGTAGGGGGTCAGGGAATAGTCACCAGCCTATCGGATAGTCGCTAGTGTGCATTCGTTCATCCGGTAGGTGTTTAGGTACTGCCACAACCGCCCCGCCGCCACGGCCAGACGGGGGGGGGGTCGGGCGGCCAGCGGCCAGGGCGCGGCCACCTGGCGACGGGCTGCAGCCTGTGGATAACTCAGCACGCTGCGCGTCCCCTCTGACGCTGCGCTATGGTGCGCGTAAGCCTATGATTCCATTGAGTATTCCGCTGCGCGTCTGTACTTAGTGCGATAAGACTACTTAATACAGTGTCCAATATGTGAATGAAAACAGGGTACTTATGCCTGTTTCTGCTTAATATTTGAGCAAATGCACTCATTCTGTGGATAACTTTGGCATCTGGTCTGTGGATAACTGCTCAACCACTTCGACGTGGCGCAGCGCCTCCATGCGTAAACCCTGGATGGAAATGTTCACGGCCTGCGCTTTGTCAGTGCCGTAGGTCTTGCGGTCCCACCTCTCGGCCAGCCACTGGCGCGTCCGGATGCGCTGCACGTCGCGCTGGCCGTTGTCCACGTCCATGCCGTCCGCAATGGTGAGTGTCTCGCAGGCGAGATGCGAGGCCGCTTCCACCCGCGCGCGCGTAATTATAGGTTCGTAGTCATTGTCCGCTATCCACGTATCGAGCGCACGCCGTCCGACGCCTAGGCCACGGCATATGTCTGCCTTGCTGCGTCCTTCCTCAAACATCGACAGAATCAACTCGTCATCGATGTCCTCCAGCAGCGCGATATCGGCTCTCACTTTCGGATTCCCAGGCATTACATGACCCTCCAAGCGTTTTTCGTTACCGCAAGCACCCTGCATACCACCTCATCCCATAAATCACGTCCTGCGCTCATCTCTTGCCCTTTCTGCTGCCTTCGTATCAAACATCTTGCCGCCCTTGAATGGTTTGCTGATGTCGATGTCGTTCGGCATCTCCTCAAACCCGCTGGATCCTTGCGGCGTCACTGGAACCATTTTCGCCCCAGGAATCAACGCCTTGATCTCGCGTACCTGAGTCAGCGTCGGACCCGTCATCACCAACTCAATTTCCGCGAGTGTCCAAATCGAGCGTGCGCCTGGCGCCTTGCGAAACTGCTCGTACCAGGTTGCCATTGTCCTATCCCTGACAACGACTAACAAGCTACCGTCCTGCATCCTATGTTCCATGCAATCGATTTTAGGCATCTGCTCAATGCCTGCCTCAGTCGACCACCTGGTGAGCGCCTTATAGGCCGCGATCATTCCCTTGATGGCCTTTTCCAGCCGTTCCTCGTCCCGCGCCTGGCTTGATTCCCAGATGCGCTCCCGCTGCGCGTTGAACTTTCTGCGGAACTCTGCATCCACCAGGTCAATCACTCGGTCTATGCCCCAGACCTTCTCGTGCTCCATCTTCGCCATCTCCATCTCAACCATGAGCGAATGCTCAAAGACTTTGAAACGGTCGCTCGGATAAACGTCAGTCTCCAACAATTTCTTCGTTGCCATCAAAACGCCCTCATGTATGCACTATCTCAAATTACAACTATTGTGCGTATGTGATGTATGTAATAACAAATCGTATTAAACGATTTTGTGTTATTACATACATTTCCCAACTATACCTTGTATGTATGTTGTATGTAATTACATACATTTGCACCAAATTACATACATTTCCAAAGTAAAGTTTGTATGTAATTGCATACGCTTTTACATACGATTACATACATACATATTCAATCTTTTGCCACAAATGGCTCGTCGTTATCATCAAATTGATATACAGCCCAAACGTAAGTAGCTACGGGAGTGACGTGTTTTCCTATTGCCTCCCTGCCCACTAACTGGGTAACCATCACGTCAAAGGTATTTGTCCACTGCCTTTTTTTGCTCATATAAATTCCGTATTCAGCTTTCCACTCGTCTTCAGATACCGTCTTATGGTTCTGGTCATTGATGTTTGTCCTATGCCCATTCTTCTTTATGGCGTCATGCAGCGTTTTCAATCCAAGCCTTTGGTTTGTAGTCGGGTTCCAAGTATTGCTCTGCTTCTTAGCCTTTCTCGCGGTTTCCTGCTGCTGCATCGCCTCGTCACTTGCCCTCACGGCCAGGCTAATCTGCGCGTCGCTAATGCCAAGTGCGCTGGCTTTAATCTCCACCTTCACCATCTCAAAACCAATCTTTAGCCCATCCTGGCCGTCCTTCTGCTTACTGATCGTGAGGATGCCTGACCCCGCTATCGGGCCTAACGGGTTCGGTACGGTGTCAATCTTCATCAGTTCCAGCTGAGTGTCCACGGCTCCCAGTAGGCTGCTATGCCCCCGCAATCCCTTGGTGGCATCCTTCCCACTGTGATGCAGGACCATCATGGCGCATCCCAGCATCCGCTGAATCCTTCCCGCGTTGTGGATAAACGCTCCCATGTCCTCTGAGTTGTTCTCGTTGCCACCGCCAAACGCTCGGGCTAAGGTGTCAATCTGCACCAGTTCGAACTGGACGCCGGTCTTCTCCACCAGGTCCTTGATCGAGGCCACCAGCAGATCAAAGTCTTCCGCGCTTGATCTCATGTTGATGGCTGCCCTGATGACGTAGATTTCGGCTCCAGCTTGCGTGCGGTTGTGCATCTTGCAGGCTTTGATCCTGGCTCCGATGCCGCCAAAGCCTTCCCCGCAGATATACAGTACGGCTCCGGCAGCCTGCACCTCCCGCCCCATCCACGCCCTGCCGGTTGCCACCGCCTCGGCAATGTCAAGTGCGACAAAGGATTTGTAGCTGCCTGGCGGCCCGTACAGGGCGCAGAATGCACGCTTTGGCAGGACGTTGTCTATCAGCCACTCAACCGGCTCGTCCTCAATGTCATCCCAAGCCTCGATGTTGAGCAGCTGCCGTGGAACCAGGATGGGTGGCTCAGTTCTATCAAAGTTATCGGGTTCTAGCGTAACTTCGATAGTTTCCCGTGGAACAATCCACTCGGGCGTCACCACCTGGTTGATGTTGGTGATGACTGGTAGCGCCTTGGCGAGTTCTGCAAGCCTGGCTCGATCCCCGCCGTCCGCAACCCACTCGTAGGCATCATCCCCGAGTTCAGGTAGGTTGAAGTCCAGCACGCGGATAGCTTTGGCTACTGGCAGCAGCGCCTCCACCACCCGCTTGGCGTACTTCCAGCCTGGTGCGTCGCAGTCCGGAACCACTATCACCACCGCGTTGGTGAAGTATTGGGTGATGTCAGCAGGCCAGTGCCCAGCACCAGCGTGCGACGTAGTGGCAATCGCACCTATGCTGACCAAGGCATCCGCTGCCTTCTCGCCCTCCACCAGGTAGATGGCGCGTCCAGCTTCCCTTGCGTTGAGCAGTTCCGGTAGGCGGTAGGGCACTATCCGCGCACCTGTCATGCTGCCCTTGCGGTTGCCAGCGGCATCCACCTTGTGCAGTGAGTACGTCTTACCCTTCTCAGTGTTGGTCTTGAACCGGCGCTTTACGAATAGCGTCTCGCCTTGCTCGTCCTTATACTCCCACTCGTTCTCCAACTGCGGCATAGTCATCAATTCACCTTTGATAAGCGCGAGACTATATTCCTGGCGCTGGAGTGCTGGCAATAAGTTGCGCTCCCGTACCGCGTCGAATACAGAGTGCTGGTCGCAGCCGCCGTGGCAATGGAACAGGTACTTCCCATTGTCTTCCTTAATGGAGAGGCTCGGGTTCTTGTCCCCGTTGCCGCGGCCATGCCCAGGCACAGGGCAACTCGCAAGCCAGTTCCCATTCACTTGCTTGGCGTTTCCCAGGGCTTTGGCTATGTGTTCTGTTGAGTCTTGCATATCGCGTCCACCTCTTGAATTCTTTTGCCAATCCATGCCATCACAGGCACAGCCATTGAGTTGCCCAGCGCCTTGTACCTCGGCCCGTCAGGGGTCGCCTTACCCTTTGGCTGGATGTCGGTGTACTTGTCAGGGAACCCTTGCAAGCGCTCACACTCCACGGGAGTCAGGCGGCGTACTGCCATCGCTTGCGCTACACCCTGAGTTGCCCAGGTGTCAATTGTGTAAGCAGTGCCATCATCATTCCAACCCTTGCCGCCTTGCATCTTTTCAACTGGGCGAATGTCCTGTATCGCAATAGGTTGCGCCACCGCCATTGGATTCTTGGCTCCCAATGTCTGAGTCATGTCCACATCAGTCTGCGGGTTTGACATCTGCCCACTGAATGCAATTGGGATAGGTTGTGCTACAAACAATCCGCACTCATTACCAGCTGAGCCGCCACTACCTTTAGCCCATTTGCTTGTCACGGTATCTGAGGTGTTTGGGTCAGAACCGCCGTAGATTGGCATCAGATGACCTTGCGCTGCATCCTGCACACTTATGCTTTGTCCTGTTCGGGCGCACAGGCTACCAACTGAAGTGCCTGCGCTAGTGCTGGCGGCAACTTCTTTCCCCTTTTCTCGGCTCGGCGCAGAATGCCCTTGCAAGCTGTGGCGCTCAAAAAGTACCGCTGCGGCAGGTCGCCAGTCTCCAAGGTATCCGACAACGAACACACGTTTGCGTCGCTGTGCCACTCCGAAATATTGAGCGTCAAGCACCCGATATGCGAACCCATATCCGAGGATTGCCAACACT